>LKMJ01000025.1_pt1 | contig 82631 bp, 83 predicted proteins | sample 643391 | NCBI WGS metagenome assembly LKMJ01 (sample SAMN04112250, study PRJNA286221) | soda lake metagenome | biome: soda lake; feature: Kulunda Steppe; material: water; isolation source: sample PL-Br10 brine of Picturesque Lake | place: Russia: Kulunda steppe | collected 2010-07 | reverse complement strand
GCACCGTCGTAATCGTGTAACGTGGCAATCCGCTCCTGAACATACTCCATCGCCATGGTGTTTGACCAGGGAGTCAAAAACTAACCGGTTCCTACAGGAGTTTTTTGTCGGTCGCCTGAGTATGACCGCATATGGACTCAGTCAGAAAGGGACTCCGTGCCGGCGATATTGAAAAGGATACCTACGAGCGGCTAAATTGTGCGGCCTGTGAGGTAACTCTGGAGACGAAAAATGACCCCGACGCACTCGGGACCGTCCGTCGCTGTCCCGACTGCGGCACGGAGTGGCAACGAATAGGCTAAGCCAAAACAACCCGCTCAATCGTATCGAGTAGTTGGGCAATTGATGACGGTGGCGATAAGTACCGCCTCCGGTAAGACGTTAGGTATGGAAATGGACGACCCGGCGATGCTCGCCGCGCGGAATGCGTTTCTTGTATTGCTTGTGGTACTGTTTGCATTCAGCGTCTACCAGTTCGCGTTCGTCGAAGACGCCACGCCAACCGGCGCAGTATTCTGGGCACTGGGTGCTGGCGTGTTTTACTTCTCGCGATACTATTACCGAAAACAGGCGGAGTAAACGTCTAAGCTGTCCCTACAGGTAGCCTTCTTCCAGCAGAAGTTCGCCGTTGAGTACGGATGCCCCAGCAGCGCCACGCATCGTGTTGTGGGCGAGGCAGTTGAACTGGAGGCCGCCGTCAGTTTCTTGCAAGCCACCGACAGAGACCGCCATCCCATTCTCACGGTTCCGGTCGAGTCGTGGCTGCGGGCGCTCCGGTTGGTCGAACACGTGAATCATCTGGTCGGGCGAACTGGGGAGCGAACTTGATGGATACGATTCGAGCGCTTCAGTTGCCTCTTCGACTGTGACAGACGCTGTCGTATCGACCCAGACGTTTTCGAGATGGCCATCAAGCGTCGGGATGCGGTTACAGGATGCATCGACGCGTGCATCGTGCCAGTTGATTGTCGAACCGTCAAACGAGCCAAGTAGTTTTTTCGACTCAGTTTCCATCTTCGTTTCCTCGCCGCCAATGTGCGGAATAGCGTTGTCGATAATTTCCATCGAACTGACGCCGTCGTAACCCGCGCCGGAGACTGCCTGCAGTGTTGAAACCGTTATACGCTCAATACCGAAAGCCCCATCAAGCGCTGCGAGTGGGGGGACCATCGTAATTGTCGAGCAGTTTGGATTCTTTACCAGCGCGCCGTCCCAGCCACGGTTCTGTCGTTGTTTCTCAATAATACCAAGGTGTTCGCCATTAACTTCCGGGATGGTGAGCGGAACATCGTCGTCCGTCCGGTGATTTGAGGAATTCGATGAGACGATATATCCTTCCTCACAGAACTGTGGTTCAACCACTTCCCCGATACCCGATGGCAGCGAGGAGAAAATAACGTCAACATCGTCAGGAACCGCTTCTGGAGCGGTCTCACCGACTGTGATATCCGCGACGGACTCCGGAATTGGTGTATCGATTCGCCACTTAGCGACGTCTCGATACTGGCTTCCAGCACTGGCGTCACTCGCAGTGAGCGAAACAATCTCGAAGTCGGGGTGTGGGTCCAGTAGCTGAATGAGTCGCTGTCCAACGGCACCTGTCGCACCAAGGATTCCCGCACGTACTGTCATACCCGTCCGTACTGCAACGCCGGTTCAAAACAGTTTGGAAACGCTTCGCATGACACCTTCCGACAGGTTGTCAGGATGTGCCCGTCTCCCCTGGTTCGGGGGCATCTTTCCACTCGCCGATGCCCGCGGGGTCGAGGTGCAAATGGACATCACCGATATCGTCCAGCGAAAGGACGGCGTTTCGAAGCGCAGTTTCGAGGTCGTGAGCTTCGTAGATGGTCAGGGCACCATCAACTTCGACGTGTACTTCGACCTCAAGCTGTGGGCCGTCATAATAGACCACAAGGTCGTGCGTTCCTTGCACGTCGGGATGTGCAAGTAACGTCTCCTCGACTTCTGAGCGGTACGATTCCGGCGCGGCTCGCCCTGAGAGGTATGAGAGGTTTTCGCGAGCTATCGACACTCCCTGATAGATGACGAGAACGCTCACCAGTGCACCAGCCAGTGCATCGAGCTGTGTATAGCCAAACGCCACCCCGATAATTCCGACGAGTGCTGCCGTCGTCGTATAGAGGTCGTTCAAACAGTCGACAGCGAGTGCGCGCAAGGCAGTGGCTTCCATCTCGGCGTTCATTTTCATCGTGTACCAGTAGACGAGATACATATCGACCATCGCAAAGAGCAACGCACCGATAAGGAGCCAGCTAAATTCGACAGTTGCACCGACGACCAGTGCCGACCCGGACTGATACAGGAGGTTCAATCCGAGGAGGACGATAATTGCGCCCACAAAAAGCGCCGTCAGCGGCTCGATACGTGCGTGGCCGTGTGGGTGGTCCTCATCCGGTTCATCAAACCGGCTATCTCCCCAGATGAGGACGACGAGACTCGCAACGAGGTCAGCAATCGAGTGCGCCGCATCGGCGAGCAATGCAACACTCCCGAATACCAGTCCTGCGGCTCCCTCAACCAGAATTTTTGCCGTGTTGCCGATGACGTTCGCCCACGATGCGCGGGCGAATCGCTTTCGGTCCTCGGCAGTCATCCTGGTGAGGGTTCACGGACTTACCGTTTAAGAATTGGCATTAGACGGGTCGAAACGTGGGTTTTCAGGGATGTTGGAACTAGAACGGAAGTCGCGGGCAACCCAGAGTGTGTTACACTTCAGTTGCTAACCGACGGCTACAGGTGTGAATCTTCTCGCTGTCACCGTTTTAGGCGGAATTGATTTACTGCTAGCACTCTTGGGGGACATCCATGGATACAGGTCAGCTGAAAGAACTAGCACCGCATTATGTCGCGATGCTCATTTTGGTCTTTGGAGTCCTTACCATTGTTCAACTCGCAGCCGGCGAAATGAGCTTCTGGATAGATTTGGCGATTATTTTCGTTGTCGTTTTCGCGTATCGCCCAATTGTGGTGAGACTAGGTATCGCGCCGAGCGCATGGGAATAGTTCGTGCAGGATATCCGAGTGTCAGTACTCGTAGTGGCGTGGTTGGGATGGGGTCGATTTCTTCGGTGGGTCAAGCACACCCATTCGACCGGCCAGTAATCCAACGAGCAAGCCAGTAAAGTGTGCGATAAGCGCAACGCCCGGTTGCGCAGTTGCAAGCGTCAGCGCCCCTGCAATACCGATAAAAATCAGATAGATAAGCCAGCGAGGAACTGAGACGAGCGATGAAAGGCTGCTTGAGAGACGGTTGCTTGCCAGAAGATAGCCCAGCAAGGCAAAGACTGCGCCACTGGCACCAAGGACACCGACACTCCCAGCGGTTCCCACACCAACCGCTCCAGCGACTGCTTCACGAACGAGTACCTGTGACAATCCGGCCACTGCCCCAGTGAGAATGAAAAATAGATGAAAGCGAAGACGTGTCGTCGCACGTGCAACGGGCCATCCGAATAAAACAAGTGCAACGCTGTTTGAAAGGAGATGTTCAGGGCCACTGTGGGCATAAACGCTTGTGACGATAGTCCATGGGTTCTCCGTGATTGGGGTCGAAAGAACAAACAACGCACTGACGATACCAGCGAAGGCAGTTATCCACTGGACAATAAAGACGATAGCGAAGACTCCGAGCGTTTCGACGATTGGCCATCCGCTACGACGTTCCATTGTTGACGCTTACGTATGGGTCGTATAAGTCCACTTGGGAGGATGGCAGAATAGATACCCTCCACACGGGCTTGAGCCAGAGAAACGGGATGTAATGGTTTGTGGACGGCCCCTTTCATCGACGAGAACGAACGAAACCCATAATTGGTCGGATATAGTAGAGACAGATATGTCCAGTGAACAGGTTATCGCTGTGTTCTTCACTCTGCTCATGGTTGGCTCGGGGATTGCCATGGGTTTTTCAGTCCTGTGAGTGAAGGCACAAAGCCGTTGCCTGCATCGGCCGATGAGTAACGCCCTTTGTCAGCCGTCTATCGTAGATTCGAACTGCTCTTCGGAGCAACAAGCGAATGGTTAGCCCTCTGTGTTGCCCAGTATCTATCTCCGGTACCGCTCTCCCATGGCTGCACCGGTCGGTGCCATCAGGACGCCCCACACGATCATAGCATAGGCACTGATTGCTGCCGGTGAATTCTCCGGGAAGAACAGCTCCTGAATGATGACAACAGCGACAAGAAAAGCAAGCCCACCACCAACGAGAATTCCTGCCTCCCATTTGGAACTGAGAGGCTGCGTCCGTGTGCGCTGTACTGTTCCGACAACGCCACCAATGCTTGCCCCCAGTGCAATCAACCCGAAGGTTTCACCGCTCGATATAACAACTGCTGGAATTGCAACAATAAACCCGAGTATAAATCCATATTGAGCATTCCTTCCTGTGAGTCGGTCAATAGCGATAAGAAAGATGACCCCAAGCAGTATTCCTGCCAGGATGTCGCCAAAGTAGTGATAGCCAAGAACAACACGAGACAGGGAAACACCAAGGATGAGCAACACTCCAGCAGCCAACCAGAGTGGCTGTCTGAGTTTGTCATGTACATAAAGCAACCCACCGTAGAGAACGACAGCATTGAACGCGTGCCCACTGGGAAAGCCATACGGATCGTACTCACGAGCGACGAGCCAGACGTCTTCCGGTGGCCGAGGCATGGCCAGTCCGGATTTGAGAATTAATGTTATCCCAATACCAGCAACAAGGTAGCTGGCCAGTGCCATCGTATTCTCTCGTTCATAGAGCCAATAGAGAAGGGCAAGCACCAGAATGATAACGGGGTCTTCGCCAAACTCGGTAATCAACAGCGCGAACCACTCGAAGAAGCTACTTTCCGGATACGAATTTCGTATCCATTCGCTGAGCGATTCGAATCTGACGGCATGTGGCTCTCCACCCGAAAGCGCGAATTTCCCCGGCAACCTACCTTTCTTGTGACACTGATTCTATATAAAATTGGTCCACGATTCGGAACTGATACTGACAGATTATCTATTGTCTGCGTTAGGAAGCGATTGCTTGAACCGTTGTGATACCAGTCAGTGTCTTTTTTATGCGCCGCTCAGTACTCTTGGTGCAACTTGAACGGTCCCTGTCGTCAGTTCGTCGCCCTCTCGGTAGTGAATCTGGTCCCGCTAACCGGATTTGTCTTCCTTGATTGGTCGGTATCGATTTTTCTCGGCGTGCTGGTGTTGGATACCTGGGCGACTGCATTCTGGGCGTGGTGTAAACTTCCGTTTGCGAGGAAACGACCACGCACAATGGCCGGCTTAAATGGACGGATAATGGGTTCGTTGGCGGCGAAACGCGGTGGCATTTCCATCTCCCGATGGTTGCCACCGTTTTATCCTCGGAACCTGACGATGCTCTGGCCAGCAGTCTTCCTGAGTGGATTGCTAGCTCTCGTTTCGTTTATGCTGTTTGTCCTTCCTGCACCGACAATAACGCCTGAAACGGTTGGGTGGATGCTTTTCGGTGGAACGGTGGTCTTTATTCTCCGGGGTGTCGGGACAGTACGCGACTATCTGTATGAAGAGGGCTATCGAAACCATTCTGCTCGAACCATCCTGCTCGAACCGTTCCAACAACTGGTAGCTATTGGTGGGTTAGTGCTGGCTGTTATTCTTGGTGCCGCTCTCTTTGGCGATGGCGAATCGCCGTTTATCAGTGGTACCGTTCTCGTCGGTATCATCTTTCTGGGAAAATATGGTGCCGACGTACGAGCCTGGCAACTTAGTCACAACCCTGAGCGGAGCGGCTGGTTCCCGAGGATTTACGGACGTAAAGAAACCGAGATTGAGCCTGAACCAGTCTCCGTTCCTTCCAGCGAGCCGATATTGGTTGTTCGCCCATCACAAGCCGGGGTTTGTTTCGGTGCTCTCGTGAAAGGGTTCCGATATCTCGTGAGTCCATGGGCCTTGATGCCCTTGTTCCTGGTACTGATTGGACTCTTTGGAAGCCTGTTATTGGTAGCCATTGGGATGGTGGGTCTGGTAGCCCTCATCGCTCTCAGAGCAAGTGTGTATTACCTGCAGTACGGGACTGTTGAATATCGTTGTTTTGACGATGTTGTTATCGTTTTTGACCGATTGCTTGGCGAACCTCAAGCCCGCCTGGAAGCATGGGCTGTCACCGATGTCAAAACAACACAGGGGCTCCTCGGGACGACCACTGTCTTGTTCGAAACCAACTGGGAGTCACCATCACCACCGATGTCTGCGCTTCCGGAGCCAGAAGACTACTCTACTATCAACCCGGATGCAAATCGACCATTGAGCATCGCTCACATTCGAGACTGCGAGCAACTGTTCGACACATTCGATGTAACGTGGGTACGAGAGAACTCCCGCTGACGCGATTTATTTACGCGGGACAGCTCAGACGTTGTCCGGTACTTCCTTGTCTTCGACGTCGCGTTTCATCGACTCACGTCGCGATTTCGCATCCCGACCAGTTGCCTCAAGCAGGAATTCGTTTTTTATACTGACTGCTTCCTCTGCTGCGTCGACGTTTCCTTCCGCGATAACCTCCTTTGCCGGGCGCTCTTCGATATCGAGCGCAATGGTGTCTTTTTTGCCGCTGTACGGTACAGTACCGGCTTTTACCCGGTCAAACACCGGGTTGTCAGGCTCTTCAACGACATAGAGCTCGGTGTTGTTGTACGGTTCGGTTCCACTGATTGGTCCGAAATACTCTTCGACGAAGGCTTCCATGTCCGGGACTCTCTCTTCGAGATGTTCTCCCCGACGCATCTTGTACTCCCGCATGAACCAACCTTTGATAGGCCCCCTATTACCTTTTTCGTGCGAACTCTCGCTTGGTCACTCCGGCAAAAACAAGACAATCGTCGAATAATCAGTTGTAAAACGTTACTCAGTATGGTGTTCGAGCGAGCCAACGCGACATTCCGGGCAAAAGTCGCCCGCACGGAGTGGTGATTCCTCGACTGGTGTAGAATACTCACACTGGGAGCACCGAAACATCCCATCTGGAACCGAGACTGCGCTTTTTGTCGGCTCAACTGCTGGGTCATCGAGCGGTCGTGGTTCGGGTTTCGTCAGCGACTCCCACTCGTTTCTATCATCGTCTGGTGCTGGTTCTTCCGGCCACTCTCCAGGGTCCCGGGATTCGTCGATTTGTCGCTCCGTTTCTTCGGGCCACTCGGTTGTCTGAGGCTCCGTATCTTCGGGCCACGCAGCAGAGCCAGTATCGGGTTCAGTTCCAGCAGCGTCGGATTGCGTCTGTCTCTGTTCTTCACTCTCTGCCTCTTTCGGCCACTCTCCGGGCTCGCGTTCGTCATCTTCGCCATCGTCATCATCGAGAATTACCGCATCGTCTTCTCCTGCCTCGATAACGTCATCAGTCACAGCTTCAGGGGTAGTTCCCGTGACGCTGTCAGACTGGCCATCCGCACCGCCAGTCACTGTCGTGGCCGGTGGGTTTTCATCATCCGCCTGACCCGCCGGTGTAGATGAACCTGATTGCTGCTCGGATGCGACCTCTTCTTTTTCGAGGTCGTCCGCGACGATTTCAGCGGCTGTTTCGAGCGTCGTTACTTCTTTGTTTTCCGAGACAATCCGTTCGTCTCCACAGCGCTTACATTGCTTTATTTCGCGAACGGTGATGATGACTTCACTCCCCTCTTCGGTGCGCTCGCGCTCGACTTCCGTCTGGCCGTAGCGATGACCCAGGAACGAACACTTTAAACTCATTGTGTTGAGATGCCCGCCTGCGAACCATAAGCGTACTGCTTGTGAGGGACTGTCCAATACCGACCTGAATGCAACTTCATGCCTATCGTCGGTAGGTCGGCAATGTGTTTATATTCCCGTCAGACGAACGAACATATATGCCTCAGATTCAGGTGGATGAGGAGACGGTCCAACGCCTCGATAACCTTCGTATCGAGGATGAATCGTACGAGGAAATAATAAACGAACTCATCAATATCTACGAGGCCGAGGAACTGGCGCTGTTCAAAGCGGAATAGCCGTCACTCACATCAGGCGTGCTGTTCCGCATATGCCGAACAAATTTCCTCCCACCGTCCCTGTTGTTCGAGGAAGTGTTGCAGTTCAACGGCGTATGCCTCCACCAGCTCGACCGCAGCCTCCTCTTGCTGAGCATTAGAACTCCCACCGCTCTGATTCCCGCCTGAAAAGAGATTCCGAACGCGTCCTAACAGCCCGCTACTTTCTCCTCCTCCCGTCGACTGAGGTGCACCACCCATTCCATCAGGTATGTTATCTAACTCTGGAATGATATGTGGCACCTGTTCAGTGTCTGCAACAATCTCTGCCTCCTCCGGTGATTCCGGAGATTCTATTTCGAACTGAACAGCGGTCATAATCAATCCCCATTGCTGGTTCGAAAACTGTGAACCGGTTACCCGGTCCTGAAACTGCTGGTCAACTTGCATCCGAGCACCGGCAATCATATCGGTCCATTGGCCACTCATGTATCCGCGTACGTTCCCGACTGGTATGATTGATTCGACTGAAACAGCGACTAATGCCGAGCGGTCACCAGTAGTCTTTATAGCTAGACTGCATCACTATCAGTACTCCCAGCTAACCACAATCCAACTGGCTGGCTACACAGACACCCTATGACCGAAGATTATCATTCATCGAGGATTCCACCAATATCGGAGTATCCTGACCCGATGGTATGGTATTCAATCGATGATGAGGGGGCAACAATTGAGACAGTCAATGAGCCATTTCAATCTATTTTTGGCCCTGCGGAGACTGGGATGTTGGTCGAAAACGTACTCAACATCTCCTCACCAAAAGACCGTAAGACACTGGAGATAGGTGGGACACTCACCATCCATTCCGACCGTACTACCAATCCAGCAAAAGGAGTGAACGAGGCCACGAACTCCGATTCGCAGGCATCCTCATCGGCCTCCTCCAAACACTATCACGGTCGAGTGATGCCACCGGATGAAGAGCCGGGGTGCATTGTTTTCATCGAGTGTACCCATGAGATTGGTGTCGACCGCGTTGCAAGCGTCATCAGTCACGACTTGCGAAACCCACTCGATGTTGCAAAAGCACATCTCGAAGCCATAGATGACAGTGTCACGAATGAAGGGTCCGCCTCGTCAGCAGACCTAGCCACACATATTACACATATCGAAAACGCTCACGGGCGTATTGAACGAATTATCGAGGACGTGTTGACACTGGCTCGTGGTGATGATGTGATTACTCCGGATGCGAGGGTCGACCTCGAAGCGGTTGCGACCTGTGCGTGGCAAACCGTGGAAACGGCAGACGCGACGGCGCATTTTGACGACTCACTGCAAACTGTTACTGGTGACCGTGATAGACTCACCCGCCTCTTTGAGAATCTATTTCGCAACAGCGTGGAGCATGGCTCCACAAACAGTCGACCGGATGACGACAGTCTAGAGCATGGCTCCAGAAGCAATGAAACGCAGTCCACCGACACTCAGGAAGACGGTTCTCAAAAGGATAATACAGTCACCATTCGGGTCGGTTCGCTTGCCGACGGTTTCTTTGTCGAGGATGATGGACCAGGTATCGAACCGGAGCGTCGTGAGGAAATCTTCAAACCAGGTCGGACTGATACAGCCCATGGAACCGGTCTCGGCCTCGCGATTGTCGACCGAATCGTGACACACCACGGGTGGTCTGTAACTGCAACCGAAGGAACTACTGGAGGTGCACGGATAGAGATTCGAGGTGTCGACGATGCATAGCGGTTGTAAGGAAGGACGGATGACGGTGTCACATCAATCATGCATGCTTACGGAGGTGGAATATGGACGAGCGACTTGAGCACGCACCGGTTGGCATCTTGACGATGACGACGGAAGGAGCGGTCATAGAAGGGAACGCGCGTGCTCAAGAGTTACTTGGGAGAGATAGCGACGATTCCGTTGGTTCCTCAATTACGGAACTGTTCCCTGCATCTGTCGAAGATACCATCCCTCGGCTGGTGAAGAGAGAATCGCTTGACTCTCACCAGTTTGAGGAGTATTATCCGGAGCTTGACCGATGGTTAGCCGTTGATGTCGTTCCAGATGATGAGGAGGTCACTCTCTACGTTCGAGATGTCTCGGACCGATATCGGGACCAGCGGACGATTGCGAATCTTCGAAACGACCTTGACCGCCTCACGAATATCAACGCACTCATTTCGGATGTGCTCGGGGAACTTGTCGGTGCTTCGACTCGGGAGGAAATTGCAGAAACCATCTGTGAACGGCTCGGTGGGACAGACCTCTATGCGTTCGCACTCGTTGCGGAGCGGGATATTGGCGGCGATGAGATGACGATTCGAGCGGCTGATGGGTCGACTGGCCGAACGCTTACTGCAGTCGAGAATACCCTCGATGGAGATGATACCGGGCCCGAACAGCGGGCTGTTGAGACGGCATCGCCACAGCTTGTGGACTCACTCAGCGAAGAGACATCGCTCCCTGAATCTGTCCGCCGGGCCGCGTTTGCTGACGGGATTCAATCGATACTCGCGGTTCCACTGACGTATGGATCGAGCGTCTACGGTGTGGTTAGCATCTATGCCACAGACCAGGATGCGTTTTCCGAGCGCGAGCGAACGAATTTCACGACAGTCGGTGAAATGGCTGGATTCGCAATCAATGCGGCCCGTCATCGGACACTGTTGCTGTCCGATACTGTCGTCGAATTAACCGTGGACATATACGATGGGACTGACCCGCTTGTCGCAGTGACTGAGACGCACGACGGGACACTCTCTCTTGACGGTCTCGTTCCGCAACACGATGAGCCGTTGCTTTGTTATGCGACAGTCATGGATGGCTCGGTTGATTCCTTCTGTTCGGAGTTGAGAACTGATTCGGCGGTCGAAAGCTGTCGGGTTATTGGCAACCATGAGGGCGGCGGCTCGCTTGAAATCACGCTCGAATCGGAAACCGTACTAGAACGGCTAATCCAACTCGGTGCTACTATTCGATCGGGTTCGTATACTGATGAGACTGGTGAGCTTGTGGTCGACCTTCCCCCCGCGGAGGACGTCCGCCGGGTCGCAGAGCAACTTGACAACGAATTCGAGATAACCATTCGCGCTAAGCGCGAGAAAGAGCGAGTTACACAATCTCCCGATGAGTTCAGGGATGAACTCGGTGATTCGCTGACCGAGCGACAGGAAAACGCACTCCGTACGGCATTCTTTGCTGATTACTTCGAATCCCCACGCGGGAGTTCAGCCGAAGATGTCGCAAACGCGCTCGGAATTACCGGCCCCACGTTACTGTATCACCTGCGAGCCGGCCAGAAGAAACTCCTCGCACAGTATTTTGAATCAACAGAATCCTGACACCGTCCGTTTCTCTTGTTGTATTATGTTCAGTTTTCGCGCTCAGACTCATTCGAAGAATCCTCGGCCGGGTGTGAACCATCCGCCCATTGTGTACCACGGCGCAACAGACCGTGAAGAGTGCTTGTTTCACGAGGCGTTGGATGTGCGCGGCCGAGTAACCGTCGGAACATTCGCGTCGCTTTCTCCCGCTTTGGTTCGGGATGTCCCACGGCATCGACGTACGCTGCGAACTGGTCGTGTAGTCGTTCGACCTCCCCTTTCGGTGCCCGGCGATGGAGTGCATTAGGGTGCTGGGTTGAGTTCACTGTCAGCTCACGCAGTTCGTACAGCGTTATCGTCGCAGCCTGTCCCAGATTGAGCGATGGGTATGTCTCGCTAGCTGGAATTGAACAGAGTGCATCGAGTTGGGCGAGTTCCTCGTTTGTCAGTCCGACCCGCTCCCGTCCGAACACGATAGCGGTGGGTTCGGTAACCCCATCGAGGTGGTCGGCTAATTCGCCCACTTCCATCGCAGGATAGCGGATGTGGTTGTTTGGGTCTTCATTGGGGACGGCAGTACAGGCTACCGTATGATATCCCTCGGCGAGTTCATCCAAGCTGAGTTCAGTCGCGTTTGGCAAAATATCGGTTCTGGCCTGACCGGCAAACCCGTACGCTTCACCGTCGGGGTCGAGTTCCGGTGGGTTCACCAGCAGCAGTTCGGAGAGTCCAAAATTCTTCATCGCGCGAGCAATTGTCCCGACGTTTCCGGGAGTCTCTGCATCGACCACAGCAACGGCTATTTCCGGAGGACAGTGTTTCGCGCTGGACGCTGGTTGCCGGTCAGTCATCAGAGATAGTATGAAAGTACGTCATAAAAGCCGCGCGATATTTAGCGTTCACTCCGAGAGTCGATAGACACCGTTTCGGCCCCCAATATAAATATCGCCATTCATTACCACTGGTTCAGTCCGTACGGACTCTTCCTCGAATTCCCACAGCTCTTCCCCGGTCTCGAGGTCGAGTGCATAGAGTGACTGGTCAGCAGCATAGAGGATATCTTCGGTAATGACAGGACCACCTGGAATGCCACTCCCCGCACTACTGACTGCTTCACCCCACAGTTCCTCTCCGCTTTCCACATCAACGGCTGCTATTGCTCCACCGGAGGAGGTATAAACAACCCCATCACGGACAGCAGGCGTTGCGTCTGTTGGTGGGGTGACGTCAATCCCATCGTATCTGTATGACCATCGTTCCTCCCCATCTGCGGGCTCCAGCGCGTATGTCTGGTGATGGTCCGCGATGAATACAGTGTCATCCGCGACAACAGGCGAGTTCTGAATGAAATCGTTCACCTCCGTTTCCCACTCTCTCTCACCTGATTCGATATCGATGGCATAGACTCCATCTCCACGGTTATCAGCAGTTCCCACATAGACTGAGCCATCGGCGACAGCTGGTGACCCTCTTAGCTCCCCTCGGACTCTGTGTTCCCATTCCTTCTCGCCTGTCTCTGCATCTACTGCATAGACCCGTCCATCATCGCTCGCGACGATTACTACCCCATCAACAATAGTTGGTGGCGTATCGATGATGTCATCGGCCATTTCTTCCACTAACCACTCCTCCTCACCAGTTTCAGCATCGAGGGCATACAACATCCCATCGAACTCAACTGGTGGAATACCTCCCTCATCAAACCGCCTTCCCCCAAAATAGAGCGTCCCGTCGTCCAACAGCGGTGTCGAGTATTGGACACCCCCAGTCTTGTATTCCCACTCCTGTTCACTGGTTTCTCTATCGATGGCATATGCAACTCCCTCGTATCCGTCACCGGCAACGAGATAAACCATATCATCGGTGACAATTGGGGCAGCACTCACAGAGTGGTCAGTCTCGAAACTCCAATCGACAGAGGGCTTTTCGACAGGGCCCCATGTATCGAGCGCAGTATTGTTCTCAGGGCTCTGATAGGCCATCTCCCACGTTAATTGTGCACCGTCACGACTGTATTCGCTTTCTTCGGATTCCGAATCAGTATCGTCTGTTTCATCATCGGAACTATCCTCGTCTGGGGTATCGTCAGCACTATCAGTATCTGGTGTCGGCTCAGTAGTGTCATCGGAATCGTCACCTGACCCGTCAACACACCCAGCAATGCCACCTATTGTCCCGAACCCGAGTAGTTTCAAATACGTGCGCCTTCGTTGCATCATCCCACGGTTCAAGGAACTGCAACAAATATTTTATGTGAAAATACTGACTGATGTTGTTTTTGCTCAAAGGTCCGCCCCAGCAGGTCAGCAGATATCAGGTGATTCTATATCGCCAAGGGAACATTGTGGATGCTGTTCAGACCAGCAGTTCTCACACGAGTCGACGACGACTAATTTAACAGGCTTGGAGCCAACAGAAAGATATGCGAACAGTCGATGCTGCCGGGTTAAAAATTGGAGATGGGTATCCCCCACGGATTATGGGTGTGCTGAACGTCAGCCAGGAGTCGCCATACAAACCCTCTGTCTTTAACAGCGCTGAGGAGGCCGCCGCCTACGTCGACGAACAACTCATCGACCAGGGTGCAGATATCGTCGACATCGGCCTCGAATCCGCGAACAAACGATTCGAAGTACTGTCCGCCGCAGAGGAACTGGACCGACTCGACACAGCTCTGGAAACCATCGAGAGCGTCAGCGGTGACGCAATCTATTCCATCGAAACCCGGTATCACGAGGTCGCCGAGCGGGCACTGGATAACGGGTTCGACATGGTCAACGATATCTGTGGCTTTGCCGACCCAAAAATGCCGGAGGTCTGTGCCGAATACGATGTTGCCGTTGGCAAAATGGCCAGTCCGCCAGACCTCGAACGACCGGGGGCCATCGAATCGGTGGATGAGATTTACGATGCCCTCTTTCAGAACGGGATTACAGAGAAGACACTCATCGACCCGGCGTTTGGTGGGTGGAGCGAAGATAAGACGCTTGCCGCTGACCGCGAGACGTTCGACCGCCTGCGAGAATTTCGGGCGATAGGTCAACCGATGCTGGTTTCTATCAACCGGAAGAATTTCTTGCGCGACGTGGCGGGTAGAGACACCGAGCAAGCGTTACCCGTTTCGCTCGCAGCGACGGCCATGGCCGTTGAACGCGGTGCACATGTCATTCGGACACACGACGTGGCAGAGACGAGAGATGCAGCGTTGATTGGAAAGGAGTTCACGCGCGAACGAGCAACAGTCGACAGTTCCGATGGGCAAGTCAGCGTCGAAGCGCTTGATGTCACGACACTTTCGGAAGGGAAACGCCACATCGACAGACTCGGGGACTCGACAGCGGATATAGAGTGGGCTGTCTCACGGTTGTACGAACTTCGCGGGTTATCGGAATCTGAGCGGGCTGAACTCAGTGACCGGGTCGCTGGTGAGCCAATCACTGTTGCTGTCGATGACGCGACGGGAACTGTGTTGCTCGGCGGGCCGATAGCCGCAGTGGACAGGCTTTCCGAGCAGGTAACGGGACCGCTCGCTGAGGTCTTGGAAGCAGCGATGGAACTCGAGCGGAGGTAACAGGAATGGATTTCGCCACATGGGAACCGATTTATGAGCAGATTCTCGAAGATTTCGGGTATCCTCAAAGCGCAGATGAACACGCTCGTGACATCCTTGCATCACTCCTTGAGGAGGAGCCGTTCGATGTCGACAACTGGTCCCTTGCTGGCCAGAAGGTCGCTATCGCTGGCGGTGCATCCTCACTCCACAATGAGGAAGCGCTCTCAGTTGCACGCAGCGCTGATGTGGTTATTGCGGCGTCGACAGCAGTTGATGTCCTTCGAGAGCAGGGAATCACGGTCGATTGCATGGTGACGGATATCGATAAGAACCCGGAGACGGCACGGAAGTTAACAGCGGAAGGGACGCCGGTCGCTGTGCACGCTCACGGAGACAATATCGACTTGGTCCGGGAACACGTCCCGACGTTCGAGCAGGAGTTCATTATTCCAACAACACAGGCCGCCCCAAAAGCCGCTGTTAGAAACTTTGGCGGCTTTACTGACGGTGACCGTGGGGCATATCTGGCACAGTATTGTGGCGCAGCGAAACTCGTGTTTCCGGGCTGGGATTTTACTGATACGTCAGTTGGTCCAGAGAAGCGAGCAAAACTCGACTGGGCTGCTCGGTTGTTGTTTGAACTCGAACGCCAGCGAGACGAGCAGTTCGACGTTCTCGATGGGCTCCGCGAAGACCTGTCCCCCGTCTGACAGAGTAGTCCGCTGTGCAAATGGTACAACGTTAAGCCGAATTGACTGTTTCACCCAATCTCGACCGTTCCTGCCTCAAAGTTTATTGGCTACAGGCACTCTTTAACTGGTAGTGCCGCTTTCGCCCGATGGTAACGTTCTTGAAACGCTCAGTCTTGTCGCGCTTCTGTTGACACTCGTTCTTTCAGCAGTCGTTCTCTCGCGGTATACTCGGCTTCAGAACCCAGCTTCACTGCTACAGGAACGATTCGTGTATGGGATTCCCTGGGGAACCGCTCTCGTTATCGTTGCTGTCTATGCGGTATATTATCTGATTCAGGGTGGCGGTGAGGACGGTGGGCCGATAATGACGGCCTTTCGCTCGTGGTCGCTGTGGTATCCACAGGGCACCCTCTTTTCGTCGTTCGCCCACGCCAATCACTCGCATCTGCAGGGAAATGTCATCGGCGCAATCGTATTTGCACCCATCGTCGAGTACGTGTGGGGGCATTATCGAACAGGCGACCAGCGTGAGAAATCCGGTGGGTCTACCTCGCTGAGTCAGCGGATGCTTTCGGCCCCTGCTGGACGAATTGCGCTGTTCGTCGTGGCTGTCGTCGTCATTGGGTTCCTCGGTAGCTTGCTGGTTCCCGGCGCAGTAATTGGTTTTTCAGGACTCGTATTTGCCTTTGCTGGCTTTGCACTCGTGGCCAAACCACTGATTACCATCGTGGCTATCCTCGGGTTGCAGGCGCTACGGCTCGTTGTCCGGGCATTCGAGACCCCTATCGTCACTGCAACTGCTCGACCGCAGTTTGTCACGCCATCGTGGGTCGACGTCGCATTGCAGGGGCATCTGTTTGGTGTTCTCATTGGTGCTCTCCTGGCCGTTGCGTTGCTCCGTAAGCGGAATCAACAGCCCGAAATAATCTACGTCTGGTTTGCTGCGTTCGTCTTTGCCGTAACGCGGTCAATGGAAGCCGTCTACTGGTATCTCGGCGCGGACGAGTTTATCCTGTTTCGAGCAGCGGGGACAGCGGGAATAATCCTGTTGGCAGTCGTAATTGCAGTCGCCGCGGCGGGACCACAGAGTTCTGTTAGTTCCCGTTGGAGAGGACTCCCAGCCCTCCGATCAGTTGCCGTTGGATTACTTCTTGTATCACTTGTTGTGCTTTCAATCGGTGGACTGACCTACAGTATTGCCTCGGTTAATCCTGGCGAGGAGATTGAAACGCAGCCGGAAGGCCATCTGGAGGTGGAAGACTACACGATAACGTATGCCGAAGGTGTCGAAGACCAGTATATCGGTGCTGTGAGTGTGCCGCCGCTGTGGGACCCTTCAGTAACGGTGAGTGGTGTCATCATCACCAGTGATGACCGAAACGCCTGGGAAGTTGCCGTCTCGGCGAACGAGTTGGCCTTCGATGGTCGCGTCACAATTCCTGTCGGCGACGTTACCTGGCGCGAAACAGTCGTTATCGACCGGACAGCCTGGTCGTTTACCGAAGGGAATAGCACCGCGAAGGTGTTTGGAACAGTTGGCGATGATGACTGGACGTTGTTACATCGAGACACGCCGGCAGAAAGTGACGTTCGGGTGGACGGGGCAAACCTGAGCATTGAACCGGCTGAGGACTTCTATGACCTCGTTGTCGACAAAAACGGACAAGAGATTGGCTCGGAGCGGCTACCGACCGCCAACGAGACGTTCGTACTCGATGGCGTCGAGTACGAACGGGTTGACGATGACCTGATAGTCCGCCACGAAGGGACCACATTTACGGTTGCAGAGTTCCAGACCCGTGAAGAGCTTTGATGACTCAGTTCAGTTCCACTCTATTCGGAATATTTCGACATCCAGTGCTTTCGAATTTTCTGTGTGGAATGGGAACGTTCGGGGGAGGTCAAACTCGGCAGCAAAAGCGTGGGTGACCGTTCCGCCGTTATCTGCGACAAAGGCTTCTATAAACTCGGCGCTCCCTGCATTGTGAATGGAGTAGGACACGTCAGCGACCGCCGCAGTCTGTTCAAGAAAGGCTCTATCCGCGTGTTCGTTTCCATCCTGTGCGCCAAACGGTGGATTCATCAGGACGGTTGTTTCTTCTGGCGGTGTGAGCGGGAGCCGTGTCGCATCTCCGCGTATCCACGATATGGGCGTTTGTGTCGCAATGCGTGCTTCGTTTCGACGTGCGATTGCCAGCGGAGCAGGGTCGAGGTCTATGCCGACGACTCCAGCGGGGCCTCGAAGGGCTGCTGCAAGCGCTAACATGCCAGTCCCACAGCCCAAATCAAGGACTGTCCGCCCCTCGATGTCGCCCTGTAAATCTGCAGTATGAACAAGATGAGCCGCCAGCTCAGGCGGAGTCCGATATTGCTCCAGGTCAACCCGAGGGTCATCGAACCCTGCCACAACTCCCAATTGCTGTGTCAGTTCGCTTTTGGTGGCCATCATCTACGTTGAATACATGATACTAATTCAAAAAGGTTGTTCAATTAATAGTGGTAATAGCGTTTGGGCGGCCCGGCTTCACCAGCGGTTGTTTTTCGAGCGTTAGCTTCATCCGCGACGGACAGATGTATAGGCAACACCGCCAAAGAGAGGGTATGTCAGACGAAACAGTCACAGTGACATTACAGGCGGGCGATTCAGAAGATGAACTGACGGTCCCTGCGGGAATTTTGGACCTTCTGAGCGAGGAGGATGAAGACCCACTTGAGGTTGTGGGTGACCTGGCAATGCTTGGACTCGCACAGCAAGCACATGGTATCGTTCATCACAGTCACGGCGACGTAAGCGAGGATATCGAGAAGGCAGAAGCGTTGACGATGGAACTGTTTGAAGAGCGCTTCGGGCAGTCTTTCGGCGAGATGACTGGCCACAGCCATTAAGATAATTCTCGAGATTCGTTGCTGAGTTGATAGAGCCATTCGCAATCCGACAGGGCTCACTCTATTTCTTTCTCGGCAGTGTTGCCACTCCGAAACTGCTACCTTTCCAAAACTGCAACGTCCTGTATGGAGGAACCAAGCAAAACGGTTCGCTATCTCACGTGGCTCGGCGAACTGGACCCGTTCTATCGGATTCTTGTCTACCTTGGAATACTTGCTGGGTTGAGTCTTATTGGTGCGTCACTCGCTGCAGAGGAACCGCTTTTCCTGCTCGTGGGGGTTTTCTGGCTTGTCGTCGGGTCTGTGGTCGTCTGGTTCGCGACACGGTTCGAGTCGGACTGATTTGAGTGAAACGGACCCAGTCACCGAATCGGTCCTGTTGGTGCCCCGTCACCAGCGTGTCGCAAATAATGGAAAATGTACGTCTGTGTGTAGCCCGCAAATTCCGAACCAAGACACTCCCGAATTGCCGCTGAGGTTTCGCTATAGTTGCCACAGTCACAGCTAGGGTAATATTCAGCTATCGTCTTCCGAATCCAGGTGTCGAGTGGGACTGCTTCGAGAAAGCCCAGTCCGAACAAGAGCACACAATCAGCGACTTTGTCACCGACACCGACAAACTGAGTGAGATGGGTCCGAGCGCCCTCATACGACATCTCCTGTGCCTCCTCGGGAAGTGTCCCCCCTGTCACCATCTCTGCAGTCTTTTTTACATATGGTGCTCGGTAGCCGAGTGAAAGGTCTCTTAGTTCGTTTTCTGTCGCCTCCGCAAGCTGGGTGGCCGTCGGGTACGCGTGATAGGTGTCACCATCGAACGTTACTGGCGTCCCATAGGCCTCCCGGAGCGATTGTTGCATTTCGTGAATCCGAGTCACATGCATCTGAGCCGAGCAAATAAACGAAATTAGGGAGGGAAAGACCGGGTCCTGAACGATTCGCATCCCCCAGTAACTCTCAAATGCGGATTCGATAAGGCGGTCAGTTGGCACCTGTTGGCGGATGCTGTCGAGGTCATCAGTCAATCGGAGTCGCTTTTCCAGTACCGGGGTTGCATCGATTGTGGATTCCCACTCCAGCTGATTATTCTGTTGGCGTACCCGAATAACAGCTGGCTCTCCGAGTTCACGCGTTGTCGTGAGATACCACTCGTTGCCCCCGTAAACCCGTTGGTCCTCGTAATCGGCTCCATCTTCGCGCCACCAGAGATACGATTGCCCACTTTCAAGCGTGGACTGCAGGTCAAACGAACCGAAATCTGTCAGGTCAATACTCCCGTACTCCATCACCTGAAGCAAGGGCTGGAACATTCTTTTGTGTGTCGAAGCTGCTGGGGAATACAATCGAACACAACGCTAAACACCGACCACGTTCAAGAAAATGTAATGGCCGATTCGTTCGAGACGTACACTGACTTTGGCAACAACGAGGCCACCAACAAATACGGTACTTCCGAAGCGACAGCTACTGACGCTGTTTCACTCTCGTATGAACACCCGATTCTTCTCTTCGATGGCGTCTGCAACCTCTGCAATAACGCTATTCAGTTCATCATCGAACGCGATCCGGAAGCGACATTTCGGTTCGCACCGCTGCAATCGCCGCTTGCACAGGGGCTACTCGATATCTGTGGATATGAGGGCGACCTGTTCGACTCGGTCGTGCTAGTGGAAAACGGAAATTGTTATGCAAAATCTGACGCTGTCATCCGTTCTGCACGCCACCTTGGCGGTATTTACCGGCTCGTCACGCCCGCAAAGTTCCTCCCTCGCTTCCTTCGAACTCCACTCTATGATTTCATTGCCGCTCGCCGCTACGGCTGGTTTGGGAGGCGCGACTCCTGTATGATGCCGAGTCCAGATATCGAAAAGCGGTTTCTCGCAGGCGGGCCCGGAGTTAATAACTGATACTGAGTTTCCCTCTACTCTCGTAGCGCGTCCTCTCGTTCGACACTTTCGAGCGTCTCCTCCTCGATATCCGTCGCGACGACGGCAGGTTTGTACGCTCCGCCATCGAAGAGGTCGTGGTCGCTGATTGAGGATTTAACATAACGGCTGAACGCTCGTCGTTCCGGTGGGAGATGCCCGTAGATAACTTCCTCTTCGACGAGGTCATAAACCGGAATCCGGGGGGTAAGAAGCGTATTCTCACCGACGACGCTGTTTTCACCGACCACGAATCCGGATGTCACACGACAGCCAGCACCCAGCGAGACGCCATCCTCAACAACCACTGGCGCACCCTCAACTGGCTCTAGGACGCCACCAATCAACGTGTTCGCGCCCAATTTAACGTTCTCTCCAATCTGTGCACAGGAGCCGACAGTATCACAGGAATCCACAAGTGTCCCGTCACCGATTGATGCGCCGATATTGACGAACGATGGACTCATCAGAATGACATCCGTGCCGATGTGTGCCCCGCGGCGAACAACAGTTCCATCCGGCGTATTGCGGGAGCCACGTTTTCCGAGGTCGCTCGTATCTGCAAGGGGAAGAACGTCGTTATATGTCGTATCGCCATATCGATACTTCGAAATATTTCGCAGCCCAAAATTGAGCAACACTCCCTGTTTGACCCAGGCGTTCGCAGTCCACTCGCCGTCGATTTTCTCCGCTGCACGAATCTCTCCAGCTTCGAGTTCTTCGAGAAAGTCCCCGAGTACCGACATTGTCTCGATACTTGTCTCTTCGGTGGTTCCTTCCTGATAATGCTGCCACAACTCTTCAATCTGTGATTGCAAGCTCATACCGTGAGCATATACTGCATCGGGTTAGGAACTGTCGATTGACCGCGAACAGAGTGCCGTGTTATTCGTCGATAAGCTCTTCGAACTCCGGAAGCACGTCGTCGTCAGGTGAATCATCGGCAGCATTCGGCCTCGTATCAGTGTCAGATGAGTCGTCAGCATCAGAAGAGCCCTCACTGTCGGTGGCTGTCTCTTCTGTCGAGGTCTCATCCGAATCTTCGGTACCGACTTCAGCTTCATCTTCAGCAGCCTCGTTCTCGTCAGTAGCTTCTGTCTCTTCGTCGGTATCGTCTTCACTCTCGTCGTCATCGTCCTCATCTTCAAGCACTTCGATTTCAAGGACATCAAGTGGAATATTTCTCAGACGCTGGCCAATTTCCTTGCGAGCGATTCTGGAGGCGTGTTCCTCTCGTTCGACGTTGAAGACCGTCATTTCGAGTTCCAGCGCGACAAGCGCCTCGTCGGCAGCAATAAAGGCAGGCGGCAACTCCTCTCCCGACGGAGACGTTCGCTTCCCCATGTTTATTTCGACATAGTTGAGGTCCGGATTGAGCATTTCACCAGTTTTCGAGATTGCAATTCGAATGGCTTCATCCGGTGTCTCAACGTCATACACAGGCACGGCGGCTTCGACGACAACTCTGCAGTTCATATACGACGTTTGACTGGCAAGTAATATGAAGGTTAGGCCTGAAATGGGTTGTGAACCCTATAGCGTCCAGAGATGGTTCAGAACCTGACAGCAGGTGCTGCGTATCACTGCTCCCTTTTGAATAGCCGCATCGATTCGTCCCAACGGTTACGTAGATTCCAATAGTCTATCAGATGAGATGCAAATTACCGGTGTCACGCAACACCATATCAGTCATCCGCTTGATGGAGCGTTCTACCCCACGTGGATTCCCGGCTATCCACAGGGAACGCACGAGGCTGAGGTGTTCGAAATCGAGACTGACGAAGGGATAAGCGGCATCACGGCAAGCCCGAGTTTTGCTGGCGGGATTGATTACGAGGAGGTGTTACAGCTCTTTCTCATTGGCGAGGACCCACACGACATCGAGACGATTATCAAAAAGCTCGAAAGCATCCATACTATTGGTCCGCGGTCATGGCATATCGAGCTGGCACTGTGGGATATTATCGGGAAATCCGCTGACAAACCGGTGTACGAACTGCTCGGTGGAAGCGCAGAACCAGTTCAAGCCTATGCAAGTTCGGGGCAAAAACTCCCTGCGGACGAACGCATCGAGTATGTCGAAAACCGAGTTGACGAGGGATTCGAGGCAGTCAAACTCAGGATTACCGAGCGTGAGGACCTCGAAGTGGTTCGGGCGGTTCGTGAAGCTTTCCCTGAGTTGACACTGATGGTAGACGCCAACAAAGGGTGGATGGTGACAGTCATGGACGAGGAGCCAATCTGGTCAGTCAGCGAGGCGATTCAGGTTGCCCGTGAACTCGAAGCAATCGGAAACATTGGCTGGCTCGAAGAACCCCTTCCGCGACATAATTATGAAGGATATGCACAGTTGCGAGCAGCGACGGATATTCCGATAGCAGGCGGAGAGTTCAACCACGGCGCCCACCAGCTCTACCGGTTTCTTGACAACGATGCAGTCGACGTGTTACAGCCGGATGCTGCGCTTGCGACGGGCATTCGACAGGCAACAGAAGTTGCTGGCGCTGCCCAAAACCAGGGCGTCGAGTTCGTTCCACATACATGGACGAACGCGATTGGGTTCGCTGCAAATCTGCAGGTGCTTGTCGCGGTTGATGGGCCGTGGTGTGAGTTTCCCCACGACCCACCGTGGGTTCCAGAAGCGTGGGGAGCAATTATTGAGGAGCCGTTTACTGCGGATGACGGATACGTGACTCCACGAGAGGAACCGGGGCTGGGAGTGAGCTTGAATCGGGATGTACTGAACGAGGACTAAGGAGAGAAAGCTAACTTATGCAAGAACGCTACTACGACCGTGACAGCTACGACGTATCGGATGCAATTCGCGAGAAACACCAGACACAGGCCGAATCTGTGCTGACGAAAGAGGAATACGGCCATCTCATCGGCGGTGAGTGGGTCGAATCGACCAGTGGAGAGACGGGCGCAGCGATTGACCCGACCACGGGCGAAACACTGGCAACTGTTCAAGTTGGGACGGCTGAGGACGTTGATAGAGCTGTAGAGGCGGCACAGGACGCACTTGATGGAACGTGGGGGCAGCTTTCACCGCGGCAGCGAGCCGAGAAACTCGAGGAAATCGTCGACCGACTGGAGGATGCACAGACCGATATTGCGAAACTCGACAGCCTGGAGGCAGGCAAGCCCAACATGCACTCGCGGTTTGTCGACTCCGAGGTCTTGCTTGAGCAGTTCAGATATTTTGCGGCACTTGCACGGACCGCAAACGAGGGACGGGCCATCCCCTCAGGCGATGACAAGCGAATTGTCACCCGCCGCGAGCCATACGGTGTCGTCGGGGCTATCTCGGCGTGGAACTTCCCTGCAATGTTTGTCGCATGGAAACTCGGCCCTGCACTCGCTGCTGGCAATACGGTCGTTTTCAAACCGGCATCGAAAGCAGTTCTCTCCTCGCTCGAAATCATTCGAATTTGCGACCGCGTCTTGCCACCGGGGACAGTGAATATTGTGACTGGGCCCGGCGGTGAAGTTGGCTCAGCGATTTCGACACACGAGGATATAAACAAAGTAACGTTGACGGGGTCGAAGCGCGCGGGTGTGGCTACGCTCGAAGGTGCAGCACCGACGATTACACCTGTCTCTGTTGAACTGGGTGGAAAGAGTCCAAATATCATCTTCCCCGATGCAGACCTGGAAAAAGCACTCGAAGGGACGCTCGTGAGTATTTTCTTCAACTCCGGACAGCAGTGTACTGCGGGTTCGCGGTTGTTCTTACACGAGGATATCAAAGAGGAGTTCCTCGACATGTTGACAGCGCGAATTGCCGACCTAGAAGTCGGCGACCCGCTTTCGCCGACGACGGATATCGGCCCGATGATAGACCACGACCATCAGCGAGACGTACGTGAGTATATTGAGGGGGCTATTGCTGATGGGGCAACGGTCCTAGCCGGGAACGATACGGATGGGACGTTTGCTGGAAATGAAGCAAGCGATACGGCGGGTGCGCCGTTCGTTCAACCCACTGTAATAACTGATGTCGGGGATGAGTCCACAATCGCCTGTGAGGAGGTCTTCGGTCCCGTGTTGACCGTCTTCGAGTGGAGCGACAAAGATGAGGTAATCGAGCGAGCGAACAACACCGAGTTTGGACTTGCGGCAGCAGTCTGGACACAGGACCTGAACGATGCTCACGAGGTGTCGGCAGCTATCGAAGCGGGGACGGTCTGGGTGAACGCATACAACGACCTGCTGGAGCCAGCACCTCACGGCGGGTACAAAGAAAGCGGAATGGGTCGGGAACTCGCGGAGGAAGCGCTCGATGATTACTCACAGACCAAAACAATCAATATTAGCCTCGGTGACATTCCGAAGTTCTGACCCAAATAATGATATTCTGATAAAAAGGTGCCACCGCAGTAAATTCGAAACAACGCGTGTGTCCACTCCTAGCCGTAGCTACAGCCAATATAATATAGATTATAAATTATATTCGACACATATATGTGTGTAGAGAAACGAGTATGAGGTATGAAAGCAGTAGTCTTTCAGGGGGCCAAAGAGCCGCTCGAAGTGAAAGAGGTGGACCGGCCGGATTGTGACGAGGATGGGGTTGTCGTCGAGACGGAGGCATGTGGAATCTGTCGCAGTGACTGGCATGCATGGCAGGGAGACTGGAGCTGGATAGGCATGATGCCGACGCCAGGACTTGTCTTCGGCCACGAACCGGTTGGTCGGATTGTGGAAGTGGGGGAGAATGTTGAACGCTTCTCGGTAGGTGACCGTGTGACGAATCCGTTCAACCTGAGCGACGGAACCTGCCCGTACTGTCAGGCTGGGCGCGCAAACATCTGTGAGCGCTCCGTCCCGATGGGATTTGTCGGGTTCCAGCCGGGGGCATTTGCCGAAGAGTATCCAGTACGCATTGCTGACCAGAATCTCGTCGAAGTGCCGGAAGACATCGACGCCAAGGACGTTGCGGGGCTTGGCTGCCGGTTTGCAACCGCATTTCACGGGGTTGCACGACGCGCAGATATCTCACCTGGAGACTGGGTTGCGGTACATGGTTGCGGTGGCGTTGGTCTTTCGGCTGTTCACGTGGCCAGTGCACTCGGGGGAAACGTAATCGCTATCGATATTGTCGAAGAAAAACTCGAGAAGGCACGGGAGCTCGGTGCGGTCGAAACCGTCGATTCGACCGAGGTTCAAGATGTCCCACAGGCGGTCAAAAAGTTCACCGACGGGAGCCGTGGTGTCGAGGTTTCCGTGGAGGCACTCGGAATTGCACAGACGATTCAGGACTCAGTGAACTGTCTCGCACCCGGTGGCCAGCATCTCCAGCTGGGGATGACGACAGCCGATGAAGGGGGTGAGGTTTCACTCCCAGTCGATAATATCGTGCAGGACGAACGCGAGTTCTACGGGTCGTATGGCATGCCACCACACGAATACGACGACATATTCCGGATGATGGAAGGCGGGAAAATCGACCCTTCCGCTATCGTCTCCGAGACCTGTTCGCTTGAAGACGTTCCGGCTGTGATGGAGCGGATGGGCGAGTACGAAACGATGGGCATTCCGGTCTGTACAGAGTTCTGAGCAGCATTGAGTTGGTCAGATAGTTACCAGTCGGGTGCGTCGAGCCCTGCTGCTTCGAGGTGTTCTTTCCAGTATTTTTGAACTGTGAGTCGTGACACCCCAACCGCTTCGGCAACTTTTGTCTGTGACCGTTCTTCGCTTTCAAGCAGCGCTCCAACGTACAAGGAGGCCGCGAGAGTGGTCCGTTTCGAGCGGTCTTCGGAGACGGTTGTCAGAAAAATATCTCGGGCACGTGAACGAGCCTCTGTTTCGAGGGCTAGCCGGTCAGCGGCCGCTTCGAGTTCTTCGAGCCACTCGGCATTATCCAGTTCATTACGGGCGCGGTACACGTATGAGAATTGCCACAGCGTATACTAAACTCTGTGGGAGAAAGTAGGAATGAGCAATTCTAGGTTTGCTCGTGAACTGCTCCGGGGTCAAGTGGTTCGGGAGACTTCGTCTCTCGTCACTGAGCGGAGCATAGCTCCGCGATATCCAAAAGAACAGGCTCGTTTGAAGCTCACGGAAGACGGAGTCTTCCGTACGACCCCGAAGCACTCTGCCTGCCTTCTCTGTAGAGACTCCCACCCGAACAAAATGCTCAGCGACTAGGGTGTATATGGATTGAGCCGATTTACGTATCTGAGGGTGCTGTCAACAGCGCGGTCGGTCAATCCATACTGCTTCGGTGGCCCTGTTTGACAGTTTTTGTATTCAGTGCCACCACACGTTGCACACGGGGACAGAAATGTCGCAGATTGGTTGCCACAGTCGTTACAAATATACGTTTGATTATGAGTGTCCATGGGTTTGTATGGTAGGTAACTGCTTGCTCAGATTGTCCCGGTTAGTCATCGGTTGTCGGTGCTCGTCTGCTCAGGAAACGCCAACGTGAATCTGGTCTTCGGGGTCGGAGGGGGCAGTGCCTGTTGGATTAAGAGACACTTAGCGGGAAGGGGTGAAAAGTATAGACTGACTACCGGTCTGGCTCCTCATCTGAAAAATAGTGACCCGGTGTATACGTGGGTAGGCCGATAGTCGGGTATCCATTAGCTCTCCGGTCGCTGTAACAACAGTCTTGCGCGAAAGCGAAGTCGGACAAGCCCAACGTGCGAGGGAGAGAACGGAGTAAGTTACTCGGAAGGAATAGATGTGCTTCGACTATCTACGCCAACCCATTATATGTGATGTCGCACCGCTGGTTGTCAATCAAACCACAGTGCGTCTGCTGATAAATTCGCCTAATTAAGACCGAGATAACTACAGGTAGGACGGACAATGCCTTGGCAATGTTGCCATGGGGTCACTTCGGTGTTGCGTACATCCTATATTCGCTGTACGCTCGTGGTCGGTTCGGTCGGGCACCTCGACCGGAGGCAGTGCTTGCGGTGCTAGTCGGCTCGCAACTTGCGGATCTTATTGATAAACCGCTCGCCTGGGGCCTCGGCCTTTTTCCGGGCGGTCGGGCAATCGCTCACTCGTTGCTGTTTGCGGCGGTGCTGATTGTCGTCGTTTACGCCGTCGCATTCACAATCGGTCGAGTTGAGACCGCCACCGCGTTCCTCCTTGCACATCTGTCACACCTCCTCGCCGACCTTCCACCCCGATTCTTCCTCGGCTATCCCTTCGGTACCGAGTTTCTGTTCTGGCCATTTCTCCCCCGACAAACGTTCAATTACAATGAACGGTCCTTCGAGCCACCCGGGCCCGTTGAGGCGATTGTAACACCGCTTACTGACCCCTTCTCTTACATGCTATTCGAACTTGTGCTGTTCGGACTCGCAATTGTCCTCTGGTACGTCGACGGCTGTCCTGGAGCTGGATATCTCAGGAGCGGTTGAAAGAATGAAAGTAGCACGCCCGGACCGTCTTTCGGTTTTCGAATCTGCGCCGTCGTCCTGTGTGTATTTTATCGACAGCTACGAGACCAGTTATAGGGGTATTCGTAACGAAGGGCTGCTTTCTCTCCACCCAGATGCCAAACGTGACACATAGGAAATATGAACACACAAACTGGGGAATGACGGACCCAAAACTCCATATCTGTCGGTCTATCATCGAAACGTATGGCTGACCGGCGCACTAATGGAACACGAACATTTTTTCGCGGAATTCGTCCTGACCGAAGACGATTTCTCCAGCTTACAGCCGGTATCATAGGCTTCTCAGCAGTAACTGGCGCAGCGTCTGAGCCTGTGCAGGGGGTGTCGACAAATGATAATAGCTGGCCGATGTTCGGGTATGACCATACCAACATGGCATCGGTGGCGGATGAGACAGGCCCGGAAAAATTACAGGAGGTATGGAGCTACGAGACTCAGTTTGAGGTTGACTCGTCACCAGTTGTTGCCGATGGCATGGTCTATATTGGGAGCGATGACCGCCACCTCTATGCAATTGATAGTTCGACTGGTGAACTGGAGTGGGAGTTTGAGACCGAGGAAGAAGTCGGCTGGTCGACCCCTGCGGTAAGTGGTGGGACCATCTTTTTTCACGCGATGAGTGAGGGGTTATATGCTTTTGACGCAGAGACGGGAGCGGAGCGCTGGTCCGTTGACTCAAAATGGCCGGGTAGCTCAGTCACTGTGAAAAACGGGACAGTCTATTACGGCCATCATCACACCCTCTTTGCAAGAGATGCCGAAAGCGGCGATAAGGAGTGGGAATTTTCGGCAGATGGGCGTGTGATGGGTGCGCCTGCCGTCGTGAACGGTACAGTTTATTGTGGAACGAGCACTGGTAATACAGTTCACGCTGTCGATGCCTCGACAGGTGAAGAAGACTGGCAGTTCGAACCGTTTGATTCCGTGTGGAGTTCACCCACAGTCTATGCGGATACTGTCTTCTTCGGTAGCGATGATGGCCATCTTTACGCACTCGACAGCGAAGACGGCACAGAACAGTGGCGATTTGCCATTGAAGGGACAAGTGTTCGATCTTCACCCGCGGTTGCCGACGGCACGGTATACTTCGTCGGTTCGAGGAACCTGTACGCTGTCGATAGCAGTGAAGGCACAGAGAAGTGGGTGTTTGAGGAGCTACACGCACTAAATTCGTCACCTGCCATCGTCGGGGAGATACTTTACGTAGGGGGTGGCGGTGATGGTGTTGTTTATGCAGTCGATACAGAAACTGGTAACAGCATCGCTACGTTCGAGACGGGAGATACCATCTGGAACTCCTCACCTGCAGTGGCTTCGGAGACAGTCTTTATTGGGAGTTATGACCATTCAATCTACGCACTTTCTAACAGACATACCTACGCAATTCGGGCGTTCGATAGTCCGGTTGAAATCACTCAGGGTGAAGAGATTACAGTCACAGTGACACTGGAGAATACGGGCCGAGGAATGGGCAACCAGGATGTGATTTTCACCGTCGATGGGTCACAAGAAGAAACAACTACTGAAGAGATAGGAAGTGGTGAGTCTATAGACTTGACTTTCTCATATGAAACCGACAGCGAGACTCCCTCGAAAGTTATTGTTTCTGTTGCAACTGATGACGATGAAGCCACTGCTGAAGTAACCGTGATGGAAGCAGACGATGAAGAGGATGATAGCCCAGAACAAAACGATGAGGAGGAATCCGAAAACGATGACACAGACACTGCTGGAAACGACGATTCAGAGACAGAAGAAAACAACGCCTCAGACAGAGATACGAACGCCGATTCGGAGAGACCGGAGGATGATACAGCGGCTGATGGAGATGGTATCGGATTCGGAATGGCAAGCGCAATAGCCGGTCTTGGAGGCACTGTTTATATTCTGAAACGCCGTCTGTCTGGGAGGGACGCAGACAGATGAGTCTCAGTGGAGAATTCGGTGAATGATGAGAAGTGAATTCACTGAAACCCTCTATCTTATTCGGGAGACCACTCACAGGCGTTCCCTGCTGTCAGGTTATTCTCGTCGACGTAAGCCGACAGGCAAGCATAATTACAGAAGTACGTAGGCGACCCACAATCATCGGTACAGTCACGGACACAGATAGGGTCGTGGTCGAAAATAAGTGAGGTACAGTACGCACAGGTTTCGTCAAGTTCTGGCGCCGCAATCGTTGTAGACATAGGTTTGAGGTGGGGAAGAAACGACCAAAGTCTTTCGCTGGAATGTTCAATCGTTGCACAGACGGCCAGTGACCGAATCTGAGTAAACATAGCCTCCGTAGTATACCCGTAGAGCCTATTTGGATGGTCTGTTATCCTCGACTAACTGACTGGCAATACCAGTATACCCTTCGGGAGTGAGCGAGAGGAGTTCATCTCGCACGTCTTCGCTCACGGGAAGCTCATGGAAGAGGTCGACAAAGGCATCCAGCGAGACGCGCTCGCCGCGAGTTAGCTCTTTTACTTGTTCGTACGCATCATCGTAGCCTTCGCGCCGGAGGATTGTCTGAACGGCTTCTCCGAGCACCTCCGGGTTGTCTGCGAGGTCGGCAGCCATCACCCGTTCGTTCGGAGCCACTTTGGAGAGCCCGTTTCCGAGTTTTTGATAGCCAATGAGACAGTGAGCGAATGCCGCACCGATGTTACGTTTAACCGTCGAATCCGAGAGGTCACGCTGGAGGCGGGAGTTCGTAATGTATCCACCGAGGAAATTCAGGTCCGAGTTTGCTTTCGAAAGGTTGCCCTCGCAGTTTTCGAAATCGATGGGGTTGACTTTGTGAGGCATCGTCGAGGAGCCAGTTTCGCTCTTTGCCGCATCCTGGCCGAGATATCGCTGGGAAACGTATAGCCACGCATCGACAGCCAGATCCAGTAGCAGCTGGTTGGTTCGTTTCAGTGCATCGAACACTCTGGCGAGGTCATCGCACGGGTTGACCTGCGTCGTAAGCGGTTCGTGTTCGAATCCAAGCGTCTCGACAACTTCCCGGGCGACGTTCTGCCAATCAACTTCCGGATAGGACGCATGGTGGGCGGCGTATGTCCCACTGGCGCCGGCCAGTTTTCCTGAAAGCGAGTTGGTGGCCTCTTGAAGCGATTTTCGCTGGGTTTCGAGACGGGATGCATAGACAGCCATCTCCTTGCCGAAAGTGGTCGGTGTTGCTGGCTGGCCATGGGTGCGCGCAAGCATCGGTGTCGCCTTGAACGCATCAGCAAGCTCCCAGAGTGCTGTCTCGATAGCTTCGAGTTGGGGGAGGATAACAGATTCAATTGCACCGTTGACCAGCAGTCGATGGGCGAGGTTGTTCACATCTTCGCTGGTGAGGCCGAAATGAATCCATTCGCTGACAGCGAGTCCATCCGGAAGGCCATCACGGATGAAATACTCGACAGCCTTTACGTCATGGTTGGTTGCAGCGTACTCGCCATAGCCCTCGGTTTCTATCTGCTTGATAACTGCTGCATCTTCACGGTCGAAGGATTCATACAGCGACCGGAGCTGGTCCTGGTCCGTCTCTGATAGCTCAAGACTTATTTCGGGAACCGCAGCAAGGGCAATGAGGTACTCAATTTCCACTTCGACTCGGGCACGCATGAGCGCGCGCTCGCTGGCGTAGGGAACGAGCGGTTCGGTGTACCGAGCATAACGCCCATCGAGTGGTGATACGGCATCGAGTGGTCCGCGTTCGGTCATGTATCACCTTCTTGGACTGGGGCGAAAAAGCCTGCCGGTCCGAAATCTTCCTCTAGACTGAGCATTCGTATCAGGCTTTGCCAATTGCGGTCATCAGCGAGAGAAAGAGTACCATCGGCACCTGACAGAGCACGATGACGAACAGCGTCGTCTCCGTTTCAAGCGGCGTATCCAGTTGCATCGACAGTTCCGGAACCAACCACCAGGAGATGGCCGCGATAATGAATGATGCCTCGACTAAAATCGAAAGGAAATCTGTCGGAGCGAACAGAAACTGGTTGTACCGGTCTACGCCTTCGCTTGCGAGAAATAGCCCAGAGACAACAGCGAGTAGCGCTGTCCCACCAACTGCAACCAAGACAGTATTCGTCGCGACCGTTTCACCCAGGTCCGAGAGGATATCGCGGTTCAATACGACAAAGGGCCCGAGCGACAGCAACAGGTACAGTGTGAAAAAAATCGTTACATCTCGAACGTGCTGGCCCCCTACCATGTAACGGTGTTTACGGTGATACTACATAAGCGTGTGTCTGACAACGGACAGCGCATTGAGGGAAGATTTCGTTCGGTCATCTATACATCCGCCAATAATCTAACACGTCGGTGTTTTTTTATAGTTTCCTTGTCTGGATGAGAGTAGTAGATGTCCCCCAGCAGACGAGATTCTGAACGAGACCGTCTGCATAAATTACATCATGCTGCTTCGGACATTATGGCTGCGCCCGACGAACGAACCGTTTACGACAGAATTGTCGAAACAGCCCGTTCAGTGCTAGAATTCGATTTCTGTACAGTGTTTCAGTATAACGCAGGCAGCTTCGAGGTGGTGGCATCATCATTTCGTCCTTCTGGTGAAACGTTTACTAATCACGGAGGGGTTTTAGAAAAGGCAATTGAAACACAGGAATCGTATGTCACGAAAGATATCCAGTCCCATCGCCTGGCAGAACCAGACCGTGAAGAGTTCCGTTCCGGAGTGACAGTTCCGCTAAGTGAAGAGCTGGTAATTCAGGCGACATCCAGACGTCGTGGGTACTACGATGAGGTAGACCTTGAATTAGCAGAGTTACTTACCATTCATGCTGAGGCCGCCCTCTCCCAGATTCGGTCCCAGAACCGAATCATCGACCAAAAAGAAAAGATTCAATCGTTACATGATATCAGCCTTGAAATCGAATCCTGTCGCGTGCATGAGCAACTCTATGCACTGATGAAACAAGCCTCTCAGGAAATTTTAGGCTATGATTGGTGTACGTTCTACCTGTTCGAAAATGGTGAATTCATTACCGCGATGGCATCCGAGCAATCACCGATGGACGTTGGCGAACGGCCGTTCCCAGAAGGGAACAGCTATGCAAGGACGGTGCTTGAAACCGGAGAATCCACGCTCATTACTGAGAGCACAGATATTAAGGAAGGGGAACCAACGACGGACCGAATAACTTCGGCAATGCAGGTTCCGGTCGGTGATATCGGTGTTTACTGTGTTGCCAACGAAAATCCGAAATCATTCGACGAACAGGATCTCGAACTCGCAGAGCTGCTCTGTAGTCACGTTGCAGAGGCTTATCAACGGATAGAGAGCCAACAACGATTGCAGCGTCAGAAACGCGAACTCGAACGAAAAAACGAACGCCTCGACAGGTTTACGAGTATTCTCTCACACGACCTCCGAAACCCGTTGAACGTTGCACAGCTTCGAGCCACGTTAATCAAGGAAACTGGGGATATGTCACACATTGGGGATGTTATCGAGGCACAAGAACGAATGGATGTAATGATCGATGACCTGTTGAAGATGGCACGGGCAAAGCAACAAAGCGAGCAGATAGACGAGCTTAATCTGATAACGCAGATTACCCATGCGTGGGAAACGACAAAAACGGATGGGGGTGACCTTATCATTGATATACCAGACGAAATGTCTCTTACCGCCGAACCAGGGCTTTTGCAGCATTTACTTGAAAACCTGTTCCGAAATGCGATTGAACACAATGACAGTCCAGTAACGGTGACAGTCGGCATCCTTGGCCCGGCGGAGTATCCCCACGGATTCTACGTCGCTGATGATGGTCGTGGGTTTCCTGATGGCGATACAACCGAGATTTTCGAACATGGCTTCACAACCACGGAGGGAGGGACAGGATTCGGACTCTCTATCGTGTCTGAATTTGCTGACAGCCACGGCTGGGATATTACTGCAACAGAGAGCGAGAACGGCGGTGCTCGGTTCGAAATTTATACCGCGAACGACCAGGTGTCCTGAACGACCGGTGACGTCAGAACGCAACGGCCAAGGCAATACATCCATTTCACCGGCATAATGAGTTATCGAATCGGGCTTGTCGGCAAGCCCTCTGTTGGAAAATCGACCTTTTTCAATGCAGCGACGATGAACGATGTGCCGGAAGGAGCATATCCATTTACGACCATTGACCCCAGCATCGGGGAGGCATACGTCAGAACTGACTGTGCAGCACCAGAATTCGAAGAGTCCTGCGAGCCATCAGTTGGCATCTGCGAGAATGGAACCAGATTCGTTCCAATCAAACTCGTCGATGTGGCAGGACTCGTTCCCGGTGCACACGAGGGAAGGGGGCTCGGTAATCAGTTTTTGACGGATCTGAACGAGACTGACGTACTGGTTCACGTTGTCGATTTTTCGGGGACCACAGATAGTGAGGGTGAGCCAACCGAGGGCCATGACCCACGAGATGATATTGACTTCCTCGAAGCGGAACTGGATGCCTGGTATCTGGATATCCTGAAAAAAGGAATTGAGCGATACGAAAACCAGCATATGGCTGACCCAGACCCCGAAGAGATTCTCGCCGAACAGCTCTCGGCATTTCGAATATCGGCTGGCGAAATCAAACAGGTGATACTTGGCTGTGACTTGCCTGTTGCACCGCTGTCGTGGGAGCAAGACGAGCGTGAACGGCTTTCCCGTGCGCTTCGCAGGCGGACCAAGCCAATCGTTATTGCAGCTAATAAGATGGATACACAGGCAGCACAGGAGCACTGGGAGGTCATTACGAACGACCCGGAGTATGAACATTTGACGTTCGTCCCAGTGTCAGCGCACGCCGAAAAAGCGCTCAAAAACGCCGACGAAGGGGGTGCAATCGAATATATTCCCGGAGACGACTCCTTTGAGATTGTCACCGAGTTGCCGGATAACCAGGCGGCAGGTCTCGAACAGATTCAGGAATTTCTCGATTCTTTCGGTGGGACAGGTGTACAACAGGCACTGGAGACGGCGGTGTTTGACGTGCTCGAATTGAAAGCAGTCTTTCCGGGGTCTGCATCCGGCAGTTGGACGAATGGCCCGTTTCGCGATTGTTTTCTGTTGCCTGAAAACGCTACTGCCGAAGATTTCGCGTATCATTTGCATTCCGACATCGGTGACGGATTCCTTCATGCAATCGACTGTCGCGACAGCAGGCAGGTAGGTGCAGATACCGTTCTATCCCACCGGGATGTTATTGAAGTCATCTCGACAAACCAGTGACGGGGGCTAACGTCTTTGACAGAAGACTCCTTGATACCGACATTTGTTACTGGTATATGAGACAGTACTACAGAGGCAAAACCGCAAGACACCAATTTATTTCCACCGTAAAACGGTGTCACATATCGAGTCAGTGATTGCAGCAGCCGATTCATACAGCCGTTTGGCACGCCAAATATTCCTATGAGCGTTGCATTACGGATTCTCGATGACGGGGCGTGGCTTTCGGTAAACGACCAACGACGCGTGAGCGTGAGTGAACTCTGGCAGGTCGACGCACCCGAATTCTGTGACTGTGACTTGGTCGACTTTCTCGCCGAGGGATTTACCGAAGTCACGGCAGTTGGAAACGAAGTAGCCATCGAAACATACGGCCAGTGCATTCGCTGTGGAACAAGCGGCGTTCTCGGAACGCTCCCTGTTGGGTATATAACGCACGGAACGTATCGCAATTACGACCGGGAACACGTTGTTTTGTCCCCGATGGACTAGGGTGGACAAACTAGCGGCAACAATACCCGGCGTATCAAACCACCGGGAAGGGTTGACGGTGTAGCAGACCGTTTAACCACGGGTTATTAAATAGGGGTATGCCAAGCGATGTGGAAAAATGGAAATCCGAAGTGTATGGGAACGAGATTCGCGACCATCTCTTTCGGTTCGCTGAAGAAGGCTGGGACGCCATCCCGGAAGACGAAACTGACGCGTGGTTAGAACGGTTCAAATGGTGGGGACTCTATCACCAGCGTAACGGCCAAGAGAGCTACTTCATGATGCGGATAGGGACGCCAAACGGGGTCCTCGAACCGGGACAGACCGAGGTCGTTGCTGAACTTGCAAAAGAATACGCGACGGGTCCGGCATCGAACCCGGAGTTTGGTGATGCGTACGTCGACTGGACGACACGCCAGGCAATTCAACTACACTGGCTCAAACTCGAAGATATCCCGGAAATTTTCGAGAAAATGGAGGCAGTTGGACTTTCCAGCCAGCAGGCATGTGGTGATTCGTGGCGAAACATCGTGGGGAACCCAATGGCCGGCAAAGCACCCGAATTTGTCGATGCACTACCCGTTATTCATGAGTTCAACGAACGGTTCAAAGGGAATGATGACCACGCCAACCTCCCCCGAAAATGGAAAGTATCGGTGACAGGTTCACCCGATGGCTCCGGACAGGGAGATATCAACGATATGGCTTTCGAGCCAGCCTACAAGGAAGTCGATGGTGAAGAAATTCGCGGGTTCAATGTCCGGGTCGGCGGAGGTCTCTCACGCAACGAACCACGGCTTGCCCGGTCACTCGACGTCTTTACCCGCCCTGAGAATGCAGCGGATGTGGCGGCAGGTATTTCAGCCCTGTTTCGGGAGTATGGTGACCGTGAAGACCGTTATAACGCTCGCATCAAGTTCCTCGTCGACGAGTGGGGAACGGAAAAGTTCCGCGAGGTTCTCCAGGAGGAGTTCGTCGATTTCGAAATGGAAACCGCGGGCGAAGACCTCCGTGACCAGTATACATACAACGCGGGAACGGACGAATCCGGTGACCTCGTTGGTGTTCACGAACAGCGCGATGGGAACTACTTCGTCGGCCTTAACGTGCTCGTCGGCCGGATGGGAGCGGATGATACCGCCGAACTGGCCCGACTTGCCGACAAGTACGGCTCTGGTGAGATTCGTATCTCACAGCGACAGAACATCATTATTAGCGATGTCGCGGAGGAAGACCTCGATGACCTGCTTGCGGAAGACCTGCTCGAACACTACTCTCCCGACCCGCATCCGTTTATGCGTGGCTCGGTCGCCTGTACAGGCACTGAGTTCTGTTCACTATCCATCGTCGAGACGAAAAACAGACAGGTTCGGTACGCGCGTTGGCTGAAGGAGAACGTTGACCTACCCGATGACGTGCAAGACTTCCATATTCATCTCTCCGGCTGTACGGCGTCCTGTGCCCAGCCACAGATTGCTGATATCTCCTTGCGCGGAATGAAAACCCGCAAAAATGGAGAAGCAGTCGAAGCACTGGATATCGGTCTGGGCGGTGGCCTTGGAGAAAACCCGCAGTTTGCGAAATGGGTCGGGCAGCGTGTCCCAGTGGATGAAGTTCCGGGTGCTATCGCAAATCTCATCAAGACATTCACCGACAACCGTGAGGATGGCGAGACCTTCCGCGAGTTCATCCTCCGACACGATGAAGATGAGTTGGCAGAGTTCATCGAACCGGAGGAAACCAGCTACGAGGACCCCATGATGCACAACACGAAACTAACATGGTATCCATACGCCGAGGAGGATTCAATGGATGCTTCTCCCGCTCCAACGGATGCAGATGGAAACCCGCTTGACGACTCAGCACCTGCTGATGACTGAAACCAATGTCAGATAGGCTGTTAAAAATCAACGCGTATACGACCTTCGACCTGCTCGATGGCGAGGCCGTTGGCCACGAGTTCGAGGAGTCAGCGTACGCCGTGCTCAACGTCACTGCGCCACGCGAAAACCCGGACCACGTCACACTCGAACTAGAACTGGATAACACCGAACTGGAAACGCTGACTCCACACGCAGACCGCGTTCGGTTGAGTGCTGGTGAGGCCCGGACGCTGGCGAAGGAACTCGAAAAGTATGCAAAACGTATCGAGAAAGCAACTGACGACTGAATACCGAGTACGTTTACCCACTACTGTTTTGTGAGTACGACGAAACATACATGAGAGCGCGGTGAGACAACCAGGCCATGAAACGGGAACAGAGCCGTCGTGCGGTCCTGGGGGGGCTGGTCGGTGCGGGCGTTGTGGGGGCAAGCCTCTCACCTGTCGGGGCGATACTCAATCAGTTTGCACCGTTGTCTGGGACGGTCTGGGAATCGACACGAACTGACCGGCCGGAGACGGTCACCAGTCCGTATGGTGATGCAAGCGTCAGTTACGACGATGAAGGAGTTCCCCACATCAGCGCCGATGACGAGCAGGCGCTGTCATTCGCTGCAGGCTACGTTCAGGCACTCGACCGTGGGTTCCAGATGGACCTGCAGCGACGCCTGTTCAGCGGGAGGCTTTCGGAGGTCGTGGGGGAGAGTGAACTCGAATCCGACCGATTTCACCGCCAGATGATGTTCCAGGAGGCAGCGGAGTCGACGGCAGAGTACCTTATGGGAACGGAGGTAGAGCCAATGTTGAGTGCGTACGCGGATGGCGTAACGGCGGGATTCGAGGAGGGGAATCTCGAACTTGGCTTTCGGCTGCTTGATTACGAACCTGAACCGTGGACAGTCACCGATACCGCACTCGTCGAGAAAATCATTTCGTGGACACTTACCGGTAGCTTTCGAACCTTGCGGAAGGCACGCATCAGAGAGGAGTTCGGCGAGGAACTTGCAGAGGAACTCTATCGCGACCGGATGGACCACAATGCACCAATTATCCGTGAGCAGCACTGGGACGAGGAGTACCGGCTTGAGGAGGCCGGTGAACAGTTCGAGCGGCCGCCAGACGCAAGCCAGCCAGCAATCGGTGACGATGTTGTTGATTATCTCACCCAGTTCGAACCGAACGAATTCCTTGGCTCGAATAGCTGGGTCGTGAGTGAAGAGCACGCTGCAGGTGATGGTCCACTGTTAGGCAACGACCCGCATCTCGAACTTACCGCCCCACCAATCTGGTACGAGATGCATCTGGAGGGGCCAGAACACCGAGTCAGGGGTGTGGCATTCCCCGGTGTTCCGACAGTCATCATCGGCGAATCCGACTTCGCCGCATGGGGCTTTACGAACGCAGGCTCCGACGTTATCGATTTCTACCGATACGAAAGCGACGGCGAGACCTACGAGTATGGCGATGAGACCCTCGAATTCGAAATCGAGGAGCAAGAAATTCCAGTATCAGGCGGAGACAACGAAACTGTCGAAGTCAAACGCTCGGTCCACGGGCCGGTTATCGAACAGTCTGGTCAGGAAGTCGGTATCGCGTGGACCGGTCATGCGGCAACCGAAACGACACTCTCGATTTACAATCTCACAAAAAGCACGTCCTTCGACGAGACTCTCGATGCCGTCTCAAAGTTCGATTCGCCGACCCAGAATTTCCTCTACGCTGACCGTGACGGCAATACGCTATACTACACAACAGGTCAACACCCGATTCGGTATACGAACGGTGAACCTGACAGTGGCAATCGTATCTTCGATGGGTCGGCGCAGGAAGGAGAGTGGGGAGCAGGATTCGGTGACGGATTCGAACCGTTCACCCGTCCAACGTGGGATGGGTTCGTTCCGTTCGAACAGCAACCACACGTCATCAACCCAGACTATCTTTCAACGGCAAATCAAAAAATAATCCCCGACGAACAGCTTGATTATTACTTTGCTGAGTCGTACGCGGATGGTTATCGCGGCGAGCGTATTTACGACCTCCTCGACGAACGTATCAAATCGGGGGAACCCGTCGATATGGCATTTTTGGAAGAACTTGGCCGGGACAGTTACGATGGACGGGCAGCGGAATTGGTTGGACCGCTGGTTGACGCCGTCGAGGAGAGCACCGATGACCGGCTAGCGGAGGCCGCGGAGACTCTTGATTCGTGGGAGTATCGGATGGAGGCGGATGAGCGAGCACCACTCATCTTCGCTCTGTGGCTAGACCACTACCGAGAGCGAGTCCTCGGAGAACCCTTCAGGGAGGCTGGACTCAGCAGCGAATATTATCCGTCGGATGGCCGATTAGCTGCACTGGAGCCGGAAAGCAGGTGGTTCGGACCCCAGGGTCGAGCACCAGCAATGCGTCGTGCACTCAGTGATGCGCTCGATGAAATTGACGATGTGGGTTATGAAGTGTATGGAGACATCTCAAATACGGGCGTGATGACACACCTGACGGAACTCGACTTTCTTGGCTATCCAGAATATCCACGAGATGGGAGCGGATACACCGTCTGGAACTTCGGCCGTGAAGGGCCGTGGGGTGGCGGCTGGGAGATGCAGGTTGACTTGAGCGAGGATGGTGACTATCTCGGGATACTGGCCGGTGGAAACTCGGGCCGGTATTTTGACGACAACTATGATAGCCAAGTCGAGCGCTGGGCGCGCGGTGAGTATCGGCGACTGTCGCGAGAAATGCCGGACACTACTGACATCTCGTTCGAGGAGGGGTCACGATGACTGACCAACAAAGCGGTAGTATCGACTCCCTCCGGAGAGTTCGTACTGAGCCACGGATTCACTGGATTGCGATGGTTGGCGCGATACTGTTGGGCGTTGCCCTCTCAACGGTCTCGTGGCTGGGGATTGTCGCTGGCGGCGCACTCGTGGGGCTGGTTGCAACATCGCTAATTCGAGCAGTTCTGGCTGGGATTGGGTTTGGGGTCGTTGTCATCCTCGCGTGGGCACTCTGGCTTGGCTGGGGAGGGGCATTCGGTGCCGTCGCCGGGATGGGTATTTTCGCGGTGATCCCGGTTGCAGTTGCACTCGGTGGTGCAATACTTGGAAGTCTCGTCCACCGGATTGCCTGAGCAGCGTTGCTCCCCTGACGTTCGACAGGGATGCTTAAGTTTGCGTGAACCTGTACTGGTTGTATGCGCAGCACTCTACGGACACGCTTCCTCGGGAGGGTATGTGTATGAGCCTTCGGTCGCCCGTTGGCTCTGACCACCAGCTTGCCCGGCTATTGCAGATTGGTATCGTTCTCGAAGAAGTTGTCGAAGCCCGTGCTGCAAAACATGCAGCAGAGACTGAGGACCTCGATTCGGAAACGGAAGCGTTACTGCAGGAAGCAGCAACGGAGTCTGCAGAACACCGACAGCAACTGGAGGACCTGGTTGCGGAACTCGATGCCGAAACGATTGGATTTGAGGAGATTCAAACGCTCGTCGAACAACAATACGAGGCTGAGCAGGACTTTGACGGGGTCCTCTACGACCAACTCTGCAACGAGGAGACAGCCTACAAATTTTATGATGACCTCATTACAGCGATAGAGGAGGCTGAGACGAGTTTCAGTATCGACCGTGAGCGTGTCCTTTCGACGTTACGAGCGCTCCGCGAGGAAGAAAAAGAGGGTGTCGAGGAAGTTACGAAACTGATGGAGCGGAGGGCCTGATATGAATACTGCTGACCAATATCTTAAAGCAATCTACCTGGTACAGGATATCGAAAACGGGCCCGCATCGACGGGCGCAATTGCGGAACTGCTCGATGTGAGTCCAGCAAGTGCCAACGAGATGATTGGCAAACTCGAAGGTCGAGAACTCTGCAAGCACGAAAAATATAAGGGCGTTGAACTAACTGACGATGGTATCCTCAGGGCGCGAGAAGCGCTGAAAAACTACTGTATCATCGAACGGTTTCTCTACGAAGTGCTCGAAGTTGAGGAGTTCCGTGAAGAAGCCAAACAGCTTGAACCGGTAATCGACGAAACGGTGGCCGAACGACTCGATACGATTATCGACCGAAGCCCACAGTGTCCCGATTGTTTCGATGCGGAATCCGATGTCTGTGGCCTGCTGACTCAGGAACTCGAACAGCGTCACTGATACCCGTAGGTTCAAAGTTCCGACCGTCGTCAGTACCAGTATGTTCGGAACGAGCGGAATCCGCGGGCCTGTCGGGGAGACAGTGACCGCCGAAGTTGCACTATCAGTCGGGCGTGCTGTCGCTTCAGAGGGTTACGAGCGCGTCGTGGTCGGGAGAGATGTTCGCGAAAGTGGGAGTGTTCTTGCTACCGCAGTTTCCGCAGGCATTCGCGAATGTGGTGGAACTGTCCTCCAGGCGGGCATCGCGGCAACACCAACAATCGCCAGAGGTGTCAGTGCGCTGGATGCTGATGCCGGAATCGTTGTCACAGCATCACATAACCCACCCGAAGACAATGGACTCAAACTGTGGAATGCTTCCGGAAAGGCGTTCGGGCCGGCCCAGCGCGACGCGATTACCGCCCGGATTGAGGACAGTAACTACACCTTTGCTGAATGGGATGGGTTTGGCGACGAGCAAGCCGCCAATGGTCTCGATGATGGCCACCAGTCAGCACTGACGTCCGCAGTTTCCATTGAGTCGGAACCAGCAGTGGTGGTGGATATCGGAAATGGAACGGGACAGATTACGGCACGGACGCTCGCTGCTCTCGGCTGTACGGTGACCACGCTCAATGGCGAGCCAAACGGTGCATTCCCCGGCCGACCAAGCGAACCAACCAGAGAGACACTTGGTGCCCTGATGAAAACTGTTGCAGCGACTGATAGCGACCTTGGCATTGCGCACGATGGCGATGCTGACCGGATGATGGCAGTTGACGACCGTGGCCGATTCGTCCCCAAAGATGTACTGTTAACGCTTTTTGCAACGACAGAGGCAGGCGAGGGTGATTTGGTGGCCGCACCGGTGGATACGAGCCTTGCCGTCGAAGATGCACTCGCACAATCCGGCGCATCTCTTACTCGAACGAAAGTCGGAGATGTCTACGTGGCCGAGGAAGCAACCAGAGAGGACGTTGTCTTTGGTGGAGAACCAAGTGGTGCATGGATATGGCCGGAGGAAACGCTCTGCCCGGATGGACCGCTGGCTGCCTGTAAGCTAGTCGAACTTGTGGAAAGGCGCGGCCCGCTTTCCACACTCGTCAACAACGTAGAGCAGTACCCGATTCGCCGTGGCTCTCTTAACGTCACGGATAAATCGGGTGTGATGAGTCGACTGTCGGAGATAGTGAACGGACAGTACAGCAGCGTCGAGACGCTCGATGGTGTTCGCGTGGAGACTGATGACGGCTGGTTCCTCCTTCGAGCGAGTGGGACACAGCCATTACTTCGAGTGACTGCAGAAGCGCGTGATTCGTCCCGTGCTGACGCGCTCTTTGAGGAAGCCAGGTCGTTAGTCTCGGATGCCTCCTGACCACTGTTTCAAAATCCTCATCATCCGGGACTACCCTTCCTCTGCCCGCGTTTCGTGCCGTCTCCGGAGTAACTCCAGTGTTTCAGCGGGAACGCGTACGTCACCCAGTCTGAATTTTCCCGAATCAGGGCCGTGGCAATCTGAGCCGCCAGTCGGAATCAGGCCGTATTCTCTTGCCAACTGCAATGCTCGCTCGGGACCAACTGGCAGGTCATCTGCGGAGGCAACAGCCCCGTATGGATACCAGGTTTCGATTCCGTCGATACCAAGCTCGACGAGGCGCTCGACCATCCGCTCGACCGTCTCGCTATCAGCGCGGATTCGGCCGGGATGAGCTAACGAGGTCACGCCCCCAGCATCATGTATTGTCTCGATAACTGTTGGGGCGTCAAGCCGTTGCATTGGAACGTATACGTCACCGTCTTTGGCCAGATACACATCGAACGCTTCCTGTATCGAGTCAACGCGACCTGCCTCAACGAGGCGGGCAGCGAGGTGGGGCCTCCCCAGTGCACCCTCTACCTCTGCAGCGAGCTCCTCGTAAGTGATATCCAGATTCGCCGCAGTGGCGAGTCGTTCCACCAACTCATTATTTCGCTGTGTGCGGAACTCGCGTGCTCGTTCGAGTAGGTTCTGTAAGGTTGCATTCGCTGGGTCGATACAATAGCCCAGTATCTCGATTTTGGTATCAAAGAGGTCCGCGCGAACTTCCACACCGGTAATGACGTCGACGGGACCGTCTGTCGAAACCGGTTCCGTGAGGTCCGCCGAGAGCGAATCGTGGTCGGTGATAGCGATTGCGTCCAGCGAGCGCTCGGATGCGAGGGTAATCCGCTCGTCAACGGAGACCGTTCCATCAGATGCGGTCGTGTGCATGTGCAGGTCCGCAACACCTTCATCCAGCGGCTTCGGCGAATAGACACCAGGCATTGTCCTTGATTGGGAGAGTTACCGTATTAATGCGTTCATGCGAGGTGACTGCAGACACCAGTTTCATCAGTTACTGGACCGAATGACGAACCGATGCAAGCAGTCATTCCGACCGCAGGAAAAGGAACACGGCTGCGCCCGCTGACAGCGACCAGACCCAAAGCGCTCGTGGAGATTGCCGACCGTCCGTTACTCTCTCATATTCTTGATAGCCTATTGGAGCTGCCAATAACTGAGGTAATCATCGTGGTTGGGTATCGGGGCGACCAGGTTATTGACCGTTTTGGAACGACATACAACGACCTGCCGCTTCGGTACGTAAGACAGGAAAGACAATTGGGGCTCGCCCATGCAATTGCGCAGGCCGATCCACTGGTGGAGGGTGATGTTCTCATTGTCAATGGTGATAACATTCTTGGCTGTTCGCTCACAGCGGTGTATCAGACACAGCAACAGGAGCCAACAGACGTGACACTTCTTACCGAAACAGCAGACAGAGGCACAGCCAGAGAAACCGGCGTTGTTGTCACGAACGAGAGCGGTAAAGTAGAGCAACTCCTCGAAAAGCCAGACAATCCACCGTCGTCACGCGTTACAACAGGCGTCTATGGACTCTCATCACAGTTTTTCGATGCCTATCAGGAGGTGGAGCCATCCGACCGTGGCGAATACGAATTGGCTGACGTCATCGACCAAATGCTACGCAATGGGGCGACAATCGAAACTGTTGAACTGGACGGCTGGCGGGTGAACGTCAACGAACCAGAAGACTGTGAGCGTGCCTCAGAACTGCTGGAGCGAGCGCGATAAGCCGAGGACGGTTCGGAGACGCTTACTAATCCGAGAGCGACGAATCGACGGAGGAAATAGCGGCTGGAACACTCCCATCGTCATTCCAGGAGTTGGGAAGCGGCCCGTTGTAGCCCTCCGGAATAAACGAGCATAGCGGGTCACTCGCAAGCGGGTTGCCTGTCTGGGCAAACGCACGTGAGCGACTCCCGCCACACACCTGCCGGAAGGGGCAAGCACCACATTTGCCTTCGAGCGCATCTTTATCCCGAAGTGAGCTAAACAACGGTGCATTCCGATAGATATCGACGACTCCCTCGTCGCGAACGTTTCCGGCAGACCGCGGTAAAAATCCGGACGGATAGACATCGCCGATATGGCTGATAAATGCGAACCCATCACCGGCAGTGATACCGGTTCGACGACCAATACCATCCGGAGGTGTTGCCTGTTCATCCTCGGCGAGTTTACTCTGGAGTGCAACGCGCCGATAGTGTGGTGCTTCGGTCGTTTTGACACCGAAAGCCGATTCAGATTGCACCTCGTGGAGCCATTCCATCACCTGCTCGGCTGCCTCCGGTCCGATTGAATCGAGCACGGCCCCACGCCCCACCGGGACCAGAAAGAACACCGACCAGAGGACAGCATCCAGTTCCTCGACACGGTCCCGAATCGCCGGGAGGTCAGCAACCGTCTCCTGACAGACCGTCGTATTAATCTGCAGCGGGAGCCCTTCCTCGCGGGCGGCGCGTGCAGCAGCCATGGTCTGGTCGAAACTTCCTGTTTCCTGTCGGAACTCGTCGTGAGCCCCAGCGGTTGCCCCGTCGAGGCTCACAGCCATCCGTTTCAGGCCAGCATCGGCCATCGCTTGGATTCGGTCACGAGTGAGAGAGCCCGTTCCACTCGGTGTCATCGTCATTCTGAGACCCTGATTGGTGCCGTACTCGATGAGTTCGATAACATCCGGTCTAGCGAGTGGGTCACCACCCGAGAGGACGACAAGTTGGCCGTCGCCAAAGTTTGCCGCATCTGCAAGCAGTTCCTTGCCCTCTGTGGTTGTCAACTCGTCAGGGTGACGGGTCGGTTCGGCCTCGGCTCGACAGTGTTTGCAAGCCAACTCACAGGCCTGCGTCAGTTCCCAGATAAGAACGAACGGCCGCTCGTCGGTATCGATAGCACGTTTGTACATAGCAGAGACTCGTTATCTGTAGTAGATACCCTGCATACGTGACGAAATCCCCGAATATGTTCGATTAGGAGGAATCGGATTTGGTATACTGAAACGAGATGGATGCGAATGCATTCGGCCAAACGTACTTATATTGTTCACTGTTTGTTCGTCCTATGCCCGAAGCGAGACTGGAGCTCACACTGCCCGAAGATATGTGGATTGGTGAGTTGACACGCCAGTACTCCGACGCGACGTTCGAAATTCTCGCGGCGCTCCCTGACAAAGGTGATGGGGTAGCCATGACTGAAATCACCTCGGATAGGCTTGATGACCTTCTCGAAGATATGGCCGCCTACGATGAGGTCACGAGTCTGGATATTCTCAACCAGACCGAGAACCGAGCGCTCGTCCAGTTCGAGACGACGCTTCCGTTACTGATTCTTGCGGCCAGAGATTCCGGTGTTCCGCTCGAACTCCCGTTCAACCTTTCGAACGGGCGGGCGGTCTGGGAACTGAAAGCCTCGAGTGACCGGTTAGCAATGCTGAGTAACCAGCTAGAACAGTTTGGAATCTCATTTACTGTCGATTACGTCCAGTATAACGTCGAGGATAACCCACTATTGACCCCTGCACAACAGGAGATTATCCAGAAGGCACTCGAAATGGGCTATTATGACACCCCCCGTCAATGTTCGCTCACCGACCTTGCCGAAGAGATGGACCGTGCCAAATCGACTGTCAGCGAGACGATGCACCGCGCCGAAGAAAAGATAATCAAAGATTTTGCTGAGAGTATCAACACGCAAAAAACCTAGAGCTGTCCAGCGGGGTATGAGGGAAGTTTTGAAAATGGGTAAAGAGCAACAACTCTACAGGTATCTGTGCGTTTTTGAAGGGGGCGGGCGAACACTATCGGGAGAACCCTCATTCTGTATTGATACCAATGTACATATATGTCGAAACAGATGACTGACAACACCCCTGAACTCGATGTCCGTGAAATTGAAGGTCCACCATTCACACACATCATGTCGGCACTCGATGACCTCGCCCAGGACGAGTCGCTGCGGTTGATTGCGGGATTCGAGCCTGTTCCGCTGTACGATGTCCTTGAAGAGAAGGGGTTTGTCTACGAGACAGAGCAACGCTCACCGGGCCAGTGGAACGTGCTTATATCCCACGCGTAAACCGAATATGTTCGGGGTTGGTGAAAGGAGATTGTAGACCCAAGCGGAAGATATGAGCGCAATCCCTGGCTCGCTGGAGACTGACAACCAGCCCCCACTGACGGTTCCCTTACGTCATTTTTTTGTCGGGCTGATTTTCCTTTGTGCTGCTATTATTCTGGCCGTCGCTGACCAGATAGCCACCGTCTCTGCATTTTCCGGTGCAGCGTCGCTACATCTGCTGCTAGCTGGATGGATTTGCGTGACGATTATGGGAGCGATGACGCAGTTCGTGCCGGTCTGGTCAGGGACGGTCATTCACTCACGGGTACTCGCAAACGGACAGCTTCTACTGGTTGCTGTTGGATTAACGGGTTTTACAACGGCTCTTGTTACTGGATGGCTTTCGCTTCTGGTTCTTTTTGGTCTGGCAATGCTGGCTGGCTTCTGGTTGTTTGTCTATAATTTGACTCGAACAATCAACCCGCTAAACGGACTCGACATGACTGAAAGACATTTCATCTTTGCTCTTGGGTGTTTCCTCATCTTGACCACGGTCGGGGTTATACTTGCAATGAATCTGGCGGGGGAAAATAACCATCCACTACCAGTGTCATACAGCGCCTTGCTTGGTACACACCTGACAATTGCCGTTTTCGGTGCAGTAATAACGACGATTTACGGGACAATCTACCAGCTCGGGACGATGTTTACCCAAACGGAGTTAAGAGGGATTGACCACCCGCTACAGCGTATTCAGGAAGGAGCACAGTATGGCGGCGTGATTTTGCTTGCAACGGGGCGCTTCATCGAACAACCTCTCGTCGCAACAGTCGGTGGGATTCTTATCATCATCGCTGCGTTGGCGGTGGCATTTATTATTGGGCGGAAACTCATCGTGATGCAGGTGGACTGGACACCAATGCACCGCCGGTACGTTGTGGTGGTTCTCTCGCTTGCGCTATGGGCACTCAGTACAATCCCAACGTGGGTTGTGGACCCACTTGCATACGAGAACCTCTTTGGATATGCAGGGACGACACAGATGCTTTTGATTGGGGTAATCGGTTTTGTGGTGCTTGGAACGCTGTATCACATAATCCCATTCATTATCTGGATAAATCACTATAGTGACCGGTTAGGGCTGGAGAAAGTGCCGATGATAGATGACCTCTACAGCGAGCGGGTCGCCAATGCGGAGTTCGGTATCCTTATCGGGGGACTGAGCATGCTCATCCTCGCCGATATTGGGATTCTGGATGAACTATTTACTGCTGGTGGATTTGCTATCTTTGGTATCGGTATCTTGCTGTTTATCGGGAATATGGCTGCTGTGGTCTACCGACACAGCACGTACACTGTTGTTGAGCTCTTTTTTGGCTCCTCGTCAGCTTAAGAAGGCTACCGAGCCGTTGGTAATTATTGACAATGAGTGACATTCAGAATCGTAAATTACACTCCACTGACTTTTCGGACCATTATCCGAAGATGTTCGGTGTAAATCTGACCAGTAACCCACCGTTACACTACGGTGTATGATAAGCGAGAGTCGCAAAAAGCGAGAGGAAACTTGTGCTATTCCGACAAGCTGGAACCCAACTATCGTGGGTGAGAGGGTATGACGAGCGACCAATCATTTGTGACAAGACGTCAGGTAATCGCTGCAAGTGGGACAGCAGCGCTTGCTGCTGTCGCCGGCTGTCTCTCTGCAGATAACGGGAGCAACGAGAGTGAACCATCAAACACGGATGGAGAGGCAACCGACAATACCAGCGACTGGTCTGGGGATGCGACCGACGTGGAAACGGACTATCAGTACACGAGTCAGCCTGAGATTATCGACCTAGAGGCGACAGACGGGGAGGTGAAACTCGATACGGTAGCCTGCCGGCATCAGTTATTGGATGATTCAGTCTCTGGCGGCCCGTGGGAATTGCCGGAAGTCTGGGCGTGGAAGGCCGATGATGGTGACCCCAGTGTTCCCGGACCTGTTCTCAGAGCGAGCGAGGGACAGGAACTTGAAATAACGTATCACAACAGCCACGAACGACCGCACACGTTCCACGTGCACGCCCTCAGCAAAAGCTGGATGGACGATGGTACACCAACAACAACGGGGATGCAGGTTGACCCGGGTGAAGAGCAAACGTACGAGATAGCGACAGACGTTCCGGGGACTCACCTCTATCACTGCCATTACCAGACCCAGACACACCTTGACCTGGGCATGTATGGTGTCATTCGTGTTGACCCCGCTGATTATGAACCGCCGGATAAGGAATTTTTCCTGACGATAAAAGAGTGGGATACGAGACTCTCAGCGATGACTGCTGGCGGGGATGTCAGCTACAGCCACCGGGACCGAACTCCGAACGCCTTCACAATGAACGGCCGTGCAGCACCGTATACGTTGCATCCCGAAAACGGCTCACCTCTCGTTGTCGAGGAGGGTGACAGAGTCCGTGTTCACGTAACCAATACGGGATACGAAGCCCATCCAATACACGTTCATGGCCACCGATTCGAACTTGTCGAAAAAGATGGGGGTGTTATTCCGCCCGAAGCCCGTCACAAGGAGGATGTGACCAACATTGCTCCAGCCGAACGAAAGACGCTCGAATTTACAGCAGATGCGGACCCTGGCCTATACCCGATGCACTGTCACAAGGTGAACCACGTGATGAACGAGGACACTTACCCCGGAGGAATGTTGACAGGCATCGTCTACGAGAGTGCAATGGAAACCGAGCAGTTTGACGAACTCATGCAGTTAGCCGGATTCGAGGAGTAAATAAGCGCTGCGAAGATGTTCGGCGCTAGTTACCAGTAGGAAAAGAACCTAAACGATGTTATGTCATTCACCGTCGAACAGCTCGCTACCCTCAGTCGGGCCCCATCCGACGCCGGTATCGAACAGGTAGACTGTGCGGAACTGGATGAACTTGATAAGCGGTTATGCCGTGAAGCGACCTCACGGTCTGTCGTTGCAGCGACCTGCTGTCGTGCTGAATCCGAAAGTATCCGGCAGGATGCTGAACAGCATGGATTCGAATACGACACCATTGAGACGAACGACCGGACGGTGACCTTCATTTGGAACCGCTGACTTTGTTTATATCGGTATTGCTACTGGGAGTTTAGCCGAACATATTCGGCAACATTGATTGAGCATCGTATCCGCTAGAGATTCGTATATGAAAGAGGCTGAGACGGTACTGAGTCGTATCGAGGATGCACCAAGCAAGGAGGCTGTTACCCTCGATGTTCGGTCTTTAGGGCCACCACAGCCACTTGTCAAAACGCTCGAGACGCTGGAGGAGATGGACGAGATGGTCCTCATCCAGTACAACGACAGAGCACCACAGCATCTCTATCCCAAGCTTGCCGACAGGGGCTACCAGTACGAGACAATCGAAACTGAAAATGCCGTCGTGACCGTCATCTGGAGTGATGAAAGGCAATGAGGCGAACTATTGATAGACGGACGGTGCTGACAGTCAGTGGAGCAGCACTCGTCGGTTCGGTTGCAGGCTGTCTTGACCGCGGGTCGGAGGGCGAACGGGTTGAAATTGAGCCTGGAACGAGAGTTGTCATCGATGGATACACCACCCACTGGGAAGGGATTGAACCGGATGAACTCGCTGGCGAGGAGAATCCAACGCTGGTTCTTACAGACGGTGAGTCCTACGAAATCGAGTGGATAAATGCAGATGGCTTCGTTCATGACCTCCAGATATGGGACAGTGATGACAACCTCGTAGACGACCTCGCAACGGCGGAAATTGACGACGAAGATGATGGGGAAACGCTTGAATTTACGGCAGATGACCGCATGGAAACCTACGTCTGTGAGATCCATCAGCAACGCCAGCGCGGCGGTATAGAAGTTGAGTGAGAATACCAGCGATTCGTGATTGTTTGCTCACTTGCGCTTTTTTTTAACGCAGAGAGGGTTCAGATAGCGTGTCAAAGAAGGGGATACTATACAGAGAAAACAAACCGAATTCTTCGGATTCATTTAATCATATCCGACTTCAGTAGGCTCAATAATCTGTCGTGAGTTCCAGCGGGGGTAGTTGGTCTTCAATCATGTTTCTATCCTCTTCAAGCCAGGGCGGAAGGAACAATTCCTCACCTGGAGTATCGGAGGCGTTCGCAGCTGCAAGTCCGGCACCCTCTGTCGCAAGTTCGAAGAGGATACCACCGGGCTCACGGACATACAGTGAATGGAAAAAATACCTGTCTTTTACGCGTGAGACATCGTAGCCACGCTCTCGAAAGAGGTCATGCCACTCGTAGAGTTGCTCTTCATCCTGGACGCGCAGGGCGACATGGTGGAAAGAGCCTGCCCCCTCACGGCCAAATGCTGCGTCGACGTCGAGGAGGTCGATAATAGTCGCTACCTCTCCAGCTGATTGATATCGAATACGGTCTCCGTCCTGGTCGACGAGTTCGAAGCCAAACGTCTCCAGCACGCTTGCAGTTACGTAGATATTTGTCGAAAGTAGTGTTACTCCATGAATGCCACGAACAGCGTTCTGCGGTGTGATTGGGCCGTTAATCCATGGGTCGACTGACGAGTCTGCTGTGACAAGTTCAAGCTGGGTTCCATCAGGGTCAGTAAATCGTATCACCCTTTCATCGAATCGTTCGAACGGACCGTCGTACTCGACACCGTGCGTGGTGAGTCGTTGCTGCCAGTACGCCAGTGTTCCAGATGGAACAGCGAGGGCAGCAGTGCTAATCTGGGGCTTCCCGTCTCGACCATCATCTTCGGCCGGGTACGCAAAAAACGTCAGGACAGTGCCGACGGAGCCAGTCTCGTCGCCATAGAAGAGGTGGCGGGTGAACTTTTCGTTGAAATTCACCGTCTGTTTAACCAGCCGCAATCCGAGAACCTCGGTATAAAAATCGACGCCGGACTGGGCGTCTCGAATAATCCCCGTAATGTGGTGAATTCCAGGTGTGTCTGCTAGCATTGCTGTTGTTTTGTGTTACGGTGGTTCCAAGCGATTAGTTCCATTCGATACCCTGTGGATTGTCAGGCACTTCGAGTGGGCTGGATGGGAGGTCATCCCGAGGGTCCGGCTCATTGTACCCTGTCGGTGCGACGTCATTTGGGGCATCGGGATAGAACAGCGATGCGATTGCGTGGATGTGTTCGCGTCCGACAGCAAGCTCGAATTGCCCACCGCCGAACATCCGTATCCCCTCTGTTTCGCAGTAATCAAGCGTATCGAATAGGCTTCGGACTGAACCGAAGCGCGATGGTTTGATATTGAGCCAGGTCGGTTCCCAGGGGAGGTTCTCGATGGTTTCGACGCTCCTGATAGGATAGTCCCAGGTGACGCGTTCTTCGCTCCCGTCGAAAAGTGGTTCTGTCTCGTCGGTGAGTGCTGGGTCTTCGATGAGTGCTTCAGAAAATCCCTCAATGACTCGTTTATACAGTTCCGGGTCTGCCGGTTGGTCAACCGTTGTCCCGTGGTACTGACCCTTAAGGTCAAGCACGCGTACTGCATTGGTGTCGGCCAGCCGACTGATTGTGTCATCATCCCACGCAGAAGTCGGGTCGAGTTTGAATTCCAGGCTCGGATTCCGGTCGAGCCAGTCGAGAATACGCTTCCCTGTCGGTGGCTCATCAAGACGTGTGCTGACGACGAAGCGCACCGGCTGATATTTGCGATTAAGCTGTTCCGCGAGAGTCGTGTCTGCCTGTTTCAGTGCCAGGTCCAGTGCAGCGCTTTCGAAGGCCCATTGGCGATAGTTGCGAAATATCGATTGCGCCGGGTCCTCCCCAAAGAATAGGTCTAACTCCGAAATATGGTCTGAGAATTCGTTTAGCTTGTAGGTGCCTGTAATCGGGAGACTCTGAGACATCGTCGCAAATAAGTCGTGGGCTTCGTTATCGTAGGTGATATCTTCTCCCTTTCCAGTCTTGTCCTCACCGTGCAGGGAGATTACCGTTGTTGCTCTGGTAAACCCGCTAGATGTTTCGCGCTCCCGTTGATTCAGGTCATAGCTTTCAATTTTGAGTTCAAGGTCTGCCACGGCATCATAGAGCATTCTTACTGTTTTTTACTGTCGCCCAACATTTATAGCTGCAGTATCGCTCACCCCCTCAGCAGAGAGGCTCTAGTATGGTACCATGTTGTGGTTTGCATCGAACGCTCGTATCGAGTGTTCGAACGAATTCCATTTACAACTAACTCACAGCTGAATCGTTTCGAGGTCTGATTCCACGTCAGCAATGTCGTCGTTATAGGCACGGACAAATTCGGGAAACTCTGGTGCCCACTTGCGTATCTCGTCGGCAGGTGGTGGTTGATACTGCGAGAGCAGATAGACACCGCTTTCCCCACCGACCCGGAGATAGGAGACGCCGTCGCGGTCCCAGTTGAGTTCCCAGCGCGTTCCGGCGACCCGTGTCGTGTAGGTCCCATAATCGCCACCTTCGTACCGATGAAGTTGCCCGGCGATGCGGTCGCAGACGTCGTGGATACCGTCCAAAATACGGTCGCGCTCTTCTACAGCGCCGTCGGTCGATGCGACGGCGGGAAACTCAGTTGGGACATCATCAAGGAGTCCATTGAGTGATTCGACATAGTCGTTAAATCCCTCAACGAAGGCGTGATAGTCTGCGAGTGCATTTGCGAGTGGGGCCGGTTCGGGTGGCTGTTTCGTCGAGACAACGTACACTTCGTCGCCGCGTTTTGGGTCGAATCGGAGATAGGAGAGGTCGCCAGCTTCGTACTTCACAGTCCACTCACCGCGCTCGGTCTCGATGGTTTCCTGCCCATAGTCCCCACCTTTCAATCGGGCAAGCTGGTACGCAATTTGTCCGGCGTGGTCTGTTACTGCGTCCACCAGTTCATCACGGCTGTCGGCAATAGTAGTCGCATCAGTCGGATCGAGAGGCGGCCAATCTGTCACACCTGTACCACTCGCCGGAAGGAAATAATCCGTGTGGTCTGTGATTGGTAGCTGGGTTACTCTCCATCTGTTCGACTGGTTGCAGTCCAAACTGAACAAGTACCGCTGTGAGTGTCTCAACTCCGGATTTCGATATCCCCGAACACCGCAACACCAGTGACAACCAACGCTGGCTCAGCAGTTGCATCTCGGTCCGAACCTCGCCGCCGAGTATCGGTCGTCTCACCAAAAATGCTCATCGTCTGAAGCTCTACATCCCACCCCTCTGGAACTCGAATTTCGGCACTGCCGAACATCGCAACTGTCTCGACGATAGCCGGGGGTGCCCGGACGCCAGCATCGGTAAGGTCCAGTCGGGCGTCACCGAACACGGCGACAAGTTCACCACCAGTGAACTGTTCCGTAACAGGCCGCCGCTCATCGGTCCCGAAGACCGCGACAGACGTGATTTCACCAGTTGTATGGCCGTCGAGTCTGATTCGTTGCCGACGTCGGGATCGGTTGACCATAATGAGCAGACCAAAGAGGACAACGAACAGCGGCCACCAAGTGCCGATTGTACCATCCGGAATAAGACCGACGTTCCGAAGAAAGAAGGTCCCAGCAATTGCAATTATCATGACCGGACCGACGAGGTTTCGGAACTCGCTTCGGACTAACGCCCAGACGCCGATGACGACGAAAATTGCTGGAATCCATCCCCACACTGACGCCATCTGGACGAATCCTGTCGTCGAAAGAAGTAACAAAATGCCGATAATCACGAAGACGCTTCCTGTTGTTAGGCGACCTGATACATTTCGTGTCATCTGTATATGACTGCAAGTAGACTGCATAAAAAACTTGTCAGGAAATACAACAGCTACAGGAGTGAAAATTAATCGTCATCATATTGTGGGCTCTGTATCACCGAATTATATCTGAGTGGGGCAAGTGCCGGTAGGTATGGAACAGTGGTCGTCCCGGATTGGATTCGTGTTCGCAGCGATCGGTGCGGCGGTTGGACTTGGTAACATCTGGCGATTTCCGGCAGTTGTGGGCGAAAACGGTGGGGGTGCATATCTCGTTCCCTATCTTATCGCAGCATTTGCGTTTGCTGTTCCGTTGATGATTCTCGAGATATCTGTTGGTCGGTCGCTGAAAGCTGATGTCGTAACCGCTTGTCGGCATATCCGCTCGGAGTTCGAGATTATCGGCTGGCTTATCGCGGGTTCTGTCCTCGTCGTATTGAGTTATTACCTCGTTATCACCGGTTGGGTGCTCGCATTTTTCACCTTCTCACTCACTGGTTCCGAAACCACCTTTGACGGGTTTACCGATACACACTGGCCAATTCTTACCTTTACCCTCTCGACACTCATTGTCGGTTCGATAGTCTCGCTCGGTGTTCAGGATGGGATTGAGCGCATGTCGAGGGTACTCATCCCGTTTACGTTCGTCATCCTGGGCGGGTTGCTCCTCTATGTCGCCACACTCGATGGGTTCACCGACGGACTCAGGTTCTTCTTTACCCCAGACACAACCGTCCTTGGAGAACCAGGCATCTGGAGTGCTGCGTTCGGACAGGTTTTCTTCTCGTTTTCCGTTGGAATGGGCGTCATGCTTACGTACGGAAGCTATCTCGACATGGACGCAAACGTCCCGAAGTCATCACTGCTGATTGCCGGTGCCGACCTCATCGTCGCACTTCTGGCTGGAATGATAATTTTTGGGATCGTGTTTGCCGTCGGTCTGGAACCCGCCAGTGGTGCAGAGCTTGCATTCACCACGCTGCCGGCTGGTTTTGCACAAATGCCTCTTGGCACAGTCGTTGGTGTCTGCTTTTTTGGGTTACTGTTCGTCGCAGCCATCGCCCCATCCGTTTCGATGCTTGAAGTTGGCGTTGCCGGAGTCATTCGAGCGACCGACTGGTCACGTCGCACTGCGAGTATTCTCGTAACTGTCGTGATTTTTCTAGCTGGATTACCCTCGGCATTGAGTTACAGCGCTGTCGAGTTTTCTGTCTTCGGCCGGCCATTCCTTGACGGGCTAGATGCCACTGTGGGCTCGCTGGCGCTTCCACTCAGTGCAGTTGGACTCATTATCGTGTTTGCATGGGTCCAGGACCAGAGTGCACTGCGCGAACAGCTTGGCGACTCAATCGTTTTGTTACTTGTAAAATACGTTGTTCCTGTCGTCCTGATTGTCGTGACATCATTGCGTGTGGTGACCGAAATTGCGATTCCGTGGCAACGAATCCCTGATATTTCACAGGTGACTGGACAAGAGTTGCTTCTCCCGATAATCGTCGTCTTGGTTTTATTGCTCGCCCTGTCACTGATTCTCAGGAAAATACGCCGGCGAGGGGTAAGTCTGCCTGATGAGAAGTAGCCGTAATCGTCGGTTACATGTAGCCGTAATCGTCGGTTACATGTAGCCGTAATCGTCCGTCATTGAACGTTGTGCCTGTGCCTGTTGTTGTGCCTCAATCTGGGCAGTCAACTCCCGGTAATATTGACTTGATTCAGTGGCAAACTGTTCGAGTTGCGTTGTGTCGATATCAAGTTCGTATATTGAATTGAGTCCCTCCACGAGTTGCAGTGTTGTCCCACCGTCAACCGGGACAAACGGGTTCCCCGGAGCAGCGAGTACCCCCACCCGCAAACTGGTATCGATTGCCCGAGCGATGAGACTCGCATTGACACCTGTCAGAAAGCCACCTCCGAGCGGAGTGATAGCTTCGTCTGTTAGGCGTGTTTCCACGTAATCTTCCGAGGCAACGTAAAATAGTTGGTCAATCATCTCAAGTGATGGAATCGTCGTCAGGAGAGTGACCTCTTCGACGGCCCGCTCTTCAATCCACCGGATAAGCATTCGACCGAACGGCTCGGAAAGCTGGATGGGAATGGGTAACTCACAGGTCAAGACGGTATACCCAAATCCATCCTTCGAGAACAATCGCGTATGATGATACGGTTGACCGTCTTCATACGGCGTAATCGCCGGGACTCCCTCCGCCTGAATGTGTCCTGTTTCGACCAGACCAAGACGTTCAATGAGGTAGTGATTCGCTGATAAGCCCGCCAGACCGGACTCCGGAAACGCAACAATAAGTGTTGATTCCGGTGGTTCTTCGGTCTCGAAATCAAGCGTGAACTGTTCACTCATAGCAACTGATTCGATCAACGCTCCCAAATGCGTTTCTACTACTGTTCTCTCCATAATGTTCAACCAGCACTGTGAGTTGCTCCCCACATCTTCCGCCATCTATCACTGACCACGAACTGGTGCGGGATGGCCTTACCAACATACGCTCAACACTCTCTCAAGACCAGACAAGCGGAATCCACCAGTATGCGAACGCAGAGATGACGAGAATTGCGGGGAGTGTCAAAAGCGCGCCGATTTTTACCATCTGCGGGATGGTCAGATATCCGCTTCCAAAGACAATCGCGTTTGGAGCGGTCGCCACAGGGAGCATAAACGCAAACGAGGCAGCGAACGCTGCGGTTGCCATGAGGGTCAACGGTGAGACACCCATTGCCAATCCGATACTCAACGTAATTGGCATAAACAGCGAGGCAGTCGCTGTGTTCGAGGTCACGTTCGTCAAGAGCATGACGACCGTTGCCACAAGCAGTATCATGCCGAAAAGGGTGCTAATTCCAGCGGCGGAAATCGCATCGGCAACGATGGTATCCAGCCCGCTTACCTGAAATGCCCTGGCAATAGAGAATCCAGCACCAAGTAACAGTAACACACCCCAGGGAACCCGTGATGTGTACTCCCAGTCGAGGAGACGCTCCCCATCGACAGGCACGAGAAAGACGAGAATTGCACCAGCGATGGCAATCATTGCGTCGGTTACTGCGGGAAACACCGGTTCGATAACGAACGGACGGAAAATCCACGCGGAGGCAACCAGTAAAAATACACCAAGAACGCGACGTTCTCCTGTTGTCATTCGGCCCAGAGCTGCAAGCTGTTCGTCGATAACATCAGTCCGTCCCGGCTTTTTTTCCACCGATGGTCGGAGAGCGAAAACGAGCGTCACCCATGCAATCACCAGAAAAATGGCGGCGAGGGGGACACCGACAAGCATCCATTCGAGGAAGCCAATCTGGATGCCGAGATTGGATTCAGCAACACCGGCGAGGACCGCGTTGGGTGGACTCCCGATTAATGTAGCCGCCCCGCCGATAGACGCACCGTAGGCAATCCCAAGCATGAGCGCAAGTCCGAGGTTGGTGTTCGGGAGGTCCTCGGGTTCTTCATCCAAACTGTGAAGAATCTCACCAGTCACATCCTGGGGGTCGTTCGGGTCAAGTATATCTTCGCGATCAAGTGGCGGACGTCGCCGCCCTCCGACGGAAGTAAGTTCGACGATAACTGCCCCACCAATTGGTATCATCATCATCGCCGTTGCAGTATTTGAAATCCACATCGACAGAAATGCCGTCGCGAACATAAATCCAAAGACGAGCCGCTTGCCGCTTGTGCCAACAGTGGTGAGAATGTACAGCGACAATCGGTGATGGAGATTCCACCGCTCGATAGCAAGTGCAAGGAGAAAACCACCAAGAAGCAAGAAGACGATTGGGTCGGCATATGGCGTGGTTGCACTCCCGACCGACATCACATTCGTCACTGGAAACAGAACAATCGGAAGTAACGAGGTCACAGGTATCGGAATTGCTTCGGTCACCCACCAGATAACAACCCAACTGGTTCCCGCCAGGACAGCCGCAGCATCCGGGTCGAGACCGAATGGATTCAGAGTCAATAGAGCAAGAAATGTGATAGGGCCAACAACAAGGCCAACGTATTCTCTAGACACCACGGAGTGACCCTTCATTTCCTGGCACTCATTTCCCCCGCATCATAAACGTAAGTTATTCAGGTCGCTTGGTTGGCTAATTGTTATTAGTTTGTAAGAATAGTCAACAAGAGCGTTCGGTTTTTCAAAATATCATTGTCGGTAATTCTCTAATTGTGTACCAGTAAAAACTCCGCTGACAGTTTGTCTATTTCATATCCACGGCCAACTTGATTTGAACAGTTGCTTGATGGTTCTTTCATCAAGTGCATCGATGACATCATGTGCGTGGAATGTGCCGAGATACGTTCCAGTGCCATCGACAACTGGAAGCGCCGCATACCGAGTTTCAACTATCTCCCGAGCAGCGGTCTCCAACGATTCATCAACTGCAAGGCTCACGATATCAGTGGTCATAATAGCCGAGACACGTTCCGTATTCGTTGCATTCAGCAACTCACGCATTGACACTACACCCACTAGATTTTCATCGTCCAACACATAGACGTAGTACACAGTTCCATCTGCAGGAGTGAAATCCATCACGGCCTTGATGGCTTCTTCAACAGTTGTCTCTTGCTCGATGGCAACTGCTCCATCTCGGACGAGTTTTTCGACTGTATCGGTGCTCATAATATAATATATATGTCAATAGAAAATAAGAATTGTCTGCTGATTTAGGTAAGGGATGGTCAACTCTGATTCCGTTCGGAGCATTCGTGAGTCCTTCCTCAGTGACGTTTTGAGAGGATGAGTGCAATCGGAACTAACACCAGAGCTCCAGCGACGAACGGTGACCAATAAACAAGAACGTATCCAGCGGCGGCCAGCGGAGGGCCAACTGTCCTGCCCAGACTACCTGCCGCTTGAGTGATGCCGAAGGCCGTTCCCTGCCTGGCTTCAGACGTACTCTGAGACACGAGTGTGGAGAGACCGACGGTTACCGCACCGTTGCCGAAGGAAGCAAACACGCCGAATACCACAAGCATGCCGAGTTCGCCGGTAAGCCATGGGATGGGACCCGGTATTGGAATAGCGCTGCCGATGGTCGGAGCGAGTGCGAGCAGGAGAAATGCGACAAATAACGACACTGTCCCGGCGGATACTAACTTCCGAGCCCCGTATATCTTCGAGAGTCGGCCCACGAGAATTCCCTGATTAATAACACCGAGGACCCCAATATAGGTCAGAAAAATCGCGGCCTGCGTCGCGTCGTAACCGAGGAAATCAGCAAGATACGGTACGAACATGACGACCACGCCAGCGAAGGCAAATGCGACAAGAAAGAAGGCAATAACGAGGGGTCGGATTGTGGCGTCCCCAAGGGCCTCACGAAACTGACGGACAAACGTGATACGTCGGGCGGGAGATTTTGTTCGGGACGGCTCTTTCAAAAATAGTGCCGCCGTTGCGAGTGCAACAAACGACAGTCCTGCGGCGGTAAAACTTGGAATCGAAAACTCGGTAGCTGGTACAAATGCTGGCAGAACATCGTCTGCAACCGTCACGACAGTATCACTGGCCGCTACCCCACCGATTGCAGGCCCGAAAACGAAGCCAAGGCCAAAGGCTGCACCAATCAATCCGAGCCCACTCGCCCGGTCCTCAGGGGGTGTCACGTCAGCAATGTACGCCTGTGCTGTTGCGATATTCCCACCAGCAGCACCGGCGAGGATTCGAGCCCCAAACAACGTCACAACGGCAGCGCTCGTTCCAGCGACCGAGCCAATCTCCGCCGCGAGACCGAAAATAAGCCATGCGATGCCCGCGACACCGACGGAAAACATCAGGACTGGGCGGCGGCCATAGGTATCCGATAACTGACCTAATGCTGGTGCTGCGACGAACTGTGCAAAGGAGTATGATGCGGCGAGTAGTCCAATGAACACATCGCTCACTCCGAACGATCGGACGTAAAACGGGAGAATTGGAATGATGATTCCGAAGCCGACAAGGTCTATAAATACCACGGCAAGGACGACAGCGATGCTGCCACGGGAACGCGAATCCTGCCCCAAGCTAGCATCATCAATTGTTGCTGCTTGCGACGAGGTCACAGTGTCAGTGTTCGTATGGGTGAGTGATAAGAACACGCATCAGTCTATTTCTCGGGATATCAAGACCTAAATCGACTCTCGCTGGATGAGGAGGACGCCGGTAAGAATAAGCGCTCCACCGATAACCGTCACAGCCGTCAGTGGTTCGCTCAAAATGATGACACCGAGAACGACAGTGACACCGGGCTCAGCCGCGCTAATAATGCTTGCTCGACTCGCCCCAATCCGAGAGACTCCAGCCAAAAACGCTAGGACAGGAATTACAGTCGCAACGACGGCAATAGCCAGCGCGACGCTCCATGCTTCAGGGCTCGCCGGCATCGCCAATGTATCCGTACCGACACCAAACAGAAGGAAGGTAACGGCAGCGGCAGGAAGGACGTACGCAGTCAATATCGCCGGGTCAACATGCAAGAGTGCACGTTGGCTGACAACGATGTACAGTGCATAGGAGAGCGCTGCTCCGAGCATTATGACTACGCCGATTGGGTCCATACCGGCAGGGTCAGCACCTGTAATCAAGCTAACGCCAGCAATCGCTGCCACGAGTGCAATGATGACCAGTCTTGTAATTCGAGTTTGATGAAAAATCGCAACGATGCACACAACGAACGCAGGATATGTATAGAGCAAAATAGCAACCATTCCAGCGGTCATGAACTCCAATCCCAGAAAGTACAGTCCGCTCATCGCGGCGTATCCAAGGCCACCCAATCCAAGAGCGATTACCAGCAGTCGTCCACGCAACAACCGGAACCGGCCTCGCATCCAGAGAAATGCCCAAATAAAGACTGTGGCTAGTCCAAACCGTAGCAACAGGACAGTCGGGATTGATAACCCCTCCTCAGCCGCAATAATCCCAAAAATGCCCAGCGTCCCGAAGCCGACAGCAGAAATGATGATAAGAAGTATCCCGGCACTCTGGTCATTCATAGACCTACTCTACCGCTGTCTCCCAAAAGCACATTGAATTCCGTTCATACTGCCAGTGATGTTTCATTGCTGGGTGAGTGAATCGTGTTACAGTGGGTATTGTGATACGGTTCAGCATGGGCATCAAAACATGAGCCGCTGCCTGGGAGAGTGCATCGCTCAGGCCCTGGCTGTCGCCACCCACTATCAGTCGTCTTTCCGCGTCGTGATATCAGCAGAGAGGCCCTGTGCCATCTCGATATCGCGGGAGTTGTTCAACGTCCATGCGGTTCGGTCGGTGACGGCCTCGATGATTTCACGGGCGGATGGGAATCCGTTACCGGATTTTTTGACGCCGCCGAACGGGAGTTGCACTTCCGCTCCGATGCAGGGCAGGTTACCGTAGGCAAGCCCGACTTCGGCCTTGTCACGGTAGTAGTTGATTTGTCGATAATCCTCGGAGATGATTGCGCCGGCAAGCCCGTAGTTCGTATCGTTTTGAATCTCGACTGCTCGCTCGATATCGCCGTCGTATTTGAGGAGTGCAACGTGTGGGCCAAACACTTCCTCTGCGGTACACCGAAGGTCCTCGTCTGGGTCCGCCTCGTACACAAACGGTCCAATCCAGTGGCCATCTTCATGCCCGTCAGGAATTTCATCGGCTGCAAGCTCAGTGCGGTCCACAAGCACGTTCACACCTTCTGAACGGGCCAGTTCGTTATATTCGGTGACCTTCTCGTGGTGTTCCGCTTCGATGAGCGGCCCCATGAAGGTCTCCGGGTCGAGTGGGTCGCCAACCGCGACATCCTCTGCAATCTCGACAAATCGTTCCTTGAATTCATCGTAGACGTCTGCGTGCACAATGAGTCGTTCACTGGAGACACAGCGCTGTCCAGTTGTTTTGAACGAACTCATAATAGCGGAGTGGACTGCGGTGTCCATATCCGCTTTTTCGGTGATGACGATTGCGTTTTTGCCACCCATCTCACAGGCAGCGCGTTTGCCAGGTTCAGCCGCTACTTCGTGTCCGATATGCTGGCCAACTTCCGCAGAGCCAGTGAACAACACCGTATCAACGTCATCATTGTCGACGATTGCTGCACCCGTATCGCCAAAGCCGTGAACGAGGTTAAACACACCATCCGGGATACCAGCATCAACCATCATTTCGGCGACAATCTGTCCACACCACGGGGTTTGCTCGGCTGGTTTCCAGACGACCGTGTTGCCTTCAACAAGTGTCACAGCCATGTGCCAGAACGGAATAGCAACTGGGAAGTTCCACGGTGTGATACAGCCAGCGACACCCCGTGGCTTTCGGCGCATGTAGGCATCTTTGCTTGCCACCTCGCTCGGGATAATATCACCTTTGGGATGACGGGCATCACCTGCGGCCCACTCGACCATATGCCACGCCTCAGTCACATCCGCCTTCCCTTCCGAAATCTCTTTGCCACACTCTTTGCTTACAATCTCGCCAAGTTCGTCATGGCGCTCCCGGAGTTCGTGATAAACATCCCAGAGATACTCAGCGCGGTCAATCCGGGAGAGCGAGCGCCACTCCTCAAAGGCGTCTTCAGCAGCGGCGACTGCTCGCTCTACGTCTTCTTCGGTTCCGTGTGGAAAGGTCCCAAGATGCTCTCCTGTTGCGGGGTTTTCGCTGTGAAACGTTTCGTCACCGCTTCCCGTTGTCCACTCGCCAGCAATATACTGTTTGTACGAATCTGCCATAGCATGGTATCCGCCATACGTCTAGGAAAAACGCTACCCGACCATGGAAGGGAACGACAACTCCGTAACCCATCGAACAGTTCGTCTTACAATGGGTTGGGCAAGGGGTGGCCAGCAATAGCAGATATGGCAAAAAACCAACCTACGGTAGATACAAGAATTACAGTCCCCAAATTACCCCATGATTGTTGAGGAACAGGCATGAGTGAACGACAACTAGCATCAGGTACCAGACTCACCCTTGACCTGTGGCATCCCGACTGCTGGGCAATCGAAGCGACGGAAAAGGTCGACGGTGGCGTACTGGCACACGCAATATACAACTCACCAAAATCAGATGGTCCGACCCCGGAGTCGGTCAACGGGCTCTTTACGGCGTTTGGCAAAACAGACGAAGCAGTGGATACATTACTTGAGGAGATTGCTTCCTCCCAGCGGGCTGGGCAGGTACTTGACCTCCAGCAACGGTTTGGTCGAGAACGGGATGCACCGGGTAACGTGGTGCGGGAGTTTTTCCTCGAATATGACCCGGATGATATGGTCTGTCCCACGCTCCTCAAACACGGGTTAGTTCACAGCGCCCCAGTCAGAATTGAAAATGGTCGGGAGACATGGCAGGTCTGTTTCACTGACGATCGAGAAAATCTCGAAGATGCGCTTGAAGGGGTACGGCGTGATGCAAATGCAGATGTTTCGGTTGCATCGATTCATTCGGGCTCGTTGAACGGTGAGTCCCCCCGTGAACACCGACTCGATACGCTGACACCAGCACAGCGTAACGCATTCGAACATGCCCGGGAATCCGGCTATTACAAGTGGCCTCGCAAAGTGTCGACTCGTGAACTGGCCGACGGAATAGACGTTTCCAAAACAACGTTGTTGGAACATCTGCGAAAGGCTGAAGCGAAACTGCTTGACCCTGAAGAATAACCGAAACGTGCCAGTTAATTAGTTACCGACAATCGCTCGAGCAGCAAAGAGCAGGTTTGATTTCTTCTCACGAAGCCGGCGATAGAAATACGAGAACCATTTCGTTCCATACGGGACGTACTGATAGACTGGGACATCGGCGGCAAGGTCGAACTGTGCCTGTTCTCTGACGCCTGTGAGCATCTGTACCTCGTATGGTGTCCCGTATTCATCATGGAGATTCTGAGCGTGCTCAATCATTGCTGGGTCATGGCTGCCCACGGCTATGCCGTCTTTGAACTCCTGGAACATGAACTCTAGCTGGTCTCGATAGACTGCGTCAATGGTATCTTTTCCTTTGTGTGCAATTTCCTTTGGTTCGTCGTAGGCTCCTTTGACCAACCGAACTTTGCCGGGAAGTTCCGCGAGTCGCTGGAGGTCTTCGCCAGTTCGATTCAGATTTGCCTGCACACAGACTCCCACGTTTCCATCTGTCGCACGTGCGTGTTCTTCGAACGCATCGAGCGTTACATCAGTCGTCGTGTGGTCTTCCATATCAATCCAGACAAAACAGTTTGCAGCGTCAACAATGCGAGCGAGGTTTTCTTCGAACGCACCATCGATACCGAGCCCAATCTGGCTAGGCTTGACTGAGATACAGGCATCGACATCACGTCGACTGATTTCTTCGACAAGCGAAATGTATTCTGCAGTATCCGCGTCAGCATCGCTGCGGTCGTCGTAATGTTCACCAAGAAGGTTCAAAATCCCGGAGACATCACGTCGATTCAGCTCAGCAACGTGGTCGAGTGCTTCTTCGTAGGTCTCACCTGCAACAAAATTGTTTGCTAGAGGCGGTATCATGGGCTCACTAGCATTTTTATCCATCTATATACGCACCCGACCAAATATTGCAGAGATTATACCGAGAAATAAAAGGACCATCATCTTGCTATCGGGCGGATACGTGCCAAACCCGACCATGGTAGGACTGGGGTTAATTACTGTAATCCATATTGATTTGGATAGCTGTACCAATGACACAGAATAACAAGCAGATAAACAGACGACATTTGTTGAAAGGAGCTGCCGGAACGAGTCTTGTGCTCGCAGCCGGGTGTGTTTCGACCACCGATGATGATAACGGAGATGACGATGACGCTGGGACAACCGACGACACTGGCAGCGATGACGAAGATGCCTACGAAATCGGAATGGTCGATTCACTAACTGGCTCGATTGCAGATTTCGGTGAGCGAAACCAGAATGGACTGGAAATCGCGCTCGACGATATCAATGCAGTTGGTATCGACGGTCGAGAACTGTCTGTCAACGTGCAAGACGACGAGAGCGAGTCCGATGGGGGGGTTTCAGCAGCACGAAACCTCGTCGATCAGGAGGGTGTCCCGTTCCTTATCGGTTCAGTGGGTTCAGGTGTGGCGATTTCAATTTACGAGAGCGTCATTGAGGATACCGATGTGGTTCAACTCAGCCAGAACGCGACGGGGGTCGCACTGTCTGATTTCCCTGATTTGCTTCGCATGTCGCCCAGTGGTGTTGCTCAGTCAAACGCGCTCGCAGAAATCATCCTGGAGGATGGCTACGATGAAGTCGCAGTCACTTACATTAACGATGAATTCGGTGAAAGCCTGACGGAGGCATTTGTCGACGCGTACGAGGGTGAAGTCGTCATTGAGCAGGCACACGACCCCGAACAATCCTCATACTCGGGTGTGCTCTCGGATATGAACGGTTCCGGAGCAGACGCCTGGCTGTTTATTACCTACCAGGAAGAGTTCGCCACACAGGTGAACGATATGTTTTCCGCGGGATACGAACCACAACTGTACGGTGCTGACTCAAACCGTGGTGATTCTGTACTCGAAAACACTCCGGAGGGTAGCATGGACGGGATGAAACTTGTAGAACCGGGGGCCCCCAGAGACCAGGAGAACTACCAGGAATTTGCAGAAAAATTTGAAGCGGAGTTCGGCGAAGAACCAACTGTCTGGTCAGCGTTCACCTACGACTGTGCCGTAACAGCAGCTCTCTCAATCCTTGCTGCCGATGACTTTACCGGTGAAGCACTAAGCGAGGTTGTCCGGGATGTCACACGACCGGAGGGAGAAGAAGTCTTCACGTACGAGGAAGCACATGATATCCTTGTTGACGGTGGCACGGCTGATGACATCGATTACCAGGGGGTCAGCGGCCCAATTGACCTCGACGAGAACGGTGACCCAATCGGGGCACTGCAGATCTTCGAAGTGCAAAATCACGAATACGAAGCAACCGACTTCATCGAAGGGTAATCCTGAACGATGGCCGTTACCGAGCAGTTTCTCGAACTTGCCGCAAACGGGGTCGTCTATAGTAGCATCATCGTGCTCTGTAGCATTGGACTCTCGTTAATATACAGTATCTCCGGATTTGCAAACTTTGCACACGGTGATACGATGACGGTTGGCGCGTACGCCACGCTGGTTGCGTTCGGTGCCATTGGAGGAATCGGCTTTAGCGTGCTTAGCCTGCCGCTTGGCTTTTTCCTTGCGGTGGTTATTGGTATTGCAATCACTGCGGCTGTTGCGCTGGTCACAGAACGTATCGTTTATAAACCATTGCAGATTGGCTCTCTCGGGCTCCTCATTACATCGATTGGAGTTGCGTTTATTTATCGAGCCCTTATCCAGGTCGGCTTCTCAGCAGACACCTACCGGTTCGAACTGGAGCCACTCCGTCCGATTGACGCATTGCTCCAGTACGGGATTCGAGTGACAGAACACGACGTGGCGATTGTTATCTCGACAGTCGTGCTTGTCGTCGGCTTGCACGTTCTCTTGCAACATACGGACCTGGGTCGAAAAATGCGAGCAACCGCAGATAACCCAGATTTGGCCAGGGCAAGTGGCATCCGAACCCGAAAAGTCGAACTCTGGACCTGGACAATTGGTGCGGGACTTGCAGGAGCGGGTGGTGCGTTCCTCGGTCTGTTCAACCAGCTTGTGCCGCGGATGGGATTCAACGAGTTGCTCATCATTTTTGCAGCAGTCATCCTTGGCGGCATTGGCTCCGTCTATGGAGCCATGCTAGGCGGATTCCTTATCGGGATGATTGTTGAGATGACACCAATTCTATCCACCGTCGGCATCCCAATCGGAAGCGAGTATGGCGCAGCAATTGCCTTCGTTATCATGGTTCTGGTCTTGCTCGTTCGACCAGAAGGAATCGCTGGCCAGGCGGTCGGCGGGGAGGGTGGATGACAATGAGCCGACTTCCATCTATCCGTGAATACTGGACAGATATGACGGGAACGGAACGGTATGTCGCCGGTGTGGTGGCTGCAGTCTCCATTGCGCTCTTGGTAGCGATGCTTGGGGGCGCACTCTCTCCGACATACTTCCTGTTCCTGTTTGGCTTGGGAGGCATGTACGCGCTCATGTCGCTGGGGCTGAACGCACAGTGGGGCTTTACCGGCCTCATCAACTTCAGCGTCGCGGCGTTCTTTGGGCTCGGTGCGTACGGAGCAGCGATAATGACTGCAAGCAATTCACCAATTGCTGGTGGGTTCAACCCGATATTTGGACTTGCCCTTGCACTTGCCCTCGCGGCAGTGGTCGCAGTTGCGATAGGTATACCAACGCTGCGACTTCGGGCAGATTATCTGGCAATTGCGACACTCGGTCTGGCCGAAGTTATCCGGATAATCATCCTCAACGAAGGGGACTATACCCAGGGTAGTCAGGGACTGCGTGGAATTCCAAGCTTCTTCGAAGGCTGGCCAATCCTCTCGACGTTTCCTGACACGATGCCAGGACTGGAGATAGAAATCATCCCGGGTCAGGCAGTGGTGCTTGGAACGTCGTTCTGGCGACAGTTACTGAACGTCTCTCTTATGCTAGCGTTCCTGGGAGGTGCGTTTTTCGTCCTCCGGCGTGCTCACCGTGCGCCATGGGGACGAGTGCTCCGAACAATCCGCTCGGATGAAGACCTCGCAAAAGCACTCGGAAAGAATACCTTCTGGTACAAGATGCAGGCGTTCGTACTTGGCTCGCTTATTATGGCACTTGCTGGTGTCTTCTACGCCCACCTTAACCTGTTCGTCAATCCCGGCGACCTTGACCCGATTACGACGTTTTACGTCTGGGTTGCTGTGATGCTGGGTGGCGCAGGCTCAAACCGCGGTGCGCTTCTGGGTGGCTTCGTTGTCGTCGCCATCCGTGAAGGGCCGCGGTTTGTCGGTGATGTCCCAGTGCTTGCACTGGATACAGGCCCACTTCGACTCCTGTTGATTGGCCTGCTAATTGTCCTTGTAATGCGGTATCGACCACAGGGAGTCCTGCCGCCACAGCGGGAGTTAATCTGGCCAAGTGCAATAGATGATGACAACAGAACCACTCCAAAGATGGGCGTAAGAGAAGCTAAGACTGACGGCGAGATGCACGGCTCGACAGATGTCTCTACTGAGCAGTCTGGTGGAGGTGATTCCGATGAGTGAGTCGACGAGTAACTCAGAGCCACAAGAAGAGTTACCGGCTCAGAGCGGAGCTGGTCGGACAGGTGCAAATCTTGACAAGGACGATGTCGTGCTCAGCGTCACTGACCTTGAAAAATCGTTCGGCGCGTTAGTCGCCACAGACCAGGCCACGTTCGAAGTTGAGCGTGGAACGATTACTGGACTCATTGGGCCAAACGGGGCCGGAAAATCGACGCTTTTCAACCTCATCTCAGGGTTCTATGAACCGGATGCTGGAAGCGTCAGGTTGAACGGTCAGGATATCACCGACACTGTCCCATACGACATTGTCAATCAGGGACTCATCCGGACCTTCCAGACGCCCCGAAAGCTGGAAGGGATGACAGTCAGAGAAGCGATGTTGGTTGGTCCACAGAACCAGCCAGGTGAATCCTTCCACAAACTATTCACCTCACCGTCGGCCGTCGGTGAAAGCGAGCGAAAGAATCTCGCTGCTGTCGAGCGTATCCTTGAGGAATTCGAGATTGACCATCTCGCGACCCAACCGGCGACGGATATCTCCGGTGGGCAGATGAAGCTTGTAGAACTCGCACGTGCGATGCTCGCGGACCCAGATATCCTTTTGCTGGATGAACCTGTTGCCGGTGTGAACCCCACGCTTGCAAACAAGCTAAAGGACCAGATCCGCCGTCTCAACGAGCAAGGGACGACGTTCTTGCTCATCGAACACGATATGAATTTCATTATGAGTCTTGCAGACCCAATTATCGTCCTCGACCAGGGAAGCGTCCTGACTGAGGGCACACCTGACGAAGTGCGCTCGGACGACCGTGTTGCCGATGCGTACCTCGGAGGTGGTGGTATATGAGCGAGACACTCATCGAAATAGATGGGGTTGACAGCGGCTATGGGGAGGTACAGGTGCTCTTTGACCTGTCGATGCAACTGAAACGGGATGAGATTCTGTGTCTCATTGGCCCAAATGGGGCTGGGAAATCGACCGTCCTCAAGACAGTCTTTGGGATGCTCGCCCCATGGACGGGGAGTATCACCTATCACGGGGACGAGATAGGGGGGATGGCACCCGAAGATATCGTTCGAGAAGGGATTGGCTTTGTTCCACAGACGGACAACGTCTTTGGCTCGTTGACGATTGATGAGAATCTGCGTATGGGAGGGGTTGCACGAAACGACGACCTGAAGCCAGTACTGGCAGAGTTGTACGACCGCTTCCCGCTGCTTGCGGAGAAACGAACAGAGAAGGCACGGCACCTCTCTGGTGGACAGCGTCAGATTCTGGCTCTGGCTCGTGCCCTCGTGATGGAACCGGATGTCCTCTTGATTGACGAGCCATCCGCAGGGCTTGCCCCGAATACGGCAGATGAGGTGTTTGCGGACGTGCAGAAAGTCAACGACATGGGAACTGCCATTATGATGGTCGAGCAAAATGCAGTCAAAGGACTCGATATCTCTGACCGTGGCTGTGTGCTGGACCAAGGCACCGTCAGATTCGAAGATGAGGCGGATGCATTGCTAGATAACGACGAAGTTGTACAGCTCTATCTTGGTGGATAATCGGTTCCATCAAGCTCGCAAACGGGCAGCATACTGTTCGCTGGGTGGGGAATGAACCAATGAACCGATTCCAAATAGTGAGTGTCGAGCGGAGTGCGTGTTGAATTGTTGGCCAGAATACAAAGGAACAGTCACTGATTATCGGGGTGGAATCCATAATCACAGAGCTTCCATTTTCCGGCATGCTGGACGATATCCTGTTCAGTAATGTCGGCGGTAACCTGTTCCAGCCCACAGTCAGTGGCTATCCGGTCGGTGACATACCTAATATCCTCTGTAGCTGGCTCTCTGCTTTTTGCCAGCGGCATCAGGAGCCAGTACCCTCGAGGGTGTGAGGCAGTGACTGGGACAAGATAGTCACAGTGCGTCTCATTCCAGATAGCGGTCTCTGTCCGGTTTTGGACTCGACCATCTCGTGAAACTCCGAACGTATCTCGTGGGTCAGGCGTGGCAAACTTCACGACGTATGAATCATACTGCGGGTTGAGAACGACGTTCCGCGGTACTGGGTACACAGTACGGCCGATACCGGCTCCAAGAGCCGGCCCATCGACGACACGTTTCCGCAATCGGACCGCACGCGACTGGTTGCGACGACGAGTAGCGTGGTACTGGGCTTTCCCAATGGTGTCGAGATGAGTGCTATATTCAGCGTCTATCGGAGCGGATGGCGACGCCTCCGTATCGCCAGCCTTTACCGCCGATTGGATTGCACGAAGACCTTCAAACATGGGTTACTGATGTTATAGATGACCCGAACAAATACCTACCGCACAAAGACATTTATTCGGAGAAGAACGGATTGACAATATCTCTTTCATGTAATTTTACTGGCAGTGGCTTCTCACCAAGCAGTAACTCAATCGGGTGGTTGGCTAGAGATTTAATGTGTATGGGCTTGCATTGATACAAAGTTATGAGCGTCTCCCCGGTCGAGATATCCATCTTACATGTCGATGACCAACCGGAGTTCACGGAACTCACTGCAGAATTTCTACAACGGGAAGACCAGCAGTTCGATATTCAGACGGCAACGAGCGCAGATGAGGGGCTCAAGCGATTGGAGACGACGAATGTCGATTGCGTCATCTCTGATTACGATATGCCGGGGAAAAACGGAATAGCGTTTCTGAAAGCAGTTAGAGAAACATATCCTGAACTTCCATTTATTTTGTTTACTGGAAAAGGGTCAGAGACGGTTGCCAGTGACGCTATTTCTGCGGGGGTGACTGACTACCTGCAAAAAGATTCGGGGTCAGACCAGTTTGAGCTGTTAGCAAACCGTATCACGAACGCTGTTGCGCAGGTTCGGACTCGAGAAAAACTGCAGGAAGAGCGTGAACGCTTCCAGATTCTGTTCGACCGTCTTTCCCAACCCATCGTCGATGCTGAATTCGTCGATGGTGAACCAATCATCCGACAGGTCAACGCGGCGTTTGAAGAACTATTCGGCTACAATGGAGACGATATCACTGGAGATTCAGTCGATAAATATCTTGTACCTGATGACAAATACGCGGAAGCCGATAGGATTAACAGGACGGTTCGTTCCGGCGACAGTATTGACTCCGAAGTTGTCACTCGACAAACCGCCGATGGAACGCGACGCTTTCTTCTTCAGAGTGCAGTCTATGATGGCGGGTCGAATGCATTTGTGGTCTATACTGATATCACCGAAGAAAGGGCTCGACAAGAGGAACTCAGGCGAAGTCGGGATTTACTTCGGCAAACCGAAAAACTCGCTGGCGTAGGCGGGTGGGAAGCCGATCTCGAAAGTGGAGAGCAACGGTGGACCGAAGAAACCTATAATATCCACGGTGTTGACTCGGATAGATTTTATCCGTCCGTCGAGTCAGGCATCGAGTTTTATCACCCTGACGATAGAGAGACGATTGAACAGGCCGTAAATCGGTGTGCTGAGAACGGCGAACCATACGACGAAGAACTACGACTACTCACGAACGATGGTGAACAGAAATGGGTTCATACTACTGGAGAACCCTTCTATGATGGCGACGATATCGTGAAAATCCGTGGAGCAATTCAGGATATTACCGAACGCAAACAAAGAGAAAAAGAACTACAGCGGTATGAGTATTTACTTGGTTCCTCTCCAGATTTACTCGTTTTATTGGACGAACAGATGACTGTCGAGTACCAGAGTCCGCCCTCTCCACTCTTCGAATGGGAGCCTCGGAATGTAGTCGGCAAAGACCCACTTGAATATATTCACCCTGAGGACCAAGAACGGGTTGCAGGGCAAATTAGCGCACTGGTTGAGTGCCCTGACGAAATATCAACGGTCGAGTTTCGTGCCAAAGATGCAAATGGGGACTGGCAGTGGATAGAAAGCCGGGCACAGAACTGTACTGAGGAGGAAAGCATCAGTGGTATACTGGCTGTTATGCGGGAGATTTCGGACCGAAAGGAACAACAGCAACAACTCAAGCAGTATAGCGAAACGTTAGAGCAACTTCATGTCACGACACGCGAATTGCTCGAAACAACCGATGCAGAAGACGCTATAAAGGAAGTCATCGAAAGTCTTGACCGCGTTCTCGAATACGATATTGCAGCGATATGGATGAGTAATGACGCAGGAACCGTGCTCGAACCCGTTGCTGTTTCAGACCGTGGGAAAGAGTTAGTTTCTGAAATACCGACCTACTCAGCTGAGACAAACTCACTATCATGGGATGTGTATGCCAATCAGGAATTCAAATATATCCCAGATATGGCGGCCAACAATCAGCGGCTGAACCCTGGGACAGTTATCAGGAGTGAAGTCATTGTCCCACTCGGTAAGCATGGAGTACTGAACATTGGGGCAACCGAAACCGATAGATTCTCAGCACAGGAGAGAAACCTGATTCGACTGTGGGCCGAGACGTTGACAGTGATACTCGAACGGATTACACAACTCGAACTCCTGCACGAACGGGAACAAGCACTTGTTCGCGAACGTGACCGTCTGGATGAGTTTGTCAGCGTTATTTCTCATGACCTCCGGAATCCACTCAATGTCGCAACATTGCGGACGGAGTTAGCCAGACAGGAGTGTGACAGCGAGCATCTCCCGCAAGTAGAGACAGCACTAACCCGAATGACAACGCTCATTGAAAACTTGCTCCAGCTGGCACGACAGGGGAATGCCATCGGTGAAACGGAAGCGGTCGATTTAGGAGAGATAGCAGAACAATGTTGGCAGATGGTGGCAACAACCGATGCAACGCTCACCGTGGAGCAGACAGGGACACTGAAGGCTGATATGACTCGGTTGACTCAGGCCCTCGAAAACCTCTTTCGCAATTCTGTAGAGCACGGTGGGTCGGCAGTCGATATTCGAGTGGGGATTATCGGCGACGGCACCGGTTTTTATGTTGCCGATAATGGTCCGGGAATCCCAGCGGATGAGCGGTCACAGCTCTTTGAGAGTACTGTTACTTCGCCAGAGGGTGAGACCGGATTCGGATTAGCTATTGTCAACCAGATTTGTCAGGCTCATGGGTGGGACGTGACTGCGACAGAGAGTGATTCTGGTGGTGTCCGGTTTGAAATCACTGGTGTCGAGCTTGTCGAATGAGAGACACACAGCGTAGTTCAGGAGCTTAGATAAAAACCGGAAAATCAAAAGAGAAGTTGTCTGCTTATTCCAGGTCGAAACGGTCGTTTTGCATCACTTTCGTCCAGGCGTCAACGAAGTCTTCGACGAGTTTTTCTTCGCCATCGCTTGCTGCATAAACCTGTGACAGGGCACGGAGTCGTGAGTTAGACCCAAAGATGAGGTCAACACGGCTCCCTTCCCATTCGACCTCGCCCGTTTCGCGGTCACGGAGTTCATACTGATTCTCCTCGTCGGTTGGCACCCACTCGTAATCCATCGAGAGGACGGTCTCGAAGAAATCGTTATCAAGCGCCCCCTCTTCGTCGGTGAAGACGCCGAGTGCAGAGTTGTCGTAATTTGCACCGATTGTGCGGAGTCCGCCAAGGAGTGCGGTCGTCTCCGGTGCATCGAGGTCAAGCAGGTCGGCTTTGTCGACCAGCATCTCTTCCGGCCCTTTGTAGGCATCGTCGGTGTAGTAGTTACGGAAGCCGTCTGCGTCGGGTTTGAGCGCTTCAAACGAGCCGACGTCTGTCTGTTCTTGTGTGGCGTCTACTCGGCCGGGTTCAAACGGTACCTCGACGTCATACCCAGCATTGGCAGCGGCCTGCTCGACACCTGCGTTTCCAGCGAGCACGATAACGTCGGCAAGGGAGACGTGCGTGCCATCGGACTGGGCGCCATTGAACTCTTCTTGAACGTCTTCGAGCGTATCGAGAACGGATTCCAGCTGCTCGGGGTCGTTGACCTCCCAGTTTTTGTGTGGTTCGAGACGGATGCGAGCGCCGTTGACGCCACCGCGTTTGTCGCTGTCGCGGTAGGTCGAGGCGGCCGCCCACGCCGTTTTGACAAGCTCTGAGACCGAGATATCGGTAGCGAGAATCTCCTCTTTGAGTTCGGCTGCTTGCTCGTCGTTGATGAGTTCGAAATCAACCTCTGGGAGCGGGTCCTGCCAGAGCATCTCCTGGTCAGGGACTTCCGGGCCGAGGAGTCGGGACGTTGGCCCCATATCGCGGTGAATCAGTTTGTACCACGCCTTCGCAAAGGCATCCATGAACTCTTTCGGATTATCGTTGAAACGCTCGATGATTTCGCGGTAATCAGGGTCCCGTTTGAGGGCGACATCCGTCGTGAGCATCATAATGTCCTCCTTCTCGTCGGGATCTTCAACACCCTCCGCTGCCTCGTCAAGTTCGCCGTTCTGTGTGGTCCACTGCCACGCGCCGCCTGGACCTTTTTCCGGCCACCATTTGTATTCCAGCAAGTTTTTGAGATAGCCCATATCCCATTGCGTCGGCGCGCTAGTCCACGGCCCTTCGATACCACTTGTGATGGTATCTTTACCTTTTCCGGTGCCGTACTCGTTTTCCCAGCCGAGTCCTTGCTGTTCGATTGGGGCGGCCTCAGGCTCAGGGCCGAGGTGTTCATCCGAGGCAGCACCGTGAACCTTACCGAAGGTGTGTCCACCAGCGATGAGCGCGACAGTTTCCTCGTCGTTCATCGCCATGCGGTCGAAGGACTGACGGATGTATTTCGCAGACTCGAGGGGGTCGGGTTCGCCACCCGGACCTTCTGGGTTCACATAGATGAGACCCATGTGGTCTGCAGCGAACGGCCCATCAAGATTTCCTTCATCGTCGTGTCGTTTGTCTTCCAGCATTTCTTCCTCTGGCCCCCAGTCCACGGCCTTGTTGGGTTCGTAGACGTCTTCACGTCCACCACCGAAGCCGAAGGTTTCGAAGCCCATCGACTCCATTGCGACGTTGCCCGCGAGGACGAGCAGGTCTGCCCACGAAAGCTTTCGGCCATACTTCATTTTGACCGGTTCGAGCAGCCGGCGAGCCTTGTCAAGGTTAGCGTTATCCGGCCAACTGTTCAGGGGCGCAAAACGCTGTGTGCCCCCTGACGTGCCACCGCGGCCGTCAGTAGTTCGGTACGTTCCGGCCTGGTGCCACGTCATCCGGATAATAAGCGGGCCGTAATGGCCGTAATCTGCCGGCCACCACTCCTGCGATGTGGTCAACGCATCTTCGATATCCGCTTTGACCTCGTCTAAATCAAGTGACTCAAACTCCTCCGCATAATCAAAATCATCATCATACGGGTCGACTGGACGGGAATTCTGGTCGAGAATCTCTACGTTCAACTGGTTCGGCCACCAGTCTTTGTTGGGCATCGACATCACCAAAATATTGCTTCTTTCGCACCTTAAGTTTGTCTAAACAGGGGTGAAATTTTTGCCATCGCCCAACCAATCTATCGTAATATTGAACTCCCTCAATTGTGGGGGAAAAACTAATTATGATATGGGAATGGAAAGCTCTCAGGCACCCCATCAGAGATAACCATTTGTAGGCTACTCAATGAGGTAAACTCATGCGACCGGCTACCAAATAGACAGTTTTCCGATATATTTTACACTACCATATCCGAATCGATTCCTGTATGCTGGATACGAATCACAGCAGGAGCGGCACAGATAGAGGTATGGAATCGACAAACGCATACACCATCGAGGTTGGAGGCCACCCACTTTCGATGGACACAGGCGAACCAGTTGGGGGATATAAATGACGACCGAAGGCGAACACTTTGATATCGTTGCTGAGGTTGTTGACGACGATTACGTTGCCGTACAAGAAGATACGTTTGCCGGCATGGCCATCAACGAATTTCGTGACTTTCGCCCGAAAGAACGGGGCGAAACTACTATTTATTATATTTATGTTACCGACGAAGCCGGGAAGTTGAAAGGTGTGCTCTCCTTCCGAGAGTTACTGAACGCCCCCGAGGACACCGAAGTGAGCGAAATAATGGAGACTGACGTTATTTCGCTGAATGCAGAGGCTGATATCGAGTTGGCCGCCCGTGAAATGCAGAATTTAGACTACCCCGCCATCCCTGTCGTTGATGAAAACAACAATCTCGTGGGTATTGCTCGGGCGGATGACATGGTCAGTGTCATTGAAGAGGAGGCCAGCGAGGACATGCTCAAAATGACCGGGCTGGATTTCTCGGACCTCGAAGTATCTCGCTCGACGGCAGTGCTTGAATCCGGGATTCCCCGCATTTTGCGCATTCGGTTGCCCTGGTTGATTGTCGCGCTTGCAGGCGGGTTGATGGCAGCGCTTGTCCTCGGACAGTTCGAAACTGAACTGGAAGAAGTCGTTGCGCTTGCTTTCTTTATCCCCGTTATCATGGATATGGGTGGAAATATCGGAACGCAGTCATCGACCATCTTTGTGAGAGGTGTTGCACTCGGCCAAATTAAAGACCAGAGCGTTTACAAACATATTGCAAAGGAAGCGTTGATAGGACTGATTATCGGCCTCATTGTCGGTGGAATCGCCGCAATTGCCGGCTATGTCTGGTTGGGTGATGCCGACATCGGCCTCGTCGTCTTCATTTCGATGGTTGCGACCTGTGTTATCGCATCGGTCATCGGCTATCTGATTCCGTGGGTAGTTCATAAACTCGGCTGGGACCCTGCAGCGGCTTCGGACCCTGTCATTACGACCATCAAAGATATTACTGCGCTCATGATCTATTTCACGCTCGCTGCGATACTGGTTGCCGAACTGCAGGTATAGGCAATCAGTTAGCGTCTCTTCGAAAAAATCACGATTGGCCTACGGTATTTTCTTTTTGTTACTTTCAGCCTCAGAAGCCAGGTGTCATAGACTGAACTCAGGTATCACAGTATCCACTCAGACGACACCTGGTAGAAAATTTTGGCGCTAAGTTATCCCAGAAAACAGCCTCAATTGTTCGAAAAGGCGTGTTGAATAGCAGCCAAAATAATCCCGAGAATCAACACTAGCAATTTGTTTGAATCCCCATGGCTGATAACTCTCACTCTACTATCGTTGCCCGCTCACCGTCCCACAGAACGGTCCCCTCCACTGCTAATTTTTCGAGATGTGCTCGGACGGTGGCTGCAGCCAGCTGTTCCAATCCTGTGATATCCTTTTCGTAGACGGTATCGACGATTGCCTCGACAGTTTCATGACCGCTTTCAACCGCCGAGCGAATCTTTGATTCGCGAGTTAGTCTGTGAGACAGCAACCGCTCGCACGTGACCCGTGGGTCGTCGATAACTGGCCCATGCCCCGGATAGAGTGTGCTGGGATTTTTCGCGTGGATTCGCCGCAAGGAACTTAGATATGCGCGCATATCCCCTTCAGGTGCACCAACCACGACACTCCCCGAGGCAAGTGCAAGGTCACCCGTAACGAGCCCAACTTCCGTAGGCGATTCCTGGACGGCAAATGAAACGTGTTCTGGTGCGTGGCCTGGCGTATCGACAACAGAAACGCCGCCAGCGACTGGCATTGTTTGTCCCGGCATGAATGTCCTATCCGGCCGATAGCCGGTTGCTCTTTCGAACGCTCCCGTTCGGCCGTATCGTGCCCAGACAGTCAGGTCATACGCCTCTGCGTACGCTGATACTGCTCCGGCGTGGTCAGGATGGTGATGCGTGAGAACGATGTGTGAGATATCCCGTTCAGCAATCGCCCTGTCGAGCTGTTCGGACCGGACTGCAGGGTCTATCAACACTCCATTTGTTCTTCCGATAACGTAGGCGTTAGTCTTCCCTGTCGGAGCTGTTGTGCCGGTCTCAAGCGATATCCGCGTGACCATCGCCTTGCAATTAGAGGACCTCGTAAATGTAGCTGATTGTTTGAAAAAGCGAGCGCTTTACAGACGCAGTTCGTAGACCTGTTTTCGTGCGTCCTGCAGACTGTAGCGCGCTTCCACAAGGCCTGTCTCTTCGAGTCGGTTCAGCGCATATCGAACAGTGCGGTCAGGAAGTAACGATTCCTCAGCAAGCTGCCCCTGTGACAGTGGTGCATCCGTTTCGAGGATTTTCGCAACCAGTTTTGCGCTCGGCGGGAGTTCGCGCAAGCGGTCTCGATATTCCTGTGTTGTAAGTGGTCGACCAACTTTCCCTGGCTCCTCCACGATTGTGCTCATACCCACTGCTCACACGATTGTCCTTGTAAATGTTGGCTATATGCACATCAAAATAATTGAGAGTGTTAATAGGTGTTTAAGGACCAGTATTTGGTGGCATGTGGGTGTGTCTTAGGCCTGGCCCGAAAACGTCCGAAGAATTTCAATACCGTTTTAATAGCAGGGCTATGAAACACCGTTAGCGTGAAAGGACAGGAGTGGTATCAGGAAGATGATGTCGCGGAAGCCTACGATGAGAAGCGATTCTCCCGAGGCGGCCGCCTCATCGACCGACGTGAAAAACAGGCAGTCCTGGACGCTCTTAGCCCCGTCGAGGACAAAAAAATTCTCGAAATTGCCTGCGGAACCGGCCGATTTACAACTATGCTTGCCGACCGTGGGGCGGATATCATCGGGTTAGATATTTCCGGCCCGATGCTGCAACAGGGCCGCCAGCGCGCCGAAGCTGCTGGCGTTGCCGATAATCTGGAATATATGCGCGGAGATGCTGGTCGCTTACCGTTCGCCGACGACGAGTTTGACGCCGTGCTTGCGATGCGGTTTTTCCACTTGGCCGATACACCGGAATCCTTCATGACGGAGATGCAACGCGTCTCGAAGGACCAAATCGTCTTTGACACATTCAACCGGCGTTCGACTCGCGTCCTGTACAACTGGGCGTTGCCAATGGGGTCACATCTCTACTCTGGCTCTGATGTGAAACAACTCCTTGCGGGTGCTAACCTCGAACTAGTCAACGCAGAGCACGATTGGATTATCCCCTACGGCTTCTATCGGAGTATTCCGAATACGCTTGCCTCTGGTATCCGACGGATGGACAGTACAGTTGTCAAAACAGCTGTCGGCCGTCCGTTTAGTTCAGTCTCTTACTGGGAAGCGCGGGTTCCGAAGTAACGGTACATTCACTACCCGAAGTTTTCAACTTTTGCTCTATCAGGCTCTCCCCCAGCAGCGGTAATCGCACTCATTGCTTCGTCCAGAAAGTCAGCGAATCCATAGACGAACACCTGTGTGTCTGTAACCGCCTCGGATGGAATCGCCTCACCGAGTGATTGTTCCTCTGCAATGATCGTTACATCTGCCCCGCTTTCAGCCAGGGTGGAAAGACGTCGTTCGTGTAGCGGCTCGGAATCTTGATAAATGACAGTCGCATCACCACCATCCTCGAGTGTCCGCTCTGCAATGCCCACTGCCGGCCCAATTCCCGGACCTCCGGCAAGCAACAGGACAGCCTCTTCGTTCTCATAGTATGCGTTCCCGTACGGCCCTGATAGTATGACTTCGTCTCCGGGCTCAAGGGCTTCGAGTTGTGGTGTCAACTCACCGTCAGGGTCAATACCGATGGTGAGTTCGAACGTCTCCGTGACAGCCGCCGAGGAGAGCGTGTAAAATCTGGAAATTGGCTCGTCGTCCACAGTCATCGTCAACTTCAAAAACTGTCCGGGCTGGGCGCTAAACCCCTCTGGCGTTGTGAACTGCAGCGCAATTGCATCTTCCCCGACCGATTCGATAGCTGCAATTTCCACCGATGTATCGTCCATATATTCTGTTTTGTTAGCACTGACAAAGGGGTTATTGTTCTCCCAATCCGTGTGAAATCTTACTTTTACCCACCACGCATTCTCTCAATGACGAACTTACCTACGTAGGAACATAAAATGGTATTATATACCACGAATCAAAACGCATGGCAGAAGGCTTTTCGTCACGCCCTCGGTAACCGCATCTAGCATGCAAGAGGATTTGAACTGGGCCATCGGCGGTGAAGCCGGCGATGGGATAGACTCCACAGGCAAGATTTTCGCACAGGCGCTCTCACGCGCGGGACGCCACGTGTATACCTCCAAGGACTTCGCATCCCGAATCCGCGGTGGGTACACAGCGTACAAAATTCGGACGTCAGTCGACCGCGTCGAGAGTGTCGTGGACCGACTCGACATACTGATTGCGCTAACCGAACGGACCATCGACGAAAATATGGGCGAACTTCATGACGGTAGCGTCATCATCTACGATGGTGAGCGGACGTCCATGCAGGATGTCGAGATTCCGGACAATATGATTGGGCTCGATATCCCGCTCAAATCGCTTGCAGAAGATGCGGGTGGTGCGATTATGCGGAACGTCGTTGCACTCGGTGTTGCCTGTGAAGTTGCTAATTTCCCGATTGAGAATCTCGACGCCTCGCTGGAAAAGCGATTCAAAAATAAAGGCCAGGCAATCGTCGACAACAACCAGAAGGCCGCACGACTCGGCAAGGAGTACGTCGCCGAGAACTACGACCACGACTACGGCTACGAACTCGAAACGACTGATGAAGACCTCGTCTTGCTCAACGGGAACGAAGCAATCGGCATGGGTGCGATTGCTGCCGGCTGTCGGTTCTACGCCGGCTACCCAATTACGCCAGCAACGAGCATCATGGAGTATCTAACGGGCCGAGTCGACCAGTACGGTGGCAAGGTCGTTCAGGCAGAGGACGAACTGGCTGCCATCAACCTCGCGCTGGGGGCTGCTCGTGCCGGCGCTCGGTCGATGACTGCAACATCCGGTGCCGGAATTGACCTCATGACCGAAACGTTCGGGCTTGTTGCAACCAGCGAAACGCCGATGGTTATTTGTGACGTGATGCGCGCCGGTCCATCGACTGGAATGCCAACGAAACAGGAACAGGGCGACCTCAATATGTTGCTTCACGCCGGACACGGCGAAATTGACCGATTTATCGTCGGCCCAACCACCGTCTCCGAGTGTTTCTGGAAAACTATCGAGGCGTTCAATCTCGCCGAAAAGTACCAGATTCCTGTGTTCCTCGTTTCTGACCTTGCGCTTTCGGTTACCGAACAGACGTTCACTCCGGATACCTTCGATATGGACGCCGTCGAGATTGACCGCGGAAAAGTTGTCTCCGAAGAGGATATCGATAGCTGGCTTGATGAACAGGGTCGGTTCCAGCCACATTTCCCGTCCGCTGATGGAATCAGCCCACGAGCGTTCCCTGGGACGACGGACGGCGCTCATATGACGACTGGTCTCGAACACGATGCGCTTGGTCGCCGAACTGAAGACACCGAAGTTCGCATCGAACAGGTCGAAAAACGAGAGCAGAAGGTCGAAACTGCGAAAGAACAAGAAGAGTGGGACTATCGAGAATTCGGCGAGGAAGACGCTGATACACTCGTTATTTCATGGGGTTCGAACGAAGGTGCCATCCGCGAAGCGATGGAGTATCTCTCGGCAGACGGACTCGACGTGCGATTTATCTCGGTCCCATATCTCTTCCCACGGCCTGACCTGAGCGAGGAGATTGCCGCCGCTGAAACGACTGTTGTCGTCGAATGTAACTCGAAGGGGCAACTCGCAGACCTCATTGAACATGACGTGCTCGAACGGGTCGACCGTATCAACAAGTACAACGGTATTCGGTTCAAGGCCGACGAACTCGTCGAAGACATTCGCAACGTTGCTGAAGCTATGGAGGTGGAACAATGAGTAGTGAGGTTCGGTTCATCGATTTCAAGGCGGATAAACAGCCGACGTGGTGTCCGGGCTGTGGCGATTTCGGCACCATGAACGGCATGATGAAGGCACTTGCCGAGACGGGCAATCATCCGGATGATACGTATTTGGTGGCGGGGATTGGCTGTTCAGGCAAGATTGGGACGTACATGCACAGTTATGCATTGCATGGTGTGCACGGCCGTGCCTTGCCGGTGG
>LKMJ01000024.1_pt1 | contig 82896 bp, 82 predicted proteins | sample 643391 | NCBI WGS metagenome assembly LKMJ01 (sample SAMN04112250, study PRJNA286221) | soda lake metagenome | biome: soda lake; feature: Kulunda Steppe; material: water; isolation source: sample PL-Br10 brine of Picturesque Lake | place: Russia: Kulunda steppe | collected 2010-07 | reverse complement strand
TGGCGACGAACAGCGGGGACTGTTTGAGCTTCTTGTTCTCGTGGGTCAGCCGCTCGAGTTTCTGCTGATACTTGTTGTTCTCTGCGTTGGCGTCGAGGAGTTTGTCCCGCATCTCCTCGTTTTGCTGTTCGAGGATCTCGAGACGCTCCTCTAGCGCCTCTACTTTCTCCTGCTGTGACGCGTCGTCTCCGTACGGGAAGTCGACGTCGTCAACAGTGTCAGTCATCACACTTCCGTAACGTCCGTACTCATAAGAGGTTTCTGGTCATTTCAGCCCCGTCCCTGCCGGTATTTCCGAACGGACAGTAGACCGGAAAAACCGATTGGAGATTACTATAGTGCATAAAATAGAACAGTAAGTATTATCTTGCCTCATGATAAACGACCGATAAGATGAGCGCAACCGAACTCGATCCCGAGTCAGCGACGGTCGGCTGGGACGCCGTCGCCGACCTCCCGCCGAGCGCGAAACTGGTCGCGAAGGTACTGGAGTACAACGATCGGCTCACCCAGAGCCAACTCGCGGAGGAAACGATGCTCCCGGCCAGAACGGTTCGGTACGCTCTGACCCGGCTCGAGGACGTCGAAGCCGTGGAATCTCGGTTCTCATTCACTGACGCCCGGAAACGGGTGTACACGCTCGCGATCGAAGCCGAACGGTAACCGGAGGCGGCCCGGGTGAAACCCGGTGACGGTGTCGCTTTTTCGAGGCGGGCACCGACGCCGCTGTCGACCCCGGACGTATCAGCCCATCATTTATATACCGCAACGAACAGAACAGCGCCCGTGACCGTCGAAAACGGAACCGCCGATGCCGGGCAGATCAAATCGTCACTTCGCCGCCTCGCCGGACCGGACGACGGGGAGGTGATAGAACGGGCGACAGCGGCGATCGACGATCTCGATACCGCCGCTGCGTTCGTCGAATCGATCGGCCTCGACACGCTCGAATCGGCAATCGAGGCGACCGACGACCCCGAACTCGAAACGCAGGGACAGCGAGCGCTCGAGAGCTATCGCCGGTTCCGGTGGGTGGCCGCCGGTGGGTCCCCGAAGGATCACTTCCGCCGTGGCCACGGAACCGATTTAAGAAGCGACGCCGAAGCCCCCACTCGATGACACGGGTCCTTCACACCGCGGACACCCACCTCGGCTACCGGCAGTACCACACGCCACAGCGGCGGTCGGATTTTCTGGCCGCCTTCCGAGCGGTGATCGACGATGCCATCGAGGACGACGTCGACGCCGTGGTTCACGCCGGTGATCTCTTTCACGACCGCCGTCCCGGACTTGTCGACATCCTCGGGACGCTCGAGGTCCTCGAGACGCTCGCCGATGCGGGGATCCCCTTCCTCGCCGTCGTCGGGAACCACGAGACCAAACGCGACGCCCAGTGGCTGGATCTCTTCGAACGGCTGGAAGTCGCGACCCGGCTCGGTGACGAACCGGTCGTCGTCGGCGACACCGCGTTTTATGGGCTCGATTTCGTCCCCCGGGGCCAACGTGACGGCCTCGAGTACGGGTTCGAACCGAACGACGCCGAGTACGCCGCGCTCGTCTCACACGGGCTGTTCGAGCCGCTCGTCCCGGATTACGGTAACGTCGAGTGGGACATCGAAACGATCCTCGAGGAGGCGACAGTCGAGTTCGACGCCGTGTTGCTAGGCGACGAGCACACGCCGACGACCCAACAGGTCGCCGGGACGTGGGTTACCTACTGCGGTTCGACCGAGCGGGCGAGCGCGAGCGAACGCGAGGAACGCGGCTACAACCTCATCACCTTCGAGGAGGATGACGTCCGGATCGGCCGCCGAGGGACCGAGACGAGACCGTTCATCTTCCTCGACCTCGAACTCGATGAAACCGAGGGGATCGAACGCGTCCGGGACCGCCTCAAGGAACACGATCTCGAAGGAGCCGTCGTTCACGTCACGATCGAAGGCGACGGCGAGTCGATCCCGCCGGCCCGAATCGAGACGTTCGCGACCGAGGAGGGGGCCCTCGTGGCACGCGTCACCGACCGTCGAGAACTCGCCGGTGACGAGTCGACTCCCGAGGTATCGTTCGCCGACCCCGACCGAGCCGTTAGTGAGCGGCTCCGCGAACTCGGGTTGAGCGGGGCGGCCCGCGATCTCGACGAGACGATCCGGTCGGGGGCTATCGCCGATTCGAACGTCGCCGACGAGATCGAACGCCGGGTCGAGGAGTTGATCGAGGACCCAGAGACGGGTGACGCCTCGGATAACGGCGGAGCGAGCGTCGCCGAGGCCGCCGCCGAAAGCGGCGACGGACAGTCCTCGATGGAGGAATACCTGTGAGATTTGAACACGTTCGGATCCGGAACTTCAAATGCTACGCCGACAGCGAACTCTCTCTCCGATCGGGTGTCACCGTCATCCACGGCGTCAACGGCAGCGGAAAGTCCTCGCTTCTGGAAGCCTGCTTCTTCGCGCTGTACGGGACCGCCGCGATCGACGGGACCCTCGACGACGCCATCGCGAACGACGCCGAATCGATGTCGATCGAGCTTCGGTTCACCCACGACGGTGGCGACTACCGCGTCGAGCGCGAGGTGAAACTTCGGGGGGAAACCGCACAGACGACCACCTGCCTGCTCGAGACGCCCGACGGCCAACTCGAGGGAGTCACCGACGTCGAGGCACACATCGAAGCTCTGTTGAGGATGGACGCCGACGCGTTCGTCAACTGCGCGTACGTCCGACAGGGCGAGGTGAACAAGCTCATCAACGCCTCGCCGGGCGAGCGACAGGACATGATCGACGACCTGTTACAGCTCGGCAAGCTCGAAACCTACAGGGAGCGGGCGAGCGACGCACGCGTCGGGGTCAAACGTGTTCGGGATCGAAAGCGGGAGCTTCTCTCCGACCGCGAGACGACGATCGAGACGAAGGAACAAAAGGACCTCAACGGCCAGCTCAACGCCCTCGAATCGGAACTGAACGAACTCACCGACGAGATCGAGACCAAAGAGCGCGAGCGCGATGCGGCCCGGGAGACGCTCGAAGCCGCCGAGGAAACCCTCGAAGATGCCACAGAGCGCCGTGAGGAGATCTCGTCGCTGGAAACCGAGATCGAGGAACTGACGGCGACGATCGCGGAGACCGAACGTGAACGCGAATCGATCGGGGACCGGATCCGCTCGCTCCGCGAACAGCTCGAAACGTTCCGGGACGACCTCGACGAGGCAACCGCCGAGACGGATTTCGGTCCGGACGTTACCTCCGAGACGGTCGCCGAACGGTTCGAGGAACTCGACGCGGAGGTCGACGAGGTACGCGAGCGGATCGAAGCACGACGGCTCGACGCACAACAGCACGCTAACGAGGCCGAAACGGAACGCGAACGGGCGACGGAACACCGCGAGCAAGCCTGCAAGGCTCGAGAAGACGCCTCGGAACTCGAAGCCGAAATCGAGAGCGAGGCCGAAACGCTCGAATCGAAACGGGAGCGTCTCACGGAGATGGACACACGGATCGAGGAGCTTCGGAAGACACTCGAGGACGCACCCGTCGAGCGTGATCGACTGCAGGCACACCGGAAGTCTCTTCGATCGGATCTCGACGACGCAAACGAGCGGTTGGCCGAACTTCGGACTGAGCTAAAGAACGCCCGAGAGTCGGTTGCCGAGGCCGAACGCCTGCTCGAGGCCGGCAAATGTCCGGAATGCGGCCAACCGACACAGGGATCGCCACACGTCGAGACCGTCGCCGACGATCGCGAGCGGGTAGCGGAACTCGAAGGCGAACTCGAGGCCAAACGGACCGAGATCGACGAACTCGAGGCCGATCACGAGCGGGCCGTCGAACTCGTCGAAACCGACTCGGAGCTGTCGCAGTTGATCGAGAACCGCGAGAACGTTCGCTCGTTGCTCGAACAGCGCGAGGCTGCGATCGAGGACAAACGCGAACGCGCCGAGTCGCTCCGCGAGACGGCGAGCGAGCACGAATCCGAGGCGGCGGCTGCCGAAGAGCGGGCCGAGGACGCGGCTACGGCGGCCGAGACGGCCCGCGAAACGATCGGCGAACTGAACCGCGAGAAGGGCCGGCTCGATGACGAACGCACTCGGATCGAACGGATCGAGAAACGCCTCGAGAACATCGGCGAGGCCGAACGTGACGTGGAGCGGCTCCGCGAACGGCGTGAAAACAGAGCCGAACTGAACGATCAACGGCGCGACCGACTCGCGGAAAAACGCGATCGAAAGACCGAACTCGAATCCGAGTTCGACGAGGCGGCGATCGAAGAGGCCGAAGCCAACAAAGCGCGTGCCGAAAGGTATCTCTCGGAGGTCGGACCGTATCTAGAGACGAAACGCGAGGAGCGCGACGAACTACAGAACCGGATCGGTGCCGTCCGGAACGAACTCGACGAACTGGACGAACTCAAAAGACAGCGTGCGGAACTCGCAACCACCGTCGAGCGGCTCGAATCACTGTACCAAGAGGCGTCCGAACTGCAGGAGACCTACGCCGACCTCCGGGCCGAACTTCGCCGTCGGAACGTCGATCGATTGGAGTCGATGCTCAACGAGACGTTCGATCTCGTCTATCAGAACGATTCCTACGCACGGATCGAACTCGACGGCGACTACGAGTTGACGGTCTATCAGAAGGACGGGACGGAACTGGCCCCCGACCAGCTTTCGGGCGGCGAACGCGCGCTTTTCAACCTCTCACTCCGCTGTGCCATCTATCGGCTCCTCTCGGAGGGGATCGAAGGGAAAGCACCCACGCCGCCGCTCATCCTCGACGAGCCGACGGTCTTTCTCGACGCCGGACACGTCTCGAAACTGGTCGAACTGATCGAATCGATGACCGCCCACGGAGTCGCCCAGATCATCGTCGTCAGTCACGACGAGGAACTCGTCGGCGCGGCCGACGACCTGATCGCCGTCCGGAAGGATCCGACGACGAACCGATCGACCGTCGAACGGTCGGCGACCGCCGGCGCGCTATCGTAGCCCCCTGATCCCTTCTCTCGCGAGTTCGGTCGCCGCGTACCCGCGCTCGCCGTTGATATCCGCGGCCTGGACCAATCCCGCGGCGCGAAGTTCGGTGATTCGACCGTGGAGATCCGACTCACAGAGATCGTATCGTCCGAGGATCTCACGGGCCGATAACGGACCCTCCGCGTCGAGTTCGAGGAGTAACCCGAGAACGTCCTCGGAGTGAACGGCGACGAGAACGCGACGACGCGGCTCTGGAACCGCACTCGCCGCGACGGAAAGCGGCGACTCCCCGGTTACCGTCAACTCGTCGTTCGGGAGATACCGCTCTCGGCCGGTTTCGGGGTCTCGAACGAGGCTGGATTTACCCGAGGATTTGACGAGCAGATACCGCTTCCCGTCGTGTTCGGCGGTTCTCATTCCCCTCCTCCTTCCCCGGATCCGCCGTCGTCCGTTAATCGTCCAGTTTTCACGGCCCAGTAGTATTTGCCCGTTCCGAAGGCGGCGACACCGCCGACGAGCAACGCCAGCGTGCCGGTTCGATAATCCCCGAGAAAGTAGATCAGCATGGCACCGATCGAGAGACCGGCGATCGTCACGTTGAGCAGGAGCACGGACGTCCAGAAGGCCCGAAACAGTCCGTCGGGGACGTCCTCGCCCGTCGCCATCGAGCTCCGTTGACGCGGCGTCGCGTCGGGCGTATCGGGGCCGAGGCTGTCGGGATCGAACTCCTCAGGTTCGTCCGGCCAGGCGTTTTCCTCCTCCTCGAGGGGATTCACAGGCGGATAAAAGCGCCGGGGGAAGAAAAATCACGCGGCGTCGTCGAGGTCGACGACGTCGTCCGATTGCAACCACGCGAGCGGGTTGTCCGAATCGTAGAAGACGACCCCGGCGTCGGCCTCGTAGCTCTCGACGGATCGGATCGCCTCGGCCCCCGCCGTCTCGGCTCCCTGTCCGGTCTCGTCACCGCCGGCCGTCGTATCGGGTTCGGGCATTGTCGATCAGTGGATACGGCTACGGAAGACACTGATAAATCCGTCCGGACAGTATCGAGTGTCGATACGGAACGCGGTCGGAGAACAGCGGTCGAACGATCGAGGAACACCGGGGTTTTTACCCGAGAGCGCCAAGGAACGGAAACTATGGAGCAGGGAACGCTCGGGGAGTTCGCCAGTCCGAGTGACGCCGAGGACACACGACCGGTCGAGGAGGCCGCGGCCGTCGCCGGCGCCGAGACGAGCAACGCGGCGGTCGTCGAGACGTCCGAACACCGCTTTCCCGACGCGACGGGCGAAATCGAGTGTGTTGTCACACAGGTCGATTACACGATCGAAGGGAACGGCGACGACGAATACCCCGTCCTGCACGTCTTCGGTCGGACCCCCAACCCCGAGGGTGACGACGAACCGGTTCACGTCCGCGTCCACGGCTTCCGGCCGTATTTTTACACCCCGATCGACGATCTGGAGTTTGCCGTCGACGCCGATGAACCGCTTCTCGCGAGCGACGTCATCGATTCGCGACTGGAACACGACCGACTCTCCGGTCTCGAAACGTACGGAGATTTGGCCGCCGAGGGCCGAGACATCGGCGAACGCGACGAGGGGGAACTCGTCGTGTACGAATCGATCCGCGGCGAGTCGCTGCTGAAGGTGTTCGGCCAGACGCCGCGGGACGTCGGGCAGTTGCGGGATCGATTCGACCATTACGAGGCCGATATCCTCTTTCCGAACCGGCTGCTCATCGACAAGGACATCAAAAGCGGCGTCCGGATGCCGGAACGACTTCTCGAAGACGGTAGTCTCAAAGTCCATCACACGGAACTCGAACCGGTCGAACTGGAGGCCGAAAGCCGGATCCACACCCTCGATATCGAGGTCGACGACCGCCACGGCTTTCCCGAGGACGGCGAGCAGACGATCGTCTGTCTCACGAGCCACGACTCCTACCGCGACGAGTACGTGGTCTGGTTGTACGAATCGCCGCAGGGCGTTCCCGGTCCGGAAGTGATCGACGGATACGATCCGATCGGGGACGGCGACCTCGACGTCGACGTCCGGGCCTTCGAGGACGAGGCCGAGATGCTGAACGACTACGTCGGGTATATCGAAGAAACCGACGCGGATTACCTGACTGGCTGGAATTTCGACGATTTCGACGCCCCCTATCTCATCGATCGCATCGACCGTCTCTCCAACCGACACGAGGAACTCGATTCAGACCGGCTCTCACGGGTGAACGAGGTCTGGGACTCCGGGTGGGGTGGCCCGAACATCAAGGGTCGCGTCGTCTTCGATCTGTTGTATGCCTACCAGCGGACGCAGTTCTCCGAACTCGATTCGTATCGTCTCGACGCGGTCGGCGAGGAGGAGTTGGGCGTCGGCAAGGAGCGGTATCCCGGCGATATCGGCGATCTCTGGGAGGACGACCCAGAACGTCTCATCGAGTACAACCTCCGTGACGTCGAGCTGTGTGTCGAGTTGGATCGCAAACAGGAGATCGTCCCCTTCTGGGAGGAGGTCGCTTCCTTCGTCGGCTGTAAGTTGGAGGACGCGACGACTCCCGGCGACGCCGTCGACATGTACGTCCTCCACGAGATCCACGGGGAGTTCGCGCTCCCGTCGAAGGGGCAACAGGAAAGCGAGGAGTACGAGGGCGGGGCGGTCTTCGATCCGATCTCCGGGGTCAAAGAGATGGTGAGCGTGCTGGATCTGAAGAGTCTCTACCCCATGTGTATGGTAACAATTAATGCATCCCCGGAGACGAAAGTCGATCCAGACACCTACGGCGACGAGACCTACGTCGCGCCCAACGGGACGCACTTCCGCAAGGAGCCGGACGGGATGATCCGGAAGATGGTCGACGAACTGCTTGAGGAACGCGAACAAAAGAAATCGCTGCGAAACGAGCACGACCCCGGGTCAGACGTCTACGAGACGTTCGACCGACAGCAAGCAGCTGTCAAGGTTATTATGAACTGCTTCACGCCGGACACGGAGGTGTTGACGCCCGGTGGCGTCCAGAACATCCGCGAGCTCGAGGTCGGAGACGAAGTGTACTCGTTGGATCCGGAGACTACGGAGATGGAGATCAAACCGGTCACCGAGACGCACGCCGACCCCGACTACCGCGGCGAGTTGGTCGACATCCAGACCAGCAAGATCGATTTCCGGGTGACGCCGAACCACCGGATGTTAGTTCGGAAAAATGACAAAAATGGGATCACTGAAGATGGGTGGAGTTTCGTTGAAGCAGGTGATCTTTACGATTATTGTCACTATGAGTTGCCGCACAGTTGGGAATTTGATCACAAGGATGGGTTTAACGAGTACATTGACCTCACGAAATTGCTTGAAGAACATACTGGTCTTCAGTATACTGTTGCGGATGGGAGTGGCAAGGTTGCTGCCAAGTATGGTGAACCCAACGTACAGCGAAAAATCCCGACAGCTAGTTTCTTTGAATTGTTGGCTTGGTATATAACTGAAGGGAATGTGTATGAAACAAAAACCAAAAATTATCGGGTCAAAATCGCACAAGAGAATGGGGAAGAACAAACCGATATAGAGGAACTGATCGACTCACTTGTCGACTATTATTATTCGACTGATAGAAGTGTGAGCTTTTCCAGTCGTCCAATCGGAGAGCTGTTAGAGGAATTGTGTGGGAGTGGTAGCGAAAACGAACGTATCCCAGAACTCGTATTCGAGGGATCGAAACAACAAAAAGAGCAATTCCTTCAAGTTCTCATCGCGGGCGATGGGGACCGGCAGGTGGGCTCATGGAGATACAGTACAAAAAGCAAACAACTCCGCGATGATGTGCTGCGGTTATGCACACATCTTGGACTGACAGCTACGTATAGTTTTGATAGTGGCGTGTGGCGAATATACTGTACTGAAGACAGTAAGAATTCGTTTAGAATGTATCGTGATGGGTCCCGGAGCACTGCCGAAAACGGAGTCTATTGTGTAACTGTAGAGGATAATAATACACTAATCGCTGGTAGAAATGGTAAATTACATAATGTGTCGAATTCTTTATATGGCGTTTTGGGGTGGGATCGATTCCGTCTCTACGACAAAGAAATGGGCGGTGCAGTGACTGCAACGGGGAGAGAAGTCATCGAGTTCACCGAGGAGGCAGCGAACGAGATTGACAAAGAAGTTACATATGGAGATACTGATAGCGTTATGTTGGAACTCGGGGGTGACATCGAGAAGGACGAAGCTATCGAGCAGTCCTTCGAGATCGAGGCGCACATCAACGACGCCTACGACGAGTTCGCCGAGCGGCTCAACGCCGAAACCCATCGCTTCCAGATCGAGTTCGAGAAGCTCTATCGGCGGTTCTTCCAGGCGGGAAAAAAGAAACGCTACGCGGGCAACATCATCTGGAAAGAGGGAAAGGAAGTCGACGACATCGACATCACGGGGTTCGAGTACAAGCGCTCGGATATCGCACCGATCACGAAGGAAGTACAAAAGCGAGTTCTGGAGATGATCGTCACCGGTGCGGACCGCGAGGACATCAAAGACTACGTCCACGAAATGATCCAGCGGGTCAAAAGCGGGGACGTGAGCCACGACGAGATCGGGATCCCCGGTGGGATCGGCCAGAAGCTCGAAAACTACGACACCGAGACCGCCCAGGTCCGTGGGGCGAAGTACGCGAATCTGCTTTTGGGGACGAACTTCGCCAGCGGTTCGAAACCGAAGCGGCTCTATCTGAAGAAGGTCCATCCGGAGTTCTTCCGACGCCTCGAATCCGAGCGCGATCTCGATCCGTCGCGTGACCCACTCTACGGGGAATTCAAGCGAGATCCGGACGTCATCTGTTTCGAGTACGACGACCAGCTCCCGGACGCCTTCGAACCCGATTACGACAAGATGCTCGAGAAGACCCTGAAAGGGCCGATCGCCCGAATCTTGGAGGCGCTGGATATCTCTTGGGACGAGGTCGAAAGCGGACAGGAACAGACGGGGCTCGGGAACTTCGTCTGAACCGATCCGCGGCTGGCGTGTGATGTGGTATCTTTACTCAATGAAAAATTATTTTGTGTTTTGTGAATCCTAACAACCCAGAACCCGAAACCATTATGGGTATCACGGTACGATACTACAGTAGACGAAATCAATGGCTACGTTAGAAATCAAAAACCTACATGCGTCTGTCGCCGAAGAGGGTGGCGAAGAGATCCTCCACGGGGTCGACCTCGAAGTCAATTCCGGAGAGATCCACGCCCTGATGGGACCGAACGGCTCCGGGAAGTCCACGACAGCGAAGGTCGTCGCCGGTCACCCCGCATACGAGGTAACCGACGGCGAGGTACTGCTCCACATCGAGGAAGACGAGTTCGAGGGTATCGATATCGATGCCGACCAGCTCACCTGGGATCTGCTCGATCTCGAACCGAACGAGCGCGCCGCGCTCGGCATCTTCCTCGGCTTCCAGTATCCCGCCGAGATCGAGGGTGTCACGATGGTCAACTTCCTTCGAACGGCGCTCAACGCGAAACTCGAGGAGCGTGAGGAACTCTTCGAGGGTGAGGAAGACGAAGACGAAAAGGAGGACGACGCGGGATACGATACCTCCCCGATGGAGGGCAACGTCGAGGAGGGCGAGGTCGGCGTCGCGGAGTTCCAGGGGATCCTTCAAGAGAAGATGGAGCTTCTCGATATGGACGAATCCTTCGCACACCGGTATCTCAACGCCGGCTTCTCCGGCGGCGAAAAGAAACAGAACGAGGTGCTGCAGGCCGCAATTCTCGAGCCCTCGATCGCCGTGCTCGACGAGATCGACTCCGGGCTCGATATCGACCGTCTCCAGGATGTCTCGAAAGGCATCAACGCCCTGCGTGACGAGCAAGGGACAGGGATCCTCCAGATCACCCACTACCAGCGCGTGCTCGACTACGTCGAACCGGACCACGTCCACGTGATGATCGACGGTAAGATCGCCAAAAGCGGCGGCGCCGAACTGGCCGAGAAACTCGAGGACAAGGGGTACGACTGGGTCCGCGAGGAAGTCTACGAGACGGCGTAACTACTACCAGTTACGCACAACCCTATAACCATCCAAACGTAATTACAATCTATGAGTTCCGAAGAACACCTACAAGAGACCGACACCGAGGCCCGATTCGAGTTCAAAAAGGAGGAGTCGTCCGCCTTCCAGACTGAAAAGGGTCTCACCGAGGAAACCGTCCGCATCATCTCCGAGGACAAAGACGAGCCCGAGTGGATGCTCGAACGGCGCCTCCGTGCGCTCGAGCAGTTCCAGGAGATGCCGATGCCGACCGACTGGCCCGGCCAGCCCGACCTGAGCGAGGTCGACATTGACAAGATCGTTCCGTATATCCGTCCCGATATCGAAACCCGTGGCGGCGCCGAGAGCTGGGAGGACCTTCCCGAGGAGATCCAGGACACCTTCGACAAGCTGGGCATTCCGGAAGCCGAAAAGAACGCGCTCTCGGGCGTCGGCGCGCAGTACGAGTCCGAGATCGTCTATCAGAACATGCAGGAGCGCTGGGAGGAGAAGGGCGTCATCTTCTGTGACATGGACAAAGCGGTCCAAGAGCACGAAGAGCTCGTCCGTGAGTACTTCATGACGAAGTGCGTTCCACCGAGCGACAACAAGTTCGCCGCGCTGCACGGCGCGATCTGGTCGGGCGGCTCGTTCGTCTACGTTCCGGAGGACACGACGGTCGACATGCCCGTCCAGGCGTATTTCCGGATGAACTCCGAAGGGATGGGCCAGTTCGAGCACACGCTCATCATCGCCGAGGAGAACTCCGAAGTCCACTACATCGAGGGCTGTTCGGCACCGAAATACTCCGCGTTCAACCTTCACTCCGGTGGCGTGGAAGTGTTCGTCAAGGAGGGCGCTCACGTCCAGTACTCCACGGTCCAGAACTGGTCGAAGAACACCTACAACCTGAACACGAAGCGCGCGATCTGTGAGAAGGACGCCACGATGGAGTGGGTCTCCGGCTCGATGGGATCGAAGGCGACGATGCTGTATCCCTGTACGATCCTCAAGGGTCCGGGGGCGACTGACAACCACATCACAATCGCCTTCGCCGGCGAAGGACAGGACATCGACACCGGTGCGAAGGTGTATCACAACGCGCCGAACACCAAATCGACGATCGAGTCCAAATCGATCTCGAAGGACGGCGGTCGGACGAACTACCGAGGTCTCGTCCATATCGCCGACGGCGCCGAGAACTCCTCGACGGCAGTCGAGTGTGACGCGCTGATGTTCGACAACGAGTCGACCTCCGATACCATGCCGTACATGGAGATCGAAGAGTCGAAGGTCGACGTCGCCCACGAGGCGACGGTCGGCAAGATCGGCGACGAGGACGTCTTCTATCTCCAATCGCGCGGACTGGACGACGACGACGCCAAGCAGATGATCGTCGCCGGCTTCATCGAACCGATCACGGAGGAACTGCCGATCGAGTACGCGGTCGAACTCAACCGGCTCATCGAACTCGAAATGGAGGGTTCGCTCGGATAATATGTCCATGCAGGTACACGCATCCGTCGACGAGGCGACAGTCAGACAGATCTCAGAGGAACTCGACGAGCCCGAATGGCTACTGGAGACGCGTCTCGAGGCGCTCGAAGCGCTCGAGGATCTTTCGTTTCCCGATGTCATCCGGACGCCGGGCCGCAAGTGGACGAATCTCGAAGACCTCGATTACGACGCGTTGGTCGACCCACTGGAGGCCGCCGAAACGAAGGAGCAGGTCGGCCCGGAAGCGATCGACGTGCTCCCGTTCGCCGAGGCCGTCTCCGAGCACGGGGATCTCCTCGAGGAACAGTTCGGGAGCGTCGTCGATCCGCAAACGAACTACCTGACGGCGCTGTCGACGGCGCTTTTCACGACCGGGACGGTCGTGTACGTCCCCGAAGGGGTCGACGCGGAGGACGTGACGATCCGGACGACGATGAACTCCCGGTCGCTTTTCAACTACACGCTCGTCGTCGCCGAGGAATCGTCCTCCGTGACGATCCTCGAACGCCAGGAGACGGGAGACGAGGTGGAGGGTAACCGCTACTACAGCGGAATCACGGAGATCGTCGCCAACGAGAACAGCTACGTCCAGTTCGGGAACCTACAGGATCTCGACGAGACGACCTACGTCTACTCGCTGCGGGAGGCCGACGTCGGCACCTACGCGACGGCCAACTGGATCGAGTGCAACGTCGGTTCGCATCTGAGCAAGGCCTCCGTCGAGAGCCACCTCAACGGCGACTCCTCGGAGACGAAGATCGTCGGCGCATTCTACGGACACAACGATCAGCACTTCGATATCGACGCGCGCGTGTGGCACAACGGCGAACACACGACGGCTGATCTGGTTACGCGCGGAGTCATCGACGATGTGGCCCGATCCGTCTACGAGGGCGTCCAACACGTCGGTCGAGACGCCTGGGACACGAGCTCCTATCAGCGTGAGAACACGCTCATGCTCTCCGACGAAAGCGAGGCCGACGCCTCGCCGAAGCTCATCATCAACAACCACGACACGGAGGCCTCCCACAGCGCGACTGTCGGACAGGTCTCCGAGACGGACATGTTTTATATGACTTCCCGTGGACTGGGTGATCGGCTCGCACGGAACATGCTCGTCGAGGGGTTCTACGTGCCGGTCTTCGAGGAGATCGAGGTCGAGGAACTCCGCGAGGACCTCCGAAGCCGGATTCAAGAGCGGCTTCACTCCCGGGACTGAGGCGCCTTCGAAGCTCTCCCTTTTCGCCGGACGAGTACGCTTATACCTGTGGCTCCCCGAGAGGTCGGTATGGCCGTATCGGAGGGAGCACCGACGTGAGCCTCACGCAACCGGTCGCGTCGGACCACCAGCTCGCACGATTGCTCCAGATCGGGATGGTACTGGAGGAGGTCGTCGAAGCCCGTGCGCACAAACACTACGAGGCGCTCGGCGAGGAGGATCTCGACCCGGAGATCGTGGAGCTACTCGAACACGCCGCCGAGGAGTCCGGCGAACACCGCCGCCGTCTCGAGGCGCTCGTCGACGAACTCGACGCCGACCCGGTCGCCTACGAGGAGATCGAGACGCTGGTCGCCGCCAAGTACGAATCCGATACCGACTTCGACGGCGTCCTGTACGATCAGCTGTGCAACGAGGAGACGGCGTACAAGTTCTACGACGACCTGATCGCCGCGATCGAGGGCTCGAACATCGAGTTCACGATCGACCGCGACCGACTGCTTTCGGTTCTCAAAGAGATCAGAGCCGAGGAACGCGAGGGTGTCGAAGAAGTGACCGAACTCATGGAGCGACGACGATGAACACGCAGGCGCAGTATCTCAAAACGATCTATCTCGTCCAGGAGGAGGCCGACGGCCCCGCCTCGACGGGCGCGATCGCCGACAGCCTCGGTGTGAGCCCGGCCAGCGCGAACGAGATGATCGGCAAACTCGAGAAGCGGGGACTCGCCGACCACGAGAAATACAAGGGCGTCTCGCTGACCGACGAGGGGATCACACAGGCCAGAGACGCGCTCCAGACGTACTGTATCATCGAGCGGTTCCTCTGGGAGGTCCTCGAGGTCGAGGAGTTCCAATCCGAGGCACGCCAACTCGAGAGCGTGATCGACGAGACGGTCGCCGAGCGCCTCGACACGATAATCGACCGGAAGGACTGTTGTCCCGACTGTTTCGACGCCGAGACCGACGCCTGCGAACTGCTCGAACTCGAGGTCCCGTCCGAACCGGCGGACTGATAGTTCCGTGCCGTCTTCGGATCAAAGGGTAAACCTATTGTGCCGGAGGGGCTTACCGATCGGTGAAGCCCCGTGGTGTAGCGGCCAATCATAGCGGCCTTTGGACGCGTCCGGGTTCGTTCCCGCGCGGAGGCTAGCCGTTGACGGCGGTTCGAATCCGCCCGGGGCTATTCTGTTTTGTGGCGACTGATTTGTGAGCTGTAACCGTGTCCCGAACAGTTCTCCGCGTAGAAGGGGTCTATTAGGTGGGCCGATTCAGTACGTGAGGCTCATGCCGCCTTCGTGGGTCATGTCGCCACCGTTGAGGTGGTCGCTGTGCCGTGAACAGCCCATGACGAACAGGTTTGCGACCTCGTAGGGTTCCATCATCTTTTTCACACGAGTGTGTTTGAGCATCACCTTCTCGACGACCTCGTCGACGGTCATACCCCGTCGATCGGCGGTGTCCGGGAGCTGTTTCGCGACGAGCGCCGTCTTGACGTAGGCCGTCGAGAGGCTGAACGCTCGCACCGAACCGCCGCCCTCGGCGGCGATCGACTGCGTCAACCCGCGCAGTCCGAACTTCAGCGTGTTGTACGCGACCTTGTCCTGTGTGACGATATGCCCGTGAACGGAGCACATGTTCCCGACGACCCCTTTCCCGTCGTCGCTGTTCCGGAAGTGCGGCAAACAGTGTTTCGTGAGCGCGAGCGGCGCACGGAGCATGAGTTCCTGCATCTGGTCGTACTTTTCCAGCGGGAACGATTCGATCGGGGAGACGTGTTGGATCCCGGCGTTGTTGATGAGATATCGAACCGAGCCGTTTTCGGCGGCCTCCTCGACGACGCGTTCAAGTCCGGCGTCTTTTGTCAGGTCCCCGACGACGGGGACGATCTCACCCGGAAGGGAGAGCTCCGTCGCCGTTCTTTGAGTTTCCTCGAGTCTGTCCTCGTCGATGTCGACGGCGGCGACGGTGAGTCCGTTCGCGGCGAAGGCGAGCGCCGTTGCCCGTCCGATACCGGCGGCGCCACCGGTCACGATCGCGACGTTCTCCGAGGTGTAGCCGGGATCGTCGAGCACGAGTAGATCGTCCCGTGTCAGTTCGCTCGGGCCGTACTTTTCCATTGCCTCCTCGACAGTCATGTCGGCCATATATATCGGGACGGTGGTTGGCGAGTAATATCCATCGGTGTGTGTGGGTTTTCCGCATCCCTGTCCTAAGAACTCGGAACTGTCGCCATCGTCCGTACCTTCGGTCGGTGACACACGATCCGAGCGACTAGGGTGCCGTTCACGAGATCGATCTCACATTTTCACTCGTGAGTGGCCGACGAAAACAGCTGCCCGAACGCCCTAATTACGAACGGTCTTCGCCCGGCTCTTGTTTGAGTGCCGCCTCGCGTAGCTCGTGACAACGATCCGTCTCGACGGTCAACTCCGGGACGGGAACGGGCTTCCCGTCGCCGTCGACGGCAACGAACACGAAGTACGATTCGGTCGTCTCCTCGCGTCCGGCAGTCCGGGGGGATTCACGGAACGCCCGAATCCGCACACGGACGCTCGTCCGACCGGCGGCGTAGGCGTACGACTCGATCACACAGATGTCGCCCTGTGGGATCGGCCGCTTGAAATCGAGATCGTTTATTTTCGCGGTGACGCACGTCTCGCCGGCGTGTCGCATTGCGGACATCGCGCCGATCTCGTCCATCCACTTGACGACGTTACCCCCGTGGGCGGAGGCGTGGTTGTTCGTGTGCGTCGGCTGAACACGCTGTCGGTTCTCGATGTAGGTGTCGGAAACGTTCGGCATACTGCAACGATCCACACGAGAAAACAAAGATCCGTCGACGGTGGTCGAAGTCAGGTTTCGGGAGAACGTAGCGGGTGTCGAAGCGCCCACGAATCGGTCTGGGGGTCGAGCCGGTTCGGCTCTGCCCCTCGTTCTGTGAGAATCCCGACGTGATACAGCATCGCTTTCAGCTGAAAGACAGTCGGTGAGTGATACACGTTACCGTCTGTCAACGCCGCGCTGCATATCTCACCGTCCGTCGTGAGAACCCGGCTCCGGGCCTCGTCGGTCCCGCGGACGAACAGCTCGACGGTGAACGTCGGGTGGGAGACGAAGAGCCACTCGAGGAGGTCGACGAGAGTGGGGTCGAAGATCCCGTCCTCGGACATCGCCTCGAGTTCGGTCACGAGCAGCTTCGTCGCCGGATACGCCCAGACGACGCGTCGGGCCAGCGATCCCCACGCCGGGGCGAGTTCACAGAACCGCTCCCGGGAGCCTTTCCACTCTCCGAAGGCTTCGATGGCAGCGTCGACCGTGCCGTGTCGATCCAGCGCGAACCGAACGACCTCGCCCCCCAGCGGAGTGAGATCGGTGCGGTTCGGGCGCTCCTCGATGAGTCCGAGAAACGCCGCACCCGTGCGGGCGGCGTCGGTGGCTCGAACGACGTGCTCCGCCAGGGCTGGCTCCGTTCCGTCCGGGTGATACAGCGCGAGCGGGTAGGCGAGGTAGTTCTTCGGGTGGTTCAGCCCGAACGACATCTCGGCGACGCCCTGTGCGGTCGCCTGAAACCGGATCGCGCTCGCGTCGTCCGAGGTTCGATTGCCGACGACGCGGGGCACTTCGAGTGGGGTTACGCTCCCGTCGGTATCGACCCCGAGGACGCCGACGTTGAGTTCGCTCGCCAGCGTGCGATCGGACCGCGAGACGGCGTCGATCGGGGCCGTGACGTAAGCTGCGTTCGCCTCGTGGAGCCGATCGTAGGCCTGGATGACGCCGCGTTCGATATCGACGCTCCCCGACTCGGTGTACCCTTTCGCCTCGATCGCGACGAGCGGGGGCTGATCGCCGAACCGCTCGACGGCGAGAAGCGCCGGGTCGAGCGTCCGCACGCCGACGAGATCGGGGTATCCGGATCCGACCCGGACGCGGTTGAACGGCGCGAGCTGCTCGCGGACCGAGGCCGGGATCGACCGCCCGGCGATCCATTCGGTCGTCGAGAACTGCGTGTCAGAGACGGCGTATGCGTCCGGACGGCCGTCGTCCGGGAAGAGACGACGTTTCGTGTGAGCGAGTACCCGCGGTTCCGAGAGCGACGCTGCGCTTGCCACGTTTCGCCGTCTCGACGAGTGTTCATCAATCTTCGGTGCTCCTCGAAGAGGAAACGCGGCGTCTCAGCTGGATGCGTCGGGCGACGCCTCGGTGGCGCTTGAACGCCACAGTGAACCCGAAGCGACGCTCACTCCTCCCCGTCTCCGTCGTCGCCGTATTCGATGAGTGATTCGAACTCGCCCTCGTCGTCGCTTTCGGCCTCGCTTTCGATCGCCGTTCCCTGTATCTCGTCGATCCGTGGGACGTCGGTAAGCCCGGAGAGGACGACGAGAGCGGCGACGCGGTCCTCGTCCGGAAGCGGGTAATCGCCGGCTCTGACCTCCCGACAGCCCGTCTCGGTTTCGAGCCAGCTGCGGGCGCTGTCGATTCCCTTCCGACTGAGGTGATCGGGCGGTCCGGAAACGATCAAGAGCGCCCGAGTCGTGCTCTCTCGGTTACACGGGAGTGTCAGTTCTCCGAGCGTCGCTCGGCGGACGAGCGACGTGATTCGATTGGTCGCATCCCCGGCCGACTGGAGGTCGTCGCCGTCATCGGATCCCAGAAACCGATCGAGCAGGCCGCCTCCGCTGTCGTTGCCCGTCTCGATCGGCTCGGAGGCGTAGCCGATGCTCGTGATCCCACTGCTCCCGAGCGTGTTGATGATCTCCGAGGAGTCGACCACGCTTTCGGCCACATCTCCCGAGAGCGTGTCGAGCTCGCCGGCCGAAAACAGCGTTCCGAACCGGGTCGCGATCTCGTCGTTGATCTCGGTGTATCCCTCCGAGAGCGTCTCCCCACCGGTTCTGGCCGAGCCGTTATCGAAGAGCAGCACGCTGTCGGTCGACCGAACGAACCGCTGTAGCGAGTTCGCCGCGTTCCGGTTGTAGATCCCACCTTCGTCAGTCGAGGGAAGGATCCCGAGCCCGTAGACGGGTTCGGTGTATATTTCGCCCAGTCGCTCGCCGATGACTGGCGCGCCGCCGCTCCCCGTTCCACCCCCGAGCCCCGCGATGAGGAGGAAGGCGTCCGTCTCGCTCGTGGCCGCCCGACCGATCGCGTCCACGATCTCGTGGATGTCCTCTTGGACGCACTCCCGACCGGCCTCGGGATCGGTTCCGGTACCGTGGCCGCTCACGACCGAGCCTCCGACAAGCATTCGGTTCGATTCGGGGACGTGCGTCAGTCCCATGAGATCCGTCTTCGCGGAGTTGACCGCGATCGCGTGACTGACGAAGCCGGTGTTCCGCGTCCGATCGTATTCGATCAGCTGATCGAGGATCTTCCCGCCTGCCTGTCCGACGCCGACGATCGCGAGTTTCATGATTGGGAGGTTTTCGGGTGACTGAGGATCGAGAATATCGATACCCCGCGATTCGCGGCTGAGGTTGTGTCCGTTCGACTGACGATGGAGGGCGACATACCGTTCAGTCCGGATACGCGGTATTTAATCTTCGGGTCAAATGCCCCGAACTTTGGGCCTCATATCTCTCGGCAGTTTGAGTGACGATGTCCTTCCGTTTCCACCGATTTATATCGCTCCGGACGCTAGCCACCCCCATGACGGACGACCAGCGAGACACGCCGGAGACGGGGGTCTCGTACGATCGCGATACGACGAGTTCGGCGGATAAAACAGCGTCTGATCCGGACACATCGGTCGATCCCGGATCCGATCAGGATGATCTGGCCGATACAGATCCAGAAGACCAAACGGCGGACTCGGACGACGAAAGCGCCGATTCACGGTCCGTGACCGACGTCGAGACGATCGCTCTCGATCCCGAGACGGTCCTCGACACGCTCGCGTACAACGGTCAGGAAGATCTCGGCCCGGAAGGAAAGGCGGTCTTCACCCTTTCGCCGCCGTTCGGGAAAACTGTCGAGCCGACGCTTCGCCATCTCGGTGTCGATTCGACGGAGAGCAAGGCGGACGATGAGATACATATCCGTCCGTTCCGGTTCGTCACCGAGGGCCGACAAGTGATCGATCAGCGACCGACGAGACAGCTCGCCAAGGAGGAACTCGACGAGGACGACCCCGACGAGGCGGCGATCGAGGCGTGGATCGACGAGGCACTGGAGACGTGGAAAGCGCACGTCAGCGAGAACCTCGTCGAAACGGTCGATATCTACTCTTCCCACGGGATGGCCTTCATCGACGTCGAGTACCGACGCGGCGAGGCGTGATTTTTTCGAACGAACTCGTCGGGAGTTCGCCCGAGATAACGCCGTTCTGTTCTGCGACTGTCTCTTCGGGCGGTTCGGTCGGCGCTTCTGGCGGACATCGCGGCTCCTGTTCCGCTTCGGGTTCGGCGCTCTAAGAGTTCCCGTTCCCCGACCAGTTCACTCCACGGTCACGCTTTTCGCCAGGTTTCGCGGCTTATCGATCGACCGGCCGAGTTTCGCCGCGGTATAGTAGGAGAGAAGCTGTAACTGGACGTTCGCCAGGATCGCCGCCGTTCGTGGCCCCGTTTTGGGGATCTCGAGCGTGTGATCGGCGTACCGGGAGACGTCAGACCGCCCGTCCGTGACCGCCACGACGGGCGCATCCCGGGCCTCGACTTCCTTTACGTTCCCGACCGTCTTGCGGGCGAGTTCGCCGTCTCCAGTGACGGTTGCAATCACCGGCGTGGCCTCGGTGACGAGCGCGAGCGGCCCGTGTTTCAGCTCGCCGGCGGCGAACCCCTCGGCGTGCTCGTAGCTGATTTCCTTCATCTTCAGTGCCCCTTCCAACGCGACGGGGTAGTTCAGCCCCCGTCCGATGAAGAAGTACGCATCCGCGTCGAGATACGCTTCGGCGACGGCTTCAGCCTCGGATTCGTCGAGGACCGTCTGGACGTCCCCCGGGAGATCCCGTAACGCCGAAACGAGTTCGCGTTCCGGCGAGTTCGGCCGGGCCACCTGCGTCAGCAGGTTGAGCGCAGTCTGTTGGCCCGCGAACGTCTTCGTCGCGGCGACGCCGATCTCCGGTCCCGACCGGATGTAGAACACCTCGTCACACTCTCTGGCCATCGTCGACCCGACGGTGTTCGTCAGCGCGAGCGTCCGCGCCCCCCGGCGTCTGCCCTCCCTGGTGGCTGCGAGCGTGTCGGCCGTCTCACCGCTCTGTGAGACGCCGACAACCGTCGAATTATCGGTCGGTGGTGGCGATGTCGCGTACTCGTGGGCGTAGTACGCCTCCGCCGGGATCCCTTCTGAACGGAGCATCTGTGCGCCATAGAGCGCCGCGTGGTAGCTCGTGCCGGCGGCGACGAGCTGAACGCGATCGAGCGCGATATCGCCGAGTTCCTCGACGGCGACTTCGCCGACGAGTTCGTCGACCCGACCGCTGAGACACTGCCGGAGTGCGTGTGGCTGTTCGTGGATCTCTTTGAGCATGAAATGGTCGTAACCGCTCTTTCCCGTGTCCTCGGGATCCCACGAAACGGTCTCGATGGATTTCTCGATCACGTTCCTGTCGACGTCCGTCACGCGCCAGCCGTCGGCCGACAGATCAGCAAACTCCCCGTCGTCGAGATAGACGACTCGATCAGTGAACGCCCGGAAAGCCGGGACGTCGCTGCCGAGATACGTCGCGTCGTCGGCGATCCCCAACACGAGCGGCGAGTCGTTTCGCGTGACGAACACCGTCTCCTCGCCGGCGACGACGCAGGCGATCGCGAAACTGCCTTCCAGTCGGTCGATCGCGTCCCGAAAAGCCGCCTCGGGACCGGCCCCGGCTTCGAGCCTCGATTCGACCAGGTGTGGGACCACCTCGGTGTCGGTGTCGCTTTCGAACTCGTGACCGTCGGCTTCGAGTTCGTCCCGGAGCGTCTGGTAGTTCTCGATGATACCGTTGTGGACGACGGCGACGGTCCCCGTACAGTCGAGGTGGGGATGGGCGTTTTCGTCCGTCGGCGCCCCGTGTGTACTCCAGCGGGTGTGTCCGATCCCGATCGACCCCGTGAGATCCCCACGGCCCTCGAGCGCGTTACGGAGCTTCTCGAGCTCCCCGGCTCGCTTGAGAACGGCGAGGCGATCATCGTCGACGAGCGCGACGCCGGCCGAGTCATATCCTCTGTATTCGAGCTTCGAGAGCCCGTGTACGAGCGTCTCGAGCGTCTCGTCCCCACGGCCGACGCAGCCGATGATCCCACACATCAGCGGACGACCTCCCGACCGTCGTCGATGGTCCCACTCACATACACGCCACTTCCGATGTCGACGTTGGCACCGACAAGCGTACCCGGCGCGAACGTGACGCCGCCGCCGGCCGTTACCCGATCGGCGATGACTGCCCCGAGCCGCTGGTTTTCGAAAACCGTGTCGCCGACGCGGACGTCTCCCGGGCCGCCCGGCACGACCGTCCCGGCACCGATCGTCGCCATTTCGCCGACGACACAGTCCAGAAGCGTCGATCCGGCTTCGACCCGGCAGTCACCGTCCAGAAGGACGTCCCGCATCGTGACGTTCGCACCGACCGTCGCGTTCCGACCGATCGCTGCGTTCGGCCCCAGAACCGCACCGGCTGCCACCTCCGAATCGGCCCCGACGACGACGGGCGGCTGAAGCGTTGCGTCCGGATGGACACGAGCGCTCTCGGCGACCCAGACGCCCTCTTCGATGGCCGGAGCGGAGATTCGGCTGCGCCGTAACAACTCGCGCATGAGAAAGAGCAGATCCCACGGATACGTCGCATCGACCCACAGGCCGTCGGTCCGTACGGCTCTTACCTCACCGTCTTTCATGAGCGTCCCGACGACGTCCGAAAGCTGCAGTTCACCGTCGCGACGCTCCGTGCGGTCGATCGCCTCGAAAACTGATTCCCCGAACGCGTACACGCCAGCGTTGATCAGACTGAACCGGTCCGTGTCGGGTTTTTCGACGAACTCGGTTAACCGACCCTCTGACAGCTTGACTGCACCGTACTCCGTCGGTGTCGGGTGTTCCAACGTCGAGATCGTCGGATCGCCGTCGAACGCTCCGAGGACGTCCTCGACGATCCGCTCGTCGATGACCCGATCGCCGTTGAGAACGAGGATCGGCCCGCCAGTTTCCGCCCTGACCTGCTGGAGCGCGTGAGCGCTGCCGAGTTGTTTCTCTTGGTGGACGTACGTGATCGGCACGTCGCGGTAACTGTGCCCGAAATGCTCCTGAATGCGCTCGCGCCGGTAGCCGACGACCAGACAGAGCCGTTCGATTCCACATTCGACGAGGACGTCGAGAACGTGCTCGAGGATCGGCCGATCGGCGGCCGGTAGCATCGTTTTCGGACGGTTCGCCGTCATCGGGCGCAACCGTGTCCCCTCCCCAGCGGCGAGTACGACGCCGGTCGTGATCTCCATGTATTTACCCTCCGGCCGCCGAGAAATGAAAGTATCGACGGTCGGTCCGACAGTACCGGCAGTCGACGTGGCGGTCCGACAGAACAAGCCGTTCGGATACCTATTTGTTCGTATGTCCGGGGAATATCCGAAAAAGCCACCCGATGACGTTCCGGCGAAGCATCACAGCCGAGCCCGCCAGCTCCAGCTCGAACTCGTCGTTCTCGAGGCCAGACTCGAGTCGGCGAACTTCGAGGAAAAAGAAGCATACAGGCGGGCGATCCGCGACCGTCGTGAGGAACTCGACTCGCTCCGTCAGTCACCGATCGAATGATCGCTGGAACTGTCGTCCTCCATACTCGTCCGATACCCGAAGAGCACAACACCGAAGGCCGTACAGCGAGGAGTTCGGGTAATGAACCTCATCGAGACGGCTCGCGATCTCTCCGCCTCCGGACCGCTCTGTAACTCCTGTCTGGGCCGACCGTTCGCCGATCGAAGTTTCGGGCTGACGAACGCCGAACGGGGGCGGGCACTTCGGACGACACTCGCGCTCGCGGACGACGAACCGTACGCCGAACCCGACAAACCCTGTTGGGTCTGTGAAGGGCTCTGTGATCGGTTCGACGAGCTCGCCGCCGAAGCGGTCGAGACACTCGATGAAACCGAACTGTACACCTATCAGGTGGGCACCCGGATACCGCCGCTCCTCGAAGAGAACGACCGTCTCCTGCGGATCGACGCGGGGCTTGAAGCGGACCTCGGCGAGGGGCTCGGAACGGAGCTGAACCGCGAGATCGGCCGCCGAATCGGCCGGCGACTGGGGGCGGACGTCGATTTCGAACGACCCGACGTGCAGTTTCTCGTCGATCTCGAGGCCGACGAGATCGAGATCCAGCGGAACTCCGTTTCGATCTACGGCCGGTACCGGAAGCTCGAACGGGATCTCCCTCAGACGGAATGGGTCAAATTCGACACCAGCGTCGAAGAGCTCATCGCACCACCTTTTTTGAGTGCCTTTCGGGGAACCGATGCGGTGTTTCACGGCGCCGGTCGAGAGGACGTCGACGCCCTGATGCTCGGGTCGGGCCGTCCGTTCGTCCTCGAGGTCAAAGAGCCACGCCGTCGACATGCGGACCTCGACGCACTCCAAGCGGAGGTCAACGAATCGACTGGTGGTGCCGTCGAACTTGAGGGGCTCACCTTCGTCAGCTACGAGATGATCGAGCGAGTCAAACAGCACGACGCCTCGAAGACCTACCGGGCGACCGTCGATTTCGACGACACCGTCGATGAATCCGCGTTCGAGACCGCCATCGAAACGCTTGCCGGGGCGACGATCCGACAGCGGACGCCGAACCGCGTCGATCACCGCCGGGCCGATCTCGTCAGGGAGCGGACGGTGCTCTCGATCGACGGGTCGTTGGTCGAAGAATACAACGCCACCGTCGAGATCCACGGCGAGGGCGGACTCTATATCAAGGAGCTAATAAGCGGCGACGAGGGCCGAACCGAGCCGAGCATGGCCGGGCTTCTGGAGGTCGGGGCGACCGTCAGAACGCTCGACGTGATAGACGTCGAAGGGACCGACGAACCGTTTCTGACACCCGAGTTCAGGCTCGATCGGACCGAACCACCCGTCAACGGCGCTGACGCGTCCGAGTGATCGATGTCGGACCGGCGATCCGAACCGGGACCACAATCGGCGATTTGACTGAACGGCTTCGATCAGCTCCGACGATACTCGCACGCAGTCCGCTATTTTTCATTATTCTCTTTGATATTTCGACTCGGAAAATTGTGAATAAAAATTAATACGCTCCGTCCGACGCCCCCGCCAATGCGAGGATCGAGTCCACGGGATCGGTCCCGAACGACGGCCGGCGTACCGAATCGCGAACCCAACCCAGAACGGTCCACCAAAGTTTCGAAGTCCCGGCAATTTATATGGGTGATCGACCGATGACGCGTCGGCGTTGGCTATCGATCTGTGCTCTCCTTTTCGTCGCCGCTTTCGTCCTCCTGTGGGGTGTTTCACCGGCCGCCGCTGTGGCCGATTCCGACCCGGCCAGCCACGAGTACCACGCTGCCGATCTCCTCGGGAACGACTCCGGAGAGATCGACGACGGAACGCTGACGCTCAGCCTCGAGGGAACCGTCGAAGCCGGCGACACTATCGAGATCGCCATCCAGAAACCTGAACGAAACGCCTTCGAGATCGCCGACGTTTCCGATCGAACTGAAGACGTCGGCGTCGGAGTCTATCATACGACCGATACGATCGAGATCGAGTTCGAGGATCCCGGTGAAAACGGGTCCGTCACCGGCGCCGAACTCGCCGTCGAGGTTGAGTTAAAAGCGACCGAATCGGTCGCTTCCGGCGCCTCCGAGTACGACGCGACGACGGTCGCGACTGTCGAGGACGGGGCGGGACTCGGGATCGAAAACGAGAGCGCATTCGTCGTTTCTGTTTCCGAAGCGGCCGAGATCGGGTTTACTGCTGAAGAAATTGATAAAGATATTGACGGATCTTTTCATGAAGTATGGGAGTCTGACCAATTCGTGCTTACATTTGCCGAAGATAAGTCCGTAGTTGATGAAGGAGATCAAATAAACATCTCTGTTAATCCAGAGCTAATAAAAGAAAAAGATACGGATGCAATAGGTATTCGTAATGTTGCTGAGTTCGAGACCCAGGGTGAAAATATAAGCGAGATATCTCTCTCAGAATCTAATGAAGCGAATACTCTGGACCATTATGCAGATACTATCACAGTTACGATCCACACCGCAGATGGAGAGCCAAAAGTGGTCTCTGATGCGGCAATTGGAATAATTATTCAGCTAGGAATTAATAAAGAGTCAATAAAACACGCCGCAAACAGGTACCACAACGCCGATTTCCTCGACGTCGACGTCGAGAGCGAAGACAACGCTGAGTTGACCGACAACGCAGACGTTCACACCGAATCGCCACTTTTCGTGGACATCTATCCCGACGACGTCGAGGAGTTCGAACTCGCCGGTCCCGAATCCGGGGCCGAAATCGGGATCGGAGAGAACCGCTCGGTCGAGATCGAAACCGCCCGAGATCAGTTCGAAAACGAGATCAGGCGGCCGGAGATCGAGGCCACGCTCACGGGCGAAGGGAAGTACGGTTACCCGGGGATCGAGTTCGACACCGACGACCGGAGCGGGATCCGCCTGGAGCGCGGCGGCGAGATCGAGCCGGCCGTAGGCGTGTTCGATCTCACCGTCGAGATCGTCGATATCGAGGGGCCGAAAACGCACGGTGGAGGCGAGGTCGTGCGCACGATCGAGGACCTCACGATCCGGCCGGAGGACGTGAACGTTACCGTGGCTGATCCGGCGAGTGACTTCGATGCCGAGGGCGGCGATATCGGAGTGAACGTCGATACGGGCGTTCCGGACGGGGAGATCGACCGACTCGACGTCGAACTCCGGCGAGTCGGCGGCAACGGAACAGTCACGCTCCGGGAGAGCGATGGGGGCCCGACCGAGACGGATCTGTGGGAGAGCACTGACTACGCCGGCGACGGCGAGCTGCGCTCGGAGAACACCTGGGCGATCGAGCGCGACCTCACCGCCGAAGACTTCGAAGACGGCGTTCGGACGTACACGCTGGAGGCGGACACGGCGGATCGATACGAGGTCGCAGTCGACGTGATGCCGTACGAGGGGCGGTTGGTGGCCGACGAGACGGACGTGAACACCTCGACTACCGAGGAACACGCGGAGGAGACCCGGGAAACAGTCGAAATCGTCGCTACCGGTCCGATCGATGACGTCAGAGACGTGAGAGTCGAAGACGACCGAGATTTCGTCGGTATCGATACAGACCCGGACGAAGAGATCGCCGTCGAAGTGGGGACGTTCGTCGATGCCGCCGGGAACACGGTGTCCCGGACCGACGAGACGGTGACTGTCGGCTTCGGAAACGAAACGACCGACGGTAACGGCAACGGGAGCGTAACTGTCGAGGCCGGACCGACGACCGAATCCCCGAGCGCGACGGTCTCGCTCGATCCGACCGCGATCGACCCGACCGACGTCGACGTCGGGGAGGACGCGACGATCACCGTCGAGTACGAGAACGGGAGCCGGCACACGGACACGTCGACCACACTGGTCCATCGGGTGATCGAACCCGACGACGGGTGGCACGCCGGGTCGGTCCCACAGCCCGCCACGCTGTACGTCGACGCCGATGGGCCCCACGATCTCGTCCAGTGGAACCCCGAGGTCGAACGATACGAGAGCATGGCCGAGTCGGCCGAAAACGGGACGCTCGAGTACCACCGGCTCGAGTCGTCCGACCTCCACCGCGGGTTTTACTTCCGCTCGGACGACGACGGCGCACGGCTCGGTTACGAGTTCGTGACTGACGGGGCGACGGCAGACGAAGCGGGGTATTCCGAGACCGTCACACTCGAGGAGGGCTGGCATCTCGCGGGAGCGAACTACGACGTGACCGATCACGAAGGCCGGGAACTCGAACACGATCTGAACTGGACGGGCCACGGGTTCGATGCCGACGGGGGCGCCTTTCTGGTGTTGAACAGCTCCCAGGCGACGCTGCACGATCGAACCGACGGGGTAGATATCGATGGATCTTCGACCGTGATCGAGCACGACACGACATACTGGGTACGCGTCACCGAGAGCGACGAGGCGCCGCTCACCAGGGATATAGTCCTGTCGGCGTTCGACGAAGGCGAAGGGGTTCAAACGGGGTGATACCGGGATGGTCCGACCGAGATTCCGGTGTTTCCTGGCTGCGTTCGTGGTGTTTTGGCTGCTCTGTGGTGGTGTCGGGATCGTAGGGGCCGACGGCGGGGCCCCCGGTGAACCCGCCTCCTTCTACGGGGAGGCAATCGAGGACGACGGATCGGAGATCCCGGCTGGAGTGACGATCGTCGCCGTCGTGGACGGTGAAACGAAAGACGAGATCAATCTCGAAGACGCCGGCTCCTATGGCGGCCCGAGAGCGTTCGACGACAAGCTCCGCATCGACAGTTCGACCGGCGACGAAGTCACGTTCCGGCTCGCCGGATCGAACGGAACCGTCGGCGGAACCGCGCCGCTCGAATCCGGACTATTCGAGGAGAACCTGACGTTCCCCGACGGATCTGTCGAATCCCTCCCGCCGGAACCTGAGATCGACCTCGATCCCTCCGAGGCCGAAACCGGGGACCCGATCACCTTCTCGGCAGTGGGGTCGACAGCCTACGGCGATACTGAAATCGACGCCTTCGAGTGGTCGATCGAACGTGGTGGCGAAACGATCGACACGTTCGACGGTGAGAGAGTCGATCGGAGCATCGAGGAACCGGGAGCGTACGACGCTCGACTGAACGTGACCGACGACAACGGTCGGACGGCGAGCGAGACGGCCGAACTCGAGATCGACGGGACCGAACCCGAGGACGGAACGACAGCTGACGGGGGGGAAGGAAGTGCGTCCTCGACAGACGACGGATCGGCCAGTTCGGGCGACGGATCGGATGGAACGAGTAGTGGGGAAAGTTCGGGCGGCGGAACGAGCGGGGAAAGTAGCTCCGGTGGTTCGAGCAGCTCCGACGGCGGCCCGAGCGGAACGAGCGGCGGCGGTAGCTCGGGCGGTTCAGGATCCAGTGGTGACTCCGCGGGAAGCGACGATCTCCCGGACAGCATCGACTCCACTCCGGGGCCGGTTCTCTCGGAGACACACGACATCGACGACCAGTTCCCCGAAACCCCCGGATCGAGCGTCGTTTTCGAGGAAACGTCGATCCGGGAGATCGTGTTCGAGGAGCGAGCAGTATCGGGTGATATCTCGATCGCGGAGTTCGAGAAACCCACCGAGGGGACGCCACCGATACCCGAGAACGGACTGGCCGCCTCGGCGTCGGTGATCTCCGTCCCCGAAACGCACCGGGAAACGAACGCGACCGTTCGCGCGGCTGTCTCCGATGAGTGGCTCCTCGAACAGGGTCTGGGGCCGGAAAATCTGACGATGTATCGGCTTCCCAGCGATGGCGACAGCTGGGAGGCGCTCCCGACGGAGACGTTCGAGATCGACGACGGATACATGGTCGAAGCCACGACGCCGGGATTCTCACAGTTTGTCGTCGCGGGGTCGGAGCCACCGTCCCGGGAGGGCAGTGAGTCCGAGACGTCGGCGGAGGGCTCTGACACGACGTCGGAGGAGACGTCCGCCGGTGGGGACGTTTCCGAACCGACCGGTGAGGCTACCTCCGGATCCAATGACGGCTCGGGATCCGGTGGAACGACGCCGTTCGTTCCCATCGCCGCCCTCTGTGCGCTTCTCGTCGCCGTTGCCGCGATCGGTCGGCTGTTCGTTCCCCGTCGGCGGGGCGAGTGGTGATCGATCCGATCGCCGGATCCGGTACGTCCGTCGACGCGAACGGTTTTATCGCCCGCGAAAGTAACCCCGCTATCATGCAGTTCGGGGTCGACGAAGCCGGCAAGGGGCCGGTACTCGGGTCGATGTTCGCCGCGGCCGTCAGAGCACCCGGAACGGCGTTACCCGACGGGGTCGACGACTCCAAACGGCTCTCGGCGACCCGACGCGAGGAGCTCGGAGCGCGGCTTCGATCCGACGACCGGGTCGACATCGCCGTCGTGGAGATCACCCCACATCGGATCGACTCGGGGAACATGAACGAACTCACGGTCGAGGCCCACGCCGAGGCCGTCTCAGCCGTCTCCAGTTCCGGCGATCGGGGACTCTGTGACGCCGCTGACGTCGACGCCGGACGGTTTGCGGCCCGGGTCAGGGCGGCGGTCGAAACCGATGTGACGATCGAAGCGACCCACGGGGCCGACGCCGAAAGCCCCCACGTCGGCGCTGCGAGCATCGTCGCGAAAGCCGAACGGGAGCGACACGTCGCGACACTCCGGGAACGGTTCGGCGAGGTCGGGAGTGGCTATCCGAGCGACCCGAAGACTCGGTCGTTCCTCCGCCGTTATCTAACCGAACACGGGGGTTTTCCGCCGATGGCCCGCACCTCCTGGTCGACGTGTGCTTCGATCCGCGCCGAGGCGGAACAGGCCGGTCTCGACGAGTTCTGACACCTCAGAGTCGTTGTTTTTCGACATCCTTCCCTGCCGTCGATCGATCGCCGCTCCCGGAGAGGTTTTTACCTTTCGGCAGAGAGGGGGGATATGGACGGTATCGAGTCGTCGGCAAACGTTCCGAGGCAGGGGTTCGAGTTCGAACGCCGCCCGGAGACCGACCGCGAGTTCGAGACAGCGCTCGAACGGGCCAGATCGGGCGTTCGTCTCGACGTCGCGGACGCGATCGAACTACTGACGACGGGGACGGATTCCGCGGGTATCGATCGTCACCGAAAGGAGTGTGTCCTCGAAGTGGCCGATCGACGCAGGGCCGAGGTCGTCGGCGAGGAGGTTACCTTCGTCGCCAACCTCAACAACAACGTCACAACCGCCTGCAACGTCGGCTGTCTGTTCTGCAATTTCAAAGACGCCGCTCAGCGGTTCGAGAAATCACACGACGGGAAAACGGACGGATTCAGTAAAACCCCGACCCAATCAAGGGCCATCGCGCGTGACGCCGTCGAACGCGGCGTCTACGAGATCTGTTCGGTCTCGGGGCTGCATCCGGCGCTCGTACTCGACGAGGAGCACCGCGAGATCCTCGAGACCGAAAAGGGAGATCACAACTACAAGCCGGCCTCGGCGTACGACGTCGATCCGGGGACCTACGTCGAGCAGATCGAGGCGATGAGCGTCGACGGCGTCCACGTCCACTCGATGACGCCCGAAGAGGCTTACCACGCCCGCCGGGGGACGGAGTGGAGCTACGAGGAGATCTTCGAACGGCTCAAGGACGCGGGGCTGGATTCGGTCCCCGGGACGGCAGCGGAGATCCTCGTCGACGAGGTCAGAGACGTCATCTGCCCCGGCAAGATCGGAACCGACGAGTGGCTCGAGGCGATGGAAGCCGCCGCCGACGTCGGCCTCGGGTTGACGGCGACGATCATGTACGGACACGTCGAAAACGAGGCCCACCGGGCGCTCCACCTCGATCGTGTTCGGACGCTGCAAGAACGGACCGGTGCCATAACCGAGTTCGTCCCGCTTTCGTTCGTCCATCACGACACGCCGCTGAAAGAGCGGGGCCTCGTCGAGACGGGGGCCTCAGTCCACGAGGACGAGTTGATGATCGCCGTCTCGCGGCTGTATCTCGACAATATCGATCACATCCAGTCGTCGTGGGTCAAATACGGCGACGCGCAGGGGTTGAAGATGCTCACCTGCGGGGCCGACGACTTCATGGGGACGATCCTCTCCGAGGAGATCACCAAACGGGCCGGCGGCGATTACGGCGAGTTCCGGTCGTTCCGAGAGTACGTCGACATGATCGAATCGATCGGTCGCGTTCCGGTCGAGCGCTCGACCGATTACGAGAAACGGCGGGTGATCGATTCCGAGACGGAGCCGATCGGGCCGACGCTCGGCCCGAAGGCCGACGGCACGCCGCTTTTATAACTAATCCGTCGGTCCCACCGTTTCGATGCTGAGGTGAACAGCTTTACCCGTCCGTTGGCCGAACGGATCGTATGGATACACCACTTTCCCGTCGGACGCTTCTCGGTGTCGGCGGTACCGCCCTCGCGCTCTCCGTGGCCGGCTGTAGCGCGCTCGAGTCCGATACCAACGACACGAACGGGAACGAGACACAGCGGGCGACGTTCGTGGCCGATATCGACGACGACGAGATCGAGGCGGCCCAAGGGGAGGCACAGGAGACCCAACAGGAGGCCCAACAACAGCTTCAGGAGGACGAAATCGACGAAGAAGAGTACGAGGAGATCATCCAAGAGGCACAACAGTCCGTCCAGCAGCTTCAACAGGAACTGTTCTCCGCGGCGATCGGCGATCTCGAATCGCACGCCGAGGGTGTCGATGGACTCACGATCGTCGAGTCGACCCCCGAGTCCGGCGTGGCGCTCGGCGAGGGCGACGGTGACGCGATCGTAGAGGCGCTCGCGCTCGATTCGGTGCAGGCAGTCCTCGGCGAATCGGAGTACGACGCGTTCAGCGGAGGGTGACCGTTATAAAAGTGCCCTGTATCGTCGCCCGGCATCGTCGTCGGCGTCGATCGCGGCCCGGATCCGCGGTGAGAGCCACTCGGGCGTGAGGTACCGGTCGTAGACCGGTAGCCGCTCGGAAAGCGGAACGTCGGCGCGTTCGGCGATCCGTTCGAGTTCCCGCAGCGCCGGCCATTTGTATTCGGGATTGATGTGGTCGTCGGTGACCGGCGAGACGCCGCCGAGGTCGTCGATCCCACAGTCGAGGAGTTCCTCGACGGGCGCGAGGTTCGGCGGCGACTGAATGCTCACGTCCTCGGGGAGTGCGACCCTCGCCATCGCCGTCGTGCGTCGCATCGTCTCGATGTCGGGCGAGCCGCCCCGCCAGCGTTCGTTTTCGACGACCGGCTGGACGATGATCTCCTGAATGTGGTCGTACCGGTCGTGGAGTTCGGCGATCGCGAGCAGCGATTCGGCGCGATCCCGGGCTGTTTCGCCGATGCCGACCAAAATCCCGGTGGTAAAGGGGACGTCGAGTTCACCGGCAGTCGCGATCGTCGCGATCCGCTGACCGGGGTTTTTCGCCCGCGGTCCGCCGTGAGCCGTTACGTCGGCGGTCGTCTCGAGCATGACGCCCATCGAGGCGTTCAGATCGGCGACGAGCTCCATCTGGTCGCGGGTCTGATCGCCGGGGTTCGAGTGCGGCAACAGTCCGCACTCGAGGGCGATCTCACACGCCTCCCGGAGATACGAGTGGATCGAATCGTGGCCGAGCGCGTCGAGTTCGTCGTATATTTCGGTGTATCTGTCGTCAGGGTCGTCACCGAAGGTAAACAGCGCCTCGGTACAGCCGGCCTCGGCGCCCCGCTCGCAGATCCGTTCGATCTCTTCGGGCGACAGGAGTGATGCCTCCCCCGGAACGTCGTAATAAGTACAGTACGTACAGGTGTACCGACAGGCGGTCGTCAGCGGGACGAAGACGTTTCTCGCGAAGGTCAACTCGGGGGCCGCGGAGACGTCCACGGGCTCGACGTTGAGCAGTCGCTCGACGTCGGCAGGATCGACAGTCAACTCGACTCCATGGGACTCGGCGCCGAACACGGTTGATCGTCGGGAGGCGAGCAACTAAAAGGATCGCGGTCCGGCTACGGTTCGCTTCGGTCGCGCGTGACGGTCGCCCGGCCGCCGGTGGGTTCCACCGCCACGCTGACGGCAGCCGCCTCCAGCCACGCCGCTGCCGACCCGCTGCCGTGGAGCGTGAGTTCGACGAGATCCTCCGGCTCGTCGATGTCGACCGCCAGTCTGAACGAGTCCGTCTCGGTCACCGTCGCACCGATTTCGTCGGCGATCTCCCGGTGGTCCTCGACTGACATCCCGTGATAATCGACGGAAAAGTCCGGATGGCGGGCGACGAGCGCGTTCGTCCCCCCACCGAGACCGGGCGCGATGACGACGTCGCCTTCGGACTCGAAGAGTCGCGACAGTGCCGACGGCGTTGCGAGCGCCAGATCCGCCATGACGACGGCGATCGGCGGGTCGAGATGCGCGTTCACAGCCGGTGTCAACAGCCGATCGTCGACGATGAGGGGCCACTCGCAGTCGAGTTCGGCGGTCGAAAGCACCGTCGGTGATCCGCCTGCAGCGACGATCGTCTCACAGACGTCTTCGAGCATGACGCGGGCGAACTCTGAGCGCTCCTCGGGTGTCAAAACGCCGGCGAGTCGCGTTTTCGGCTCCGTCTTCGCAAACGGGACCAGTACGTCCATCACTTCAGCCGGCTCGGACCCTTCTGTCTCGATTTGTACACGCGGTAGCCGACACCCGCGAGCAACGCGACTACGACGACGGCGCCGCCGATCATGAGCCCGGTTCTGATGAATTGACTCTGTTCGGCTTCGTCTTCGGCCCGCTCGGCCAGATCGATCGCGTTCTCGAAGTTCCCGTTCTCGTAGGCCGAGATTGCGCTGTTGAGCGACGACTCCGCGTCGTCGTCGCCGGACGCCTCGACTGCGGCCCGGGCACTGTCGATCGCCTGTCTCGCCTCTTTGCTTTCCGCGGTGAAATAATGCGTCCGGTGAGTCGCGATATCCCGATCCGTCCCACCCTCACGCATTTGGGTGAAGTTCGCGACGACGAACTGATCCGGCGGATCGTAGCTCAGGTTGCGGAGTTCGGGCGTCGTCCCGGTCACGCGGACCTCGACGGTGGCCGTCCCGTCGTCGATATCGACCTCTTGTGTCGCTTCCTGACCGTTAGTCTCCTCACGGGAGATCTCGCTGCCGCCCTGGTCGTACTGCCAAATCGTCCACGTGGCGTTCTCGAGTTCCGTCTCCGCCGAGAGTGTCCAGGTGTTGAATTCGTCGAACAACTCAGTTAGCTCGAACGTGGCTTCGAACTCCGTGTCGACCTCGGACTCTTCGGGCATCTCTTGGGCGCTGCTCTGTACCGCCAGCGCCGCCCCCGCAAAGAGCGTCCCGAACAGCAATGCGGCGAAAACCCCTGCGACGAGTTTGCTACTCTTCATCGTCGCCGTATTCGATAAGCTCCTCTAAACCGTCTTTGCTTTGCGATTTGAGTTCCTCACTTCGCTCTTCGGCCTCGATCGCCATCCGCTGCATCTCCTTGACCCGCGGGATGTCCGTGACGCCGGCCAATACGACGATCGCGGCGACTTTCTCTTCGTTCGGGAGCGGGTAATCTCCGGCCCGAACCTCCATACAGTCCGTCTCGCTCTCGAGCCACTTTCTCGCCTTGTCGATTCCCTTCCGGTTGAGCGCCTCGGGTGGCCCAGAAACCAAAAGCAGTGCCCGCTCGGTGCTGTCGATCTCACACTGCAACGTCAGCTTGCCGAGCGCCGCCTTCCGGACGAGTGCGGTGATCCGGTTGGTGGCGTCGCCGCTGCTCGCGAACCCGTTTTGATCGTTTCCGCCGCGAAGCCGGTCGAGCAGGCCGCTTTTTTTCTTATCCAGATCGATCGTCTCGGAAGCGTAGCCGATACTCGTGATCCCGTGCTCGCCGAGCGTGTTGATGATCTCCGAGGCGTCGACGACGCTTTCGGCGATGTTGTCACCGAGCGCTTCGACCTCTCCCGCCGAGAACAGCGCGCCGAACCGGGTGATGATCTCGTCGTTGATCTCTTGGTATCCCTCGCCGAGGCTTTCGCCGCCCGTTTTGAACCCGTCGTTGTCGAACGTGAGGAGATTGTCGACGGTTTCGGCAAAGCCCTGAAACGAACGGGCCGCGTTCCGGTTGTAGATTCCGCCCTCGTCGCGGCTCGGGAGGACCCCGAGACCGTAGACAGGCTCGACGTAGAGTCGCTGGAGATGCTCGGCCAACACCGGTGCGCCGCCGCTTCCGGTTCCACCGCCGAGTCCGGCGATGATCAAGAACGCGTCTATCTCGCTGGAGGCCATCTTATCGATGGCGCTCTGTATCTCTTCGATGTCTTCACGTGCGCACTGCTCTCCGAGTTCCGGTTCGGTTCCGGCCCCGTGTCCTTTCACTATCGACTGACCGATGAGGACTCGGTTCTCGTTGGGCACGTAGTCGAGTCCCATCAGGTCCGCCTTCGCGGAGTTCACCGCGACGGCGTGCCCGACGATTCCGGTTCCCCGGGTCGAGTCGTACTCGAGAAACCGGTCGAGGATCTTGCCCCCGGCCTGCCCGAAGCCGATCATTGCGAGTTTCATAATGGTCCTTATCAGGGATAGCGTACCACGGAAACGATAAGCTTTCGGCCGATGTCAGACACTGGAATGACACCGCGGTACTTATGTCTCGGAGCTGTCCCGTTCGCCGTCGAGATACGCCGAGACGGTCAGTAGTTCGCCCGCGGTGACACCGAACGCTTCGATATCGTCCGACACCGTCGTGTTGTCGAACCGCAGCGATCGGTACTGATCGGACCCCATCCGCGGGATGCCTGGCACGGCGTCCAGCACCGATCCCGGCACGAAATCGAGCGACTTGAGCCCGATTCCCGCGAGTCCCATCGGGATCGAAACGATGCCGACCGGACGGCCGTCGACCGCGTGGGCCAGCTCCGCGACTGTCGCAAGCGAGAGAACCTCGGGGCCGCCGATCTCGTACGTCTCCCCGACGTGTTCTGTTCCGGGCTCGATCGCGTCGGCGAGCATCGGCACGAGGTCACCGACCCAGATCGGCTGAAACCGGGTCTTTCCGCCGCCCGGAAGCGGCGTGATGTAGGGCGGTGCGAGCTGTTTCGTATAGGGAATGAACTCATCACCCTCGCCGAAGACGACCGAAGGGCGGAAGATGACCCACTCGAGTTCGGAGTCCCGAACGATCTCCTCCGCCTGTCCTTTCGATCGGAGGAAGGCTGTCTCGGCGTTCGAGTCCGCGCCGAGCCCGCTCATCTGTACGATCCGTCCGACGTCGTGTGTCTCGGCGGCCCGGACGACGTTTTGAGTCCCGTCGCTGTGGACTCGATAATGCATCTCGTTGCCGCCACGCGGTCGGAACAACGGCGACAGCGCAACGAGGTTGACGACGGCGTCCATACCCTCGAAGGCGCTCTGGATCGAGTCATATGCAGTTACGTCCCCCATCGCCGTTTCGACGCCGTCCGGAAGCGTTCCCTCCTCGGGTGATCTCGACAGGGCCGTCACGTTGTGGCCGCGTTCGTTGAGTTCCCGACAGAGGTGTTTCCCGACGAATCCCGACCCACCGACGACCAGTACGTTCATACGTCATTTCAGGGCCGGGACCCGTATAAACTGTCGGCGCTACACCGTCACGATTCGTCGGCGACCACCGGACGAAAACCCATATGGTCGGTCCCCGAGACGCCTTTCTCATGGATCACTACCGGAAACTCGAGCGGATGTATCACGGCACGCCGTGCAACGAGGGGCTCGACGTGACGCTCTCGATTACGGACGAAGGCGAAGCCGAGATCCGTCTCGGCGTCGACGAGGGCGACCACCACGCCGCGGGCGGCGTCCACGGGACGTACTACTTCAAGGCGCTCGATGACGCCACTTTCTTCGCCGCAAACTCGCTCGTCGAGGACGTGTTCGTGCTGACGACGGACTTCCATCTCCAGCTTACACGCCCGGTTAGCGACGGCGAACTCCGCGCGACGGCGACCGTCGTCAACGATCACCCCAAACAGCTCATCGCCGACGGCGTGCTCTACGACGACGACGGAAACCAACTGGCTCGGGGGACCGGGACCTTCGCCCGGAGCGGCGTCGAACTCGACGCGGAAATGGGATACGAGTAGGCGAACGCCGCATCGAAAGGTTGGACTTATCCGGTTGCCCGAAGTTGTGATAGCCATGAGCGATATCGTCATTACGTTACCCGACGGCTCCGAACTCCAGGTCGAGTCGGGGTCGACGGTCGAGGACGTAGCCTACGAGATCGGACCCGGACTCGGATCGGACACGATCGCCGGCATCGTCGACGGGAAGCCCACTGATAAAACCGATCCCCTCGAGGGGGACTGTGAACTCGTCATCGTCACCGAGGGGTCCGAGGAGTATCTCAAGGTGCTGCGTCACTCGGCGGCACACGTCTTCGCACAGGCGCTCCAGAGACAGTATCCCGACGCGAAGCTGGCGATCGGCCCGCCGACTGACGAGGGGTTCTACTACGACGTCACCGGCGTCGAACTCTCCGAGGACGATTTCGGGGAACTCGAAGCCGAGATGGAAGCGATCATCGAGGCCGATTACGACATCGAACGGGTCGAACGGTCACGGGAGGCGGCGGCGGAGATATACGCCGACAACGAGTACAAACGGGAGATCCTCGAGACCGAGGCGGCGGGAGAGGAGACTGTCTCTTTTTACGTTCAGGACGACTGGCAGGACCTCTGTCAGGGCCCCCACGTCGACTCGACCGGCGAGATCGGCGCGGTGAAGCTTCTGAACATCGCGGCGGCGTACTGGCGCGGCGACGAGGACAACGACACGCTCACGCGGGTGTACGGGACGGCCTTCGAGAGCGAGAGCGATCTCGAATCGTTCCTGAAGCGACGCGAACAGGCGAAAAAGCGGGACCACCGGAAGCTCGGCAACGAGCTCGATCTGTTCTCAATCCCCGAGGTGACCGGCCCCGGACTCCCGCTGTATCATCCCAACGGGAAGACGGTACTCAGAGAACTCGAAGCGTTCGTCGACGGACTGAACGACGATCAGGACTACGAGTTCGTCGAGACGCCGCATCTGTTCCGGACGGAGCTGTGGAAACAGTCAGGCCATTACGACAACTACGTCGACGATATGTTCCTTTTGGACGTCAACGAGGAGGAGTACGGCCTCAAACCGATGAACTGCCCCGGTCACGCCACGATCTTCAACCAGGGCAACTGGTCGTACCGCGATCTCCCCGTCCGATATGCCGAAAACGGGAAAGTCTACCGGAAGGAACAGCGCGGCGAACTCTCGGGGCTCTCCCGTGTCTGGGCGTTCACGATCGACGACGGCCACCTGTTCATCAAACCCGAATCGATCGAACGGGAGGTCAACACGATCATGGGACAGATCAACGAGGTGCTCGATACCTTCGACCTCGATTACGAGGTCGCGCTTGCGACTCGTCCCGAGAAATCGGTCGGCTCCGACGAGATCTGGGAGCAGGCCGAATCCCAGCTCCGGGACGTACTGGAGTCCAGCGGGATGGAGTACGACATCGAATCCGGCGACGGGGCCTTCTACGGTCCGAAGATCGATTTCGCCTTCGAGGACGCCCTGGGGCGCAACTGGGACGGTCCGACCGTCCAGCTCGACTTCAACATGCCCGAACGGTTCGATCTCACCTATACCGGCGAGGACAACGAGGAGCACCGTCCGGTGATGATCCATCGGGCGCTGTACGGCAGCTACGAGCGCTTTTTTATGGTGCTCATCGAGCATTTCGACGGGAACTTCCCGACGTGGCTCGCGCCCGAACAGGTCCGGATCCTCCCGGTTTCGGACGACAACATCGGCTACGCCAAACAGCTCAAGAACCGGTATCTCGGCGATTTCCGCGTCGAGATCGAGGATCGCTCGTGGACGGTCGGCAAGAAGATCCAGACCGCCCACGACGACCGCGTTCCCTACATGCTCGTCGTCGGCGACGACGAGGAGGGGGCCGGAACCGTCTCCGTTCGGGATCGCTTCGAGGCGGAGGCCAAAGACGTCGCCGTCGAGACGTTCCGCGAGCACCTCGAAAGCGAGGTCGAAGAGAAACGCGTGGAACCGGATTTCGTCGGCGGTTCTGACTGATCCCGGCCCGCCGGTTGACTCCCGCTACTCGTCGTCGCGTTTGATGTCGTCGAGTTGGGCCTCGATCTCGGGGTCGGTGTCGGCCGATTCGGTTCCCTCCTCGAGTTCGATATCGACGTCGTTCCCGTCGGAGCTGTCGCCCTCGACGCCGGCTTCGGCCTTCAGCGTCTCCAGTTCGGCGTCGACCTCCCCTTCCTGTCTGATCTCGTCGAGTTCGCGCTCGAGGTCGCTCTCGTTCGAGAGCGCGCTCTCGAAGGCGCCGGTCTCCTCGAGTTCGTCCATTGCGGCGGCACGGGCCTCCATGTCCTCGGTGTCGTCTCTAGCCCGCTCGATCGATCTGGAGATGTCCTCCATCTCGTCGCCGGCACCCGTCATCGCCTCGCTGACGCGGGCACTCGCCTCGGCGGCCTCGTATCTGGCCTTCATCGTTTCCTTTTCGGTGCGGAACTCCTGAATGCGGCTCTGGAGTTCGTCCTTCTTCTCGACGAGGTTGTCCTGGGTGTTCTGGAGGTCCGCGATCTGAGCTTCCAGGTCCTCGATCTGGTTCATCTTCTGTTTTTTCTTCTCCAGCGCCCGACGCGCCAGGTCGTCCCGATCCTGTTCGACCGCCTGTCTCGCCTGTTCGTTGTGTTTCTCGACGTTCTCCTCGAGCCGTCGTTTCTGGATCTCGAGACGCTTCTTCTGTGTCGTCAGGTCCGCGATCCCCTTCTTTACGTCCTGCAGCTCGTCTCGGAGCTGTTCGTAGGAGTAATCGAGCGTTTCGTGGGGGTTTTCAGCCCGATTCAGGACGGCGTTGACTTTCGATCGGATGACGTACGATGCCCGCGAGAGGATGCCCATATACCGCCACGTTGTGGCCGCAACGGTTAAAAGGCTACTCCGTTCCGGTCCGGAAGGAGAGATCCAGCGTCGAGGCGCTGTGTGTCAGCGATCCGAGCGAGATGATATCGACCCCGGTTGCGGCGTAAGCTGGGATGTCCTCGACAGTGATCCCGCCGCTCGCTTCCGTCAGCACACCCTCAGGGAGCCGTTCGACGATCCGTTCCGTCTCCGAGGGCGTCATATTGTCCAGCAGAACGATATCGGCGCCGGCGTCGGCCGCCGCCGTCGCCGTTTCGACGGTCTCGGCTTCGACCTCGATCTTCGTCGCGAAGGAGGTCCGCTCGCGGAACCGTTCGAGCGCCCATTCGACGCCGAGCTCGGCGATGTGGTTATCCTTGATCATCACCATATGCGAGAGGTCCAGCCGGTGGGTGTCGCCGCCGCCGGCCGCGATGGCGCGCTTTTCGAGCCCCCGCAGGCCGGGCGTCGTCTTTCTCGTCCCCGCGATGGCGACCGAGTCCGACACCTCGCGGGCGGCCGCCACCGCCGTTGCGGTCCGCGTCGCGATCCCCGAGGCGTGACCGGCGACGTTGACCGCGACCCGCTCGCCACGGAGGATCGCCGAGGCCGGACCCGAAACCCGGAGGAGGCCGTCGCCCGGCGCGAGCGGGTCGCCGTCTGTGAGCTCTGTTTCGACCGTAACGTCGAGGTACTCGAAGACGGCGGTTGCGGCGTCGATCCCGGCCGCGACGCCGGACGCCTTTGAGACGAGTCGGCCCTCCGTCTCGCCCGGAACGTCGTTCGTCACGTCGTGATGTCCGAGGTCCTCTCGGAGCCACCGCTCTACTGCCGATCGCTCAATCATCGCCGGTCATCTCCGGTGAGCTACGCGGATCCCGTCGATCCTCGTCACTCCCGTGAGTCCGGTACCTTCGCTTCGGGTTCGCTGGCATCTTTACAGTCACGCTCGCGATTTGCATTGAGATATCAAACGGACCGGTAATATGATAAAATTTTGTCTTCAAATGCTCTGTTTGCACCGCCGTGGCCCCCTGCGCTCTCATTACCGGGGTGGTCACCGGCGGACGGAAGCCATTAGTCCCCGCCACTCGACTCGCCCGCTATGGATACCGACACCTTGGTCGAGGCTGTCAGGGACGGCGACCTCCGGCTTCACGAACTCGAACAGCACGCCGACGCCGACGACGCGGCGGCTGCCCGCCGTCGGCTCGTCGCCGCCGAAACGGGTGCGGACCTCGGAACGATCGGTGAGTACGCGTTCCCCGCCGCCGAAGCCGAGTCCAACATCGAGAACATGCTCGGGGCGGCGCAGGTTCCGATGGGGATCGTCGGTCCGATCGAGATCGACGGCGGCTCCGTCGAGGGATCGAAACGGTTGCCGCTGGCGACCACGGAGGGAGCGCTCGTCGCTTCGGTGAACCGCGGCTGTGCGGCGATCCGGGCCGCCGGAGGCGCCACTTCGAGAGTGTTCAAAAACGAGATGACGCGCGCACCGGTGTTCCGTGTCGGCGACGTCGCCGAGGCGAGCGAAACCGCCGCGTGGGTTCGGGACAACGCCGATCGACTCGCCGAAGCCGCCGAATCGACCACGAACCACGGCGAACTGCGTGCAGTGACGCCGTACGTCGTCGGCGACAACGTGTTCATCCGGTTCGGCTACGAGACCCGCGATGCGATGGGGATGAACATGGCGACGATAGCCACCGAGGCCGCCTGTGAACTCGTCACCGACGAAACGCCCGCCGAGCTCGTCGCCCTCTCGGGGAACCTCTGTACCGACAAGAAGCCGGCGGCGATAAACAGCGTCGAGGGGCGGGGACGGACCGTCGCCGCCGACGTCGAGATCCCCCGAGAACTCGTCGAGACGTACTTCAAAACGACGCCGGAGGCGATCGCCGAGGCCAACACCCGGAAGAACCTCGTCGGCTCGGCGAAGGCCGGCTCGCTCGGGTTCAACGCCCACGCCGCGAACACCATCGCGGCGGCGTTTCTCGCGACCGGACAGGACATCGCACAGGTCGTCGAAGGGTCGAACGCGATCACGACCGCCGACGTCCGGGGGGACGATCTCTATGCGAGTCTCACGATCGCCTCCCTCGAGGTGGGAACCGTCGGCGGCGGGACGAAACTCCCGACACAGTCCGAAGCGCTCGACGTCGTCGGCGTGGCCGGCGGCGGGGATCCGGCCGGATCGAACGCCGACGCGCTCGCGGAAGTGATCACGACCGCGGCTCTCGCCGGTGAGCTCTCACTTCTGGGTGCGCTCGCCTCGAACCATCTCGCGAGCGCCCACCAGGAACTCGGGAGATGACGGAGAGCAACGTGTGAGACGACGTCCGGTGCCGTTCGCTCCGCGTTCGACTCGGATCGGTAGACGCCTTCACTCCGTCGCATCGAGCGCCTGTTGGCTCACGAGCAACAGCAGGCCGGCGATGAGCAAAAACACGAACACGACGAGATAGATCAGGTCGGCGAACGGATCGACCGCAGCGAGCAAACCGAGCGCCGCGCCGAAGACGAGCCATCCCGCGCCGGCGCGGCGTTCACCGCCGTAAAAATGAACGACTGCGGCCGCCGTCATGATCATCGCGCCGCCGCCGACGAAGCCGCCCTCCGGAAGGCCGACGAACAGATCCAAAAACAACAGCGGGATCAGTCCGGCGAGAACGAGCAACCGGCTGTATTCTGAGGGTTCACGCTTCATATTGACGACCTCCAGACCAACAGGAGCAGCGTCACCGCGCCGGCGACCAACGCTCCGGCACCGGCGGCGAGCAGCGTGTCGTTCGAGCGTATCGCGCCGAACGCGAGCAGTATCCAGCCGAGCGCACCGAGGGCGTGAACCGACGCCAAAAGCCCCCGCCCCTGTCGGAAATACACGCTGCTCCCGGCGAACAGTCCGACCGAAAACACGAGCGCGGAGAGACTCCGCAACTCGACGACCGTCCCGAACACCGTCACCGGTTCGACGAAGACGTCGGCGACAAAGAGCGCGATCCCGACGCCGAGACTGCCGACGATGACGAGCGGCGCCGGGTCGAACTCGACGTCCTCCTCTATCAGTTCGCCTTCCTCGTCGAAGTCCTCCGGGTAGAACCGGTACTCGTCGTCGTCACTCATGTCGTTCCGACTCCTTTATCACCGATCATCGTCCACGACGTTTCGTCTCCTTCATAGCTTTCTGTATCCATCGTTCGTCCGCGTTATTTCGCCGCTTTGAGCGAGTTTCTCGAGCGCGCGTTCGACGTAGGATTCTTCGACGCCCGCGGCGGCGGCGTACTCGGTGAGATCGGTCGTCGTCGGGTCCTCGAGCTCCTCGAGCCCGTCGAGGACGACCTGTCGTCGACTCCGGGAACGGCTCGTCGACTCGTCGGCTCGCCTTTCGGCCGCCGACACCGCCTCCGGGTCGACACCCGAAGCCGCCAGGAACTCGTCGTCGTCCATTCCGACGGCGTCGGTGTCGATCTCCCGTGGGTCGACGAACTCGCCTTCAGTGGCACGGTCGGCGAGCATCGAGCTCCGGACGCGGGCGGCCGCCTCCGAGGTCTCCGTCTCGGCGAAGCTCCGGAGCTTCTCGAAGCGGTGACGCGTCCGACAGCGCGGACACTGGGTCGTCTCCGGCCGCCCCTCGACCGTCCAGAGGGACTGGCAGTTCCGACACCCGACGACCGTGTACATATCCGAGCCTTCGCCCCCGAGAAGTTGAATCTGCCGACAGCGCTCGGCCGCCGCCGGAAATAAAGGGTGACCATTCACCTAATATATCCTAGTATGGGGTAAATGTACCGTTATACTTAGAGGGGAACTCTCTTAGTTGCGTGTTCGGTAGGTTCGGTCATGCCTGAGCGAACCGAACCATCCGCGGCTGCCGACGGGCTCGCGGACCCGACCGACTACCGCGCGAACTGTGGCGTCGGTGTCGTTATGGACCTCGACGGCCGCCGATCGCACGGAACCGTCGCCGACGGCCTCGAACTGTTGGAGAACCTCGAACACCGTGGCACGACGGGTGCCGACGAAAACACCGGCGACGGCGCCGGAGTTCTGTTGCAGACGCCCCACGAGTTCTTCGACGACGAGATAGATGACCTCCCGGACCGAGGCGACTACGCCGTCGGATCGCTGTTCATGCCGCCGAACGACGACACGATCGCCCACCTCCAAGATATCGCCGAGAGCGTCCTCGCCGACCACGGGCTCGACGTCTTCGCGTGGCGGAACGTCCCGACGGACAACACGGCTCTCGGCGAGACGGCGGTCGAATCGGAACCGAACGTCGTCCAGTGTTTCGTCCGATCGGAGCTCACCGACGACGCGTTCGACCGCGCGCTCTACGTCGCCCGGCGCGATCTCGAGACCACGGTCGAAAAGCGACAGCCCGACGGTTACGCCCGGTTCTACGTCTGCTCGCTCGACCGGGACACCGTGGTTTATAAAGGTCTCCTGACCGCCGAACAGCTCCCCTCCTACTACCCCGAACTGCTCGACGACCGGATCCGTTCGACCTTCGCGATGGTTCACGCCCGGTTCTCGACGAACACGCTCGGTGCCTGGCATCTCGCCCATCCCTACCGGAACATCGTCCACAACGGCGAGTTCAACACGATACAGGGAAACATCAACTGGATGCGGGCCCGCGAAAGCGATCTCGAGCATCCCGGTTTCGGCGACGAGATCGAGACGATCCGGCCGGTCATCAACGACCCCGGCCAGTCCGACACCGCCTCCGTCGACAACGCCCTGGAGTTGCTCATGCAGGGTGGTCGTGAGATGCCCCACGCGCTCCGGATGTTGATCCCGGAAGCCTGGCGCGGTGAAGCGAACCACGTCCCAGAGGACCGTCGCGAGTGGTACGATTACCACGCCTCACTCGTCGAGCCGTGGGACGGCCCCGCCCTCGTCGCCGCGACCGACGGCGAGCGGATCGGCGCTGTCCTCGATCGAAACGGGCTCCGACCCTGCCGGTACGACGTGACGAGCGACAACACGCTCATCATGGCGAGCGAAGCCGGCGCCCTGGAACCGGATTTCGGGGACATCGAACGGCGAGACCGCCTCCAGCCCGGACAGCTGTTCGTCGCCGATCCCGAGGAGGGCCGTGTCGTCCCCGACGACGAGATCTTCGACGACCTCGTCGACGAGAAATACGGCGAGTGGGTCGACACACATCAGCTTTCGATCGACGGCCTCGTCGACGAGGACGACCCGAGCCCCCTCGATCCAGTCCCGTCGTTGCGGTCCAGACAGGCGCTGTACGGCTACACCCACGACGAACTGTCGCATCTGCTGGAGCCGATGGCCAGGGACGGCAAAGACCCCGTCGGCTCGATGGGTGACGACACGGCGTTGAGCGTTCTTTCGCAGTTCAACCGGCCGCTGTTTACCTACTTCAAACAGCTCTTCGCACAGGTGACGAACCCGCCGCTGGACTACATCCGCGAAGATCTAGTGACCTCCATGGAGTCCAGGCTCGGCTACCAGCGGAACTTGCTCGAGGAGACCCCCGAACACGCGAACCAGCTCGTTCTCGACTCGCCGATTGTCACGGACACACAGACGGCCGCGATAAAACAACTCGACGGCGAGCTCTCCAGCACCGTCATCGATATCACGTTCGATCCCGACACGGACCTCGAGACGGCGGTCGAGACGGTCCGCGAGGAGGCCACGGTCGCCGCCCAGCAACACGACGTGCTGGTGCTCTCGGACCGGAGTGCCGACGAGGACGCGATCCCGATCCCGGCGTTGCTCGCGATCGGCGGCGTCCACCACCACCTCGTCAGAAACGGCCTCCGGAACCACGTCGGTATCGTCCTCGAGTCGGGCGATCCCCGTGCCGTCCACCACGTCGCGGCGTGTGTCGGCTACGGGGCCGGCGCGGTGAACCCCTATCTCGCCTACCAGTCGATCTCGGATCTCGTCGCTGGCCCGGACGGCGCCGACGAGGATCGCGCTATCGAGGCGTATATCAAAGCCCTCGAAGACGGGCTGTTGAAGACGATGGCGAAGATGGGAATCTCGACGGTCGAATCCTACCAGGGGGCGCAGATATTCGAGGCGGTCGGTCTCGACTCGGACTTCGTCGCCGAGTACTTCGAGGGGACGACCGCACGCACGGAAGGCATCGACGTAGACGACGTCGAATCCGATCTCCGGAAGCGATACGCGGTCGCCTTCGGTGAGGATCCCGACCTCGAACGGCAGGGCGAATACGAGCACCGATCGTCGGGGATGTTCCACGAGTGGAACCCCCAGTCGGTCGGTACACTCCAGAAGGCGGTCCGACAGGGCGATTACGGGCAGTACCGGGAGTTCGCCGAACTGATGAACGATCAGCGGGAGAACCTCCAGACGCTTCGCGGTCTGTTGGAGTTCGACACCGAAGAGCGGGAGTCGATCGATATCGAGGACGTCGAACCGGTCGAATCGATCGTCAAGCGGTTCTCGACGGCCGCGATGAGTCTCGGCAGTCTCTCCCCGGAGGCCCACGAGAACAACTCGATCGCGATGAACCGCCTCGGCGGGAAATCCAACACCGGGGAGGGCGGCGAACCGCCCGAACGGTTCAACACCGAAAAGGAGTGCAACGTCAAGCAGGTCGCCTCCGGGCGGTTCGGCGTCACCTCCACGTATCTGACGAACGCCGACGAGATCCAGATCAAGATGGCACAGGGCTCGAAACCCGGCGAGGGCGGCCACCTTCCTGGGAAGAAAGTAAACGAGATGATCGCCCACGTTCGGTACTCGACGCCGGGCGTCGGGCTCATCTCGCCGCCGCCGTTGCACGACATCTACTCGATCGAGGACCTCAAACAGCTCATCCACGATCTGAAGGCCGCAAACCCCGAGGCAGATATCAACGTCAAACTCGTCAGCGAGGCCGGGATCGGAACGATCGCCGCCGGCGTTGCCAAGGCCAACGCCGACGTGGTCCACATCTCCGGTCACTCCGGTGGCACCGGCGCTTCACCGAAGACGTCGATCAAAAACGCCGGACTACCGTGGGAACTCGGCCTCTCGGAGGCCAACCAGATGCTCCGATCGACGGGGCTTCGATCGCGGATCAAGGTAACCGCCGACGGCGGGATGAAGACTGGCTACGACGTGGCGATCGGCGCGCTGTTGGGCGCCGAAGAGTACGTCTTCGGGACGGCTCCGCTCGTCACCTCCGGCTGTGTGATGGCCCGGCAGTGCCACGAGAACACCTGCCCGGTCGGCGTCGCCACCCAGGACGAGAACCTCCGCCAGCGCTTCCCGGGCGAGCCACAACACGTCATCAACTACATGACGTTCATCGCCCAGGAACTCAGAGAGATCATGGCCGATCTCGGCTTCGAGACCGTCGAAGAGATGGTCGGTCGCGTGGACGTCCTCCGACAGCGCGATGACGTCGAACAGGAGAAGGCGAAGAAGCTCGATCTGTCGGCGATCCTCGCCGAACCTGTCGGCGACGATCGATACAAGACCGAACCACAGACCCACGAGATCGACGACGCTCTCGATTGGGAACTCATCGAGGAGGCCGGTGACGCGATCGAAACGGGCGACCCGGTTCACATCGACCGCGAGATATCGACGGTCGACCGCGCGGTCGGCGCGACGCTCTCGAACCGTATCTCGCGTGTTCACGGCACCGACGGGCTCGCCGAGGACACGATCACGGTCGATTTCGGCGGCACCGCGGGACAGAGTTTCGGCGCCTTCCTGCAGGACGGCGTCACGATGCAGCTGACCGGGACCGCGAACGACTACGTCGGAAAGGGGCTCTCGGGCGGCAAGCTGATCCTCAACACGCCGAACGACGCGCCCTACGAGCCCGAAAAGAACATCCTCATCGGTAACGTCGCACTCTACGGGGCGACCCAGGGTGAGACCTACATCAACGGGATGGCAGGCGAACGGTTCGCCGTCCGGAACTCCGGGGTCAAAGCCGTCGTCGAGTCGGTCGGCGATCACGGCTGTGAGTACATGACCGGCGGCGTCGTCGCCTGTCTCGGTCGGACGGGAAAGAACTTCGCTGCAGGGATGTCCGGCGGCGTCGCCTACGTCCTCGATCGCGACGGTGACTTCGAGGAGAAGGTCAACTACGGGATGGTCTCGACGACGGACGAACTCGACCACAAAGACCGGAAGATGCTCCGCCGACTCGTCGAGAACCACGTCGCACACACCGATTCGGATCGCGCCGAGTACGTCCTCGAGAACTGGGAGTCCGAACTGGAGAAGTTCGTCAAGGTGATGCCCGACGCCTACGCCGAGATCGTCGACGAGCGCGAAAACGTCGACGTTCGTAACGAACTGCCGGACGCCGTCGTTCCGGCTGCCGGCGGCGACCGGGCCGGTCAGGCGACCTCCGACGACTGATCGACTCCCCGCCCCGACACGGGGTTTATGATCGATCGAACCCTACAGATACGCGTGAGCACGCGAACGGACGCCCTCGACGACCGGATCTTCGGCGTCGACATCCAAAGCGGGGACGTGCGGGGGGATTCACCCTCCTACGCGCTCGTCACCTACGACGGCGAGACGATCGATCGGGACGTCGTCTCCCGGCGCAAACTCAACCGACGCATCGACGGCGAGGAGCCGGCCATCATCGCGACGGACAACGTCTTCGAGTTGGCGGAGGACAAGGGGGCGCTCGTTCACTTTCTGCGGGAACTTCCCTCCGGAACGAAACTCGTCCAGGTCACGGGTGACGAGCGGCCCGAGCCGCTCTCGCGGGTCGCAGCCAGACACGGCGTTCCGTACGGTAAAAAGCCGATGCGGGAGGCCGAAGCGTCGGCCCGACTCGCGGCCAGAAACGTCGGCTACGAGGTGTCGGCGTTTACGAACACGACCGAAATAAAGGTCGCCCGTGGCCGCTCGACCGGCAGCGGCGGCTGGAGCGAGGACCGCTTCACCCGCCGGATCCACGGCTCGGTGAAAAAGACGACCAGAGAGGTCGAATCGAAGCTCGATGAGGCCGCCCTGGAGTATAAAAAGGACGTCACCGAAAAGTACGGCGGCTACTCGCAGGCCCGTTTCGAGGTCGAGGCGACACCGGCCGAGATCCCCGTCTCGGCCCGCCGAGCGGGCGACACGCGGATCGAAATCGAGCGCGAACGGCGCGACGGCATCGAGTACCGGCCGCTCGTCACCCGTCGCGATCACGTCATCGTCGGGATCGATCCCGGGACGACGACCGCGGTGGCGCTGACCGATCTCGACGGCGAACTGTTGGACGTCTGGTCGAGCCGCACGGCCGACACCGCCGACGTGATTGAGTGGATCGTCGAACACGGTCGCCCGGTCGTCGTGGCCGCCGACGTCGAGCCGATGCCCGAGACGGTCGAGAAGATCAGACGGAGCTTCGACGCCGCGGGCTGGATCCCCGATCGAGACCTGCCGATCGACCGGAAGCTCCACCGGACCCGAGAAGAGGCCTACGAGAACGACCACGAGCGCGACGCGATGGCGGCGGCGCTTTTCTCCTTCGACGACCACGAGGACCAGTTCGAACGGATCAGCACGAAAGTGCCGCCGCAGTTCGAACGCGGCGAGGTCATCGCCCGCGTCGTCGCCGGCGATCGAAGCGTCGAAACGGTCCTCGACGCGATGAGCGACGACGACGAGGGTGACGAGGGGACCGAAACGCACGATCCTCGCGAGTTGACGCCGGAAGAAAAGGAGATCAAACGGCTCAAGAACCAGGTCGAACGGCTCCGGTCGCACGTCGGCGAACTCGAGGGGACCGTCGCCGAGAAGGACGAACGGATCGCGGAACTGGAATCGGAGCTCTCAGACGCCCGACGCGAGGAGCGTCGGGACGCCAGAGAACGGCGAGAAGTGACGAGACTCGAGCGCGAAAACGATCGGCTCAAGCGGGAGCTCTCGGACGCCGAGTCGGAAAACGAGGCTCTCGAAGGGAAACTAGAGCGGCTCAAGGAACTGTGGAAGCTCGATCACTCGAACTTCGCCGACGTGGCGGAAAAAAAGAGCGGCCTCGTCCCCGTCAAACCGATCGAGCAGTTCACCACCGGCGCCATACAGCGGGCCGACGAGTCCTACGGGATCGCACCGGATGACGTCGTCTACCTGCGGGACGCCAGCGGCGCCGGCCGCCGGACCGCGGAACTGCTCGTCGAGTACGACCCCCGTGTCGTCCTCCGGACGGGACGACTCTCCGAACAGGCCGACGAGATCCTCTTCGAGCACGAGATCCCCGTCGGACCGGCCGACGACGTGACCATCCAGGAGGTCGACGAACTCGCCGTCGCTCGCGAACGCGAAATCGAGGCGGTCATCGATGGGTGGCGTGAGCGCGCCGAGGAACGTCGACAGGAGCAAAAGCGGGCCCAGATCGATCAGCTGATAAGCGAACACCGCGCGCGGGACGAACTCGGATAGTCGGAACGTTCACGGCGCTCGCCCGGTCAGATGGCGTATGAAACAGGCAATCGTCGCTAGGACCGATCTCGGGATGGGTGACGGAAAGCTCGCCGCACAGGTCGCACACGCCTCGTTGAGTGCCTACGAAAACGCCGGGAGTTCGGCGCGAAACGAGTGGAAATCCGGCGGACAGAAGAAGATCGTCCTGAAGGGAAACGGCGAAAAACAGCTCCAGCAGTTGGCCGAAGAAGCCCGTCGCGAGGGACTTCCCTACGCGCTCGTCAGGGATGCGGGTCACACGCAACTGGAGCCGGGAACCGTGACGGCACTCGCCGTCGGACCGGGTGCGGAGAACGTCGTCGACAAGGTCACCGGCGATCTGAGCCTGTACTGAGTCTAGAACCCGCGGGTGTATTGTCGCGGTATCGGCGCGTCGTATCCGAGTTCCTCGGCGGCCCGGATCGCGAAGTACGGATCCCTGAGGTGCTCCCGACCGACGATCGCGAGATCCGCACGCCCGTTCCGCACGATCTCGTCGGCGCCCTCCGGCGTCGTGATCTTGCCGACGGCGCCGACCGGCGTCCCGCTTTCGGCCACGCGCTCGGCGTAGGGGACCTGATAATGCGGCCCCGCGTCTGGAAGCTGTTGGTCCGGATGGATTCCGCCCGAACTCACGTCGACGAGATCGACGCCGAGCGGTCCCAGTTCGCCCGCGAGTCGGGCAGAATCCTCGACGGTCCACGATTCTCGATTCGGAAGCCAGTCGGTCGCAGAGATCCGGACGAAGACCGGCGTCTCCTCCGGCACCGCCTCACGGACCTCGGTAACGATCTCCCTGAGGAGTCGGGTCCGGTTCTCGAAGCTCCCGCCGTACTCGTCCTCGCGGGTGTTACTCACTGGCGAGAGGAACTCGTGTAAGAGATAGCCGTGGGCGGCGTGGATCTCGAGGATGTCGAAGCCGACGTCGACGGCCCGAAGTGCCGCGTCGACGAACGCCTCGGTCACGCGATCGATGCCGTCCGAATCGAGCCGTTCGACCGACAGCGGCTCCTCGGCTGGCCAGGGATCGGCCGTCGGCCCGACGGGTGTCCATCCCGAACTGTCGTGAACCGGTCCACCGCCTTCGGAGGGTCGGTACGTCGAGCCCTTCCGACCGGCGTGGGCGAGTTGGATCCCCGACGTCGCGCCCTGTGACTCGATGTATTCGGTGATCGGCCGGAGCGCTTCGACGTGTTCGTCGCTCCAGACGCCCAGATCCTGCGGCGAGATGCGCCCGCGCGGCGTGACGGCGGTCGCCTCGGTCATCACGATGCCTGCGCCGCCGCTCGCCCGACTCCCGAGGTGAACGAGATGCCAGTCGGTCGCGAGGCCGTCCTCGTCCTCACAGGAGTACTGACACATCGGTGAGACGGTCACGCGGTTTCGAGCGGTTACGCCCCGACACTCGAAGGGTGTAAAAAGATGCACACGCGGTGTTCTCGTCCGAGCGAAAAGACGTTTCGTATTCGCGCCGACGAGACGCCGACGGATCCGGTCCGCGCCGACGTTCCACCAACATGGGGATGTCGGTGTGAAAGACAAACGGCTTGTCGTCTCGACCCACAGCTACCCCATGCGCGAGTCGCATCCGGTCGAGGCCGAGATCGGTATCGAGTACTACGTCTCCGAGACCGAGGGCACCGGCGGCCGGCTTCGCGACCGTCCCGAGGATTTCCGGGTCCGCGAACGGGAGGCGTTCGGGGCGGATCTCCGTCCGATGGACGCCGAAACGGGTTCGTATCCACATCTGATCTTCCGGGCGACTCTCCGGGGGTGGGACACGAACGATTTCGCGTCGGCGCTTTCGAACCGGCTCGGCGTGAGCCGCGAGCGTGTTTCGTGGGCGGGCACGAAGGACAAACACGCCGTCACGACACAGCTGTTTTCGATCAAACGCGAGGTGAACACGCTGCCCGAACTCGAGGGGGCCGACATCGAACCGCTCGGTCGGGCCGGCCGGCCGGTGCTCTTCGGTGACCTGATCGGCAACGAGTTCGAACTCGCGGTCCGGGACGCCCCGCGGCCCGAAAACGCCGAACTGATCGCCGAGGAACTTCGGGCCTTCGCCGGCGAAAACGGGACCATCGCCGTCCCGAACTACTTCGGCCACCAGCGGTTCGGCTCGAAGCGACCGATCACACACCGGGTCGGACTCGCGATCGTCGACGGCGACTGGGAGACGGCAGCCGTCCGATACGTCTGTGAGTCGAGCGATCGAGAGCCCGAGCGAACACGAAAAGCCCGGGATCGCCTCGACGACAGCAGAGACTGGTCGACCGCTTCGGAGATGCTGCCCGGCGGGCTCAGGTTCGAGCGGGCGATCGCCGCACGGCTGGCGGAGGGTGACGACACCCCGGAGGATTATCGGGAGGCACTCGAGCGGTTCCCGACGAACCTCCAGCGGATGTTCACGAACGCGGCCCAGTCGTACGCGTTCAACCGGATCCTCTCCGGGCGGCTCCGGCGAGGGCTCCCCTTCGATCGGCCGGTGGTCGGCGACGTGGTCTGTTTCACCGACGGGGACGGTCTTCCCGATCCCGACAGAACGCAGGCCGTCAAGGAGGGCCAGGTCGGGACGATCCGACGACACTGCGAGCGGGGCCGGGCGTTCGTCACTGCGCCGCTCGTCGGAACCGATACCGAGTTCGGTGACGGGAAGCCGGCCGAGATCACGCGCGACGTGCTGTCGGAGCTCGGTATCGGGCGGTCCGATTTCGAACGTCCGGGGGAGTTCGGATCCACCGGCACCCGTCGAGCGATCCGCGTCTCGACCGACCTGAAGCTCGAAAACGATCCGCTCAGATTCGGCTTTTGGCTCCCCAAAGGAAGCTATGCGACGGTACTCGCCCGCGAGTTCCTGAAAACTGACCCCGACGAACTCTCTTGAGGGCCGCCGGCTCTGCGCGGTTCGAAAACCGGCCCGCTTATCGGCGTCCGTCGTCTCCCTGCGATATGGAGTGTCGGTGCTGTGCGTCCCCGCTCGATCGGCCGGGCGATTACTGTCTGGTCTGTCGGAGCGCCAACGCCGACACGGTCGTTATCGAGTGCGAACGCGAGCGTGCGACCGTTACGGTGCTCGTCGAGGACGAGATCGTCGGCGAGCGAACGGTGACGACCAAGCCGGAAACCGACGACCGCTGGCTTCCGACCGAGCTCAGAAACTTCGCCGGTCGGATCGCCGACGACGTCAGACGAAAGCGACCCGAGGAGATCTATGCGACCGGCGACCGCGACGTCATCAACGCGGTGCGGGGCGAGCTTCGTTACCCGTTCTACCGCATCGAGGACGACGACCCCATCGAGGCCGTCCGTCGAAAGCGCGGTGATCCGGCTCTCGAGGTCGTCGAGGCCACGGTCGCGGAGAAAATCGGGGGCAGCCACAGCACGCTGATCGGCGGGCGCGACGGTCGTCGGGCGGTCCGGACCGTCGCGGAGCATCCACACGTCAAAAAGATCATCCCCGGACCGATCGACGCCGGCGGCTCCGGATCGCGGACCGGCGTCCGGGCGAAGGCGACCCGCGCCGACGAACACGGTAACGTTCGACTCTTGATCCGCGACGGCTCGAGCGTTCAGGAGAACCGGATCGTGACGACGGCGAGCGAGCGCGAGCTCGGAGAGCACGTCCGGGCGGACCTCAACGAGGCGCTCGCCGACTCCGAACTGGGCGGGTGAGCTGTCAGTTGGGAACCGATCCGTCGATCGAAGGATCCGGTCTCCGGGTGACCGACGCAAAACGTGGGGTTTATCCCTCCGCTGGGGCGATATTATGACACTATGGCCAAGAAGGGCAAAACCGGGAGTGCCGGCCGCTTCGGCGCGCGCTACGGGCGCGTCGCTCGCCGCCGCGTTGCCGAGATCGAGGACGATACGAACAACGCGAAGGTCGACGGGGACGACGTCAAACGCCTCGGGACCGGTATCTGGGTCAACGAGGAGACGGGCGAGACCTTCACCGGCGGCGCGTACCGCCCGGAGACCCCGGCCGGAAAGACCGTCAAACGGTCTATCCGCGCCGCGATCGGCGACGAAGAGTAACGATACCGATGAGCTACAAGTGTTCCCGCTGTAAGCGCGACGTCGAACTGGACGAGTACGGCGGCATCAGGTGTCCGTACTGCGGCCACCGAGTGCTGTTGAAAGAGCGCAGTCGCGACATCAAGGAAGTCGACGTCCAGTAACGTCACGTGCACACTGCCGAGATCCGTTTTCAGTACGACGCTCCGAACACCGCCGACCTCGTCGCCGAAGCCGTCGGACAGGAACTCGGCGAGATCGACGCCGACCGTTCGACTGCATCGATTTCACGCGAGGAGTCACAGCTCTCTGTCGAGATCGACGCCGACGACCTCGTTGCGCTTCGGGCCGCGTTGAACACCTGGGGAACGCTTCTCGAGGTCGCAGAACGGATGGTCGAGGTCGGATCGTCCCGATAGGGGCCCCTCGTCGACGGGCAGACTCACCCCGACAGCGAGACCAGCGTGGCCCCCACGACGACGATGACGGCCGCGGCGATCAACCGCCACGTCACTCGTTCGAGACGCTGTGGGAGGAAAAGGACCGATAGCACGATCACCAGAAGCGGGGCCGTCTGAATGATCGGGATCGCGATCACGACCGGCGCCGCTTCCAGTGCCGCGAAATACGTGAGCAGTCCGATCGCGCTCGTCACTCCGGCGGCGACGTACCAGCGCATCTGTGGGCTCTTTGATGGCGTGGTGATCACGTGCCCCCGAACCCGCCGGTAGACGACGTAACCGACGAAGGCGGCCGCCATCATGACGGCGAGGCCGACGAGGATCGGCGTTCCGGTGTCCAGGCCGATCCGAACGAAAACCGGCTCGACGCCGATAAAAAACGCCGCGCCGAGCGGCAGCAGAAGCGATTTCCCCGTCTCTCGGAGCGAGACGTCCGGCCCAGAGTCGGCGGCCGTCACCCAGGAGATGACCGCGATGCCGACGACGATGAGTCCGATCCCGATCCCGTGGGCGATCGTCACCGACTCCCCGAGAACCCATATCGCCAGGAGGGCCGAAACCATCGTCGATGCCGAAACGACGGGTGTGGTCCGACTTGCGCCGATTGCCTTGATGCCGCCGTACAGACAGATCCGACCCAACATCAACCCGACAACGCCGGCCGCGGCGAAGGCACCCGTCGAGAGCCACGAGAGACCGTACGCCGGATAATAAAATACTACGGCTGGGGGGACGACGAGGAGTACGTTCGTCCCCATCACGACGATGACGGCGTCGCCGACGTCGCCCTCGTCGGTCGCGATCCGAACGATGATGTTCTGGAGGGCGAAGAGAAACGCGCCGAAGGCGGACAGCGCGATCCCGGTGAAATACAGAGGTTCCACGTTCTGTTGGGTTCGTTCGTACCGAGACGACTACCCTAAAGATTCCGTTCGTCTCGATCCGATACCTGCAGATCCCGGTGAAGGGCATATATTTAAAAGACAAAATATACGACGTGTGGCTGTTTTTATAACATAATTTTGGATACTTAAACTATTTTATCCGATTCTCTATTCCGATATTCGAACCTCGCCCAAAGATATATGTTATTAGGTAACATTCGACATTATATGAGTGATCAGATCGTTGCCTGTCCGCGGTGTGGGAAACACATCAACTTCTCCATCGTAGAGCTGACCGCCGACGAGAGAGTGACGTTCGTACAGGGACGCGAAATCGAACACGACGGCGAGTGGTCCGTCCACCGGACCGAGTGTCCGGAAGGGCACCCCTTCTGGTATGCGACGGAGGAATTTGATCCGTTGACGGCCTGATACGAATCGCTGTAACGAATTACCGGTGAACGCCGATCCGTATCGGGCGCTCCTCAAAAGGAGTCCACGGTTCTCGTCTAATTCGCTCAAATGATTGTAGATATTTAGAGTTGAGATGAACCAGCGTGCCAGACACAGGGAGTACGTTCACCACTGAAGATCAGTCGGTAGCAGTGAACGTTCGATCTTAGTAATCAGAAAGATACTGGCAAATCTTTGATATTCTCGTCGACTGTCCTCTGGGTTTCGATGCTGGTCGGGTCAGATTATCTAACTGCCGGTTCTTTTTTTTCAGGAGGCGCTCATAGTGATTGATAACGGACTGAAGGCGCTTCTCCGCCTGTTCGAGTTCGGCTTCGAGACGTTTGATTTCACGTTTTGAAGCCACGTCGCGTTCCGAGCGGGCCCGTTTTTGATTCCGGTATCGTTGAGAGTCGGAAGACGCACTCGATCTCTCTGTGGATTCCTGCTCAGCCTGCCGTTTATTCCAGTCCCACCCTTCTCGATCAGTTACGCTCCCAACGGGACGATTAGATTTCATGTGGTGAGTAAACAACTAGCACGGGGGCGGATATAAATGTCCGTCAGACAGACGACATACCGTACGTGAGTGATCGATGTGTACCTTGGGTTCGGCACGTGCCGAGCGAACGATTCTTCGAACGAGGTCCCACGGCACCGCACCGCCGGATCTGAGCATACGGTTGCTACTGGAGGTCGGTCCAAATCCGACCGCGCGGTTGCTACACGATTGCTATGTCAACTATTCAGTAGTACTGTCTGTTGGCTATCGGTCTATCAATTAGCGTCCCCTAATTGAAGCGTTTCTCTATGTGGGGGGACCACAGCGAGGTTATCTGCACGAGACTCGATCGTCTTTCCACACTCGGGACATTCGTAGTCGAGATAGGTGGCGTGGACGTGGAGGATCCAGTCCCCATTGACGTGACTTTCGTGTGTACAATTCGGACAATAGAGCGTTGCCTTGTGAAGCAGCTGACGCTCAGGGTGGTTATTGGAGGAAACCATTCCCAGTTCTAAGGCCTGGACCGGGATAACGATGCCGTTGTTCATCCAGTACACGATTCGAATAGATACTTCGAAACTGGTTGATTCGAGAGTGTAATTGGTCCACGCCCGGTCCAAGAGATGCGTCCTGTATCTGACAACGATTCAACCAACTGGCGATCTTCTGTCAAACACGTCCGCTGTATAGGTCATCGTTGGTAGATCGGGATCTCGTTCAGGGATATACGGCAGGAAGATCTCATGGAGTGTCTGCTGAAGACGGTGAACCAGCTGTCCGGGAGACGTCGAGTATCAACTGTTCACTTCTCTTCTTTGAAAAATAGAATCACACCGATCGCGAAGCCGAGTCCCATGGTAAGCCCAAAGAAGAGTGAGTCGAAAAGGGGATCGCCCATCAACAGACTACCTCCCGTTCCGAAGATTACGCCTAACAGTCCCCACATTAGTGCAACTCCCCGTTTCGTTTCGACGTACCGTGCTTCCATACGCAAAACGCTCCTTATATATCAATAAACATACGTCATCAATGAATAATTTGTGTTGCTCTAAGAGCGAAGCCTACACCGCACCGTGTGAAATTCCTGAGGGGGGTCTCTACAGTGACTCCGTCAACTGGCGTCGCGTTCGCAACCCCGAGTGGTATCGGTCGATGATCTCCAAACGGTGTCTCGGACACGCGAGAACGCCGACTGCGCCCTGGTTGACTTGAACCACCGGCTGCTCCGGGTTGTGCGGGGAGAGCCGACAGCCCGGACACGAGATCCCGCCGGCCGGTCTGTGGTGCAGGAGTTCTGCCTGGTGTTGGGTCGTGTGTCCACAGACCGCTCGAAACTGCTCGAGGTGATCCGAACAGCCGACGACCGGGACCGTGAGCGTCTCCAGAAGCACGAACCCGACGGATCCTCTGTCCGCCGATCGGAGCGCCGACTCACACGCCTGACACCGACTTATTGCCTCTATTTTATCGAGATCCGACTGTAACTCCTGCGGGCACATGACTGATACGTGGCTCTCCCTTCTCGTGGCAAACGGGTAAGTGGTGGGATCGGTTCGGCGATTACCAAGGCACCGACGGCGAGAGAAGTCCACCGAGAGCGACGAGCGGGATCGTATCGATCACCAGTGGGCTCACATTCACGATCAGTAATCTGCGGGAGGATTCAACGGACGGCGGGTCAATCACAACCCTTAATTGATGCACCCGACTACGAGGAGGTAGCGGGATGGGATAGCCAGGAGATTCCGCCGGGCTCATAACCCGGAGATCGGACGTTCAAATCGTCCTCCCGCTATATTTCTAGCCTCGGTCGTCTCAGTCGTCGCCGTTCGGATCGACGATGACGACCTCGCCGTCCTCAATGACGACGTTGATGAGCGTTTTCGCGCTGTATTGGGAGCTTTCGAGTTTGTTCTCGCCGTCCTCTTTTTTGATCACGGCGACGACGTCAACGATGTTCGCGCCGATCTCACCGAGCGCCGTGCAGATCGCCGCCAGCGTTCCGCCGGTCGAGAGCACGTCGTCGAGAATGAGTACGTTGTCACCCTCGTCGACGTCGTTGATGAACATCTGGTTCTCGGAGTAGCCGGTCTGTTGAAACAGCGGCGTCTCGCCGTCGAGTCCGTACTCGCGTTTCCGGATGACCACGAGGGGTATATCCGTCATCAGCGAGACGGCGGTCGAGATGTGGATCCCCATCGCCGCCGGCGTGACGATCTTGTCGACGTTCTCGAGGCGGGCCTTCCGGATGATCTTGATGACGATCTCCCGAAGCAGGCTCGGCTCGAGCATCGGAACGCCGTCGCTGATCGGGTGGACGAAGTAGTGATACCCCTCCTTCTCGACGATCGGCGCCTCCAGCAACGACCGCTGCAGTTGATCCATGTACCGGATACCGGGAGATACGGGTAAAGCCTAACGGTACCCACAGTCACCCGTGACGGCTATCGTCGGTCTCGAGAGTGTGAAACGCCTCGAGAATGATCCGCTTCGTGACGGCACCGTGGGTCGTCCAGTGGTGGGCGTAATCGAGCATGTCGTCGTAGATATCCGGTTTGCAGCCGGCTGCCTTCGGGTGACCGCCACCGTCGAGTTGGCGAGCAACCTCGTGACACCGTTCGAAACTATCTGTCCCTCGGATCGAGGCCGATCCGGCCGGTTTGACGATGACTGAGGCGTCCGCGCCCTCGTCTCGCATCGCCTCCGCGACTTCGTTCTGCGAGCACCGACCGTACGTGATCCCGACGGTCCAGCCGTCGATCTCTCTGTACTCCGCCCGCGAGACCGCCTCCTCGATGAGTGCTTCCTTCTCGACGCGTTGCTCCTCGAGGAACGCTTCTACGTCCGGAGGAAGGTCGGCCCCATGCTCAAGCACCGTTCCGATATACTCCTCGGGATCGGCCCAGTAGGCGTAATCCGCGAGATCGTCGCTCCGTGGATCCTCCCGCAGCCAGAGGTCGTGATCCCTCGTTACGGCCGCCAGTTCCGCGTATCGCTCTTCGAACTCGTGGTCGATCTCCTCGAGGGCGACGTCAGTCGTACAGACCCGATCCGAGTCCCCGACGACCAACTCGGCGTGTTCGGAGACCGTCTCGGCGAGTTGATCGTCCCACTGGTGGTGATCGAACCAGTTGACGCGTGTCGCCGACTCGGCGATAGCCGGAAGCGATTCGATGTCCGACTTCGAATCGGGGCAGAGATCACAGACGTACAGTTCGAGTCCGGGCTCTCCATACTCGAGGACGTACCCGAGCGCTTCGTCGATTTTGTGTGGTCCCGTCGGGAGCAACGCCGCCGTGTCGAACGCGGCCCGAAGCAGGGCGACACATCCAAGCCCGTCCGCGTCGGGATCGGCGACAACGACCCGATCCGCTCCGGAGAGAGTATCGCGGGCCCGCTGTTCGGCCTCCGTGTCCTCGACTGAATTGGGGACAAAAAAGCCTCGACCGGGGAGCAGAGACCGTCGATGCAGCGGGATCGTCTCGTCGTCGATGAGGTGATCGTCCATACTCCACCGAGCGTTTCCGGGACCTATAACTCTCCTGTTCAATCGCCTTGTCGGTTACTCGAGTTGTCGGACCGTCAGAACCGGGACGGGACACGTCCGGACGACTCGCTCCGCGACGCTCCCGAGGACGAACGAATGCTCACCGCTTCGTCCGCGGGTCCCCATCGCGACACAGTCGGCCCCCATCTCGCGAACGTAGCTGACGATCTGCTGAGTCGGTTGCCCGACCCGGACGGACGCTTCGACATCGACCGGCGAACCGGCCGCATCGTTCGCCTCGCGAACGGTCTCTATGGCGGTCTCCCCTTGCTCGTCGAGTGCGGTCCGGACATCGTCGTGAAGCCGTTCGGGAAGCGACTCGACCTGACTTTCGTCCATCACGTACAGCGCGTGAACGGTGGCATCGAACCGGTCGGCGAGATCCAGCGCACACTCGATCGCCCGGGAAACGCTCTCGGATCCGTCGGTTGCCACGACCACCGTCTCGAACATACTCGCCCTCGGTCCGCTGAAGACATAAATTCATCCGACCGCCGACCGATAACCCGACGGTAACCACTATTACCGACTGTTCACAACGGGACCTATGGAGATCGAGACGGTCCTCACCCCGATCGACGGAACACAGGCGGCGATGGAGGCGATCGAGTACGCTCTCGCTATCGCCGAACGGTACGATGCCTGTGTGCACGCGCTGTACCTGCTGGGGGAGAGCGCCGCCGCCACCATCGAGGACGGAACTATCGAATCCGGTGAGGTCGCCGAGCACGGTGAAGCGGTTATGGAGGCCGTTCGGACGATCGCCGGTAACGTTCCGGTCGAACACTCCTCCGCCTGCGGTTTCTCTATGAATCGGTTGACACAACATCCCGGGAGCGTGATCCTCGACGTCGCCGAAATGCTCGACGTCGAGTTTATCGTCGTCCCGCGACAGCCCGTTACCGGCGAGTCGGATGCTGTGATCGAAAAAGCGTCCGAGTACGTCCTCGCCTACGCTTCACAGCCGGTTTTATCGGTTTAAATAATTGCGCTCGGTCATGGCCCCCGAACGGCAGAGGGACGCACCTCCGCATCCGCATCTCTCAGACGCGTACCTTCGGCGCTCGACGATCAGATGTGATGTTTCTAACTCATCGGTGGGAAGGCATTTCCGTGTAGACATCGATCGGGTTCATGACATGGGAGTTTTAGACGCATTCGGATCGTTGGCTAGTGCATTGATCGCAGGTATCGTTCTGCTCGCTTTTGCGATCTTGAGCCTGTTCGTCACCGTCTTTGTGGTGGACATCGCTGCAGCGATCGGCGGGCTCAATCCGGATGACAGCTACGTCGTCTTGGGCGCGACGATCCTCGCCGCCGCCGCTATCGTCGCCGGCGGCGTCGGCTTCGCACTTCCGGAAGAATAGGGCGGACAGGTAGAGATCACCGAACTTATTTTTCGAGACAGTCGGACTCGGACAGCGTCGCAGCCATCTCCAGTTCGAAACTCTCGTTTCCGGTCGAGACGAACCCGACCTTCCGATAGAGGACGACCGCGGGCTCGTTCCATCGCTCGACGGTCAGCCAGACGTGATCGATCCCTTCCGCTCGTCCGGCCCCGAGCAGTCGTTTGATGAGCTCCGTTCCGATCCCGGCACCCTGATACTCACGGAGTACAAAGATTGCCAGCTCCGACGCGTTCTCGCCGTCTGGGACCAGGATCGCGTGTCCGATAGGTTCGCCATCGTGCCAAGCGACGACGTTGACAGAGTCCGAGTCGAGCAGCTGCCCGAGCCAGGTTCTGATCTGTGGCTCCTTCGCCGGTGGGATCCCCTGTGCGCGGTCCTCCGGATTGAACATCTGATACATTTCGACGAGCGTTTCGATCCCGCCGTCGTATCGCTGTATCGAGATCCAGCGAGCTTCGTGATCCTCGAACTCGGAGGGCGGTGGGTCGTAGGGCCCAGCCACCTCGTCGGGGTATTCGCAAGTCATCGGATGAGAGTCACCGTCGTTCGGGCGTTCAGGAGGACAAACTCCGCGATCTCACCGAGCTGTACCTTCCCGAGCGGGCTGGTCTCTCCGCCGCCGAGAACGATCCGATCGAACGAGCCCTGTTCGGAGAGCTCGAGGAGTTGGCTCCCGGGATGTCCCGGAACGGTTTTTATCTCTGCCTCGAACTCCGCCGCCTCGAGAGCCTCCGAGGCCCGTTGGCGGATCTCCACGTCGGTGAGCGACGCGTTCGGGTTCTCGAGGATCGCGATGGTCAGATCGTCGCCCGCCCGTTTCGCTCGTTCGATGGCTTTTTCGAGAGCGTACAGGGAATCCTCACTCCCGCCGATGCCCAACAGCGTTTTCATATCTGGCCCTTACCGTCCGAAAGCAAAAGCCTCCCGTCTGCGGACGGGGTCATTTCGTCCGCCATCCGTCAGACATTGCCGGTATCCTTTTTTTGTGCCGGGGCGCTACCCTCCGTATGGCCGACAACGGGCGGACAGCAGCCGACGGCGAGGGTCCGGCTAGTTCCGACACCCGAAAGGGATCCGACACCGAAACGGGGGACGATCCGCTTCCGGAAGACGTCCGGACCTACACGCGGTTCTCGAAGATCGACGGTGCGACGTACGATCGTGCCAACGAGTTCCTCCGTGATCGGACGTACATCACCGCCAGGGAGTGGGCGATGGCGCGTCTCTGTGCGGACTTCCGAACGGAGACGGGCGTCGAAATGACGAAGATCGGCGAGAACCTCCCCGAACTCGTCCCGTTTATGACCGACACGTACAGCCCGCAGGCGGTCAACCAGGCCCGATCCTCCTTCGACGAGAAAGTCCGAAAGGCGGGTGCGACGTTCCTCTACGGCGCGATGTGTGATTTCTACACCGCCGAGGAACTCGACGAACTCATGTACGAGATCACCGAGGTCGCGAAGTTCCTCCTCGAGGTCGAGGGTGTCGAACTGACGGTCGACGAGGAGTTGGAGAGCGAAGAGCGGATCTCGAGCGTGATGCGGGAAGTACGGGAATCGTCGGCCGCCCTTCGACACGACGAACTCTGCTGTCCGAACTGTGGACACGAGATGAGCGCCGACGAAGCGGACTCCGAGAGCGTTACGGGTGAGTGATCGGCCCGCCTCGTTATTTTTCGCCGTCGTTGAGTAGTTCGGTGGCCGGTCTCTTCGATTTCTTGTTCCCGCCAACGAACGCTCGCGTAATCGAGTCGATAACGGGGTCGGGATCGTCCGGGCCTCCGGCAGTTTCGATGCTACCGACGGAATCCGGATCGAACGGTACTCCCAGCGCCTCATACACCGGTTCGAGAGCGTTCGAAATCGCTCTTTCGTCTCTTTTCGAGACGATTACACATCCGCCGACGAGGGCGCTTTTCTGTCGGACGCGTTGTGCGATGCCGGCGATCTTGCCGTCTCCCTGGAGGGAGTGTTCACCGGGACAGAACGACCCGTCCGGTTCTCCGTGTGTGATTGAGGCTCCCGTCGCCTCCAGAGCCCCCAAAAGCGTCGATTTCGTCCGTTCGTACCGTGCTTCGATCCCGTCTCGACCATTGCCTGTCGGGACGCTCACCGCGAAGGCCACCGTCCGTCCGGTGTAGGCGACGGCTTTCCCCCCGACGCCCCGCTCTACCGGCTCGTAGCCGCTCTCAGCGGCGACCCGGCGGGCCTGTGGGTATCCCTCGGCAGTCGAATCACGGCGACCGAAAGCGATCTGACGGGGAGGCGTCCAGACACGGATCGCCGGCTCGCCGCTTCTCCGTGTCATCCTCGTGAGGCGCCCGGTGACCGTCCGGTCGTCCCCGACGTCCGACAGTGACCCTTCGACCACCCACATGATCGCCCCTACGTGCCGATGTGAATAAAACGGTGCGGATCGGAAGGAGCGTATGATCGAGCTGTCCGCAGACGTTCTCCACCGCTACGATCGGTTCTCCCTGTATAATTCTCCGTATCCGGCTCACGATGCGGGCTGTGCGATCGATCTCTACTCGAACCGTGAGGAAGCGATCGCTCCCGTCTCGGGAACCGTTCTCGAGACCCGAACGGTCCGCTGTCCGAACAGATCGTATGCCGTCACAGAGGACTTTCTGATACTCGTCGACTGTGGAACACATATCGCCCGGATCCTTCACGTCGATCCCAATGTCGAAGCGGGCGACGAAATATCGATCGGAGCGCAACTCGGTACCCTCGTCCGATCCGGGTTCTTCGGTCGATGGGTCGACGATCACGTCCATCTCGGGTTCCGAAACCTCGAGCAGAACCTCACGCGAGCGAGCGGCTCGTTGCCGGTCGATCCTAACGTTTCGGTCACCGGTGTCGAGTGGGACGGGACCGGAACCGTCACCGAGACGGGTCAGACCCACATCCAACTCGACTCGCCGTCGTACGGCGGTGGGGAGTTTGCCGCGCTGGCGAGTGACGGGGGGATACCGCTCGATGGGGGGCTGCCGCACTACAGTGGCGGCGGGACGCTACAGCCTGCCCGTGGTGAGGTCTCGCTTTTCGGTACGACTGTCGGTGAGATCGATGGACGTACGATCGAATGGAAAGACGTCTCCGTGTACGCCAACGAAAAGCGGGCGACGGGGCTTTCGCTTTTCGCCGCCTGGGATTCGGTCGGGGCCAAGATCGTCTTCCACGAGGGGCATCGGTTTTCCGTCGGCGATCACGTCAAAGTCAGTATCGACCCGACGGACGATCCGATCCGATTGGGCTGACAGCCGACACTCGGTCGGTCCGTGGCGGTGTGTCGGACTCCCGCCGTGTTTGCCACGGGACAGCTATCAGAGCACGTGTTCGCGTGGCCCCGTTCTGATATATAAACACACTCACGCTGATTCAGTCCGCGTGTCCGTTCCAGTCAGGCCTCGAGATACTCCGATTGGACATCGATAACCTCACTCGAGTCCGTACAGGTGGCGTACCGCCTCAGCGGCTCGTCGTTGAGTTCGAGGAACGTATGTCCCCACCGGAATTTGCCCAGAATACGCTCGGCCTGCTCGCGATTGTCGAGGATACACAACGCCCCCGCGAACGCTTCGACAGTGTTGAGCTGGAAGGGCGTTCCGTAGTTGACAGGGTTGGCCGCGACGAGAAACGGTAGCGAGCGGTGGGGTCCGTCGAGTTTGAACGCCTCGGCTTCCGCGGTTTTCCACGAGCAATCGAGGGCGACGAGACGTTCCGATACCGACCCGTGATCGGTGTCCGCGGGCGAAAGCGCACGCTCGGCGTACGGATCGAGAACGATCCCCGACGGTGTCTGCCGCGCCGAACGGTGAAGTGTGGCGAGATCGAACCGGGCCAGCTTCCGGGCCGAGCATTTCTGCGGGTCGTCGTCACCCTCGTATCGGACGTGTAGCTCCACGGTCTGGGTTGCAGGTTGATATATAAAACTCGCTCGGCAGGGCGACAGTATATCCGTTCGGAGCGATCACCGTTCGTATGGACGGTATAGCGCTGGTACGAGCGTACTACCGATCGATCGACGGTGACGATTACACGACGCTGGCCGACATCCTGGCCGGTGGCTTCGTCCATCGTCGACCGGATACGACGATCGAGGGCCGCGAGGAATTCGTCGCGTTCATGCGAGGGGGTCGCCCCGAGCGAAACACCGAACATTCGATCGAAACGATCTACAGAACGGACGGCGACGATCGGATCGCCGCCGAGGGCCGGTTGTTCCACGCCGACGGGAGCGAGTGGTTCGGATTCGTCGACGTCTTCCGGATCGGCGAGCGCGGCATCCGAGGGATCCGGACGTACACCGACACGTCGCCGTCCTGAACCACGTTTGTCCCCACCGACCGAAGCCTACCGTTCGCCGTCACCGAGCGCGGACTCTCCGACTGCACGCTGCCCTTCGATCCGCTCTTTTCCGTCTATATACGGCTGCAGTGGTTCGGGAACGTCGACCGTTCCGTCGTCGTTCTGGTAGTACTCCAAGATCGCGACGACGACCCGGGGGACCGCGAGACCGGAACCGTTGAGCGTGTGGACGTATTCGGCGGATTCGTGTTGTTCCGGTCGGTACTGGATCCCCGCCCGCCGGGCCTGAAACGCCTCGAAGTTCGAGACCGAAGAGACTTCGAGCCACCGACCGCCGATCTCCGGGCCGTCCTCCATGTCGTCCGCCGGTGCCCAGACTTCGACATCGTACTTTTTCGCCTGTGTGAACCCCATATCGCCCGTACACATCTCCAGCACACGATACGGGAGTCCGAGGCGTTCGAGCACTTCGGTCGCCTCTTCGAGCAGTCCTTCGAGCCGTTCGTAGCTTTCCTCCGGAGGAACGAAGTTCACCATCTCGACCTTGTTGAACTGATGGACCCGAACGATTCCCCGCGTTTCGGTCCCGTGTTCGCCCGCTTCGCGCCGGAAGTTTGGCGAGTATGCCTGGTGTTTGATCGGGAGATCGTCGTCCAGGAGGATCTCGTCGCGATACATGTTGGTTACGGGCACTTCCGCGGTCGGAAGCAGCCACAGATCGTCGTCATCGTACGGTTCGTCGTTCGCGCCGCCGATCCGGTAGGCGTCGTCGACGAACTTGGGGAACTGTCCCGTCCCACGCATCGATGCGGAATTGACGGGCAACGGCGGGAACACGTCGGTGTAGCCGTGCTCCTCGCGATGTAGATCCAGCATGAACTGGATCAGTGCGTGTTCCAGCCGGGCCCCCTCGCCCTTGGCGAAATAAAAACCGCCGCCGGAGACCTTCGCGCCGCGTTCGAAATCGAGGATCTCCAGTTCCTCGCCGAGATCGTAGTGCGGGACGACCTCCGCGGGGAGTGCTCGGCGGTCGTCGAACCCCCATCGTTCCGTCTCTACGTTGTCGGATTCGTCGTTGCCGACCGGCGCGTCCGGGTGCGGCGGGTTCGGTAACTCCAGGAGCGCAGCTTCGAGTTCCGCTTCGAGTTCCTCGGCCCGGGACTCCACGCCCTCGAGTTCTGATTTCAACTCCGCGGAGCGTTCGATCGCGTTCTCCGCTTCCTCCTCTTTTCCCTCCCGTTTGAGCCCTCCGATCTCGCTGGAGATCTCGTTTCGCTGCCGTCTGAGGTCGTCGCCTTTCGCTTTCAGCGACCGCCACTCCTCGTCGACTTCGAGGAACCGATCGAGGTCGGCGTCGACGCCTTTCGTTTCGAGCGCGCGCCGGACCTCGTCGGGGTTTTCGCGGACGAACTGCCTCGGTAGCATTTGTCGACGGTTCACTTCGGTGGGGCAAAGTCGTGTCGGTACGACGGATCGGTCACGGAGATCGGGACGCTACGTCGTCCGCGCCGACGATACGAGGTTTTATAACCAAATTCGCGACCAGCACTCCCCGTGGAAGCGTTCACCCATCTCGCGACGGCGGCGTACTGTCCCAGAAAGCTGTACTACAGGCGCAAACATGGCGACGAAACACCGCCCGAGAGCGTCGCCCGAATCCGTAACCTTGCCTTCCGGTACGGCGAACTCCTCGACCCTGCGTCCGATCTCACGGACGAACCGATTGAGGTCACCCCGACGCAGTACCGCTCGAACCTCGGAAGCGCGAAGGCCCGGCTCGATCGGTGGGAGGATCTCGTCGATCCGCACGACACCCAGGTCTTTTTACGGGGAAAAGACGCCAACGGGATCGCACACAAACTCCTCTCGGATCCGCCGGCACCGGTCATTGTCTCGCCTGGCGAGCCCCCCGACCGGGGCGTCTGGGAGCCACATGCCGTCCGTGCGACCGCGGCCGCGAAAGCGCTTTCCTGGGAGCGAGAAGCGCGGATCAAACGTCCCTACGTCGAGTATCCCGCCTACGGTATCATTCGTGAAGTCAGACTGACGACGCGGAAAAAGGCGAAGTACCGGCGTGCGCTCCGGACCGCTCGGTCACTCGATGGACCGCCGCCACGGCTGCGTAACGATCCGCGCTGTGAGAGCTGTGAGTACCGCGGGGAGTGCGGGACGAAGACCGGATCGCTCCGGTCGCGACTATCACTGTAGTTCGGCCAGCCACGCTTCGATCTCGTCGGCGAGGGCCCCCCGACGGACGATCTCGTCGGTGTTGACGTCGACGACGGTGCTCTCTTCGCCGGCCGTTTTTCCCCCATCGACGACGACAGCTCGTTCACGTATCGAGTGATCGATCGCTTCGATCTGTCGGGCGCTTTCCGTCCCTGATCGGTTCGCGCTCGTGGCGGTGATCGGTCCAGTCCGACGGGCCAACTCGCGCGCGATCCCGTGGTTCGGAACGCGAACGCCCACACGATCCCGTCCGGCGACGAGCGCGTCCGGAACCCGGTTGGTTCGTTCGAGGAGCACGGTCACCGGCCCCGGCAGGAACCGTTCACAGAACGCCCGGTCGCGGTCGGTCATCCGCGTGTAATCGACTGGGGCCGACGCGTCCGGTAGTGCCATCGAGATGGGCCGATCGCGCGACCGACCTTTGGCCTCGAAGACGCGATCGACCGCCTCCGGATCGAGCGCGTCGGCACCGAGCCCATAGACGGTTTCCGTCGGGTAGACGACGAGATCACCCCGCCGGATCGCCGCGACGGCATCGGTCAGATCCGGTCGGCTCACAGATCTTCGATCGCCGCCTCGATGTCGTCGTACGGCGGGAACTCCGGCCACTCGGTCGCTACCCAGCCGTTCCGTATCGTTCGATCGTCGTCGATGACGAAGACGGCCGGCCGCGGCTCTTCGACTCCGGCCATCCCGTCGAGGCCGTGACTGATCCCGTACCGTTCTGCGACGCCGTTCTGTGGGTCCGAAAACAGCCGGAAGGACTCGAGGTCCCACTCTTCGAGGAAGCGGGCGTGTTCGTACGGCGAAGAGATCGAGAGACCGACGACATCGGCGCTGTGTTCGTCCCAGCCGCGGTCCCGTATCTCCTGCCAGATGTACGCCGCCGGGAAATCGCCGTCCATCGTATGGAAGACGAGCACGATCGGCCCAGATTCGGTCAACTCCGAAAGCGAGGCGTCCTCCCAGTACTCGTCGTTGACCAGCGGACGGGTGAAATCCGGTGCTTTTTCGCCGATTTCGGGATGGTCTGCTCGACCGAGTTCGACGACATCGAACTCGAAGCTCATTCGGATTCACCCCCGTTCGTCGCCGTCGCGGTGACGCGATCGGGATCGGTGCTACCGTTGCCGTACGTCGTTTCGAGATACTTGACGATGTTCGCGCTTTCGCTCATCGTGACGCCAGTCCGCTCGTCGACGAGTACCGGTACCGTCCGGGCGCCGCTGACGCGTTTGACGGCGTTCCGCCGGGAGTGGCGTGGCTCGACGAACCGCGAACGGTACGCCAGACCGAGGTCGTTCAGTACGCGGATCACACGTTCGCAGTACGGACACGCCTGCAGTCGGTAGACGGTTATTTCGGGATCTGCCATACTGACCCATAGGGCGGGTCACCGCCTAAGAGTGTCGCCGTTCGATGCACACCATACGTCGGTAATCCATCGACGGACCATGACAAGCCTTAATCTCGCCCCGCATGAAGCACGGACGTCTATATGGGTACACTCACGTGGACGCTCTCGACCGGCATCTTACAGGCAGGACCCGACGCCGGTGATCTCCCGTTCAGCGACGCGACGGTCGCGGTGCTGGGAGCGGCGGTGATCCTGGTTTTATTGCTGTTGTCGGCCTTCTTTTCGTCCTCGGAGATCGCGATGTTCTCGTTGCCGCCTCATCGGGTGGACGCGATGGTCGCCGACAAGATCCCTCGGGCCGAGACGCTGAAACGTCTCAAGGACGACCCTCACCGACTCTTAGTGACGATCCTCGTCGGAAACAACATCGTCAACATCGCCATGTCCTCGATAGCGACCGGGTTGCTCTCGTATTATTTCTCCCAGTCGGTCGCCGTCCTCACCGCGACGTTCGGCATCACGGCGCTCGTGTTACTGTTCGGTGAGAGCGCGCCCAAATCCTACGCCGTCGAGAACACCGAATCGTGGGCGCTCCGTATCTCGAAGCCCCTGAAGATATCCGAGTATCTCCTCCTCCCGTTGATCGTCATGTTCGATTATCTGACCAGACAGGTCAACCGGATCACCGGCGGTCGCGCGGAGATCGAATCCACCTACGTCACTCGCGAGGAGATACGGAACATCATCGAAACCGGCGAACGGGCGGGCGTACTGGAGGAGGACGAACGGGAGATGCTCCAGCGGATCTTTCGGTTTACGAACACGATCGCGAAGGAGGTGATGACGCCCCGCCTAGATATGGACGCCGTCTCGAAGGACGCGACGATCGACGAGGCGATCCAACAGTGTGTCCGATCCGGCCACACGCGTCTTCCGGTTTACGACGGGAGCCTCGATAACATCCTCGGGGTCGTTCACATCTCCGATCTGATCCGTGACTCGACATACGGCGAGCGGGACGAACTCGAACTCGAGGACCTCATCGAGGAGACGCTCCACGTCCCCGAATCGAAAAACGTCGACGAACTGCTCGCGGAGATGCGCGAACAGCGGATGCACATGGTCGTCGTTATCGACGAGTTCGGCACGACGGAGGGGCTCGTCACGATGGAGGACGTCACAGAAGAGATCGTCGGGGAGATCTTACAGGCCGGCGAGGAGGAGCCGATCGAGTTCGTTTCCGACAACGAGGCCATCGTGAAGGGTGAACTCAACATCGACGAAGTCAACGAGGCGCTCGATATCGACATCCCGGAGGGAGAGGAGTTCGAGACGATCGCCGGGTTCATTTTCAACCGCGCGGGCCGTCTCGTCGAGGAGGGCGAACGGATCGACTACGACGGGATCGAGATCCACATCGAGCGCGTCGAGAACACCAGGATCATGAAAGCCCGTGTCGTCAGAACCGACGAGTACGAGGAGACGGTCCCCGAGGAGATCGGTGACGTGGAAGACGACGGCGAGTGAGACGACCGAGTTATAAAATCGCCGCGAGCAACGTGTACAGCCCGAAGCTGAGCACACCCGCCCCGAGAAGCGATCCGATCCACGCGAGAACGGTGTATCCCATCTTACTTCCGCTGACGCCGCCGGTTCCGGCGGCCGCCCCCGCTCCGATAACCGCCGACACGATGATCTCGTTGAACGAGATCGGCACACCGAGCAGGATCGCCACCTGTGCGATGACGAACGACGGGATCAACGCCGCGATCGAGCGTCGCGGGCCCAGCGAGGAGTAGTCCTGTGCGATAGCCTTTATCATCCGCGGGGCGGCCGTCCACGAGCCGAGCAACAGTCCGAGGCCGCCGCCGAAGAGCAAGGCGACGAGCGGTATCCCGACGCCGGCCGTATCGAAAAGCGGCAACAGCGGCCCGAGTGCGAGTCCGACCTGACTACCGCCGGCCGAGAAGGCCACGAGTCCACCGAGCACTAAAAGGAAATGCCGCTGTCCCCTGGCCCGATCGTTCCGCATGTCCGCCGCCAAAGCGACGGCGACAACGAAGCCGAACAAAAGCGTGACCAGAGCCCGAGGTACGGCCTCGGGAGCGATCGTCCCGGCGATACTCTGGGCGGTACCGGCCGGTCCGAGCAACACGAACTCGACGTTCGCCAATATCGCACCGACGCCCCCGGCGAGTACCGGCGTCGCGATCAGCTCGGAGACGGATTCGTGTCGGAGGAGTTTCGCGGTCCCGAAGGCGACGCCGCCGCCGACGAACGGGGTTAGCGTCCAGACGGCAACGATCTCGTAATACTTTGAAAGCGCGGGTTCGCCGCCCATCGCCAGCCCGGCCCCGACGACGGCCCCCGTTACGGTGAACGCCGTCGCGATCGGATAGCCGGTGAAGACGCCCACGGCGACGAGCCCGGCGGCGATCGACAACGCGACGATCGCGGCGACCGGCGACAGCGTCGCGCCGATGATGAGTTCTCTGCCGACGGCCTCAGTCACGTTCGCTCCCTGAAGTGTCGCGCCGAGCAGCCCGAGGATCCCGACGAAAAACCCGGCACGCATCACGGAGATGGCGTTCGCGCCGACGGCGGGGGCGAACGGCGTCGACCCGGACGATCCCGCACCGATCGCCCACGCCATGAACAGGCTCGCGATCCCGGCGGCTACGAACGTCACGGCCGTCGCTGGGTCCATTGGCGACCGGTAGCTGTCCACGATATAAACACCCGTCGGACCCGACCGGCGAAACCGGTAAATCGGATCGGACCGAACGACGGCTGTGTCGGAGTCGGACACCTATCGAACAGTCAGCTCGCGCGCCAGCACAGCCTTTCGCGTTCAGGGTTCGGAGTTCGTCGGTCACGTTCGTCCTGTCGAGACGATCACGGACGCGGAGGCGTTCATCGCCGAGATCGAGGCAGAGTATCACGACGCGACCCACAACGTCCCGGCCTATCGTGTGCGAGCCGACCCGTTCCGGGAGTACGCCTCCGACGACGGTGAACCGTCCGGAAGCGCGGGCAAACCGATGCTATCGGTTTTACAGGGACGAGAACTTGAGAACGTCTGTCTCGTCGTTACCCGATACTTCGGCGGAACTGAGCTCGGTGTCGGCGGTCTGGTTCGGGCGTATTCGCGGGCAGCAAAGGACGTTCTCGATGCGGTCGGGACAGCCGAACGCCGCCCACAGCGACAGTTCGAGGCCGTCGTCGACTACGACGATTCCGGTACTGTCCGTGGGATCCTCGAGAGTTCGGACGCGACGTTCGAGGCCGACTACGCCGAGCGGGTCGTATTCGACGTTTCCGTTCCCGTTACGGACGCGGAGGCGCTCGTCGACCGGCTCCGGAGCGCGACCCGGGATCGGATCGAACTGTAGTGCGTCCGCCGGACGTCTGACGTTTCGACAGGAGACAAACCCACGGACGCAACCGGCATCCAAACGAAGCGAAGGGGTATATCCGTCGCGATCGGCGTTCAAGTCCCGAACGCGCGGTCACCGGCGTCACCGACGCCCGGGACGATGTAGCCGTCCGCGTCGAGCCGTTCGTCGATGCTGACTGTCAGACGATCCGCGCTCGGATGTGCCTTTTCGACACGGCGTAATCCGTTCGGTGCACTCACCGCCGACAGCACGATGAGTCGCTCCGGCCGTCCGATCTCGAATATCTCGTCGAGCACCGCGACCATCGTACTCCCCGTCGCGAGCATCGGGTCGGCGACGATGACCGTATCGTCGTCGTTGATCTCCGGGAGTTTGATGTAATCGACGGTGATCGGGAACTCCCCGTCTTCGTTCATCCCGGCCGCCTCGTTACGTCCGGCGGAGATAACCCCCTGTCGAGCGTGCGGGAACGCCTTGACCAGCCCTTCGACGAACGGCGTCGCCGCCCGCAGAACGTTCACGATCACGACGTCGTCGAGCCCTTTGACGACCTCGCCGGTCGTCTCGGCCAGTGGAGTCGTGATAGAAACGTACTCCGTTCCCATCATCCCGTCGATGATCTCGTATCCACAGAGCCGACCGAGATCGATGAGTCCGTCGCGAAACGCGACCTGGCCGGTTTCGTCCGACCTGAGCTCCGAGAGGGTATGTTTCGCCAGCGCGTGGGTGATGACGTGCGCATCACCGCGGTCCTCGATGGCCATACCGGTACCGCGAACGCCGACGGCTTAAAGCCCGTCGTTGGAGCAGTCGCTGCCCCCGTACCTTCGGCTCTCTCCGTGGTAGTAGCTCATATAAGTCCTCAGCTACAACCGTATCAGTAATGGATGTCGAGGAGAGCGTCTCCGGGTTCAAATTACGCGGACACTGGGGGGAGATCGTCGAACACGGCGAACGGATCACCCGCGCACTGAAAGACCTCGCCGGCGAGGATCACGCGATCGATGAGGGCGCGCTCGAGGAGTGGGACGAGTGGCGTCCGAAAGCTGACGAACGTCTCGGTGAGGACGTCAGCCAGAAAACCGCCCAGCAGGCCAGCATCAACGAAGGGGAGGGCGAAAAAGCCGGTAAAGCCCCCGATGAGGACCTCAAAACCGCCGGCGAGAAACTCACCGAATCCTATCAGCGGCTCGAAGAACCCACCGAAGCAGTCAACGAATGGCGCGAGTCGATAAACTACGTGGCCCGAGCAGCCGATTCGGCGACACGGAAGGCGCTCCGGAAAGTCGAGGGGAGCGTCTACGAGAACGTCATGACGCAGATGTCCCCGTACTACTTCGATAACGGACTCGTCAGTGCGAACCTCAACCGCGCGAACGTCGATACCGGCGAGTACGTATTCGAGATCAACGTCAACGACGACGATCTGAAGATCCGGGTGTCAAACAAACTCGCCGACTACGAGACGACTGTCGATCGGTGGCACGTCGATACCCCGAAGGAGACGGATATCGCCGAGGCGGTCGAGGGACACGCGCCGCCGGAAGACGAGACGACGGACGGTAACTCGAACCCAAAACGAACCTGAACCACCACGATTATTCGATCTCGATCTTCCGGACGAACGGGAGTTCCCGGATGTCGTTTATCAACGTCCCATCGAGTCGTTCGTCGGTTATGACGTAGAGTTTTGGCTCGTCGGTGAACTCCGGGTCCTCGCTTATCGTCTGACGGATCGAAATACCGCTGTCGGCGATACAGTCGGTCACAGTCGCGACGATACCGGGTTCGTCCGCATCGCTCACGCGAACCGTCAGCACGGTCAGATCCAGGACTGGCGCGAGGTCCATCAACGACGGGATCGCGGAGATGTTCTGGAAGATGCGGCGGAGTTCGTCGTCTTCGAGGATCGCATCGGTCGTCGCGTCGACGACGCGTCTGTCCACGCCGATCTCGCGAGCGATCCCCGTATCCGGGATCTCGATCCCGCCGGAGACGACGCGCCCCTCGTCGTTGACCGAAAAACCCCGTTCGAGCAACAACCGGATCACCGCCTGCTGGCTCGGACTGTCCTCGAACTTCCGCATGATCTCCTCGAACATGCTCTGTTCCTCGGGGTCTGTCGTGTTGTCAGTTACGCCCCGGCCGGGTCGTCTGTCGACGGTTTCATCTCCGTCGGTTTTACCGGGACGGAATCACCGGTCCGGTGAGCCTGATCCCTTCAATGCGTGACAGAGTTGGCGAACAGGCGGTGTAAACGACCGACCGACGCGCCACCGCGCTACCGCGAAACGCCGGCCGTGACTTCTCAGGGCATGAGCCGGTCTGGTCACGCGGTTCTATATAAACGTTCGCAGGAAGCGGACTTCGACACGACGTCCGAATACGGCCAGTGGAGTGGAACTCAGTCGTCGGCCGGCGCCGCGCCGGCTCCGGATTCGGCCGATCCGGTAACCGCCGCCCCGTTCGCTTCTAGAGCCTCGACGAGCAACTCCGCGATATCCACGATCTCGATCGCCTCCTCGAAGCCGCCGGTCTTGCGGCCGTCCTCGTACATCGTCATACACATCGGGCAGGCGACGACGAACTTCTCGATTTCGCTGCCGGCGTCGGTGTCCTCGAGCGCTTCCCGAAGCCGTTCCTCGCTCGGCTTTTCGTCTTCCTCCATCTCCATCCACAGCCCGCCGCCGCCACCGCCACAACAGAAGCTGTTCGCACGGTTTCGCGGCATCTCGTGGAGCTCACAGCCGGTCGCCTGAACGAGCTCGCGGGGGGCTTCGTACTCGTCGTTGTACCGGCCCAGATGACACGGGTCGTGGTACGTGACCGTGTAGTCGAGTTCAGTACCGTCGAGACCGAGCGTGTCTCCCTCGACGAGTTCCTCGACGGCCTGCGTCCAGTGGTACACCTCGACGTCACCCGCCTCGTTCCAGAAGCCCTCGATATCGAACTCCATCATCGGGTCGTCGGCGAACTCCTCGAAGTCGACTTCTGGATATTCGTTTTTGAACGTGTTGTACGAGTGTGGATCCGTACAGACGATCTTCTCGAACGTACAGTCCTCGAAGGAGTCGATGAGCGTCCCCGCCTGCTCGATGTAGAGGAACTCCTCTCCGACCCGACGGATGTCGTTGCCGTCGTAGACCTCGTCGTCGTAGAGGATACCAACCTCGACGTCGGCGTGTTCGAAGATCCTCGCCAGCGAGCGGGCGACCTTCTTGTTCCGATCGTCGTAGCTCGGGTAATCGCCGACGTACCACAGGTACTCGATCTCGGTCTCTCTGGCGTCCGCGACCTCGAAATCGAGGTCGTCGGTCCACGCACCGCGTGCCCCCGGTGAGTTGCCGAACGTGTTGCCTTTCGTCATCACGTTCTGGAAGACTTCCTGCATGCTCGATTGGATGTCGCCCTGATCGGTGAGCTGGCGGTTCAAGCGGGTGAAGCTCTTGAGATGTTCGATCTCGACCGGACAGGCGTCCATACAGGCCATACAGGACATACAGGACTCCATGGTCTTGGTGTCGATAACGCCGCCGTCGGCGACGATCTCCTTCGTCTCGCCGCCCTCGCGCTCTAGGGACTGTCGGTACTCCTTGAGATCGAGGATGACGTCCCGTGGATCGAGCGGTCGACCGGACGCTTTGGCGGGACAGACCGACGAACAGCGACCGCATTTCGTACAGGCGTCCTGATCGAGCAGTTCCTTCCAGGAGAAGTCGTCGATCGACTCGGCGTTCGTCGCGTCGAGGTCGGACGGAATCCCCGGCAGGCGGGCGCCGGCCTTCTCGTCTCTGGTGACGACGTTCGCAAACGAGGAGATCATGTGGAAGGGCTTGGCGTACGGGATGGCAGCGATGAAGAGGAACGCCAAGAGTGCGTGTGACCACCACGCCAGCGGATACACCGCGGCCGCCGCTGAGGCGTCCATCCCGATCCCCGCGAGTCCGAGCGCCGTCGCCGTCCCGACGAAGCTCACCGGTTCGACGGAGACGATCGGTTCGCCGGTGCCGAGGATGCGGAGTCCCTCGAGCAGGAAGCCGCCGACGCCGAGGAGGAACAGCGACCAAACCAGAAACGCGTCCTCCCAGTTCGTGTGCTTGCCCCAGAGCCGTTCGGTCCGGACCACGTAGCGCCGCCACAGCGCGATCGAGAGCCCGACGACGAACAGGAGCCCGAGCGCGTCGGTCACGAGCTGATAGGAGAGGTAGAAATCGCCGACCCAGAAGGACTGCCGGTCGCCCATCGCGATAGTGAAAACGCGATACCACTCGTCGATAAAGAGGATCGTCGTGGCGATGAGAAGCGTCAGAAAACCCCACAGGATGAACGCGTGCATCAGGCCGCCGACCAGATCGCGGTTGAACTGTTTCTCGTTCGAGGCGACGATCTTCGCCGCCGAGGCGATCCGGCCCGGGAGATCGTCGAGACGATCGAACCAGTCTTCCGTACCGTCGGCGTAGCGCCCGAACCGCTGGTACGTCCCGTAGGCGAAGACGAACACGGTCACCGTCGCGAGGAAATAGAACAGAACCTTCTCGGAGTTGGAGATGAGCCAGAAGGTCTGGCGAGTCGCGTCCTCCGTCGCCTGTATGGGAACCACCGGAAGCATACGGTAATACGGAGTAACGGACCCGCTTAAGTTTTGTCACACGCGGAAGGTTCGCAAGGGAATCAAACCACGCTGTACACCGCAACGGCGAGAAGCGCCATCCCGAACAGCGTGGCCGGTACGTCCAGTGCCGAAAACCGTAGCTCCGGCAGCGTCGGATTCCAGGAAAAACAGCGGGCCCGCAGGGCAAGCGAGAACCGATCGGCGCGTTCGAAGGCGCGGTTGAACGATGCGACGACGAGCAGCCCCATCCGCTCGGGGACGGATCGCTCGGTGCCGAGTCTCGTACGGTATCCGTCCCGGATTCGGCGGATGTCGTCCCGAAGCACCGGGAGAAACCGGAAGACGAACGCGACACCCATCCCCAGGAACTGACCGGTCCGGCCCGGGACGGTCCACTGCACTGCCGCCCGCGAGTCACGGACCGGCGTCGTCCGTACGTAGGCGGCAGCGACGAGCAACACGAGAAGGACGCGGTATCCGGCCAACGCCGGCGGGATCGCGTCTTCGACGACGAACCACCCGCCCCATGCGAACCCATCGAGGACGGGCGCGGCCAGAAGGAACGGGAAGACGAACCGGAACTCCCACAGCACCCGGTGTGGGGCGGTCTTTGCGATCCAGAGCAGACAGAGCGCGAGAACCGTCAGCACCGCCAGCCCACTCGGCGTCGTGTAGGCGAAGGCCGCCGCCGCGAACCCGCCTTGGACAACGAGTTTCGATCGCGGGTCCAGCCGGTGGGCGAGTGAGTCGCCCGGTTCGTAGCTCAACACGGTCGGACGCCGAGTGCCTCGAGCCGGGATTCGGCCGCTTCGGGTGTCGAATCGAGCACGACACGTCCGGCCGAGAGTCCGACGATCCTGTCGACTCGTCCGGAGAGCTCCCGGAGATCGTGGGTGACGATCACGACGCTCGTTCCCCCCGCCGACAGGGCGTCGAGCCGTTCCAGAACCCCCAGTCGGGCGGGCCAATCGAGTCCAGAGAACGGCTCGTCCAAGGCGAGATGTGTCGGCTCCATGGCGAGCGCTCCGGCGATCGCGACCCGTGCCTGCTGGCCGCCGGAGAGCCGATCGATTCGACTCTCGCCGTGTGACTCCATGCCGACGGCCTCGAGCGCATCGGTCACTCGGCGGTCGATCTCCGCTCGTTCGAGCCCGAGGTTCTCCGGGCCGAAGGCGACGTCGGCCTCGACCGTCGCAGCGACGAAACAGTCCCGGGGGTTCTGAAACACCATGCCGATCGAGGTGCGGGCGGCGACAGGGTTCTCCGAGACCGGCGTTCCGTCGACCGAAACCGAGCCGGAATCCGGTTCGAGAAGCCCGTTCAGATGCCGGAGCAACGTCGTCTTGCCGGAGCCGTTGGCCCCGACGATCGCGACGAACTCGCCGTCGTCGATCGACAGCGAGACGCCGTCGAGCGCGAGCGTTTCGCCGCGTCTGTGGACGAGATCCCGGACAGCGATCATTCGGCCCGGATGGCGTCGCTCCGGACGATCCCGATCGCAGCCGCCATCTTCGCAGCCTCTGCGGGAACGAACACGACCGCGCCGGTGACGATCGCGGTCCGTAGCGTCATCTCGAGGTTCCACCACATGAACGGGACGCCGATCCCGTATATTACGACGACACCGAGCGCCATTCCGGCGATCAGGCGGAGACTGGACGCCTCGGCGAGCGACCGGAGTTCGATCCCACCGTGGGCGATCGCGCCGATCGCAAGCGCGGCCAGCGGATACGAGAGCAGATATCCGCCGGTCGGTCCGAGCAGAACGCCGAGACCCGCACCGCCCCCGGCAAAGACCGGGGCGCCGAGCGCACCGGACAGCAGGTACAACACCATCGCTGCGGCACCCCAAACCGGACCGAGGAACAGCCCCGCCAGAAAGACCCCGAGCACCTGCAACGTCACTGGTGCCGGCGAGAGTGGATACGGGAAAGAGACGTACGCGAACGCACCCATCAGCGCCGCAAACAGCGCCGCACGAGCGATGTTCAGCGTCGTTTCTTCGCCGACGAGATCGACGTCCGTCGCTGTCGAGTTACTCATGAACGTTGGCTCTTCGTCAACCGTATTTATTGTACCGGTATACGACGGTTCTCGAAGCTGCCAGTGATTGCGGTTCCCGAACCCGGGTAGAGCGGACGTAACCGTTTCATACACTGAAATGTAAACATTTGTCATGGACTTCCCGTCGCGCGAGGCGTTCGTGGCACGGTATCGGACGCTCACAGCGGGCGAACGTCGAGACTTCGTCGTCGATCTGTGGGCGGCACGCGGCTGGGAGACGACCGTCGAGGGAGGGATCGTGGTGGCGACCCGCGATGGAAGCACTCGCCGTATCGCCGTCGATACGCCGGACGAACACGCGGTCGACGCGATCGTCGCCGTCGACGAGTCCCTTCGATCGATCGCCGACGAGCGTGGCCTCTACGTCTTCGAACCGGGAACGCTCCGCGACGAGTCACTCTACGGGCTCGACCGGGATCGGGCCTCGGAACTGTTCCGGACTCATTTCGACGAAACGGACTGGGCGTCACTCGAACCCGAAACGGGCGGAACGTCGGCTTCCGGAGGGGCCCAAGCGATGCACGCGGCGTCTCCCGCGTCGAACACCGGGACCACCGGGAGCACTGGCCCGGTCCCCGGAACCTCTGGTACCGGTCTGACCGACGCCGCTTCGGGGGAGTACAAAAGCAGATCGAATGACACCGTTTCTGAAAATCTCGATGACGGCGGGGTCGACGCGGCCTCCGACGGGCGTGGCTTGCGATCGCTCGCGTTCGTCCTCGTCACCGGACTCGTCGTGGCCTTGTTTCTCGTCTCTTCGAGCTACGGTCTGTTGGCTCTTCCCGACGCCTTCGCCATCGGGGACGACGACCTGTCCTCGGAGACCAGTCCGATCAACTCCGGGACAGCGACCGAGGCTCCCGAGGAGTCCGAGCGGGACACGACGGACGACTCGACGACCGGATCCGACGGCGAGACCGATGAGGCCGAGAGATTCACTGCGAGTCAGGTACCGCCGCGCAGCCTTTCGTTGAACGACTCGCTCGATAGCGAACAGATCGCCTCCGCACACGCGGACGCGGTGGCGGAGCACGGCTCGTTCGGTTTCCGGGTTCGGTCCGAAGGTCCGCCCCATGCGGACGGTATCGAACTGCCGGACGACCTCGACGTCCGGATCGCCGCCGAGAACCGGTTCCTGATCGAAGACCGCTCCGACCGCCACGCCGATGGAAACCTCTCGGTCGATCTTTTCGCCGACGGCGGACGGGAGTACCGTCGGTTCAGCGGCTCGGACGGGATCAGATACAACCGATACGCTATTTCGTCGGATCCGACGGTCACCGAGTGGAGCGGTCAGTACGGCGCCGATCTGATCGGAACGTATCTGAACACGTCGGAACTCACGGTCCAGCGAAAGCCCGGCGACGAGGGGACGAGCTATCGGGTCACCGCGACGGATCCGCCGGTAGGACTCGCCGAGGAGGCGGCCGAGTATCGGGCATCAGCGGCGCTGTCACCCGACGGAACCGTCCGTGAGCTGACCGTCACCTACAGACACGAACCGACTGGAGAGCGGGTCTGGATCGCTCTCCGGTACGATATGACCGAAACCGAAGTCGAGAGTCCGCTCTGGTACGATCGGGCGCTGGAGCAACTGGGCCCGACATCGGGCGAGTGACCGCCGTTCGGACGCTTTCCCCCGGCCGATGGGTTATCTCCGACGAACCGTAAAAAGCGCAGATCGAGACGGCAACCTCGATCCCGGACGCGGTAACGGATCAGGTGAGTATCCGAACGAGTTCGGGAACGAGATCGAACTGTTCTGCGGCACCCATCACGCCGAACACGAGGACGACGACCAAACTCAGGACGTAGTAGACGATCCACTTCGTCGACGGCTGGAACGGCTCCGGGAGGTTCTCCTTGACGACGTACCAGTTGGCGGGGTAAAACAGGATCTCCGTCATCGCGAGGATCGCGGCGACCGCGACGACGAACGTCACCGGGACGTTCCCGAGTGCGAGCACGACAGCGCTGCTGACGACGACGAACAGCAGAATGACGCCCCGTCGGATCCGCTCGGTGTCGATATCGTCCCGCTCGAGGGCCATCGGAACGATATCGCTCGTCGCCCGCGAAGCCCCGTCGATCAGCGTGATGACCGTCGAGTACAGCGCCGCGAACCCACCGACGATGATCGCCCAGAACGACCACTCACCGAACGACTCCGAGAGGACCTGTCCGAGCGCGAACGCGAAGTTGTCGTCCTGGATCGGCTCCGGGTAGAGTACGTTCGAGGCCAGAACGATCATCGCCGCCACGAGCACGAAACTGAAGAGGTATCCGACGTTGAAGTCCCGACGACCGGTCCGGATCCACTGCCGGATGTAATCGTGGTACTGTTCGTCCTCGGGATCGAGCCCGTTCTCACGCAGCTGTCCCGCCCCTTCGCCTTTCGCCATGCTCCAGCTCCCGATGAGGACGCTGGTGCTGAAACCGGTCGGAGCGAACCCGGCGGCGGCGGCGAACAGTCCGACGAAGATCACGATCCGTTCACCGCTCAGATCGACCGAGAAGGCCGTTTCAGTCACCACACTCGTCGGAGGCGGTCCGACGATAACTCCGACGACGAGCAACACGCCGAGGGCCACGGTGAACACGAGCAGTATCTTTTCCAGAAGGCTATACCGGGCCACGAACACGAGTGCGCCCGCGATGGCGACGAGAACGACGAACGTCTGCGGAACACTCAACGGGAGCAGCGGCGCGAGGAGGGCCGCACTGGACAGCCCGACGCCGCTGGTGATAGCGATGTAGCCGACAACGAACACCGCGATACTGTACCACTGCATCCAGTTTTTCGGTCCTGGGAGTTGATCGTACGCCTCGACGGGGTTCCCCCCGACGCCGTAGTTATATCGGATCCCCAACTCCCATGCGCCGTATTTCGCGACGTAAATGAGCGCGAAGACCCAGACGGCGAACAGCCCGAAGAACGCACCCATCGTCGGGCCGAGAACGATATGGCTCCCGCCG
>LKMJ01000023.1_pt1 | contig 83242 bp, 78 predicted proteins | sample 643391 | NCBI WGS metagenome assembly LKMJ01 (sample SAMN04112250, study PRJNA286221) | soda lake metagenome | biome: soda lake; feature: Kulunda Steppe; material: water; isolation source: sample PL-Br10 brine of Picturesque Lake | place: Russia: Kulunda steppe | collected 2010-07 | reverse complement strand
CAGGGGCACCGAGGTGGCAGCGGGCACCGGCCAGCACCGCGGGCTCATCGGTGCGTGTCGCCAGCACGTGGAGCTCGACACCGAGGTCGATGGCTGCGGACTGGGTCATGCGTGCCAGCTGTCCGGCGCCCACCATCCCGACCCGTGCCGTGGCGGGACGGCTGGGGGCACCGGGGTGGGCGTCACGCTCGACCATGCTCGCTCCTCACTGTTGTGCGCAGCACCCATCCGCGCCGCAGTCCCGGGCTCAGGCCTCGAGTAGCTCGGTCAACCCGCTGCCGTAGGCCGACCGGACCTCCTCGAGGTCGAGGTCGACCAGCCCACGCACCCGGACCCGTTCCCCACCCACGGTGCCGACATCGGTCAGCGGCACCTGGGCGTCAGCGCACAGCTGCGCGAAGGCGCGCACATGGGTGGAGGGCACGGTGACCAGGACCCGCCCCGGGGACTCGCTGAACAGCTGCTGCGTCGCGGACAACTCCGCTCCCTCGGCGTCGGTGTCCGCGGCACCGACCGCGGAGAGGTCCACCTCGACACCGACGTCCCCGGCGACGCAGGCCTCGGTCAGCGCCACCAGCAGCCCGCCGCTGCCGACGTCGTGGGCGCTGGGCAGCATCCGGGCGCGGGCGGCCTCGTGCAGCACCTCGCCGATCGCTCCCTCGAGGTCGAGGTCGACGGGTGCCATCACGCCGCCAAGGGGCGCCCCCAGCCAGCGCTGCAGCTCCGAGCCTGCCAACCCCGGCACCGTCGGTGCGCCGAGCAGGAACACCAGGTCGCCGACGTCCTCGAAGGCGAGGCCGAGCGCGTCCTCGGCGTCGGCCAGCACCCCGAGGATGCCGACCACCGGCGTGGGGTGGATCGCACGGCCCTGGGTCTCGTTGTACAGCGACACGTTGCCGCCGGTCACCGGCACACCCAGGGTCCGGCAGGCCTCCCCCATCGCCTCGATCGAAGCGGCGAGCTGCCACATGATCTCCGGGCGCTCGGGGTTGCCGAAGTTCAGGCAGTTGGTGGTGGCCAGGGGCCGGGCACCCGTCGCGGCGACGTTGCGGAAGGCCTCGGCCACCACCCGTCGGGTGCCCTCGACAGGGTCCAGCTCACACAGCAGGCCGTTGCCGTCGGTGGAGCAGGCCACGGCCCGGCGGCTGTCGGGCAGACGGACCACGCCGGCATCCGCCATGCCAGGTCCGAGCACCGTGCCCGCGAGCACGTGCTGGTCGTACTGCTCGAACACCCACCGCTTGGACGCGACGTTGGGGCTCGCGAGGAAGGCCAGCGCCGTCGCTTCCATGGTCCGCGGGGCCCGGCCCGCGGCCGCCTCCGGCGTCCCACCGGGCAGGGTCGCGTCGAGGTCCTCGGCTGCCACCTCGGCGTAGTCATCCAGCCACTTCGGTCGCGTGCGGGGCCGGTCGTAGGTGGGGCCCTCATCGGCCAGGGAGCGGGCCGGCAGGTCGGCGACCTTCTCGCCGTGGCGGGTGAGCCGGAGCGCATCGCCCTCGACCACCTCGCCGACCACCGCGGCAGGCACCCCCCACCGCGCCGCGACCTGCTCCACCTCGGTGAGCCGCTCAGGCGCGACCAGGGCGAGCATGCGTTCCTGGGACTCCGAGCACAGGATCTCCCAGGACGCCATCGACGGCTCGCGCAGGTGGACCCGGTCGAGGTCGACGTCCATGCCGAGCGAGGCGGCGGAGGCCAGCTCCGAGGTGGAGCAGGCGATACCGGCCGCCCCCATGTCCTGGATGCCGGAGATCAGGTCGCGCTCGTAGAGCTCCAGGCAGCACTCGATCAGCAGCTTCTCCGCGAAGGGGTCGCCGACCTGCACGTTGGGCCGCTTGGCGTCCAGGCCGGCATCGAACTCCTGGCTGGCCAGCACCGAGGCCCCGCCGATGCCGTCGCGGCCGGTGGCGGAGCCCAGCAGGACGGCGAGGTGGCCGACCTCCTCGGCCTTGGCGAGCTGGAGCCGGTCACGGTCCATCACCCCGATGGCAAGCACGTTGGTGAGCGGGTTGCCGGCGTAGGTGGCGTCGAACACCACCTCGCCGCCGATGTTGGGCACGCCGACGCAGTTGCCGTAGTGGCCGACGCCACGGACGACACCGTCGATCAGGTGACGCTGCAGGGCGTCGGGCGCGTGCGTGGTACCTGCGCCGTCGGTCCAGCCCCCGGGGTCGCCGAAGCGCAGGGGATCCATCACCGCGATGGGGCGGGCCCCCATGGTGAAGATGTCGCGCAGGATGCCGCCGACACCGGTCGCGGCGCCCTGGAAGGGCTCGACGTAGCTCGGGTGGTTGTGGGACTCGATCTTGAAGGCCACCGCGATGCCGTCACCGACGTCGACCACGCCGGCGTTCTCCCCGGGGCCGGCGATCACCCAGGGCTCGTGGTGGGCGAGACCGCGCAGGTGGATCTTCGAGGACTTGTAGGAGCAGTGCTCCGACCACATCACGGAGTACATCCCGAGCTCGGCCACGGTGGGGATGCGGCCGAGGGTGTCGACGATGCGGTCGTACTCATCCCCGCGCAGGCCGAGCTCGAAGCCGAGCTCGCGGGCGCGCTCGGCCGTGAGCGTCTCCTCGGGCGGGAAGCCCGACCGGGTGGGCTGGGAAGCGCCCGGCTCGATGGGCTGGGGGGAACCAGACCCGGTGGGCTGGGCGGCGGAAGCTGCGGTGTCGGGCACGGCGGTGGCCTGGTCATCGGTGGAGGCATCGATCGGCCGGCGACCCGGCCGGCAGCAGCCTACGTGACCGGGCTCCGCTGGCCGCGGCGCTCGGGGGTGCGTTGAGGGCCGACAGCCACGAACATATCGTTCTTCGTTGCGTTATCGACCTTCGTTATGTTATCGTTCTTCGATACGCGAATGGCGTGGAGGTGAGCAGCGACATCGCGGCACCACCACGCGAGCGGGACCGCCCACGACCGCCGGGCACCGGCACAGGAGGACGCCATGACGAAGGGTGAGCAGGACACCGGCCGACAGCAGGACGGTGCTCGCCACCTCGCCAACCTCGTGCTCGTGCTCGGGGCACTCGCGGCGCTGGCCGGCCCCGTGCTGGCCATCTACCAGCTGACCCAACCGGGCGGCTCGGTAGCGGTGACGGTCAGCGAGCAGGAACTGCTCGCGGAGACCACCCCTGACGGGCTTGCCGAAGGGACCCGCCTCGCGTTCGCCGACACCGACCCCGATCTGGTGCTCGAGGTGGATGAGCTCCCGGTCGGGCTCCGGCTGCTGACCCGACTCGACGACCTGGTGGGTGCTGCGCTGCTGCTGACCGGCGCCGTGCTCCTGCGCACCGTGCTCCGCGACATCGGTCGCGGACAGCCCTTCCACCCCCGGATGGAGCACCGGCTGGGCGGTCTCGCGGTGGTGGTCGCGGGCGGCGCCATCCTGCCGGGTATGGCCTCGACCCTGGCGACGGTGGTCGTGCTGCACCGGATCGACGGGCTGGGCGACGGCTCACCGCTGGGGTTCACGATCATGGAACTCGAACTGCTCCCCCTGGTCGTCGCCGGGGCACTTGTCGTGCTGAGCCGGGTGTTCCGACAGGGCCGGCAGCTGACCGCGGACACCGAGGGGCTGGTCTGATGGCGCCCACCGCAGCCGACGACGGCGACCACGGGATCGTGTGCCACCTCGACGTCCTGCTCGAACGCCGGCAGATGACGCTCAAGCAGCTGTCGGAACGGGTCGGTGTGACGGTGGTGAACCTCTCGGTGCTGAAGAACGACCGTGCGCGCGCCGTACGGTTCTCCACCCTGTCCGCGCTGTGTGAAGCCTTGGCGTGCCAACCCGGGGAGCTGTTCAGCTACTCCCCTGCGGGGGACGTGGCCGGCCCACCCGCGGCAACCGGCGTGAGCGGTGACGCCGACAGCTGACCTGCCGGTGACCGGGCCACCATCCGCGCGGCTCTCGGGCCCCTCGACCCCATCGTGACACCGCTACGGTGCCGCCAGGGGCGAAGGTCCCGGCAGGTGAGCGAGCCGGTACCCTCCCCCACCAGCGCACCCCCGACCTGCGAGGTCATACGTGGACGCCCTCAACACCCTGCGCGCCGTGCTCGTCGCCTGCTCCGCCGTGGCGGCCGTCCTGCTCACCTTCCAGGGGCAGTGGTTCCCCGCGGGCATCCTCGGTGCCGGCATCCTCGCGCACCTGGCCCTCTTCGCCTACCTGCGGGCCGACCGGCGCAAGATGGCCGAGGACGACCCCTTCGAGCGCCTGCTCCAGGGCAGCTGACCAGGCCGACGCCCCTTGGGCATCAGGCGGGGTTCGGCACCGCCGCGAGCACGCTGTCGAAGAACCCGCGCCCATCCACCCCACCGATCAGCGCCGGGTCGACGGCATGCTCCGGGTGGGGCATGATCCCGACCACGTTGCGGGCCTCGTTGGTCACGCCCGCGATGTCGCGGAGTGAGCCGTTCGGGTTGCTGCCCGCGGCGTAGCGCGCGACCACGCGCCCCTCGGCCTCCAAGGCATCGAGGGTGGCCTCGCCGGCCACGTAACGGCCCTCACCATGCTTGGCCGGGATCACGATGGTCTGCTCCGGCGCGAAGGACCGGGTCCAGGGCGTGTCGGTCGCGGCGATGGTCAGCGGCACATCACGGCACACGAACCGGAGGTTGGCGTTGCGGGTCAATGCACCGGGCAGCAGACCGGACTCGCACAACACCTGGAAGCCGTTGCAGATCCCGAGCACCGGACCCCCTTCGGCGGCGAACCCTGCCACGGCCTGCAGCACAGGAGCACGGTGCGCGATCGCCCCGCAGCGCAGGTAGTCACCGTAGGAGAACCCCCCGGGCAGGATCACCGCATCGACCTCGCCGATCGTGGCATCGCCGTGCCACAGCGCCACCGTCTGCCCGCCACACACCTCCACCGCCCGGCGCGCATCGCGGTCATCCAGCGAGCCGGGGAAGGTGACAACGCCGATCAGCATCCGTGCCTCCCGCTGTGTCCTCAGGGCGCCTGTGGGGGATGGGCCTCACCGCGACCGGCACCGTCGCAACGCCACCGACGGCAGGCGCGCAGCCTAGCGGGGACCGGTCCGGTCCCCGCCGAGCCGCAGGGCCCCCACCGTCGCCGGGATCAGCAGCAGCAGCGCGCCGAAGGACAACGCCGGGTAGCCCGCCACGGCGAGCACCACCCCGGCCAGCGTGCCGCCGACGCCGCCGGCCAGGTTCATGGCCAGGTCGCTGGCACCCTGCACCGCTGGCCGGTCAGCGGCTTCCACCGCGTCGGTCAGCCATGCGGAACCGGCGATCAGGCAGGCTGACCAGCCCGTGCCCAACAGCACCAGCCCCCCCTGGAACCACACCGAACCGGTCGGATCGCCGGTGGCGGCCAGGGCGGCGGCGACCGCGAGTTGCGCCAGGCCGAACAGCACGACGTTGCGACGACCGAAGCGGTCGGCCAGTGCCCCCATCACGGGGCTGAGGGCGTACATCCCGGCGATGTGCAGGCTGATGGTGATCCCGACCAACTGCAGGGCGGCACCGTTGTCCTCCATGTGGACCGGCGTCATCACCATGATCCCCACCATCACCGCGTGGGCCGCGGTGATGGCCAGCACGGCAACCAGGGTCTCCGGTACGCGGCGGATCGTCCGAGCCGCCTCCCGCAGCGATGCCCATCCCGTGGTCGCCACCGCTGGCACGGCCGGATCGCGCCCCTCCATGGCGTGGGCAGCGACCACCAGCGGGTCAGGCCGCAGGAACACCAACTGCAGTGCTGCGGCGCCCACGAAGGACACCAGGGAGAACAGGTACGCCCCCGCCAGGGGCGGCAGCCCGAACACGGCGGAGACCGCCTCACCCGGCCCGGTGAGGTTGGGACCGGCCACGGCACCGATCGTCGTCGCCCACACGATCGTGGACAGTGATCGCGCCCGGCGTGCGGGTCGCGCCAGGTCGGTCGCGGCGTAGCGCGCCTGGAGGTTCGAGGCACTCGCCCACCCGAAGGCCGTGGAGGCGAGCACGTGGAGCCAGAAGGCGCCGAGCACCGCCGCCACGATCGCCAACGCCGCACCGACCCCGCCGACGAGGTAGCCGGTGACCAGGCTCGGCCGCCGCCCCCGCGCCACGGCGATCCGGGCGATGACCAGGGCGGCGGCCGCGGCCCCGAGCGTCGAGGCCGTCGCGGAGACCCCCGACAGCGATGCGGTCCCGCTCAGCTCATAGGCGAGGAGGCCCACCACCGCGACCCCGGAGCCGACGCCGACGCCTCCCAGGATCTGGCTGGCCACCAGCACCCGCATCGTGCGCCGCTGCAGCCGGTCGCGCGGCGTGTCGCCGAGCTGCGCAGCATCACGGCCCTCATCGGAAGGTGGCGTCGGCTGACCGGAGACAGGCACCTCAGCGGTCATCGCGGAACCCGACAGCGAGCAGATCAGCGACGGGGTCCTCGGCAGCCAGCAAGGCCTCGACATCGCTGCAACCGCGGGGCGGCTCCTCACCCAGGTCCAAGGCCCGGCAGGCGTCCAACTGGATACGGGCCGCCGTCAGCTCCGTGGTGACACCGACCGGCTGTCCCGGCCAGGCGGGATCGCTGAGCAGAGCCAACTGGTGGAGGATGGCGGGGGCGCCACGCGCTGCATCGTCGAACTGGAACTTGGCGTTCAACTCCATGACCAGCCGGTCGTCCTCCACCCGGGTGGAGGACTCCACCCCGGCGAGCTCGAAGGTCGCGATCCGCAGCTGTCCGCCGCCCGCGATCCACGCGACCAGCCCCTCGCGCAACTCGGGGTGGCGATCGGCGTCCACCACCTCGCAGGCCGCCGCCAACGCCGCGGCAGCAGCGGCTTGCGATCCTCGATCACCGACGATCCGGATGGCCTGCGCGCAGCCTGGCCCCGGCACCGCATCGCGGGTCTCGGCGAGCATCGCTTCGCCCCGCGCGATCGTGACCTCACTGCCACCGGCGGGGCGCCGTTCAGCAGCGCTGACCGGATCGCGGTCGATGGCGAGCAAGGCCCACACCGTCACGGCGATCGCCGCCGGAGCGAGCAGCAGCATCGCGACCACGAACCAGCGCTGCAGGACCGGCTCCCCGGTGGGCAGCGTCGGCAGGCCGTCGCCCTTCAGCGCAGGAACGCCGTCACCTCCGGGGGTGCTGCCACCCTCGGCCCGATCGGGATCGCCCTGCGACGCCGTCACCATGGTTGCGCGCTCAGGCGTCGGCCCGCTCGGACTCGTCGATCACACGCCACCGGTAGGACTCGATGACCGGGTTGGTCAAGAAGCCCTGACACATGGCGTCGACCTGGTCAGCGAGTTCGTTCTCGTCGGCGTCGACGACGAGTTCGAGGTGTTTGCCGACCCGCACCTCGCTCACGCCGTCGTACCCCAGGCCGGGGAGCGCCTCCTCGACCGCACGACCCTGCGGGTCGAGTATCTCGCGCTTCAGCAGGACATCAACGGCGACGCGGGGCATGACGGACTCCTGGGGTGCCGGGCCCGGGCCTGACGGGCAGAGCTCGGCGGCTCGGCTGGACACGTGGCGCGGCCGCAGCGCGGCGGACTGGTCGCGGCGCAGCAGGTGCAGCTGTTGCGGGGCGGGAGGGCCCCGCGATCGTAGCGATGCCTCAGTCGGTGGCCACGCCGCCGACAGCCGTGACCTCCCCCGCGAGCGGAAGCTGCACGAGGAAGCAGGCACCACCCTCGTCGGGGCGCTGATGGACCACCTCGCCGCCGTGCTGCCCGGCGACCCGTGCAACGATGCTCAGGCCCAGACCGGAGCCACCCCGCGCGCGCTGATCGCTGGCGTCCGCCTGGGTGAAGGGCTCGAACAGGTGCGGCTCGAAGCTCGCCGGGACCCCGGGCCCGTGGTCGCGCACGCGCAGCTGAGCGTGGGTCCCGGTGCGGCAGACATCGACCTCGACGTTGCTACCCGGCGGCGCGAAGGAGATCGCGTTCGCGAGCAGGTTGCCGACGGCCTGGTGCAACCGACGGGCGTCAGCACGTACGGGGGTCGGTTCGAACTGGGAGGAGACGAGCTCGACGCCCCGCCGGGTCGCGCTCGCCCGGTACTCGGACACACACTCCGCAACCAGGACGCCCAGGTCATGCTCGTGGAGGTCCGGCTTCGCTGCGTCGGCCTCGATCCGCGACAGGTCGAGCAGGTCATCGACCAGCGCCGCCAGACGTTTCGAATTGCGTCCGGCGATGCCCACCAGTTCAGCGGCCTGGTCATCACGGAGATCGGCCACTCCCGTCACCCCACGCGCGAGCAGCTCGAGCGCACCGGTGATCGACGTCAGCGGTGTCCTGAGCTCGTGGCTGACCGTCGCGACGAACTCCTGCTTGAGCCGCTCCACCCTGCGCCGTTCGGTGACGTCGTCGACGATGGTCCACACCGCCGGTTGCCCCGCCGCGGTGGGCAGCAGGACCCCTTCCAGCACCACGTCATGCACCATGCCGTCGAGGTCCTCGATCGACCGCTCGATGGGGCCGTAGCTGTCCGAGCGCGACAGTTGCTCCCGCACCTGCGCCAACCGTGCGGGACTGAGGTCGGCGAGGAGCGCATGGTGGTGCTGACCCTTCAGCTGTTCGATGTGGCCACCCAGCAGCGCAGCTGCAGCGAGGTTGCCGTCGAGGAGCTCACCGTCGGGCCAACCGGTGACCACGATCGGGGTGGGCGCCAGATCGAAGAACGCCCGTAGCTGTGCCTCACTGCGACGGCTGCGTTCCTCGCTGGCCTTGAGCGCGCTGACGTCCGCGACCACCGCCAGATGGGAGGTCAGCGCCCCGTGCCCATCCCGTCGGGGTCGGATCGCGAGCTGCACCCACCGCGTGGTGGCATCGGTCAGCTCGAGCCGGAGTTCGAGCTCCAGCGGCTGCGAGGTGTCGTCAGCCGCCAAGGCACGCAGGAAGCGACCGCGGTCCTCCTCGACGATGAGTGCGCTGGCGTCGACCCCGGAGAGTTCGGCGACGGGACGCTCGAGCAGCTCAGCCATGCGATGGTTGGCGTAGGTGGTCCGCCGGCGATGGTCCAGCTCCCAGATCCCGTCGTGTGCAAGCTCCACGAACTCCTTGAACCGCAGCAGGGCGAGGCGACGCTGCCGTTCCTCGGTGATGTCGGCGATCGTGCCGTAGACGCCCGTGACGGAGCCGGCGTCGTCGCGACGACGGGCGCGACCCGTGGTTCGCACCCAGATAGCACGCCCGTCCGCCGTCTCCAGCGGCACCTCGATGTCGTAACCCCGACCGGTGGCCACGAGCTCCTCGAAACACCGCTGGATCCGCCTGCTGGACTCCGGCGGGTAGAAGGCCAGCGCCTGGCTGACGGTGAAGGGGCCGTCAGCGGCGTCGGTGCCGTGGAGCTCATGGGTGACCGGCGACCACCACACCTCGTCCGTACCGAGCTCGGCCTCCCAACTGCCGATCCGGCTGAGCTGTTCGACGTGTCCGAGCAGTGCCGCCTCGCGCCGCTGGTCGGTGACATCGCGGGCGACCCCACGAACGAGGTCCGCCGCGACATCAGCCACCACGTTCCACTGCAACCAGCGGTACCCGCCCTCCGCGGTGCGATAGCGGTTCTCCAACCCGGTGACCGCGGCGCCGTGCTCGAGAGCCCGCAGGCGTGCGCGGGTCGCCGCGCGATCATCGGGGTGTACCCACTCCAGGTAGCGCGAGCCGAGCAGTTCGTCGCGTCGCCACCCGAGCACACGTGTCCAGGCAGGGTTGACCTCGATCAGCTCGCCCGACATCGAGGCGACGACGAGCAGGTCCCAGGCGTGCGCGAAGGACACGTGGGCGTAGGACGCGTCGGGCCCGGCGGCATCGGCGTCGGCAGCAGCAGCGGCATCGGCGTCGGCAGCGTCGGCGTCCATGTCACAGCACGCGAGCGGTCACGGAGCGTCGTACGCGGGCAACGAGCGCACTGGCCTCGAAGGGCTTGCGGATGACACCGACCGCGCTGGTGGCCGCGAGGGCTTCGAGGTCCCGGGGATGGGTCCTGGCGGTGACGAACAGTGCCGGCACCGCCGTGAGACCCGGCAACAACCGCAACTCCTCGAGCAGCGCGGGCCCGTCGGTGCCGGGCATCATGACATCGAGGAGCAGCACGTCCGGTGGCTGTACGGCTGCTGCGGCCCGACCTTGTGCAGCGGTCGCGCAGGAACGCACGACCGTGCCCGGCTCGCCTTCGAGGATCATCCGGACCAGAGCCAGGGTCTCCGGATCATCATCGACGTGGAGCACGTCGAGTCGCTGTCGCACGGCACCACTCCCCCGCGTCATCGATCCTTGGCCGCTGCTGCGGTGCGTTCCGACGGTGATGACGTGAGCTGCGAGCGGCGGCATCGTTCCCCACCGACAACGTTAGGTCAGTACGTCAGGTTGGACTGGGGCCGAAAGTCCCGACCCAGCACCCGCAGACGTGCCGGTCGGTCGTCAGCACAGGATACCGCGACGACCCCCGCGATCCCGCCCGCCTCCCGCGATCCCGGTCGCCTCCCGCGATCCCGGTCGCCCCCCGCGATCCCGGTCGCGCGCCGGCCACCTAACCTTCGACCACTGCCTAGCATGCAGCAGGATCCCAGGCTTGCCCGCTGCCGTCGCAGCGCGCGGGCCCGCTCCCGTTGAAAGGACGTCGTCGTGCAGTCGGTGCTGGTCGCGAACCGCGGTGAGATCGCCATCCGGGCCTTCAGGGCCGCAACGGAGCTCGGGCTCAAGACCATCGCGGTCTACGCCCGCGAGGACAGGGACTCCCTGCACCGCATCAAGGCCGACGAAGCCTATGAGATCGGCGAGCCCGGCCACCCCGTGCGCGCCTACCTCGACGTCGACGGCCTGGTGGACACGGCGGTCCGGGTGGGTGCGGACGCCGTCTACCCCGGCTACGGGTTCCTGTCGGAATCCCCAGCGCTGGCCAAAGCCACGGCGGACGCCGGCGTCATCTTCGTCGGCCCGCCGTCGCCGGTCCTGGAGCTGACGGGCTCCAAGACCCACGCCCGGGACGTAGCCGAGTCGGCCGGCATCCCGGTGCTCGCAGCCTCGCCCCTGCTCGCGGACCCCTCGGAGGCCGCCGCACACGCCGAGCGCATCGGCTTCCCCGTGTTCGTCAAGGCCGCGGCCGGCGGTGGTGGCCGGGGGATGCGACGCGTGGAGACCCCCGAGGATCTCAACAGCGCCGTGGAGACCGCGATGCGTGAGGCCGAGGGCGCCTTCGGGGACCCCCGGGTGTTCCTCGAGCAGGCCATGACCCGCCCGCGCCACATCGAGGTCCAGATCCTCGCCGATGCCCAGGGTGAGGTCGTCCACCTCTACGAGCGTGACTGCTCCCTCCAGCGCCGCCACCAGAAGGTGCTCGAGCTGGCACCGGCCCCGAACCTGCCGGGCGAACTGCGTGAGCAGCTGTGCGACTACGCCGTGCAGTTCGCCCGCGCCGTCGGCTACCGCAACGTGGGCACCGTGGAGTTCCTCGTGGAGGACGCCACCGGTCCAGCGCCCCGCGCGGTCTTCATCGAGATGAACCCCCGTATCCAGGTGGAGCACACCGTCACCGAGGAGGTGACCTCCGTCGACCTGGTGGCCTCGCAGCTGCGGATCGCGGGCGGTGCGACCCTGGCGGACCTCGGACTGTCCCAGGACACCATCGCCACCCGCGGCTTCGCCCTCCAGGCCCGGATCACCACCGAGGACCCCGAGCACGGCTTCCGCCCCGACACCGGCCGGATCTCCGCCTACCGCTCTCCCGGTGGCGCAGGGGTCCGGCTGGACGCCGGCAGCGCCTACGTCGGCGGGGAGATCAGCCCCTTCTTCGACTCCATGCTGGTGAAGCTCACGACCCGCGGGGCGGACTTCGACACCGCGATCCGCCGCGCCCAGCGCTCGCTGGCGGAGTTCCGCATCCGGGGGGTACGGACCAACATCCGCTTCCTGGGGGGGCTGCTGGCCGAGCCGGCGCTGCTGGCCGGCGAGGTCTCTACCGCCTTCATCGACGAGCGGCCCGAGCTGCTGCGTGCCGCCAAGGGTTCCAACCGTGCCCAACGTCTGGCCACCTTCCTGGCCGACCGCACGGTCAACCGCGAGTACGGGCCGCCACCCCGCCTGGTGTCGCCGGCGTCGAAGCTGCCGGAGCTGGACACCGCGCAGGCCCCACCCGCCGGCAGCCGCGACCGGCTGACCGAGCTTGGACCCGACGGCTTCGCCCGCTGGCTACGCGAGACCGACCGGGTGCACGTGACCGACACCACCCTGCGCGATGCGCACCAGTCGCTGTTCGCGACCCGCATGCGCACCTACGACATGCTGCAGGCCGCACCCCACCTGGCCCACGGGCTGCCGCAGCTGCTGTCGCTGGAGTGCTGGGGTGGGGCGACCTACGACGTGGCCCTGCGCTTCCTCCATGAGAACCCCTGGACGCGGCTGGAGCAGCTGCGCGAGGCCGTGCCCAACATCAACCTGCAGATGCTGCTGCGGGGGCGCAACCTGCTCGGCTACACGGCCTACTCGGAGAAGGCCGTGCGGGCCTTCGTCGAGGAGGCAGCTGCCGCGGGTATGGACATCTTCCGCATCTTCGACGCCCTCAACGATGTCGAGCAGATGCGCACCGCCATCGTCGCCGCCCGGGACGCCGGCGCGCTGGCCGAGGGGACCCTGTGCTACTCGGGCGACCTCACCGACCCCGATGAGGACATGTTCACCCTCGACCACTACCTCGGTGTCGCCGAGGGGGTCCTGGACGCCGGCGCCCACGTGCTGTGCATCAAGGACATGGCGGGGCTGCTGCGCGCTCCCGCCGCCCACGCCCTCGTCACCGCCCTGCGCGAACGCTTCGACGCGCCCGTGCACCTGCACACCCACGACACCGCAGGTGGGCAGCTCGCCACCTACCTCGCCGCCATCGAGGCCGGGGTGGACGCGATCGACGGAGCCGCAGCGCCCATGTCGGGCATGACCAGCCAGCCGAGCCTGGCGGCGATCGTGGCCGCCACCGACCACGGGCCTCGTGCAACGGGGCTCGAGCTCGAGGCGCTGTGGGCGATGGAGCCCTACTGGGAGTCGGTGCGCAAGCTCTACGCCCCCTTCGAGTCGGGGCTCAAGAGCCCGACGGGCACGGTCTACCGCCACGGCATCCCCGGTGGGCAGCTGTCGAACCTGCGCCAGCAGGCCGCCGCGCTCGGTCTGGGCGACCGCGCCGAGGAGGTCGAGGAGGCCTACGCCCGCTGCGACGAGTTGCTGGGACGCATCATCAAGGTGACCCCGACCTCGAAGGTCGTCGGTGACCTCGCGCTGTACCTCGTCTCCGCCGGTGTGGACATCGACGAGCTCGAGGAGCACCCTGCGCGCTTCGACCTCCCCGACTCGGTGATCGGGTTCCTTCGAGGGGAGCTCGGCACGCCCCACGGCGGGTGGCCGGAGCCCTTCCGCACCAAGGTGCTGGCAGCCAAGAGCAGCTCCAAGCCCGTCACGGCGGCAGGCGTCGAGGACCTGCCGGAGGAGCCTGGCCCCGAGCGCCGCCGCGCCCTGGACCGGCTGCAGTTCCCCGGACCGACCGAGGACTATGAGAAGGCCGTCGACCTGTGGTGGGACGTCTCACTGCTGCCCACGGAGGCCTTCTGGCACGGCCTGGAGCGCGGTCAGGAGGTGGCCGTGGACCTGCGCCGCGGGACCCGGGTGTACTTCGGCCTGCAGGCGATCAGCGAGCCCGACGACGGTGGCTTCCGCACGGTGCTGCTCGAGGTCAACGGCCAGGTACGGCCGATGGAGGTGCGCGACCGTTCCATCGCCAGCGAGGTCGCCTCGGTGGAGAAGGCCGACAAGGGCAACCCCGCCCACGTCGCCGCACCACTGACGGGTGTGCTCACCTGGACGGTCGAGGCAGGCGCCGAGGTGGCAGCGGGGGACCCGGTGGCCACGATCGAGGCGATGAAGATGGAGTCCTCGATCTCCGCGCCCCACGCGGGGCGGGTGGCACGGGTGGCCGCGGCTGCGGGCACGAAGGTGGAACCCGGTGACCTGGTCTGCGAGGTGACCCCGACCGGTTGACCCGGCCGGTTGCTGCGTCCGTCTGACCCGACCGGCTGACCCGGCCGGTTGACCCGACCGGCCACCGTTGCTCCACACAGTTACTGTGCCACGGTGCGAGTACTGCTGTGGAGCAACGCCGTCGGGCACCGAGGTGGCCGGTCAGCCGCCGGTGACCACCGCCACGCCAGCGCTCATCCCGAGCCGTGACGCACCGGCCTCCACCATCGCGACCGCGTCCTCGTAGCTGCGGATGCCACCCGAGGCCTTCACCCCGACGTCCGTCCCGACGGTCGCGCGCAGCAGGGCGACCGCATGGGTCGACGCCCCGCCGGCCGGGTGGAAGCCGGTGCTGGTCTTGACCAGGTCCGCGCCGCCGGCGACGGCGGCCTCGCAGGCCACCACGATCTGATCGTCGTCGAGCGCAGCGCTCTCGATGATGACCTTGAGCGCCGCCGCGTCAGCTGCCTCGGCACGTACGGCCGCGACCTCCCGCTCCACGGCCGCCCCGCCACCGTCGAGCAACCCACCGAGGTCGATCACCATATCGAGCTCCTGTGCGCCTTGAGCCACCGCGCGAGCGGCCTCGGCGGCCTTGATCTCCGCCAGGTGTGCGCCGGATGGGAACCCGATCACGCAGCAGGCCAGCACCGGGGTTGCAGCCAGCAGCCCGGCGACGAGCCCCACACGGGTCGGGCTCACGCACACCGACGCGAAGCCGTACCGGGCCGCGTCGGCGCACAGCTGCTCGACCTGCTGCGCCGTCGCCTCGGGCTTGAGCAGGGTGTGATCGATCATCCCTGCGAGCTGCTGGCGTTCCATGGGAACTCCTCTGCGCATCGAGCGGCGCGAGGCTGCACCGAGCGCTACCGGAACCGGCGACGTCTCGGTGCCGGGTGGTCAGGACCGTCGGGCCGCGATGAAGGACCGTACACCGAGCACCACGTAGATGAGGCAGACCAGCGAGGTGATGCTGGAGACCACCACCGCGGTGGGACGTGCCACCTCGCCCCCGGTCAGCACTGCCGGTAGCTCGATGACGTTCACCAGCGTGCCGAGGAAGCCCAACAACGCCAGCACCAGGGCGGCATGGACCGCGGTCCGCCGCCGTGACTCCTGGCCGCCCCACAGACCGAGGCCGAGCAGGGGGATGCCGAGGATGGCCGGCAACAGCGCGGTGACGCTCTCAGCACCGGTGAGCACGTAGCCGGCAACACCGATGACGATCAACACCGCGCCGGTGGCACGGGTGAGGAGGATCATGTCGTTCACGATGGTCTCACGGGTTCGGGAGTCATGGGAGTGCATCTCAGGGTACGGCCGGACCGGTGCCCCTTACACGGCCAGCGCATCGCCCAGGGTGGCGACCAGCAGGTCGACCTCCTCCTCCGTGATGACCAGCGGTGGCGCGAGTCGGATCGTGGACCCGTGTGTGTCCTTCGCCAGCACGCCCCGGGCGAGCAGCGCCTCACAGACCTGACGTCCCGTCCGATCCCCCGCCACGTCCAGACCAGCCCACAGACCACGTACCCGGAAGCCGGCCAGCAGCCCATCGGGCAGCGCAGCGAGCCCCGCCTCCAACCGCTCGCCCAGCGCCGCAGCCCGGGCCTGCCAGCCGCCTTCGGCCAGCATCCGCACCACCTCGGTGCCGACGGCGCAGGCCAGAGGGTTGCCACCGAAGGTCGAGCCGTGGGAGCCCGGCGTGAACACGTCCATCACCGCGCGGTCGGCCACGATCGCCGACAGGGGCAGGATGCCACCGCCGAGCGCCTTGCCGAGGATGTAGATGTCGGGCACCACGGCCTCATGTTCGCAGGCGAAGGTGCGACCTGTGCGCCCGAGCCCGGATTGGATCTCATCGGCGAGCAGCAGCACACCGCGCTGGTCGCACACCTCCCGCACCCCGCGCAGGTAGCCCTCGGGCGGGATGATGACGCCACCCTCGCCCTGGATCGGTTCCAGGAGCACCGCGCAGGTGTCGTCAGCGATGGCGGCTTCCAGGGCCGAGAGGTCGCCGTAGGGCACCACGTCGAACCCGGGGGTGTAGGGGCCGTAGCCGCTGCGTGCATCCGGGTCGGTGGAGAAGGACACGATCGTGGTGGTGCGGCCGTGGAAGTTGCCCGCGGCAACCACGATCCGGGCGGTGCCGTCGGGGATGCCGCCACGCTGGTGGCCCCACCGACGCGCCGCCTTGATGGCGGTCTCCACCGCCTCCGCGCCGGTGTTCATCGGCAGCACCGCGTCCTTGCCGCACAGCGCCGCGAGCTCGCCGGTGAAGGCCGCGAACCGGTCGTGGTCGAAGGCGCGGCTGACCAGGGTGAGCCGGTCGAGCTGCTCGTGCGCCGCGCCGATCAGGCGGGGGTGGCGGTGCCCGAAGTTGAGTGCGGAGTACCCCGCGAGGGCGTCGAGGTAGCGGCGACCGGCGGTGTCGGTGACCCAGGCCCCCGCGCCGTGCGCGAGCACGACCGGCAGGGGCGCGTAGTTGTGGGCGGCGTGGGCGTAGAGCGCGGCGAGCTCCTCCGCGGTGGGCACGCCGTCGGCCGTGGGCGCGGTGGTCGTGGGCATCGCTGCACCTCCCGATCACGTCGTCGGCAGCCGGCAAGCGAACACCGATCCGGCTGACCATCAACGTACGATGCCCGACGGCGGCGAACCACGCCAGAGGACTGCGGCTGGAGGGTGATCCATTGCGCTTGAACGACATCGACCGGCAGATCGTTGCGCACCTGCAGCGCGATGCACGAGCGAGCTACCGCAGGGTCGGCGACGCCGTCGGCCTGTCGGCGCCGGCGGTCAAGCGGCGCGTGGACCGACTGGTCGACGCGGGCGTGATCGAGGGGTTCACCGCGGTGACCGATCCCCGGGCGCTCGGTTGGGGCGTGGAGGCGTTCATCGCGGTCTACTGCGAGGGTCGCACGATCCCGGATCGCATCCGCACGGCAGCCGCCAAACACCCCGAGGTGGTCGCGGCCTACACCGTGACCGGTGACCATGACGCGCTGCTCCACGTACGGGTCCGTGACACCGCGCACCTCGAGGACGTCCTCGAGCGGCTCCGCAGCGAGGAGTTCATCGCCCACACCCGCAGCCTGGTGGTCCTCTCGAGGCTGCTGGAACGCGAGGTGGCCCTGGACCGCGACACAACCGCGCAGGCCGATGCCTGAGGTGCCACGCGGATGACGCCCGGTGTGGTGGCTGGTCAGCCAGCCATCGCGGCGGACACGACCGGACCGGTGGCGTAGGCGTCGGCGATGGCACGGAAGCCGTCGGCATCGGTCGGCGGCTCGGAGAGGCCGAGGAAGCTGCCTCCGTCGGCGCCGGCTGCCGGCGAACCCACCGCGTGGCTGACGAGGTCGTAGACCCCGAACCGCGGCTCGATGGCTGCCAAGCCGTAGCCCATCAACTCACTGCGCAGCGACGACGCCATGATGGCCGCGTTCAGGCCGATCGAGGTGTCGACCAGCGCGGAGACGAAGCCCTCGTTGGCTGCCGCATCGGTCCCCCAGTTGCGCAGCATGGCCGCATGACCGAGCCGGATGGCCGGGAACAGCTGATCCACGATGCCCCTGAGCTGGTGCTCAGCCGACAGACCCAGATAGCTGGCCGGGTGCAGGTACGCGTCGACCGCTGCGGTCACCGCACCGCAACTCGAGTGACCGAGCACGACCGCCAGCCGCACCGTCGGCAGGTTCTGGAAGGCGTAGTCCAGGCTGCCGATGACCTCGGAACCGAGCACGTTGCCGGCCACTCGCAGCACGAACAGGTCGTTGATCGCCCGCCCGAAGACCAGCTCGATCGGCACGCGGGCATCGGCGCAGCCGACCACCGCCGCGAAGGGTTCGTGGGCCAGGACCCCGGTGCCGGCAGCATCCAGGCCGATGTCCCCGGCAGGCACGGTGATGACCGCAGGTGCATCCGGATCACGATCGGGGTCGAACAGCGCGTGGAAGTCCCGGTTGCCAGCTTCCAGCAGCTGCTGGGCTCGTTCTGCGGTGGCCGGGCGCCGCCCGCCTCCCTCAGGATCGGGACCGAACCGGTAGACGACATCGACCATGATGGAGCCTCCGTGGGCTGCGTGCGCCGGTTGCGGGCTGCCGGCCAGCGGGGTGCCGCTGCCTGAGGGATCCCGCTGCCGCAGCGATCCGGCTGCCGGTGGGCATCAGTGCTCGTGCTCGGCCGCGTCCGCCTCTTCCTTGTCGGCGTGGACCGTGCCCGGCTCGTGCTCCGGCGGAGCGTACGCAGTGACGATGCGCAGCGGCGACTCCCCGGTGTTGATGAAGTTGTGGTGGACGCCGGCGTGCACGAAGGACAGATCGCCCGCCGTCACGGTGGAACGCTCACCGTCGAGCACGGCTTCTCCCTCGCCGTCGACGAAGAACAGCACCTGGTCGTGCCCCTCGTGGGTCTCCGCGCCGATCTCCTCGCCCGGCTGGATCGTCATGACCACGACCTGCATCTTGTCACCCGTGATCACGACGCGGCGGAAGTCGTCGCTCTCGCGCGCCAACGCGATCACGTCGACCTGGTCCTTTGCCTGCTCTGCCATCACTTCCTCGCTTGTCGAGGGGCGCCGGAAACGCCCTCGGAAGCCCCGAAACTACTACCCAACAGCCAGCTGGGTCAGTCGGCCGGACGGACATACGTGGCGAGCAGGTCGGCCGGCAGCACCTCGCGCAGCACCTCGGCGGTGTGCTCGCCGAGCGCGGGGGCCGCGCGCAGCGGCCGACCGTCGTTGAGTGGCCCGCGGACCGTCCGGTAGCTGCCCTCGGGCGTCGCCACCTCGGCGACCAGACCCCGCTCGGCCACGTAGGGGGTGGCCAGCGCATCGACCATGCCGTTGACCGGCGCGTGGGGCACGGCTGCAACGGCCAGGCGCGCACAGACCTCCTGCACCGTCAGCCGTGACAACGCGGTCACCACCGCCGCGTCCACCGCCTCGCGGTGCTCGTGGCGGGCGACGTTGCGGGTCAGTTCCAACCCCTCGAAGGCCGCGGTGTCGATCTCCAAGGCAGAGAGCAACGCCGGCCAGAACCGGTCCCCGATCACCGCGATCACGACCCAGCCGTCCGAGGCCGGGTAGGCACGGTAAGGGGCGACCGAGTGGTGACCTGAGCCGACCGGCGCGGGATCGACGCCGGTGTGGGCGGCGGCGGTCGCGACGTAGGAGGTCAGCGTCAGGGTCGCGTCGAGCAGCGGCACCTCGATGGCACGACCACGACCGGTGCGCAGCCGGTCCACCGTGCCGGCAAGCGCCGCCATCGCCGCCCACATCCCTGCTGCCAGGTCCCCGACGGGCACCCCGGCCCGCACCGGCACGCCGCCCGGCTCGCCGGTCACCGACATGATCCCCGTCTCAGCCTGGGCGGTCAGGTCCAGGGCCGGCACCTCGGCGAGCGCGCTGTCACGGGCGTAGCCGCTGATCGACACCACGACCAGCTCCGGGCGCCGCTCGAGGAGGCTGGCTGCCTCCAAGCCGAGCCGACGGGCAGCTGCCGGCCGGAGATTCTCCAGCAGGATGTCGGCCTCGGCCAGCAGCGCCACGAAGGCCTCCTGGCCCGACGGCGTCGCGAGGTCGAGCACGATCCCACGCTTGTTGCTGTTCAACGCGCTGAAGTACAGCGACCGATCCTCGACGTGGGGCCCGATGCCGCGTGCGGGGTCGCCCTCGGGCGGCTCGATCTTGATGACGTCGGCGCCCATGTCGGCGAGCAACTGCCCCGCGTAGGGCCCGGCCAGCACCCGCGACAGGTCCAGCACCCGGATGCCATCGAGCAGACCCACCCTGTCCCCTTCCCTCACGGCACCGTGGCCGGCACCGTGACCGGCGCAGACCGAACCGGAGCCTATGTGGCTGCCCCCGACGCGCTCAGCCAGCCCCGAACTCCATGCTGATGCGGTAGCGGTCGGCGCGGTACCAGGAGGTGGTGCGCTCGATCGGCGCACCGCGTGACAGCGAGGTGCGCTGGAACACCAGCAGCGCTGCCCCGGGCTCCACCTCCAGCACGCGCGCCAGCGCTGACGAGGCAGACTGGGCCCACAGCAGCTGCTGACCACCCTCGGGGGGACGGCGGTAGCGCCGCCGCAGCAGGTCGTACACCGACCCCGTGAGATCCGCCTCCAGCAGGCCCGGTAGCCGTGTGAGCGGGTAGTCACCCACCTCATAGGCCATCGCCCGACCGTCAGCGGATCGCAGGCGTTCGAGGTGGGCCACGGGCGCACCTGGCGACAGGCCCAGCGCAGCAGCCAGATCATCGTCCGCGCCGATGCACGCGGCCGACAGCAGCTGCGTGGTGGGCACGAGGCCGCGTCGGGCCATGTCCTCTGAGAAGGAGGCGAGGTGCAGGCGGGAGGTCACCCGGCGCTCAGCGACGAAGGTGCCGCTGCCGTGCCGACGTTCCACCAGCCCGTCGCGCTCCAGGGCCTCGATCGCCTGACGCACCGTCGTCCGGCTCACGGCGAACCGCGCCATCAACTCGCGCTCCGACGGCACCCGGTCTCCGGGGTACAGCTCCGCGGTGATCAGCTCCGCCAGCACACGCGTGAGCTGCCGGTACTTCGGATCCTCGCCGACCAACTGCTCCACGGCGCCTCCTGGTGGCAACACGGGCCGCAGGGAGCTCGATCAACTCCCGTGGGCCTTTCCCCGTCAGAGGCTAACTGGTACGGTCCAGTTGAGTGGTACGTACCAGTTAGCGCCGCGAGCGCCGCGAGCACCGCGAGGGCGCCGACGCCCCCGGCCGCGGTCCGCAGGGGCCGGCAGCACGGGAACGACACCGCATCCGTATCCACCGGTGGAGGTGACGAGTGGCGATCATCCGGGCACCACGCATCCTCCTCGGCGACGAACTGGTCGACGACGCATGGGTGGAGATCGACGCCGGGCGGGTCGTCGCCACCGGCACGGGTGCGTCCCCCCGCGCGGCCACCGGGATGACGACCCTCAACGAAGGGGTGCTCGCACCGGGCCTCATCGACGCCCAACTCAACGGCGCCTTCGGGACCGACCTGGTCGATGCCGACGACCGTGCCTGGGACGAGGTCCTGCAACGCCTGCCGAGTACCGGCGTGACCGCAGTGGTCCCGACCTTCATCACCGCGCCCATCGCAGCCCTCACAGCGGCCCTGTCCGCAGCCCGGCCACGGGTCCAGGCTGCCCGCACCGCGCCGCCACGGGGCCGGGCGCGGGTGATCGGTATCCACGTGGAGGGGCCTTTCCTGGCCCACGAGCGGCGGGGCGCCCACGACCCGACCCACCTGCGCGATCCCGACCTCGAAGCCATCGACGCACTGCTGGCAGCCGGCGGTGACGCACTCGCCTACCTCACCCTCGCCCCCGAGCGTCCCGGTGCACGCGAGGCCATCGAACGGCTGGTGACCCACGGGGTCCGCGTCGCGGTCGGGCACTCGGAGGCCACCGACGACCAGGTCCGCGCCGCCGCCGATGCCGGCGCGAGCCTGGTGACCCACCTCTACAACGCGCAGCGGGGGCTCGGTCACCGCGACCCGGGAGTGGTGGGGGCCGCCCTGACCGACCCCCGGCTGACCGCCGGGTTGATCGTCGATCTGCACCACGTGGCACCGACCGCGGTCCAGGTGGCCTTCGCCGCGGCGGCGGGCAGGATCATGCTGGTCACCGACGCTGTCGCCGCACTGGGCATGCCGCCCGGCACCTACGACCTCGGCGGTGTGCCGGCGACCATCCGTGATGGTGCACCGCCGCTCCGCGAGGACGGGACGATCGCCGGTTCCGCGCTGCGTCTGGATGCAGCCGTCGGCAACACGATCTCCTGCGGTGTCGACCCCACCGACGCGCTGCTCGCCGCGACCCGCGTCCCCGCCGATGCACTCGGCAGAGCTGACCTCGGACGACTGGCACCGGGCCTTCCGGCAGACCTGGTGTGGCTGGGCGACGACTGGCGCACCCGCGCCACCTGGATCGCCGGACGGCCCACCACCACCGGCCACCCGGGGCCGACCACGACGGCCGCAGCCCACCCGGCGCAGCCCACCACCTCGGAGTCACGATGACCACGCGCATGGCAGCGGAGATCCGCGAGCAGCCGACAACCATCGCAGCCACCCTCGCCGCACTGCTCCCACTGCGCGCGGACGTGCAACGGTTGGCCGAGGGACGTCGCAGCCTGCTCCTGGTCGCCCGGGGCACCTCGGACAACGCGAGTGTCTACGCCCGCTACCTGCTGGAGATCCACACCGGCCGGAGCGCCAGCCTCGCTGCACCGAGCCTGGCCACCCACTACCGGGTGGACCGCGACCTGTCCGACACGGTCGCGATCTCCCTGTCGCAATCGGGCAGCACCGAGGAGATCGTCCAGACCCAGCAGTGGGCAGCCGCCCACGGTGCCCGGACCGTGGCGATCACCAACGTCGCCGACAGCCCCCTGGCCACGGGCGCAGACCTCGCCATGATCGTGCAGGCGGGGGACGAGCTCGCCGTGCCGGCGACGAAGTCCTACACCGCGCAGCTCACCGCCGTCGCCGTCCTGGCCGACGCGCTGGGCCCGTCCACGATGGGCCTGGAACGCGACCTCATGCGGGTACCCGAAGAGATCACCCGCCTCCTCGACGACCCACAGGGCGTGGATGAGGCCATCGCACTGCTCACCACCACGGCGCACACCCTGGCCACCGGCCGGGGCCTGGCCTACGGCACCGCGCTCGAGGTGGCGCTCAAACTCGAGGAGACCTGCCTGGAACCGGTCCGGGGACTGTCCTACGCGGACCTGCGCCACGGCCCGATCGCGGTCGTCGATGACGCGGCCACAGCGATCCTGGTCGCCGCCGCCGACGGCCCGCTGGTCGCGGGGATGACCGACCTGGCCCGCGAGGTCGGCGACCTCGGGGCCCGCACGATCGGTATCGGCGGTGACCGGGCTTTCGCCTCCGGCTGCGACGTCGAGGTGGTGGGCCCGGACCTCCCCGAGGTGCTGGCACCCCTGGGGCTGATCATCCCGGCGCAGCTGGTGGTCGAGGGGCTGGCGCGTGCACGGGGCCTGGACCCCGACGCGCCACGCGGACTGTCGAAGGTGACCCAGACCGACAGCTGAGCCACCGCAGTCCGACGACCCGCTCGCAGCACACGAGCACACCGGATCACCCCGCCGGCTGCTCATCCGGCCAGGTCGGCCTCCGGCTGCGTGGTCCAGCGCGTGACCAGGGCGGTCAGATGACCGCCGATCGCCAGCCCGAGCAGCACACCCAGGGTGATGCCCACCATCGAGGTGGCCATGCCCACCAAGGTCGTGAGGCCCTCGACCCGATCCTCCTCCAGCAGGCTCGTCACGCCGGCCAGACCCATCGCTCCGGGTACCAACAGCCAGAAACCCGGGAGGAAGCTGACCAGCGTGGGTGGTCCCGACGGCTGTCGTGCCGCCAGCATCGCCACGGGCGTCATCACCATGGCGCCGACGAAGGCGGAGAGCGCCGAGCCGAAGAACAACCCGCCGATCACCTGTCCCGCGTACGCCACGTAGAGCACGACCAGGATCCACGGCAACGTCTCCAGCCGCGCCCCGTTGAACAGCACCACACCGACACCGAACACCGCCACCCCCAGCCACGGCAGTGCCACGCTCACCGCCGAGGTCCCGGCCACGGTGAGCACGGCGGCGGGGACGCCCAGCAGCTGTGCCCCCGCGACGATGCCGAGGCCGAGCAGCACCAGCTGCAGGATGCCGGCGGCCATACGGCCGGCACCGGACAGGATCTGACCCGTCGCCAGCTCGTAGACCGCGATGGTCAACAGCGCCCCCGGGAGGAAGACGACCAGCGGTGCCACCAGCGGCGGGAACACCGACAGCTCCGGTAACGCCCGCCCCAGACCGAAGACCACCACGGCGGCCACGAACGCCCCGACCACGGGGAGGAAGGCGTGGTACGCACGGTCGAGCCTGAGCCCGTAGAGCTGCAGATTGCCGATCACCACGCCCAGCAGCCCGGCGACCAACAGCTCCATCCAGCCACCGCGCAGCAGCAGGGCGAGCCCGATGGCGAAGCCGACGTAGCCGAGCAGGCGCGTGCGCTGGCTGTAGAGCGGGGGCGCGCTGCGGATCTGCGCGAGTTGCTCCTGTCCCTGCGCGGGGGTGATGTCGCCGCGCCGGGCACGTTGGGCCAACCGGAAGACCGCGTCGGCCTGGTCGAGCCGCAGGCGTGCTGTGCCGGCACGGGTGACCTCGGTCTGCACGGTGCCGCCACCGGTGACCGACACGATGAGCGCCGTGGGCAGCACGATGACGCCGACGTCGGTGGCACCGTTGACCCGGGCCACCTCGATCAACGCTTCCTCGACGTGGTTGACCGCGTCTCCGGCGTCGAGGAGCGCCGCACCCAGGAGGATCAGCAGGTCCAGGGTCGCAAGGTCAGCGGTTGCGGGTTCGGCCGAGCTCCCGGGGGGCGACGCTCGCGGCGCGGCGGCCCCCGGCGCGGTGGCCACCGGCGCTGCGTCCACCGGCACTGCAGGGGCGTCGGGAGGCGACGACGGCTCGCACCGTGTGGCGGCGACCATCGGCGCCCGCGACAGGGCCGCCCGTGACGCCCGCAGCAGTGCCAGCAACGCGAGCACGCTGGCCAGCAGCACCACGATCGCCACCACGATCGAGCTCAAGGGGATCGTCGAGGTCGTCACCGCCGGGCGGCTCGCCGGGCGGACCACCTCCTCGCCGTCGGGGCCGACCTCCGTCGGATCCGGATCGGTGTCGGCATCCCCGTCGTCCGGCGGCTCGGGATCGGTGCCCTCCTCGGGCGCCTGCGGCAGACCGTCGTCGGGCTGTTCGAGCGGTGCCGGCTGCTCCTCGCTGCGCGGTTCGGGGGCCTGCAGTTCGCTGCGCGGTTCGGGGGCCTCGGGTGGACCCTGATCACCCGAGGGACCCTCATCGCCCGCGGGATCCGCGTCGCCGGAGTTCTCCTCGTCGACCTGCACGAGCCGGAGGTCGGGCAGCCAGCTCGCGACCCCGCGGACAGGATCGACGCCCGCTGCTGCGGCCTGCGGTGCGGCGAGCAGCACAGCGGCACCGACGACGAGGACGGCGGCCGCCCGCACCCACCCGGACCCGCTGCTCCCCATCGCACGTCCTCCCGCCGAGGTCGCGGTACCGAGGTCGAGGTACCGAGCCCGTCCGCCATCGGGCGCCAGCGCACTCCAGCGCACTCCAGCGCACTCCCGGGTGCGACGCCGACCGTAACCCAGGCCATCCCTCCGCGCCGTCGCCTCCGTCAGCGCGACCCGCGCGATGCAGCTGCGGTCACCGCTCACCTCCTGCGGCGAGGTTGACGTGACCGCCCAGGGCGGCGTAGAACGTTCGTTCGGTGCGAGGGGGTGGTGGTGACGGTCTTCGACGGGGCGGCGCTCATCATCCTCGATGGTGCCGACGCCGCTGCCCGGGCGGTCGGTGAGCACCACCTCGCTGCACGGCTCGAGCGGGGCGTCCACCTCCGCACCGCCCACGGATCGACCCACACCGCAGGCCGACACCCCGGCTACCCGCCGCTGCTGGGCGTCGGCGACGCGGCAGCGGATCCCTGGCGGCGCCCCGCGGCGGGGCGGGCGGTGGTGGCGCGGTTGCTGCCACAGGATGCCGGCGGACGGCGATCGGAGCCGATCAGGCTGTCCGACCTCGCCGGCCGCACCCCCTACGGCCGGTGGTGGGTGGCGGAGGTGCACCTCGTCCCACCGGTGGAGACCCGCGGGCTGGCCGCGGCGACACCCCTGGTCGGCAGCCGCACCCACCTCACTGCCCCCGGTGGCAGCGTCGCGCTGTGCGGACGGGTTCCGGTCGACGGCCCTCTCCTTGCGGCCAGCGCAACGGACTGCCCGGCCTGTCTGCGCTGCGAGACCGTGCGCGCCCGTGTGGACGAACAGCTCGCCTGGCACACAACGGCGGCCGCGCACGTGGGCGCGTGGACCGCGGGTGCTGCGGCACGCTGGTGGCCGCGGCTCGCACCGCTCTCCCATCCGCCCATCGGCCCGATCGGCGACGCCGCCGTCGGCCTGCTGCACCACGATCTGCCCGGTGCACCCGACAGCGACACCGCGCTCAGCCTGGTCACCGACCATGTCGCAGGCGTCGCTGCCACGACCCGTCGGTGGGCCGCAGGAGCAGCCCAACGACGCCTTGCGGAGCTGCTGGCGACGACGCTCCCCCAGCACCCGACCCACCTCGACGAGGAGCTGCGCACCCGCATCTCCACCGCCGAGGTGTTGCTGAACGCCGCCTGTCTCGCGGAGGTACTGGTCGCCGCGGTGGAGGACCTCGGACCGGCGCTGGCCCTGGAGCCTGACACCGTCCGCATCGCGACCGCTGCCGGCACAGCGGCCTCGGAACGCGTCCAGCGGTGGCTCCGGCTGCAGCGCGTCGCTGCCGCGCTCGGCGGGGGCACGCCGACGTCCGGGGCCCGGGAGGTCCCCGGACGAGCGCCCAGGACCACAACCAGGGGCCACCGCGGTCACGGAGCCGACGCCACCACCCTCGTGCTGGAGCGATGATGCCAACCACCTCGACGTTGCTGACGGTCCTTCGCGCCGCAGGGCGGGCCGATGTGCCCGTGTTGCTGTGGGGAACCCCCGGCACCGGCAAGTCCGCTCTGATCGCCACCCTCGGGCGACTCGACGGCGTGCACACCGCGACGGTGATCGGCTCGCTGCGGGAACCGGCCGACCTCGCGGGCCTGCCGGTCGTGCAGGACGATGGTTCCGTGGTGCTCGCCCCGCCACGCTGGGCCAGAGAGCTGGTCGAGGCGGGCGGCGGCTACCTGTTCCTCGACGAGTTGTCGACGGCGGCCCCCGCGGTCCAGGCCGCGATGCTACGGGTCGCGATGGAGAAGGTGGTCGGCGACCTCGCGTTGCCGGCAGCCACCCGCATCGTGGCCGCGGCCAACCCGGCGGACGTGGCGGCCGGTGGCTGGGAACTGGAGCCACCGACGGCCAACCGCTTCCTGCACCTGACCCACGTGCCGGACCTGGACACCTTCGCCGACGGGCTGAGCGCCGGTTTCGACGCCGCGACAGCTGCACGGGACCACCACACCACGACATCGCCGCCCCTCGGTCGCGCCGCCGCGACCGCACAGCTCCTCGGCTTCCTGCGCTCGCGTCCAGCCCGGTTCGACGACTGCCCGGAGCGTCCGGGAGCAGGTGGTGGTGCGTGGCCGAGCCCACGGACCTGGCACCACCTCCAGCGCCTGCTGGCCGAACTGCCCGGCGACGACGACCACGCCCGCCGGGCCGCGGCGGTGGGACTGGTGGGTGACGCCGCCGGCATGGAGTTCCTCGGCTGGGTGCGCCACAGCGATCTTCCCGATCCGGCGCAACTCCTCGACGGGACCCTGTCCCTCGACCACCGGTTGCGTGACGATCAGCGGTACGCCGTGCTGGCCGGCGTGACAGCCGTGGCGATCGAGCGGGGGACGGCAGCGGCATGGGCGGCGGCCTGGGGGCTGGTGCGACAGGTCCCCGTCGACCTCGCCGCGACCGCTGCCCGGTCGCTGTTCGCCGCGCGTCCGCCCGACGCCCCACTGCCCTCCGCGATCCTCGACTTCGAACCGGTACTGAGCCGCGCGGGCCTGCTGGCGTCATGACCACCCACCCACGGACCACGGCGCAGCGACGGCACGAGCGGCCCCGGCCGGTCGGCGAAGCCGCCGCCAGCCCGCAGACCGACCACCGGCTGACCGCACCCGAGGCGGAGACCCTCGCGGCTGCCCGGCTGCTCGCCCTCGATCGCATGCCCTACCTCGCCTCGGCGTTGTTCGACGTCGTCGCTGTGCGCAGTCCCGGGCTCAACACCTTCGGCGTGGACGCGGCCTGGCGCCTCTACCTCGATCCTGAGCTGCTGCTCGACTGGGAGGTCGACCAGGTCGCCGGGGTGCTGCTCCACGAGGTCGGCCACCTGCTGCGCGACCACCACCGACGTCACACGGAGCGCCCCATCCAGCACGCCTACGCCTGGAACCTGGCCGCCGACGCGGAGATCAACGACGACCTGCTCGCTGCTGGTGTCCCGCTCCCCGGCGCGCCCATCACCCCGGCAACGCTCGGCCGCCCGGAGGGCCTGCTCGCCGAGGAGTACTTCCACCGCCTGCTCCGTGACGCCGAGGTGGTGCACACACCCGAGGTGGACACCCCCGACGCCGACCGGCTCGAGGTCGACACCGAGGTGGCCGACCCCCGGTGCGGGTCCGGAGCCGGCGCGGACCGACTGCCAGGTGAGCTCCCCGCCGACGCCCCCGACCACCCGGGCCGCAGCGAGGTCGAGGCAGAGCTGACCCGCCGCGCCGTGGCTGCGGCCGTGCGCGCGGCCTCGGTCGATGCCGCTGCCACGGCAGGTCCGCTACCCGGCGGCTGGCGGCGCTGGGCGGACCATGTGCTCGCGCCGCCGCGCATCCCCTGGCAGCAGCAGTTGCGTCGCACGGTCCGGCGGGGGCTGGCCGTCGAGGCAGGGCAGCTCGACACCAGCTACCGCCGGCCGGGACGCCGTCGGATCCCGCGGGTGGTGACACCGGGGCTGGTACAGCCGCGACTGACGGTCGGCGTGGTGATCGACACCTCGGCCTCGATGTCGCGGCGCCAGCTGCAGGCGGCCCTCGCGGAGCTCGACGGCATCTGCACCCGGGCCGGCGTGCGGGCGGAGGAACTGGTCGTGGTCACCGCTGACGTTGAGGTCCACGAGGCCCCGAGGTTGCGGTCGGCGGCCCAGCTGCCGCTGACCGGTGGTGGTGGTACGGACCTGCGGCCGGCGATCGCCGCGCTGGCAACCCACCGCCTCCGACCGGGTGTCGTGGTGGTGTGCACCGACGGGCTGACGCCCTGGCCGCCCACCCCGCCGCGGGGCTGCACCGTGATCGTGGTGCTGCTCGCACGTGCGGATGGGCAGCGGCCACCACGTCCCCCGACCTGGAGCGAGGTCATCGCCCTGGATACGGAGTGATCCGCCCGGCGATCGCCGGGCGGTGGCTCGTACGCCGGGTCAGCCGGGTACCGGTGTGTGGTCGCGCAGCAACCCACGGATCTGTGCAGCCAGCTGGTGTGCGTCGGCGAAGGGGTAGTGCAGCGTCGGTGCCTCACCGGGACCGAAACGCCGCCGCGCCTGCAGGCTGGTCGCTTCCAGCAGCACCGGGGGGCCGTCGGGCAGGTTGGTGAGCGCGAGCACGATGCGACCCTGCTCGTCGTCCTCCACCAGCAGGCCCGTGACCACCACATCCGCGCCATCCGCCCCGGGGCAGGCCTCCCCACGCAGGAGGGGGCAGCGCTTCCGCGGTCCGACCTCGGGACGTGGCCCGCTGCAGGTCAGGACGTCGAAGCCCTCGTCCTCCAACCCGTCGCCAAGGACCCGGAGCGCAGCAGGGTCGGGGTGCTCCAGCAGGACGCGCGGTCGCGCCCCTCGCCCACCGGTCCATGCCGGCACCACATCCCGGCGGCTGCGTCGTCGAAACGATCCCATGAGGCCGCTCCTCTCCCAGGCCGACTCCGTGGAACGAACTGAGCATGCGAGACACGATCCGTGCCCACCAGAGGCCTTGGGCTCCCCTCGTCAGGGCCCCGTGCAACGGCTGCACCCAGCCGCTGCGGCGCTCAGCTGCCGAGCTCGTCCAGACGGGCGCGGAGCTCGTCGTCCAACACGACGCCGGCAGCCGCCGTGTTCTCCTCGAGGTGGGCGATCGAGGAGGTGCCGGGGATCGGCACCATGACGGGCGAGCGGTCCAGCAACCAGGCCAGGGCCAGCTGGGCCGGGGTGGCACCCGAGCGCTGGGCGAGTTCGTCCAGCGGGCCGCCCGGGCGGGCGAGGTCGCCCACCGCGACGGGGAACCAGGGCAGGAAGGCGATGCCCCGGGCCTCGCATGCCGCGAGCACGGCCTCGGATCCGCGGTCCAACAGGTTGTAGCGGTTCTGGACGCTGGCGACGTCGATGTGGTCCTGGGCGCGTGACAGCTGCTCCACGGACACCTCGGAGAGGCCGAGATGTCGGACCTTGCCCTCGCGCTGGAGCTCGGCGAGCACCCCGAACTGCTCCTCCGCCGGCACCGCGGGATCGATGCGGTGGAGCTGGTAGAGGTCGATGGTGTCGACACCGAGCCGGCGCAGGCTCATCTCGCAGGCGAAGCGCAGGTACTGCGGGCGGCCAAGGGCGTGCCACTCGCCCGGACCCGTGCGGATGAGGCCGGCCTTGGTCGCGATCACCACGCCGTCGTAGGGGTCGCTGCCGCCGGTGTGCAGCGCCGCACGGATCAGGTCCTCGGAGACGAAGGGCCCGTAGCTGTCAGCGGTGTCGATCAGGTCGATGCCGAGCTCCACGACCCGTCGCAGCAGGGCGATGGCCGCATCCCGGTCGGGCGGGTCGCCCCAGATCCCCTCACCGGTGATCCGCATGGCGCCGAAGGCCATCCGGCGCACAGGCAGGTCACCACCGAGGGTGACGGTGCCGGCCGCGGCGGCGGTGTCGTGGACGGTCATCGGTCCTCCTGCACGATCGGGGATCGTTGTCCGGCTGACGTGCTGCACGCTACCGCGGGCAGCGCCGCCTGCCCGGGTCGCCGACAGCCGTCGGTGTCCGACCGTGTCGTGGCTCCTCGCGCGCGCCATGACGGCTGCGCAGCAGCGCCGGCCGACCGGCCACCGGGGTGATGGAGGCCACACCCTCCCAGGCGTGCCCACCCCCTTGCCGTCCGCGCAACGGCAGGTCAGGGTGCCAACCGGGCCTCCTCACCCCCCACCCCGGCCCCCGCCCCACACCCCGGAGGGCCGCAGTGGCCGCACGCTCCCAGGTACCGCCAGCCCAGATCCACGGCGACGTGGCGCCCGGCTTCGGGCTGGTCGCCGACACCTTCCGCGCACAGCTCGCCGAGCGACAGGTGATCGGCGCCGCCTGCGCGGTGGACGTCGCGGCGCCGCTCGGGGTCGAGTTCCACATCGGCCTGCCTGACCACGTCGCTGATGACCGGCTCGCGCGGTTCCACGGTGTGCACCCCGCCCGGGGGATCCTCCACGTCGGCGCCGCACCACGCCAGCTCCTCCGGGCCTTGTGCAACCCCCGCAGCCTCACCTCCCGAGCCTTCATGGTCATCCCCATCGCGCGACATCCGGAGCGGATCAACGACCGTCACCTCCTCCGTCACGAGCTCGCGGCCTTCGGCGGCGTGGGCAACGCCCGCGGGATCGCCCGCGCGTACGGCGAGCTCGCCACCGGCGGCCGGCGGCTGGGACTACGCCCTGCGACCCTGACCGCGCTGGAAACGCCCGCCGCACCGCCCCCGGGAGGCCGCCGGGACCTCGTGCTCCACAGCGACATCCCCTTCTCCCTCGGCTACGCCCGGGCCTTCCCCGGCTTCCCGCTCGGCACGGACCAGCGCAGCTACGCGATGGCCGGTGCCGGCGGTTCGATCGGCATGGCGGATCCCGCCCTCGGCGTGGGCTTCGCCTCCACACCCAACCGGATGGGCTTCGGCAGCCCGACCGACCCGCGGGAGGTCGCGCTCCGCGACGCGCTGTACCGCTGTCTCGACGGGCCCCGGCAGGATCCCCGCGCCCACCGGGACACGCGGGTGGCAGCCCGATGACCGAGCGTGGCACCCCCACGGGCGGGCTCCCGCAGCCACCTCGTCTCCAGGACGTCGTGGGTGCACCCGCACTGCCACCTGCGGCCGCCACCCGGGCCACCAACCGCATCCGCGCCCTCCTCGGGCGCCTACGGCGCGGCACCGCGCCCCCACCCGTCCGCATCATGGAGTCCGCCCTGGCGGGGCTGGAACCCGCGGTCCTGGCGGCGCTGTGCCGGCTCGAGCTCCCCGACCGACTCACCGGCGCCGTGGACGTGACCCGCCTGGCCCTCGAGCTGGACGTCGACGCGGCACGACTGACCCGTCTGCTCAGCTTCGCGCACGTGCGCGGCTGGATCCGCCTCGATCGCCGGGGCCGGGTCCACCCGACCCGCGTGACCGCCTTCCTCCGCCGCGACCACCCTGGCGGCTGGCGCGCGTGGGTGACCTTCGCCGCCGGCCGGGAGGTGGCCGCGTCGCTCGCAACGCTCGAGTCCGCGCTGCCGACCGACGGTGATGCCTTCGCGGCCGCGAACGGCCTGCCCTTCTTCCCCTGGATGGATGCACAGCCCGACCGCCACGCCAGCTTCGACGCCGCGATGGCCGCAGGGGCGCGGATGCACGGCCTCCTGCTCGCCCGCGCCCTCGACTGGTCGACCAGCCGCCGGGTCTGCGACATCGGCGGTGGTGACGGCAGCCTGCTCAGCGTGCTGATCGCCCACCACCCCCACCTCCACGGTGTGGTGCTGGAGCTGCCCGAGGTCACCACGAGGATGCCACCGCGCCACCAGGTGACCGCCGAGGCCGGCGACGCCTTCCACCATGTGCCCTCGGGCTACGACACCTACCTGCTCGTCAACGTCCTGCACGACTGGGGTGACGCTGCTGCCACCGCGCTCCTGCATCGGGCCGCCGAGGCGAGCAGCACCCGGGCGGCCGACGCAACGCCAGCGCGGGTGATCGTGGTCGACAGCGAGGCGCACCCGCGACCCACCGACGACATGGCAACGCTCGCGGACACCCTGATGCTCGCGCTGACCCCCGGCGGGCAGGAACGCACCGAGGAGCAGTTCGCTGCGCTGGGTCGAGCAGCGGGGCTCGAGGTCCAGCGCTCCCACCGCCTCGCGTCGGGGGATCTCGCACTGGTCCTCCACCCGGTCGGTGCGGCGCACCACCCCCCGCCTGCTGGGGCGAGCGCCTGAACCCCCGACCAGCAGCCGTCTAGGCTGCGGACATGGCGCTGCGTCTGGTCCTGGCTGAGGACAACTTCCTGATCCGCGAGGGTCTCGCGGCGCTGCTCGCCGGCGACCCGGAGCTCGAGCTGGTCGCCAGCGTCGGCTCGCTGCCCGCCCTCCTGGAAGCGGTCGAGACGGTCCGACCCGACGTCGTGCTCACCGATATCCGGATGCCGCCGACCGACACCGACGAAGGCATCCGCGCAGCCGAGGAGCTCGCGTCCACCCACCCGCACATCGGGGTGGTGGTGCTGTCCCAGCACATCGAGCCGGACTACGCGCTGCGGCTGTTCGACGGCGGTTCCCAGGGCCGCGCGTACCTGCTGAAGGAACGCGTCGGGGACCTCGCACAGCTGCGTCACGCCATCACCGCCGCAGCCAGCAGCGGGTCGGTGCTCGACCCGCAGGTCGTGGACGTGCTGGTCGCGGCGCGCCGGCAGCGTGCCACCTCGGTGCTGGATCGGCTCACCGCACGCGAGCTCGAGGTGCTCGGGCTCGTCGCGCGGGGCGACTCGAACCGGGCGATCGCCCAGGAGCTCGTCCTCTCCGACCGGGCCGTCGAGAAGCACATCACGAGCATCCTCACCAAGCTGGACCTCTCGGCCGACGACACCGAGGTCCACCGCCGGGTCCGCGCCGTCCTGCTCTACCTCGCCGAATCGAGCAGCTGAACCGGCACCACCCCTTCGACCCGGGTCCCCTGTCCTGGTGCGGAGGACACCGTCAGGGTGCCGCCCAGACCGCCGATGCGGTCGTCGAGGTTGATCAGCCCCCGGCCACCTGCGGCACGGGCCGGGTCGTATCCATCGCCGTCGTCCTCGACCGCGAAGCGCAGCTGCTCACCTGAGCGCTGCAACGTGACCTCGACGCGGCGGGCGGACGCGTGGCTCGTCGCGTTCTTGCTGGCCTCGAGGCAGGCGAAGTAGACGGCCGACTCCACCGCCGGCGGTAGGCGACCGATGTCCTCCCCGACCACCTCCACCGTCGCCGGCAGCCCGCGCGTCGCCGCACGCAGTGCCACGACGACCCCGTCGCTCTCCAGCACCGGGGGTCGTAGCCCGTGGGTCAGGATCCGGAGCTCACGGATGGCCTCGTCCACCTCGGTACCGAGCTGCTCGAACCTGTTCTGCAGACGCCGGCGCAGCTGCGGATCCTCCGCGTCCGCGAGCTCCGCACCGATCATCGCGACCAACATCCGCAGCGCGACCAACCGGGCCTGCGCACCATCGTGCAGATCCCGCTCGAGCCCTCGACGGGCCGTGTCGTGGGCCTCGACCAGCCGCTGGCGGGAGCGGCGCAGGGCGATGACCTGCTCCTTGAGCTCCGCGGTAAGCAGGGCGTTGCGCAGCACTGCGCCGAGCATCCCCGTGACGTCGGTGACCAACGACTCGGCATCGGGGGCGAGGTCGGTGCCGGCACGGGCGTGCAGCGACACCTGACCGAGCAGCTCCCCGTCGTGGAGGACCGGGACCTCGAGGACGACGGGGGTGCCGTCCTCCCCGGCGAGCGCCAGCTGCTCTGGTCCGTCCGGGCCGAGCAGTTCGATCCGCGCGGAGCTCGCCCCGCTCCCCCGGAGCAGGAGCGAGGCAACCTGCTCCGCTACCCGTTCGACCGAGCTGGCGTCCCGCAGCTGGGAGGCGAGCTCGGACAGCACCTCGTAGGCACCGGCGTCCCGACCGTAGAGCAGCCGGTCCACGACCAAGCGGACCCGCCGACGAGCAGGCTCGAAGAGGACGGCGATCAGACCGACGGCCACCAGGGGCAACAGCGGTGTCTCGACCTGGCGGCCGATCAAGCTCCCGACACCCACCACCACACCGAGGTAGAGACCGGTGATCATGGCAGCGAGGACGGAGGCCACCACGGCCCTGTTCACCACGACGTCCAGCTCGTGGAGTCGGAACCGGAGCACCGCCACCACGTAGCTGGCGAAGAACACCACCAGCGCCACGAGTGCTGCCGGCACCCAGATGCGCTGCACCGGGAACAGCGCCACCGCGGTGAAGGCGAGTACCGAACCGGAGATGATCACCGGTCGCAGCTGCCGTCGCTGGTCCGCGTCAGCTGCACGCCAACGGACCGCGAGCGAGGCGACGCTGGCGCCCATGGCACCGAGCAGCAGCAGCCACCCGCTGGTCAGCAGGACCGGCGCGATGCCGATGTCGCTGGGCTGCTCGGTGATCACCACCAACCGCTGCGCCCACGGCCAGGACCAGACCGTGTAGCCGCTGACCAGCAGGCCCGTGGCGGCAACGGCCACCGCCACCACCGGCCGCCAGCGTCTGCTCGGGAGCCGACCGTCCGGGAACAGCAGCAGCAGCAGGACCAGTCCCAGGCCGACACCGACGATCCACAGCCAGGAGGTGAGCCAGAAACTCAGCGACAGGTCCAGCGGCACGTCCCGCGGCACGAAGGCCACAGCCGGCTGCGTGCCCAGCCCCAGCCCCACCAGGCGCGCGTCCGCGTAGGCCATGATCGCGACGTGCAGCGCGTCGACCACCCCGATCGCCAGGAACACCCGCGCCAGCCCGTGGTCCGGCCAGCGGCGACCGATCGCCCAGCCGATGAGGAGGATGATCACCGCCGGCGGGCCGTTGTGGAGCATCCAGCGTGCGTAGAGGACCTCCACGGGCCGTCCGCGCACCAGCATGGAGCCGATGGCGACCACCACCAGTGCGATCCCGGCGAGCGCGACCAGGCCCGCGGTCCGCGACCGCGAGCCGTCGGGTCGGAATCCCTCAGCGCCCTCCATCACCCAGATGATGACGGAACCCGTCGCGGAGGGGAAGCGGTGACCCCCTACCCGGTGGGTGTGGACAGCCGCACCATCGAGGAGTGGCCTTCACGCCGCGGGACACCGGCCAGCACCGTGGGCAGAGGGCCTCGTTCGGGGGAACGTGACCGTTATCGCCGCCGCAGTGCCGGGGGATGTGGCCACACCGGTAGTGGGCAGCAGGCCGCCCGTGCGACGGCGCAGATGATCACGACCGCGAGTACGACTGGAGGAGGACGAGATGAGGACGAGGATCACCGCGACGCTCGCAGCGATGCTGCTGGCGATCGGCATGCTCGCAGCGCCGGCCGCGGCCGACGGACACCATCACGACGACGATGGCTGGGGAGCGATGGGCCCGCACCCGCACGCGCTGCTGCTCCACGCAACGACGGTTCCGAACCCGGACTACGACGCGAACGACCCCACGACCGGCCCGCCTGTCGTCGCGATCGCGTGGGCACGGTGTGTGGACCTGGCCGGCGGCAAAGCACTGCCCAAGAGCAACCACCACAGGGGCATCCACACTGGCACCGCGGGAGCGGCGTTGCGCGAGCGTGCCGGCCATGTCGTCGTGCCGTTCGACTGTGCGACCTACACGAGCTTCTTCGAAGAAGGGTGAGCGTCCTCGCCCCGGTCACAGGCCAGGGCGAACAGCACCAACCGATCAACCCTGACACGCGAACGACACCCCCGCAGGGCACGACCGCGTGCGACAACCGGTCCGGCCGAGGCTGCAGGGCCTCGGCCGGACCAGCGCGGAGGCGCCGACCCGAAGGCACCCACGCGAGGACCCGACGCAGGGTGCCGACGTAGCAGCACCCACGCGCGGCACGGACGCGGGGGCCCGGCGCAGCAGCGTGGATGCAGCCATGGTGGGACGGAACGATGCCAGAAGGCGGCCGCCGATGGCCGCCCTGTGGCACCAAAGCGCCTTCGTGGATGGAGTGGTGTACGAAACCGGCCACGGATGGCCGCCCTACGTCACCAACCAACCTTCTTGGACGGACCGTGTGGAGTGGTGTACGAAGCCGGCCACGGATGGCCGCGACACGTCACCAACGCACCTGCCTGGGCCGGTGGGGCACGGACCCCGACGGCCCGCCCGTCAGCTCCTACCGGGCTACCGGAGATCGCCCGGCACTCGACCGTCGGCCATATCGAAGGTCAGGGTCTCCCCTCCACGCAGCGTCTCGCAGCGGTGGTCGAACCCGATCGTGACCCCGGGCAGGTCAGAGGACGCCGCGCTGACCTTGAGACAGTCGTGGTTGAGGTGCACCCGCAGCTGGTGCCCGCGGTAGTGCAGCGGGAAGGTCAACTCCGCGACCTCGTCGGGCAAGGTCGGCTCGAAGCGCAGCACGTTCTCCTCCACCGCCAGCCCGGTGTAGCCACGCTGCACCAGATCGAGGGTCCCGGTCATCGCCCCGAGGTGGATGCCCTCCTGGGTCGTACCCCCCTGGACGTCGTCGACGTCGCTGCGCAGCGCCTGCTCGAACAGGTCCCAGGAACGGCGCCGGTCGGAGCGCGCCAGCAGCCAACTGTGCACCACCGCACTCAGCGTCGATCCGTGGGAGGTCCGCGCCCGGTAGTACTCGATCGTGTCGGGGATGCGGTCCGGGCTCCAGTCGTAGCCAAGCCCCCGCAGGATCTGCTCGAGCTCATCGGCGGTCAGCAGGTAGAACAGCATCAGGGTGTCGGCCTGCTTGGCGACCTTGTAGCGATCAGGGGTGTCATCCTCCGCGTGCAGGATGCGGTCGAGGCGCTGGATATCGCCGTAGCGGCGCCGATAGTCGTCCCAATCGAGCTCCTCGAGCTCGTCGTAACCCGCGAACTGGCTGATGATCTGCTCGCCGTGGAAGGGCACGTACATCCGTCGCGTGAGGTCCTCCCACTGATCGAGCTCCGAGCGGCTGAGGTCGAGCTCACGCTCCACGTCGTGGCGGACCGGTTCCGGGAGCAGGTCGAGCAGCTCGAAGGTGCGCCGGATGGTCCACACCACCATCACGTTGGTGTAGGCGTTGTCATCGAGCCCCGGATCGTCCCGATCGGGGTAGCCCTCGTGGAACTCGTCCGGGCCCATCACCCCACACAGGTGGTAGCGGTCGTCGACACGGTCGTAGGTGGCCAGGCTGGCGAAGAAGCGGGTCACCTCGACCATGAGTTCCAGGCCGTAGTACCGCAGGAAATCCCGATCCGCGGTGGTCTCCACGTACTGCCACACGTTGTAGGCGACAGCGAGGTTGATGTGGTGCTGCAGGCTCGAGTTGTCCGGCTTCCACTCCCCCGACATGGGGTTGAGGTGCATCTGCTGGGACTCTTCACGGCCATCGGAGCCGCTCTGCCAGGGGAAGGTCGCACCGGCGTGACCAGCCCGGGCCGCGCGGTCGCGTGCCTCACCGAGGCGGCGGTGCCGGTAGAGGAGCAGGGACCGCGTCAGGATCGGCATCCGCAGGTTCAGGTAGGGGAGGATGAACACCTCGTCCCAGAAGATGTGGCCCCGGTAGGCCTCGCCGTGGAGCCCGCGGGCGGGAACGCCGACATCCCGATCGATCGTGTTGTGCGAGGCCGTCTGCAGGGCGTGGAAGGTGTGCAGGTTCACCACCTGCTGCACCGACTCGTTCTCTCCGAACCGCAGCCCGAAACGATCCCACAGCTGATCCCACTTGGCCACATGGCTGGCGAGCAGCTCGTCGAACCCCGGGGCGTGCACGGTGGCGCGGACCGCGGTCTCCGCCGGCTCGGAGATGGCGGGGTCACCGCCGACCACGATCGCGACCAGCTTCTCCACCGTGACGGAACGATCCTCGGACACAGGGAGTTCGAGCGCATGACCGATGAGGCCATCGTCCTCCAACCACTGCCGTGAGGACTCCTCCGGCTCCGCACCGGTGTCGTCATACACCCGTGCACGCTGTGCCTCCGCGAGCCGCAGCTGCGACTGGTTGGTGCGGGCCACCACCAACGCCGTGTGGGCGTCGACCTCCTCGCAGGACAGCAACTCGAGATGCTCGTCGGAGAGGTCGCGGTAGCGCTCCACACCCCAGTTGCTCACCTTCGTGTCGATGGCGCACTGCACCGTCAACCGCCCGGAGAACCCCTCGGCGAGGAAGGTCGACTCCAGGGCAGCGAGCCGAGGATCACCGAGGTGCACCAGGCGACGCTGGGTGACCCGCAACCGCCGGTCGTCGTCGAGCAGGACGCTCAGGTGACGGGTCAGCACCCCACGCCGCAGGTCGAGCTCCGTGCGGTAGTCCTCGAAGCTCGCGTCCTCTGGCACCACCCACGGGCCGTCATCGACACGGAACCGCAGGAACAGCCAGTTCGGGAGGTTGACCATCGACTCGTTGGTGATCTCCACCTCGTCGATGTGATCGGTCAGCCGGTTGAACACCCCCGCCCGATAGGTTCCCGGGTAGTGCGTGTCGTCAGCGCGGGCCTCCGGTACGGCACCGCGGCTGCCGAGCACGCCGTTGCCCAGGGTGCACAGCGCCTCCCGCAACCCCTGCTCGTCAGCGTCGAAACCCTCGTAGGCCAGTGCCCACGCACTCATGCCTCCACCTCCTCGTCATGCTGGTCGTCCCGATGGCGGACCAGGTCGGCCAGCTCGGTCAGGAACCGTTCCGTGTCCTGCGGGGCTTCCAGGGCCACATCAGCCAGCGTTGGCCGGTCGTCCCCCTCCCCGCGGACCACGACCGCGACACCTCCGTGCGCGACCACCGATCGGAAGCCGTCCTCATCGGTCAGGTCGTCGCCGACGTAGATCGGGATGCGGTCCTCCGCATCGAGCTCGGTGAGCAGCGTCTCGATCGCGCGCCCCTTGTCCCAGTCGATGTCGGGCCGGATTTCGTTGATGCGTTTCCCACCCGTGCTGCGCAGACCCTCGTGGGCCGCCGCGACCTCGGCGACCACGTCCGCGAGCTGCGCACGCTGGTCGGGGTCGTCGACCCCGCGGTCGTGGACCGCGATGGCGAAGCGCTTGCGCTCCAACCGGGCGCCCTCGATGGCACCGACACGCGCGTCGAGGTCGCGCTGTGCCGCATCGAGAGCATCAAGGGCCTCCACGGCGATCTGTTCCGAGGAACCGTCGGGGTGGCGGATGTCGAAGCCGTGGGAGCCCGCGTAGGCCAGTCCCTCGATGCCGACCTTGCCACGCACGTCCTCGAGGTCGCGGCCGCTGACGATGGCGACCAGGGTCGTTGCCGCCAGTGCGGAGATGGCGTCCCGCATCCCCTCGCTGAGCAGGGCATCGTCCGGGTCGTCGACGATCGGGGTGAGGGTGCCGTCGTAGTCCAGGAACACCGCCAGCCGGCCCCCCAGCCGCTGGCCGAGGCGTTCGGCCACGGGAAGCGCCCCCGGAAGCTGATCGAGCCGGTCCTGCTCCGGGTCGGATGCGGCGGGTGCGGTTCCTGCGGACATGCGGTCCTCCTCCTGGGGACGCCCGACGATCGCTGCGAGGTCCAACGCCGGTACGTCGTGACCGTGCATGCAACCTGCCGTGCGCGGCATCGTCCGAACGGACGACACGGCGCCCTGCAGCCACCAACCGATGACAGGAAACCACTTTGTACGCTAGTTTCCTGGCAACCAGTGCGCGTCCGTGGCGCCGTTGTTGGAGCGCCGTTGGCGGAGTGCCAGTGGCGGAGTGCCAGTGGCGGAGTGCCAGAGGCGGAGTGCCAGACCACGAGCCAGGCGAGGAGGAGCGATGCTCGGCGATCGCGTCCGCGGGCTGCGGCTCGAACGTGGCCTGACCCAGGCACAACTCGCCGAGTTCGCCGGGGTCAGCCGGCAACTGGTCGGTGCGGTCGAGGCCGACCGCCACCTCCCGCGGGTGGACGCCGCCGTACGGCTCGCGGCCGCGCTGTCGACCACGGTGGAGGAACTGCTCGCCCCGGAGACCCGGGAGGTGGTCGGTGTCCTGGAACAGCCCGTGGACGGTGCCCTGGTCCGCATCGCGCGGGTGGGTGAAGGGTTGGTGTGCGTCCCTGCGGCCGGTTCCGGCGAGGGTTGGGCCAGTGCCGACGCACAGGTCTGTGCTACGGGCGTGCGGGTGTTCGATGTGGAACGACCGGCGGCCCTGGTGGCGGGCTGCGATCCGATCATCGGGCTGGCAGCCCGGCTGCTGGAGGTGACGCGGGGCCCCCGGGTGGTGCCCGTCGCCACCTCGAGTGCTGCAGCCATCGCTGCCCTGGAAGGCGGCCGGACCCACGCGGTGATGGTGCACGGCCCCGATGGGGGCCTGCCCGTCGCCTCGACGAGGGTGCGACGGTGGCACATCGCGAGCTGGCAGGTCGGGCTGGCCGCCCCCGCTGACCTGCCCGAGGGATGGGTGGACGAGGCGTTGGCGGGCCGACGCGCGGTCGCGCAGCGCGAACCCGGCGCCGGTAGCCAGGCAGCCTTCGAGCGCGCGCGACACCGTCACCACGCCACGACAGCCGTGGTCGACGGCCCACGGGTGAGCGGCCATGCGGAGGCCGCCTGGCGCGCCGCGACCGACGGCGTGGTCGCCGTGACCATCGAACCTGCGGCGCGCGCGAACGGGCTCGTCTTCCACGCCCTCGAGGCACACCGCTCACAACTGTGGGTGGCCGAGGAGCACCTCGACAACGCGCTGCTCCACGCCTTCATCGAGGAACTCACGGGTGAGCGCGTGCAACGACGGCTCACCGCGATCGGCGGCTACGACCTCGCCGACACCGGCCGTGAGATCGCCGCATGAGCAGCCGTCGACACCACCTCCGCCCGGTTGGCCTCCGGCTCCACGCCGCTGGGCTCGGGGCCCTCACCCTGCTTGCCGGGTTGCTGGCTGCCTGCTCCCCGGATGCCCAGGCGGTCACCGCCGATGAACCCCTGCTGATCGCCGGCGCGTCTGACCTGCTGCCCGCCTTCACGGTGCTGGGCGCGGCCTTCGAGGACGCCACCGGCGAGGAGGTGGTGTTCAGCTTCGGCTCCTCCGGGCAACTCGCCCAGCAGCTGATCGAAGGCGCCCCGATGGACCTCTACGCCGCCGCCAACGTGGCCTTCGTCGACCAGGTGCTCGCCGCCGGGGTCGGCGATGCCACCACCCAGTCCACCTACGCCTTCGGCCGTCTCACGATCTGGTCCTCCACGGCTGCCTGGCGGGACTGGCAGGACCTCGACGCTGTCGCGGCCGATGACCGCGTGACGACCATCGCGATCGCCAACCCGGAACACGCGCCCTACGGCCTGGCTGCCAGGCAGGCCTTCACCTCGACCGGGCTGTGGGACACCGTCGAGCCCAGGCTGGTCTACGGGGAGCACATCTCCGACACCCAGCGCCTGGCTGCCACCGGCAACGCCGATGTCGCCATCATGGCGCTGTCCCTCGCGCTGGCCGCGGACGAGGTCGGCGAGGGCAGCTGGGTCCTGTTGGACGAGGAGTTGCACGAACCGCTCCAGCAGGACCTGGTGGTCGTCGCCGAAGACCCCGACCGGGCAGCGTTGGCTGAGCGGTTCATCGACTACGTCACCTCCGAGGACGGCCGTGAGGTCATGCGCCGCTACGGGTTCCTGCTGCCCGGCGAGGAGCCCACCGGGGTACTGGCCGAGTGAGCGAGATCGACTGGTTCCCGCTGTGGCTGTCGTTGCGGGTCGCGACGCTCGCCACCCTCCTAACCACCGTGGTGGGGGTCACCGGCGCCTACGTCCTGGCCCGCTTCCGGTTCCCGGGCCGGGGCCTGATCGAGGCGGTGGCGAGCCTGCCCATCGTGCTGCCACCCACCGTGCTCGGCTACTACCTGCTGGTGGCGATCGGGCGGAACTCGCCCATCGGCCGGGGCTACGAGGCACTCATCGGGCGGCCGCTGGTGTTCACCTGGCAGGCTGCCGTGATCGCCGCAGCCGTGGCGAGCCTGCCCTACTGCCTGCGGACCGCGACCGCGGCGATCGAGGCCGTCGACGCCGGCTACGAGGAGGCCGCCCGGGTCGCCGGCCTCCACGGCACCCGGCTCGCTTCCACGGTCACCCTGCCCCTGGCCAAGCGCGGCATCATCGCCGGCATCTCCCTGGCGTTCGCCCGCGCGCTCGGCGACTTCGGCACCACCATCATGGTCGCCGGCAACATCCCCGGCCGTACCCAGACCATGCCCATCGCCGTCTACGACCGCGTCCAGGCCTTCGACTACGCCACCGCCGGGGTACTGGCCGGCGTGCTGTCCATCGTGGCCATCGTCGTGCTGCTGGCGGTACGCCGGCTGGAGCAGAGTGCGCTATGAGCCTCGAGGTCGATGTCCGCAACCGCATCGGGGCGTTCCACCTCGATGCCCGCTTCACCCTGCCACCCGGGTTGACCGTGCTGTTCGGACCCTCCGGTGCGGGCAAGACCCGACTGCTGCGGCTGCTGGCCGGGCTGGACCGTCCCACGCAGGGCCGGATCGCCCTGAACGGCACGGTGTTCGATGAGGTGGCGACCCGGACGCACCTACCAGCCCACCACCGCCGCATCGGCATGGTCTTCCAGCAGCCCTACCTGCTGCCGACACGCACGAGCCGTGGCAACGTCGCCCTCGCGGTCCGCGCGGGGGACCGGCACCGGCGGCGTGAGCGGGCGGAGGAGCTGCTGACCCAGGTCGGCGCCGAGGCGCTCAGCACGCGCCGTCCGCACCAGCTCTCCGGCGGTCAACGCCAGCGCGTGGCCCTGGCACGAGCGCTGGCCGGGCAGCCACGCCTGCTGCTGCTCGACGAACCCTTCAGTGCGCTCGAGGTTCCGGTCCGCAGGCAGCTGCGGGTGTTGGTCCGCGAGCTCGTGGCGCACACCCAGGTCCCCACGGTGTTCGTCACCCACGACCTCGACGAACGACGCGAGCTCGCTGAGCACGTCCTGCTGGCCGAGCACGGGACGATCGACACCCTGGAGCACGTCGTCGACACCCGCGAGCGCGACAGCGACCCGCGACCGGGGTGATCACGCATCGTTGGGACTTCGCCGCGGCAGCGGCTCATCGGTGAGCCTCGCCGCGCTGACAGCGACACCAACATCCTCCTGCGCCGGCGCAACGGCGCGCCCGGCATCGGCGCCGCTGGGGAGGTCGCGGTCGGGCAGGTCGCCGCCGAGCAGGTCGCCGCCAGGGAGGCCGTGGCCAGGCAGGTCGCGGGCGGGCAGGTCGCGACGACCGGCCGGACGTACCCCGTTCGCACGGCACGGGAACGTCACGTTGCCCCCGCGGTTGAGCTCATCGACCACCGCCTGCCGGAGCTCGTAGGTGAGCACGAGCATCGCGGTGGGATCCAGCAGGCCCCTGAGCTCGTCAGCCCACCCAGGATCCACGACCGACACCAGCAGCGAGGACCCTTGTGGCAACTCGTCGCCGAGCGCCAGCAGCTCGAACTTCAGTGGTGCGCTGCGTAACCGGCCGCGCAGACCGCCTACCACGCGACCACCGGCTGCGGTTGCGACGACCGGACCTGCGAGCCCACCGATGACGGTTGCGACGACCCCTCCGACCATCAGCCCACGGCTGCCATGATGTCGCGTGTCCGTGACCCGCAGTCGTGCCACATCGTCCTTCACCAGCGCCGCTGCGTCCACGATCCCAGCCGCCGCTGCGGACCCACCGTCGTTGCAGGCCATGAGCAGTTCCCCAGCCGCCTCCTGCTGCGGGAAGACCGCGATCAGCAACGGGATCGTGTGGGCGGACATGGGCTACCACTCCTGCGCGTGCCGGGGCCTGACAGCACGCCGTCGACGACAGTGACCGCTGCGGGCCCGGCCACCACTGCGCCCGGGTCCGCTGGCGACGCTGGCCGGAGCTCGACCCGGCCTCGTCACGCTACGGCGAGGTGTCAGGGGCAACCTCACCCGTTCCGGGTAGTCCCTGGGGCAGCGGTTCGCCGGTGAGCTCCGCGGCACCGAGCATGACACCTTCCTCGCTGGCGAGGAACCCGTCGAAGCGGCTCGACCCGTCAGCGGCAGCAGCCAGCCGACCTCCCGCAGCCACCTCGCCATCGCCAGCGACGCTGAAGGTGACCGCTCCCCCGGTCTCCAGCTGCTCGACCATGTCCGCGCGGATCTCGTCGAGCAGCAACCGGGCGCCGGCTGCCTGCAACTCGCCGTGCAGACGCTCGACCCAGTGGTGTTCGACCGCGGCGACCAGCACCGAGGAGTCCGGGGGCAGCTCCTCCCCGATGGCCTGCATCTCCGACTTCAGCGGTGCCCCGCGCAACCGTCCGCGCAGCGCACCGATCGCGCCGCCGCCGGCAGCGGTGAGGGCGAGGGGGCCGGCAACCACACCGATGATGCCGCCGACGAGCCCACCGACCAGCAGACCACGACGTCCACGGTGCCGCGCGTTGGTCAGCTTCAGTTCCCCGTCGGAGGTCTTCGCGATCGAGGCGGCGTCGATGATGCCCAGCATCCCGGCTCGGCGGCCGTCCTTGATCTCCGCGAGCCGGCGAGCAGCCTCATCCGCGTCGGGGTAGGCCGCGATGATCAGCTGTACAGGTGCTGCGCTCATGGTGTTCCTCTTCCTCGGTCATCAGGGTCACCGGACACCAGCGCGGACGCGGTAGGGGGTGCGCGCAGGCCTCCGGCGCGTGCAGGCGGACGCTACGACGGCGACCTCGATCGACGCCTCACCCGTTGTGGGTGAGCTGGTGCCCGTCACAAGCCCGCCCGTCGTCGGGCCTCCCCGATCCGTAGATCCCTGCGACCTATGCTGCCGCGCCATGCGCGATGCCGGCCGGCATCGCACCGCCTGGCGATGGTTCCCCCGTGCTCTTCCCCACCGTGACCTTCGCGCTGTTCATGGCGGTGGTGCTGCCTATCGCCTGGCGACTGGCGCCCCGACCGGGACGGCCAGCGTCACAGGCGCTGGCGTGGAAGCTGTTCCTGGTCGTGGCCAGCTACGTGTTCTACGGCGCCTGGGACTGGCGCTTCGTGCCGCTGCTCATGCTCTCGACCGTCGGCAACGAGGTCGCTGCCATGGGCATCCACCTCGCCCGTGACCGTGCTGCCCGGGACCGGTGGCTGGCGGGGGCGCTGATCGGCAACCTCGGTGTCCTGGCGTGGTTCAAGTACGCCGGGTTCCTGGCCGGCAGCGCCGACGGTCTGCTGCGCCTGGTGGGCCTGGAGATCGACGTGCCCTACCCCGAGGTGGTCCTGCCCGTCGGTATCTCCTTCTTCACCTTCCAGGCCATCAGCTACGTCATGGACGTCCACCGTGGGCGACTGCGCCCCACCCACCTGCTGGACGTCGCGGTGTACCTGGCGTTCTTCCCGCAGCTGGTCGCCGGGCCGATCGTGCGGGCGGGTGAGTTCCTGCCGCAGCTCGCGGTCGGTCCCGACCCCCGCGGGGTCCCGGTGGGTCGCGCGCTGCGGCTGATCGGGATGGGGCTCGTGCTCAAGGTGGTGGTGGCCAACCACCTCGCCGAGGAACTGGTCGACCCGTTGTTCGCCACGCCCGGGCGCTACGGCGGCGGACAGACGCTGCTGGGCATCTACGGCTACGCGGTGCAGATCTACGCGGACTTCGCGGGCTACACCTCGATCGCGATCGGGGTGGCCCTGCTGCTGGGCTTCGAGTTCCCCGCCAACTTCGACCGCCCCTACGCCGCCCGCTCGCTCCAGGAGTTCTGGCGCCGGTGGCACATGACGCTGTCACGGTGGTTGCGTGACTACCTCTACATCCCGCTGGGAGGCAGCGCCGGTAGCGCACGACGGACCCAGCGCAACCTGCTGCTGACGATGCTGCTGGGTGGCCTGTGGCACGGCGCGGCTTGGACCTTCGTGGTCTGGGGCGGGCTGCACGGGCTCGGGCTCGTGGTCGAGCGTCGCCGTCAGGCCCGGATCGAGGCCGCTTCCGCGCAGGGTGACCACGACACCGCCTACGACGGCCGCGCCCACCTCATCCCGCCTGGCGCGCCGCCCCGGCCACTGCGCCCCTTGACCGGCTGGCTGGTCACCTTCCACCTCGTGTGCCTGGGGTGGGTGTTCTTCCGGGCGCCCTCCTTCGAGGTGGCACTCTCCGTCCTGGGTGGGCTGTTCCGCGGGCGCTCTGAGCTCCCCCTGGCGCCGACGGTGGTGCTGCTGATCGCCGTGGTGCTGCTGGCCCAACAGCTCGGGGACCGGCCACGCGCCTGGCTACGTGACACCTGGGATGCCCTGCCCGTGCCACTCCATGTGGCCACCTTCGCCCTCGTGCTGGTGGTACTGGACGTGTTCGGCCCCGACGGTGCCGCCCCCTTCATCTACTTCCAGTTCTGATCCGACCAACCGCCCGCCAGCGACCGACCCGGAGCCATCGCAGCCCATGCCAGTCAGGACCAGACCACCGCAGCGGTCAACACGCAGCAGCGCCGGCACCGCCGTCGCCGCGGTCCTGGCTGCCCTGGTGCTGGGTGCACTGCTCAACGGACCGGGATTGGTCACCGCGGCGACCGGGCTGGACGTCGGTACGACCCGCACCGTCGCGATGCGGCTCGCCACGGTCATCGAGGGCACGGGAGCACGGCTGCGTCTCGATCGCCCGCAGGTGTGGTTGACCTCGCTGCGGGACCGGGGCTCGGAACTGCTCAGCGGCGGCCAGCCGCAGGACGGGGACGCCCGCTCCGCTGCCACCTCGACGGAGGGAGATCCGGATGCCCCACAAGCGCCCGACGCCCGGTCCACCGCACCGGGTTCGGTCCGCGAGCATGACCGCGTCCAACGCCCGGTCTCTGCTGCGCAGCCCCTGGAGGTGCTGCTGATCGGCGACTCCCTCATCGGTGCGATCGCCGACGGGTTCGGGCGCGTCACCGATGAGCGTGCAGAGGTGCGCTGGACCAAGGACGTGCGGATCAGCACGGGACTGGCCCGCCCCGATGTCCTGGACTGGCCCCGCCACCTGGAGCAGCAGTTGGCCCTCCAGGATCCGGACGTGGTGGTGCTCATGCTGGGCGGCAACGACGACCAGAGCCTCACCCAGGCACCCGGCGGCGTGCTCCACCTCGGCGACGACGGCTGGGCGGCCGAGTACGAGCGCCGCGTCGCCGAGCTGCTCGCGGTCGCCGAAGCCGGGGACCGTCTGGTCATCTGGCTCACCCTGCCAGCGATGCGCCCGGACCGGCTGGAACGCACCCGTCCGACGATGCACGCAGCCGCTGCGCGCGCCCTCGCCAGCACCGAGGTCGAGGTACTCGACACCGCGCCGCTGATCTCGCCCGACGGCTACGCCGCCCGGTTGGACGGTGTGCAGCTCCGCGCAGACGACGGGGTGCACCTCACCCATGCCGGCGGTGACCACGTCGCGGAGCACCTCGACGCGCTGCTGCGGGACCGCTACGACCTCCCCGGGGGCTGATCCGGCCCGCGATCCCGACGCGCATCCCGACGCGCATCACGGAGCGCATCACGGAGCGCGTCGGGACGACAGGGTGTGCCGGATGCCGTCGACACACGCCGCACCGACGGCCACCCTGCGACAGCCCCTCACCGGATCGCCCCCGCCACAGACCGGTCCAGCGTTACGCTGTGAGCGCGTCGAAGGCCTCGGTAGAGGGTGAGGCGGATCGCAGCGACAGGCATGGGAGGGCTACTGGAGCGCGAGGTTGCGCTCCGTTCGTTGCATGCCGTCCTCGCCACAGCCGGACAGGGACGGGGTTCGGTCGCCGTGGTGAGCGGTGAGCCCGGCATCGGCAAGTCCGTGCTGCTCGACCGCTTCGCCGGACTGGTCACCAACCGGGCACGGGTGCTGGTCGGGATGTGCGACGACCTCACGACGCCACGCCCGCTGGGCCCCTTCCTGGACATCGCGCAGCAGGTTGGCCCGACACCACCACGTGTGCCCGTGGCCGGTCGCTCCCCGGGCGAGGTCGCCGCACTGGTGCTGGGTGAGCTGGACCGCACGAGCTCACCGACGCTGCTGGCCATCGAGGACGTGCACTGGGCCGACCAGGCCAGCATCGACGTCATCACCCTGATCGGCCGACGCATCGCCGAGCACCCGGCGGTGCTGTTGCTCACCCTGCGTCCGGGGGAGCTCGAGCCAGCCGACCCGCTGCGGGCGACCCTGGACGCGGTGCGGCGCAGCATCACCCTCCATCTGGAGCTCGCCCCGCTGTCCCGTCGTGCAGTCCGGCAGCTGGCCGGCGAGCGTGGTGAGCAGATCTACGAGCTGAGCCAGGGCAACCCCTTCTTCGTGACCGAGCTCCTCGAGCACGGTGACGCGCCGCCCGCGCGGTCGCTGGCCACCGCCGTGCTCGGCCGGGTGAGCCGCCTCGACCCCACCGCACGTGAGCTCCTCGAGCTGCTCTGCCTGGTCCCGGGTCGCGTCTCGACGCAGCTGCTCGACCTGCTCGACCCGTCGTGGGCCGTGACCCTCGAGCAGGCGGAGCGCCGCGGGCTGCTGCGGATCGATACCGCCCACGTCCGGTTCCGCCACGAGCTGACCCGCGACGCCGTCGGCTCCGGTCTGACCTCGGGCCGACGCCGACTGCTGCACCGGCGCATCGCCGAGGCGCTGGTCCGGGTCGATGCCGATCCCGCCGAGGTGGTCCACCAGGCCGAGGCCGCGGGCATGGTCGAGCTCGCCGCGTCCCACGCCCTGCCGGCCGGCCTGCAGGCCGCAGGCCACGGTGCACACCGCGAGGCCTACACCCACCTGCGACGTGCAACGCGGGGTGCCGAGGAGCGGCTCGGCCCGCGGGAGCGGCTCGAGCTGTACGAGGAGCTTGCCCGTGCGGCCTGGCTGACCGGTCGGTTGGAGGAGGCCTCGTCGACGGTGACGCAGGCGATCGTGCTCGCCCGCCGACTGGACGACCACGCGTGCAGCGGCCGGGCTGCTGCGCTCCGTGCCCGCCTGCACTGGTTCCGGGGCGACGGCGCTGCGGCGTGGCGGGATGCGACCGATGCGGTGCACGACCTCGAGGCGAGGGGCCCCTCGCCGGAGCTGGCCCGTGCCTACGCGCAGGCCGCTGAGCTGAGCATGCTCTGCAGCCGGACCGCTGCCGCGTCGCGCTGGGGGCGGCACGCCATGGAGCTGGCCGACGACGATGACGCCACCCGTACCCGGGCACTGAGCGCCATCGCGGGCTCGCGCCTGCAGCTGGACCCGGGAGCCGCGACCGAGCTGGTCGACACTGTGGAGCTGGCACGCGCGGCGGGCGAGGTGGAGCAGGTCGTGTTCTCCCTGGTGACCCTCGCCTACCTGCAGCAGCTCTGGCTGCAGCCGGCGACCGCCCGGGACCACGCCGTGCGGGCACGCACCTGCGCCGAGGAGCACGAGCTCGACGGCATGGCGGCCTTCATCCGGGCCTTCCTGGTCTGGCTGGAACTGCGGGAGGGTAGGCCGCAGGCGGTCGCGAACCTCCCGCTGCCGTCCACGACGCCGGGACCCGACACGACCACCTCGATGCCGGGACTGCTGGCTCGGCTGGTCCTCGCGGAGCTCGCCGTGCGGACCGGGGCAGCTGGTGCCGCCGGGCGGCTCGGCCAGGTGGCTGCGGCGCTGGACGGGACGCAGGAGCTGGTCCTGATCGCCCCGGTGCTCGGACTCCAGGTCGAGCAGGCGTTGGTGGACGACACCCCGCTGCCACGCGAGCGGTTCTCCCAGCTCGCGGCGATCGTCGGACCGGAGCCGCTGCAGGAGGGGTGCGCTGCAGCGCACGTCGCGGCGTGGGCCGCGGTGTGCGGTGTGTCCACCGGCTTCCGGGGTAGGGCGCCGGCGCCCCTGGAGGCGATGATCGCCGGTCGGTGGCAGGAGGCGGCGGAGGGCTTCGCTGCCGTCGGCTGGCGACACGACCGCGCGCTCCTGCTGTCGCTGCTCGATACACCCGAGGCGCTGCACGAGTCGTTGGAACTCGCCCGCTCCCTGGGCGCCGCACCGCTGGCGCGTCGGGTCACCCGACGTCTGCGGGCCCTGGGTCTGCGTGTCCCGAGGGGGCCGAGGTCCTCCACGCAGGCGAACCCGTCCCAGCTGACCGACCGGCAGCTCGAGGTGCTGCACCACCTGCGTGCCGGCCGCAGCAACGCCGACATCGCCGCCAGCCTGCACCTCTCCCCGCGGACCGTCGAGCACCACGTCGCAGGGATCCTCGCCAAGCTCGGGGCGGCATCACGGGTGGAGGCGGTGGCGCGTGCCGCCGAGCGTGGCATCACGTAGGTGGCGCACGGGGCGAAGGCCCGTGGTGCTCGTCCCAGAGACCCGTACCAGCACCGATGTCCTCCACCGGGTCGGTGCGTAGCGTCGGACGACGTCATGGCATCGGTCCATCGGGCCGTCACTGAGACCCCACGCACCCAGGGAGGAACCCCCCATGGCCACCCAGAGCCCCGCCCCCATCGACACCGACGAACTGCTCCGTCAGGTCACGGACATGTACCGCGCCGTGGCCGAGACGCCCCACGACCCCTTCCACTTCGAGACGGGCCGGCCCCTGGCGGAGCGGCTCGGCTACCCGCCGAACGAACTGGACCGCATCCCCGCCGAGGCCATCGACTCCTTCGCCGGCGTGGGGTACGCCTTCGACCTCGCCGACCTCCAGGCGGGCGAGCAGGTACTCGACCTGGGATCGGGCTCCGGCATGGACGCCTTCGTGGCTGCGTTGGCGGTCGGCGGCGGGGGCCGGGTCGCGGGCATCGACATGACCGACGCCCAGCTCGACAAGGCCGAGCGTCTGCGCGCGGCACGCGGGTTCGGCCACGTCAGCTTCCGGCGCGGCCGGATCGAGCAGCTGCCCTTCGACGACGCGAGCTTCGACGTGGTCATCTCCAACGGGGTCATCAACCTCGCGCCCGACAAGCCGCGCGTGTTCGGCGAGGCGGCGCGGGTGCTGCGCCCAGGTGGACGCCTGGCCATCGCCGACATCGTCACCGACGAGCCGCTGACCGAGGCCATCGTGTGCGATGTCGACCTGTGGGCCTCCTGCATCGGGGGCGCGCCGCAGGAGGCGACCTACCGGGAGGCCATCGCAGGTGCCGGGCTGCGGGTGGAGGCCACCAAGACCAACCCCTACCGTTTCCTCTCCGAGCAGGCCATCAACGCCAGCCGCACCTTCGGGGTCCACAGCGTGTCCGTGCTGGCCGTCAAGCCCGACGGCACCTGAGCCGTCGCAGGCGCTGCCGACCTCCGGTCCGGGCTCCACCTCGCTGCATCAGCTGCCGGGCACGACCGTGGGGTCGGACAGCGGCCCACCGCCGGGTGTTGACGACGCTGCCCGCCACCACACCCGCATACCGGCGACCAGACCGTCGGGCTCCTCGGCGAAGCACCGCTGACCGAGCGGGCGCGCGGCCGCCTGGAGCTCGGCGCGGCGGCGATCGAGCAGCCCACACAGCGCGCCGACCTGCCGCTCCCCGGCGAACCGGTCCGGATCGCCCACCAGGTCCGCACGGAGCACGGCGAGGTCGTGGTCGTCGCCGAGGAGGTCGGTCAGCTCGTGGACCTCACGCCGCCGGGCCTCGAGGACCGCAGGCCAGGCCGCCTCGAGCAGCCGCAGGTGGTGACGGTGGTACTTCGCCCGCTTGCGCCACAGGTGGAAGGTGGACGAGGTCGCATCGGCGTAGGCCTCGTCCATCCGTGCCCGTGCTCGACCGTAGGTCGTTGCCAGCCCGCCCTCGAACACCTCGAAGCCGTCGTCGTCGAGCTGCCACTCCGGGACCCGCTCACGGGCCTCGTCAAGCTGCAGGCGGATGGCATCGAGCCGTCCATCGAGATCGTCACCGATGGCCTGCTCCCGCCGTGCAGACAGGGCGGCCCGGATGGGGGCGAGCTCCTCGGCCATGCCGTCCTCGGCCATCCCGTCCTCAGCGAAGCGGGACAGCAGTGCGTCGTAGGTCTCCACGGCGACACCGTGGTCCCGGACCCGCGAGATGTCGCGCATCATGTCACGGAACGCGGCGTTCTCCCGCTGGTAGAGCTCGGGCGCGGCGGGCCGGACCAGCCGGAGCAGGGCCCGCACCTTCTTCCCCCGTTGCCGCACCTTGTGGACGGCACGGTGGCGATCATCATCATCGAGTTCGCCGAGCCCGCGGTCGATCTGCTCGACGGCGATACGGCGCAGCTCAGCAGCCGGCGCCGCACCAGCGTCCCAGCGGAAGGCGGCCATGAAGGTCGACTCCTGATCGGGTCCTGATCGGTTGCACCGCCGACGGTAGGTGAGCTGGCCGCGGCGGACGCCCGGCGAACGACCGGGGCGCGCCGCAGCAGGATGCGGCCGCCTGAAGGTTCCCGGAAGGGCCGCCGGCACCCTTCGACACCCTGGCGACGGCCCGGATGCGCTGCGGGACGGTCCCGCGAGGCGCGGTCACGGCCGCAAGGGGGCACGGGAGATGGCGAGGACCACGCGCAGACGGGTGCTGATCACGCTGCAGCCGGGGAGCGCGCGGTCGCCGTGGGTCTGGGATGGCTGCTGAGCGACGGGCCAGCCCAGCCGGCAGCGCCGTTCCACCCCGGGGACGACCCACCGACCTTCTTCGAGCGCCTCTTCCTCGGCGAGGTGGCTACCCGGATGGCCGATGAGCTGCTGGACCTGGTCGACGAGCTGATCTTCCCCATCGACCACCACGGGCTGGTCACCTCCGGTGACCTCCCTGACGACACCGGGTTGCAGCGGGTCAGGGACCGGGTCGGGCTGCCGCCGAGCCTGGACCCGGACTGGTTCCTCGGCCAGCTGCAGATCGGGACGTTCCCGGCCGGGTACGGGCACGCTGTCGAGCCGCACGGCCAGCGGGTGACCATCGGCGCGCACGCCGAGGTGGCGCCGACGGCGGGCCCCGCGCCGTCCTGGCTGGAGGAACTCGACGACGCGGTGTACGTCACCTTCGGCACCGTGTTCGCCCGGGCGTTCCCGGAGGTCCTGACCGAGGCCGCGCTCGGCGCGGCCGGCGTCGGCGTAGCCACGGTGGTGAGCATCGGCAACGCCGAGCCCCCGGCCGGCCTCACGGCAGCGACCGGGCCACAGCTACGGGTCGAGCGCTTCGTCCCCCAGGACGCCGTGCTCCGGCGCTGCACTGCCGCGGTGATCCACGGCGGGACGGGCACCGCCTTCGGTGCTCTCGCGCACGGGGTGCCCGTGGTCGTGATCCCCCTGGGGGCGGACCACGGCGGACACGCCCGGGCGATCACCACCCAGGGCGCGGGCATCGCGCTGCGCCGCGACGGGCTACGGGCCGAGGAGGTCACCGACGCGGTGCGGCAGTTGCGCGACGACCCCTCCTACCGGGCAGCGGCCGAGCGGTTGGGACGCGAACTGGCAGCCCTACCCGGCCCGGAGCTCGCCGTCAGCGCACTGGAGCAGCTGTCCCCACGGGCGTAGCGCTGTCGTCGTGCCGGACGACGTGGACAGCTGTTGGGCCCGCCCGGTACCCCGGCCCGCGCTCTGCGACGCCGCTGCGAACGTCCTGTCACCGATCGTGCAGGAGGAGTGAACGGTCACGCCATGGACCGTCGCTGGACGATGGGGTGTGCGTACGCGACGCTGCGCGCGCCGGAAGGAGCCGTATGGAGGTCGTGACCAACCCGCTGCGTGGCCGCGGGCTCCCTGACGTGAGTGACCTGCCCCTACAGCGCCTGCGCAGCGATCCGAGCGCCGCCCTGGCACTGCTGGCCAGGTGTCCGGCCCACGCACCGACCCCGCTGCGCACCCTGCTGCCGCTTGCGGAGCGGCTCGGGGTCGGGCAGCTGTACTGCAAGGACGAGCGTTCCCGGATGGGGCTGGGCAGCTTCAAGGCGCTCGGTGCGGGGCACGTCATCGCCCGGATGGCTGCTGACCGGCTGGACCGTCCGCACGAGCCCGCGAGCGCCGACGACCTGGCGACGGCGCTGCACGGCACGGTCTTCGTGTGCGCGAGTGCCGGCAACCACGGGATGTCGGTGGCCGCCGCCGCGGCGGTGTTCGGCGCCGAGGCGCGCGTCTACCTCAGCGAGACCGTGCCGGAGGCCTTCGCGCAGCGGCTCCGTGCACGGGGCGCAACGGTGGTGCGCGCGGGCAGCGACTACGAGGCCAGCATGACCGCCGCGGAGCAGGACGCGGAGGCGGCCGAGGACCGCGGGTGGGTGTTGCTGTCGGACTCCTCCTGGCCGGGCTACCTGGAGATCCCCGCGCAGGTGATGGAGGGCTACCTCGTGCTGGCGGCGGAGATGGTGGACGCCATCGACCCCGCCGCGACCCACGTGGTCGTGCAGGCCGGCGTCGGCGGGCTGGCGGCGGCGGTGGCTGCCCTGGTCCGTGACCGTTGGGGGGACGGGCCACGGGTGGTGGTCGTCGAGCCCTCGCGTGCCCCTGCCCTGCAGGCCAGCATCCGTGCCGGCCGGATGGTGACCGCACCGGGCCCGGTCTCCTCGATGGGGCGGCTCGACTGCAAGGAACCGTCCCTGCTCGCCCTGGCCGAGCTGGCCCGCACGGCGGACCACTTCGTCACGCTCGACGATGCCGAGGTGGAGGAGAGCGTGGTGTTGCTGCGCACCTACGGGATGGACACCACACCCTCCGGTGCGGCCGGTGTGGCGGCCCTGCACCACGCCGGCATCCACCGCGAGGCGCTGGGGCTGGACGGCGACAGCCGTGTGGCGGCGATCATCACCGAAGCGCCCGAGGACGTGCTGGTCGTGGCAGACGGCGCGGAGCTGCTGACCCGTCGCGCTCCCACGGAACTGCCGATCATCTGACGGCACGCCGTCTCCGATCGGCCATGATGGATCAGAACACCACGCGGATGCCGAGCAGGCCGGTCCCCTGAGCACGTCCGGAGAGCACGCGGGCGAGCTCGATCGCGTCCATCTCGATGTGTTGACCACCGTTGCCCCGCCGGAACCGTCCGCCCGCAGGTCCCGTCAGCTCCAGCTCGAAGGGCTCGTCGTGACGGCCCGCCCACTCGGCGACGACATCGGCCACGATGCGGCCGTCCACCGCGGGGTCGACGTCCAGGCTCCGACCGACCGCTCGGGCGATGTCGATCCGGTGCAGCCACACGTCGCGGGTGAGGATCGCGTCCATCAGGTTGCCGAGCGTGATCTTCGGCGGCATCCCGGCCGCGGTCGAGCCTCCGGGGTCCATCCCCAGCTGCACCCGGCGTAGGGGCCCCGGCAGGTCCATCCGGCCCTCGACCGCTGCCGGCGCGATCGCACGCAGCGCCGCGATCCGTTCGGGCGGAGCGAGGTGGTGGTGGTTCGCCACCTGCAGGGCGTTCATGGCGTCGAGCCGGTTGCCGTCATGCTCGCGGCGGTGACGGGCTGCCCAGACCTGCTGGCGCACGAGCTCCCTCGTCGAGGCGTGGCCCTTCGCCGCACCGATGAGGTGGCCGACCATGTCGGCGACGTCCCACGCGGGGCACTCGGTCCTGGCCTGCCAGTCCTCCAGCTGGAGCTGCTCGAGCAGTTCGAGCATGCGGTCGTAGGTCCGGGATGCCAGCTCCCGGGCATCGGTGTCACGCGTGATCCGCGCGATGTTGTCAACAGCCACCCTGGTTGCCATCGTTGTTCGCCTCCTGGGTCGGTTCGCACGCTCGCTCTGCGGGAGGTCGCCTCGTGCAACCGCAGGATCACCACCGTCGCCCACGGGCAGGCGACATCCGTGAACACCACCGCGGCCCCCGGGCTGCCCGTGAGCGGCTCGGAGGGACGCGGTGATGGCGCTACCGGCGCTGTCGACGGTGCGCCCATGACCGCCGCGCCCGCCGCCACGATGACACACGGCAAGAGATCCTGGATGCAGCGTGGCGGCTGGCACGTGAGCGGGGGCTGACGGGCTGGTCGTTACGAGAACTGGCCAACGCCGTCGATATGCAGGCCCCGTCGCCCTACGGCTACTTCGACGGCAAGGACGCCATCTACGACGCGATGTTCGCCAGGGCTACCGGCAGCTGCTGTCGCTGACCGACGGGACACCCCATGGCGACCCGTTGGAGCAGCTGCGTTGGGCGGCGCGCACCTTCGTGGCGTTCGCGGCTGCCGACCCGGCGAGGCTGCACCTGCTGTTCCTGCGGGTCATCCCGGAGTTCGCGCCATCGAAGGCGTCCTACGCCCTCGCGCAGGAGGGGCTGCAACGGTTGCGGCAGTGGTGTGCCGAGGCTGGCATCCGAGATGATCGGTCCATCGACCTGTGGACCGCGACGCTGACCGGTCTGGCGACGCAGCAGGTCAGCAACGACCCCGGTGGCGACCGCTGGATCGAGCTCGTCGACGACGCCGTCGACATGCTCCTGGCGAGCCGGCTGCCCAGCGCACAGCCGAGGTAGCGGCTGGAGAGCGCCACGTCCCACGGCGCGACCGCGTCTGGGCAGGAGCGTGGGCCGCGCATGACCACGACGACCCGGTAACAGCGGTACCGAGGCGAGATGAGTGGGTGCCGGACCAACCAGGGGGACCGGACTCGCGGTCAGGCTCGCGACCACCCACCTCCGGGTCGACGGCGCCGTGTGCCCGGCGACGGCGACGACCATCCCGGACCTGCGGCCGGACGTACCTGCGTGGACATGACCTCGAACGCTGCCCGGCAGTGCTGCCATCGGGCGGCGAGCACACTCCCGAACGGTGCGTCGCCCCACGTCTCACCCTCAGGGCGGGCGACGATGACCAGCAGGCGGGGCTGTTCCATGCGCGCATCGAAGCACGACGGCTCCGAGGGGTGAGCAGAAGAGTGGTGGCACCCGCACCCCTGCGCGGGGGGTGACCCCCTGGCTGGACCGGCGTCGCCGGCCGAGGATCGACCACGTCGCCGCCGCCCGAGGTCTGGACGGACCTGGACGACCGCGTGACGCCGGGGCCCCCGCCTCGCCGTGTTCGGCACCTGCCACACGAGCCAAGGAGCGATGATGACCGCGACGACCACCCCGCCGATCCCGCGATGGCGGATGATCACCTTCTGGGTCCTGCTGGCGGTGCTGTTGTTCCTGCACCTCGGGGAACGCCCGCAGCAGCTCACCTACATCGTGACCGCCTTCGGGGACCTCTCGGGTGGCCCGGGAGCGTCCCACGAGATGCACTTCTTCGCCCAGGGCGTCTTCGCGTGGACCATCGTCGCCGCGGTCCTCGCACAGCTGCGGCGTCCGGCTGCCCAGGTGGGCGCCGCCTGGGTCTACGGCGCGGGCACGGTCCTGGCGTTCACGATGTTCCTCGCGCTGGCGGACCTGCCGGCTGAGGTGGTCGGGATCGTCGCGGCCGCGATCGTGATCGCCGCGATCGCGTTCGTCGCCCACCCCTCGTCGTGGCGGGCGAAGTTCACTCCGATCGCTCCGCCGAGCCGGACGCTGTTCGCACTGGTCGCCGTGGCGGCGGTGCCGTTGGTCCTCTACGCGGTCGGACAGGTCGACATCCACGCCAGCAGCGGCCCGCACGACGAGCACTACGAGTTCGGACACTGGATCGTGATGGCGGTCTACGCGCTCGTGGCGGTGCTGCTCGGGGCCGTCGCCGCGTGGAAGGTGTCGGGGTGGCGCTTCCCGCTGTGGGCCGCCGGTCTGATGGTCGCCGCCCTCGGTGTCGGATCGCTCGGCATCACCGCGGTGTCACAGCTGTCCACCGTCTGGTCGCTCGCCGCGATCGTGTGGGGCGTGGCGTTCATCGCCGTCGGCGAGCTCGAGGCGAGCCAGCACCAGCCGACCAGTCGGATGGAAACGGTGTGACGCCCGGCCGTGGGGCGGTGACCCGGGTCACAGTGCCAAGCGGGTCGCCGTCACCGATCCGATGGCGACGGATCAGTCCTGAAGGCCGAGCTGTTCGAGCAGCGTCAGCGCCGATCGAACCGTGTCGTCGACGGGCCGGAGGCCGAGGTGCCACCGCAGCACGATGGGCTCGGGATCGCACTCAAGGGACCGGGCGGAGGCCTTCGCGTTCCGCGGCGTCGAGAAGCCGATCATCGAGGCAGACGAAGCCGAGCGGTGGTACCTGCTCAGCAGCGACCGCGAGTGCGGCACCGAGCTGCGCTGCATCCGCAGCACGGAGCGGATGGCGCGCGAGGACGGCCAGCGCGTGCCGGCGCACCGCGAGCACATCGGTCACCTCGTCCCAGACCGCGGCGAGCTCGGCGAAGCGGCTGAGCGCATCCCGGCGTTGTTCCCGGGTCAGCTCGCCCTGTCGGGCTCGACGCTCGACGGCACTGGCGAACTCCACAGCGGTCCACGCCCACGTGACGATGTGCGGGTCCTCCTCCAGCAGTGAGCGCATCCGCTGGGTCTGCGCCTCGGCGATGACCAGTGGCACCAACGCCGAGGTATCCCAGTACCTCACAGGCGGTCGTCCCTGTCCTCATCCACCGCGCGGCGGAGATCGGATGACAGCTCCATCGGCGGCTGGTCGAGCACCCTGGCGACGTTGCACGTCCCCGGTCGCAGGACCCCGGCCTGGACCAGCCGCTGGCGCTGCTCCTCGCCCGGCGAGGCCGACGCGTCGCTGATCCCCGTCAGGCGCGCCACGGGCCGCCCACGGTCGAGGACCTGCACCTCGCCACCGCGGCGCACCTCGCGCAGGTACCTGGAGAGGTGTGCCTTCAACTCAGAGACCGAGACCGTCGTCATCTGACCAGAGTGGTCATCACTAGCCGACCTGTCAAGTCACTTCCGCGCTACCGGCGATCGATCCGCACCTCCGGCCGGGGTGACGCCTGCCCAGGGACCACTTGGTCTGGATGCCGCGCGTGCGTAGGGTCGTGACGTCAGGGATCTGTCCCTACCCTTCCCTGCCGGGGTGAGCGACCATGGCCTACCAGCCGGCGAGCGACCGTTATCAGCAGATGGTCTACCGGCGGTCTGGCCGCAGCGGTCTGGACCTTCCGGCCATCTCCCTGGGGTTGTGGCAGAACTTCGGCGACGACCGCCCGCTACAGGTCCAGCGTGACATCCTGCGTCGCGCCTTCGACCTCGGCGTCACCCACATCGATCTCGCCAACAACTACGGGCCTCCCTACGGCTCGGCCGAGGAGAACTTCGGCCGCATCCTCGCCACCGACTTCCGCGATCTGCGCGATGAACTGGTGATCTCCACCAAGGCCGGCTTCGATATGTGGCCCGGTCCCTACGGCGACTGGGGATCACGCAAGTACCTCACTGCCAGCCTCGACCAGAGCCTGCGCCGGATGGGCCTCGACTACGTCGACGTCTTCTACTCCCACCGGTTCGACCCCCACACGCCTCTGGAGGAGACGATGGGGGCGCTCGCCACGGCCGTCCACCAGGGCAAAGCGCTCTACGCCGGCATCTCCTCCTACTCCTCGGCGCAGACCCGGGCAGCAGCCGCCATCCTCGCCGACCTCGGTACGCCCCTGCTGCTCCACCAGCCCTCCTACTCCCTGCTGAACCGGTGGATCGAGGAGGATCGGCTGCTCGACACCCTCGACGAGGTCGGCGCCGGCTGCATCGTCTTCTCACCCCTCGCACAGGGCATGCTCACAGCCAAGTACCTCGACGGCATCCCCGAGCGCTCCCGCGCCGCCCGCAAGGGCTCGCTCGGCACCGAGCTCATCACCGAGGAGAACCTGGAGAAGGTGCGCGGACTCAACGAGATCGCCCGCGAGCGCGACCAGACGCTGGCGCAGTTGGCCCTCGCGTGGACGCTGCGCGACGAGCGCATCACCTCCACGCTGATCGGCGCGAGCAGTGTGGCCCAACTCGAGGACAACATCGCGGCCCTCGACGGGCTGTCCTTCACCGACAGCGAGCTGCGGCAGATCGACGGCTACGCCACCGAGGGCGGCATCAACCTCTGGGTCCCCGCCGACCTGCAGTGAGCTGCGCGGGGGGTGTCCCCTGCTGGCATCGGCGCCGTCGGTGCGGCTGGCGCGAGTGCCTCCCCCTCACAGGAGTCCGCGGGCACGCGCGACCTCGACGGCCTCCCGCCGACTGGTCGCACCGAACTTGCGGTACAGCATGCGGACCTGGGTCTTGACGGTGTTGACGGACACGGAGCGGGCGGCGGCGATCTCGCGGATCGTCAGCAGGGACGGAAGGTCGCGCAGGAGGCTCGCCTCGGTCGGCGTCAGCATCAGCAGCGGTGACTGACCCGCCGACCGCTCCGCCACGAGACCCGCGATCCGACGGGACACGTCCGCGAAGCGGCCACTGCGGTCCGCCGCCGCCACGAGGTGGCTCTGCACCGCAGGTGTGGTGTCCACGAAGGGGCGCACGATCTGGGTCTCGTCCGCGATGCGCAGGGCGGCCAGCAACGCCTCATGCGCGCGGGTCGACATGTCACGCTGGAAGGCGAGTTCCGCCGCCAGCAGGTGACACCGGATCAACGACCCCCGCAGCAGGAGCGGCAACCGCCCGTCGAGGACGCGCTCGAGCGCCGCGATGGCTGCGAGGTCCTGGCCGGCCGCACGGAGCACGATCGCCCTGAGCAGCGCGGACTCGCCGTAGGCGGCGAGTGGGCGGCCATGTTCCTCCGCGAGCCCGGTGGCCCATGCGCGCTCCCCGATATCCAGTGCCGCCTGCACCAACCCGGGCCCCACCTGCGCGTGGAAGGTGGGGGACATCGATGCGCCCACGTCGCTCCGGCGCGCGCGATGGTCCCGCAGGTCGCTGTAGGCGGCGAAACCCTCATCCAGACGGACCAGGAGCTGGCACAGGCGCAGCGAGTGGACGAGGCGGGGATCCGACATCTCGCCGATGGAGGCGAGGGCCACGGCCAGATGGTGCGCTGACAGTTCGCGCTCCACGCGGTGGTAACCGATCCATGCGAGCGCCAGGTGGGCAGGGAACGCGCGATGCGAGCGGGTCCAGCCCCGATGATCGGCGGTCGACAACGCATCGCGTGCCAACTCCTCAGCGCCAGCCAGGTCCTCCCGCATGATCGCGGAGGTGGCCAACCAGCACAGCGACGACACCACGAGCCTGTCCCGGCCACCCAGCCGAGCTCGGTCGAGAACCTCGCGGAGCCTGCGGTCACCGACCTCCAGGTCGCCGGTCCGCATCGTTGCGAGGCTCCAGTTCTGCAGCACCAACAGGTCGAGATCGACGTTGCCTGTCGCCACGCTCACCAACGGCGTCAAGCTGTCGAGCGCCCGCTCGAGCGAGCGGCCGAACTTGACCCGCGTGACGTCGACCACCCCGGCCAGCGCGGCCAGCCACGGGTCGTCCCCTCCTCTCACCGCGTCCAGGTCGATACCGGACAACAGCTCCTCCGCCGGAGCGGGTCCCTCCTCCATCAGGGCGAGCAGGCTGCGCAGCAACAACACGGCCGTATCGCCACGCAGCGTCGCGGGAAGGTCCGCCAGCACCCGCTGCAGCCAGCTGACCTGGCCGTCGAAGATCACCGTGATGCTGCGTTCGCGTAGCAGCGCCAGGAACCGCTCCGGTGCGTCGGCCCTGGCGAGGTGCTCCAGCGCGTGCAGCCACTCGCCCTCTTCCGCGAACCAGGTACCGGCGATGTGGTGCAGCGCCGCCTCACCCGCCGGACGGCGGCGACGGCGCTCTGCATCCAGATACGTCCGGAGAACGGCGTGGTAGCGGTACACCTCGCGGCGCCGATCCAACTGATCGGTCAGCGCATGCCGGCGTGCGAGCTGCTCGAGCACCTCGGCCGCGTCCGCCCGGCCCGACAGCCGGATGGCGAGCCCAACCGGGATGGTCGCACAGATGCTGGTGGCGAGCAGGAACTCCCGCAGGTCCTCCGGCTGCTGCGTGAGCACCTCGGCCACCAGATAGTCGGCCACCGCGTGGTCGTCGCCCCCGAACGCGGTGAGGAAACGATCCGGGTCCACGCCCTCCGAGAGCGACAGCACCGCGATGCGGATCCCGGCCGCCCACCCCTCGGTCCGGACCCGCAACTGCTCTGTCTGCGCCGCGTCGAGCGCGCAGCCGGCACGGTCCAGCAGCTCCTGCAACTCATCACCGCTGAAGGCGAGGTCGGCGCCCCGGATCTCCCGGAGGCGACCCGCGAGCCGGAGGCGGTGGAGCGCGAGTGGGGGGTCATGGCGGCTGAGGAGCACGAGCAGGAGCGCATCCGTCTGGCGCGCGAGGAGACGGTCGAGGCTCTCGAGGGTGCGCGGATCCCGGATGCTGTGGAGATCGTCCAGCACCAGGCGCACACGCCGACCGGCCTCAGCGATCGCGGTCAGCACATCGTCGATGAAGCCGACCTCGATCGTGTCGCCTGGCGGTTCCAGGTGGTGGATCCTGCTCGCGGGGGCGAACACCGAGGTCGCCCGCAGCGCCGCGAGCACCCCCGCCCAGAAGGCACGTGCGGTGTCCTCCAGACGTCCGACGTCGAGCCAGGCCGTCGGCACGTCGTCCACCGCGTCGAGCACGGGTTCGAGCAGCGACGTCTTGCCTGACCCGGCCGGCGCACACACCAGCGACATCGGTGCGGGGTCCACGGTCACCTCGTCGAGCAACCGGGGACGGGGAACGAGGAGCGAGGCGGCCATCACCGGCCGATCCCGGGTGCCGGCACCGCGCGCGACGGTCGCGGGTCGCTGCAGACCCCCCACCGCAGCCGCCTTCCTGCGCCCTCCAGAGCTCGCGCATCGGACCGACCGTGCTCATCGAGCTTAGCCATCCCGCGTCAGCCGCCGGCGTTGGCTGTACCCACCATCCCCGCGCCACGGCCCCGTCCCGGCATGCGCTGGGCGTGGTCCTACAGCAGCCCGCGACGACGCGCGAGCGACGCGGCACGCTCCAGGTCGTCCACGGACTCGGCGTACCGGCGGACGTAGAGCCGAGCGACTCCCCGCTCGTGGAGCGCGAGGAGGTCGTACTCCTCGACGCCGGTGTCGGTAGCCGAGGTCGACTCCATCCGGGCCAGGGCGTCCTCCCCACGGTCGGTGGCGCGAGCGCGCCAGACCGCCACGGTGGCAGCCAACGCACCCAGCAGCGGATCGTCCTCGACGACCCCGGCGATGTCGATGGCGGCGAGCCACCGGTCGGCGGCGTCGGGGTCACCCAGTTCCAGTGCCGTCGCAGCTCAGCGAGGAGGTAGTTCCTGAACAGCTCGTGGTAGCGGTAAACCTCCCGGGTCCGCCCCTCGCGTCGCGTCATCACGTGTTCGCGTTCCGGTCCCTCCAGCAGTGCCCCTGCGTCATCCCGACCGCTGAGTTCAACAGCGAGATCGACCCGGAGGACCGAGCAGACGCTGGTCCGCCGCGGGAAGCGGCGCCGATCCCCGGCGAGCCCGGCCAGGACCTCGGAGACGAGGTAGTCGGCAACGGCGTGGTCATCGCCGCCGAACCACTCGATCAGGTCGCGACGGTCCTCGCTCCCGGCCATCGCGAGCGCCGCGATCCGCACCCCTGCGACCCGACCCTCGGTCCTTGACTGCAACGTGCGGACGCTGGAGGTCGGCAGCTCGAACCCTTGGCCCTCGAGGTAGGCCGCCGTCTCCTCCTCGGTGAAGACCAGGTCCTCATCACGCAGCTCACGGAGCCGACCCTCCAGCCGCAGTCGTGCCAGACCGATCGGGGGTCGCTACGGCTGGCGAGGACGAGCTGGAACGCCGTGGAGGTCCGACGGGCCAGCCACGCCACCGAATCGACCGCTACCGGGTCCGTGAGGCGGTGGGCGGAGATCCACCGGTGGCGCGCAGGGCCGCGAGGATGCCCTCCCACAGCCGCACGGGATCGTCGTCGAACCGATCGAGGGCGTACCAGGCCACCAACCGACCATCCCGCGTCGCAGCAGTCGCCCAGGTCGCGAGCAGCGAGGTCATGCCCGCCCCGGCGTAGCCGCACACGAGCGTGACGGGGGCGGGGGCGTGATCCAACCAGCGGACCAACCGCTCGCGTGGCAACTCCGAGGAGGATGGCGCTGGCGGCCGTAGCCTCGTTGACGTGGTCGGTACGTGGTCGTCAAGAACGAAGGACATGTCGGGCCTCCGTTCGAACCTTGACGGCGGGATGGCTCCTAGCCCCCTGCATCCACTGTCCCACGTCCGACCTCACGTGCCAAGTGGATCGCCGTGGTCGACTGCGATCCTCTCACAGCCCCGCTTGTTCGGGGTCACGATCCTGGACGTGCACCGGCTGCCGGACTGATGGTGCGGACGTGGCGCCAGGGGCTGATCAGGCAGGACCCTGGTAGGCGGTGGGCGTTACCGAGAGCGTGACCACTGCGCCCGTTGACATGCCGTCAGCGCTTTGTAGTGTGCAGTAGCCGTAGGTGGTCTACCCACCAACGACCGACACCGGATGCCACTGCCTTCATGCACTCCTGATGGTCACCAACCCAGGGATACCGCACGGGCAGGGCAGGCAGGCCATCTTTGCGCCGCGATCAGCACTCTACCTCCGAGCCGATCACGCATCCCTGGTCATCGAGCCCACTGCCGGCGGGGGACAGACCGGCTGCGGGCTCCGCGGAACAGCTGAGCGGTCTGACGGGCAACGTGTCTGCTCCCGGGGTGCCGACCACAGAGGGTCTGGTCGAAGTGCAGGCGGCTGCGTTGGCCAGTGTGAGCGATGCGGTGATGATCACCGATCGCGATGGTGTGATCGTCTGGGTCAATGCGACGTTCACCACCATGAGTGGCTACAGCTCCGAGGAAGTGGTGGGGGCGACGCCACGGCTGCTGCAGTCTGGCGAGCAGGATGGGTCCTACTACCGGCGGTTGTGGGAGACGATCCTCGCGGGGCGGCAGTGGCGGGCCGAGGTGGTCGAGCGGCACAAGGACGGCAGCCACTACCAGGTGATCCAGACCATCACCCCGATCATGGACGAGACGGGAGCTCCGAGTTACTTCGTGGCGGTGCATGAGAACGCCACGGAGCTACGGGCCAGCCAGGCCCGGTTGCAGGCGCTGTTCGACCACGCGTTGGACGGGCTGCTGCTGCATGACGACCAGGACCGGGTGGTGGACGCCAACCCGGCGATCAGTGCGCTGTCCGGCTACAGCCGCGAGCAGTTGACGCAGATGAAGCTGACTGATGTGCTGCCAGACGAGTTCCTGGAGCAGCACGCGGCGAACTGGCAGACGTTGCGCAAGGTCGGCTCGCTACGCGGGATCGCGCCGCTGCTCGCAGCGGACGGGACGCAGGTTGAGGTCGAGTTCCAGACCGTGACCGACGTCGTGCCTGGTGTACATCTTGCGGTGCTGCGGGATGTGAGCGAGCAGCGCCGGTTACAGGCCACCGAGCGGTTCCAGGCCCAGCTGCTGGACGCGGTCGGCGAGGCGGTGATCGCTACCGACCTCGCGGGCAGCGTCGTGTACTGGAACCCGGCTGCTGAGCGTCTCTACGGGTGGCGTGAGGGCGAAGCCGAAGGGCGCAACATCGTTGACCTGGGCGTCGCCGAACCGACCCGCGAGCTCGCGGCTGCCATCATGGCGCAGGTGCGTGCAGGGCAGACCTGGACGGGAAGCTACGACGCCCGGCGGGCGGATGGGACGCTGGTGCCGGTGTGGGTGACCGACGCACCCTTCTACGACACCGACGGTTCGATGGTGGGCATCATCGGTGTCTCTTCCGATATCAGTGCACTCGAGGCCGCCAGGGCGCAACTGTCGGAGCGGGTACGTCAGCAGGCAGTGGTTGCGGAGCTGGGCCAGTACGCACTGCACAGCAACGACCCGCGGGCGCTCGCGATCGAGGCCGAACGCCAGGTCAACGACCTGCTGGAGCCGGCCTTCCGTGTGCAGGTGCGCTGGTCGCCGCAGTCGGCCACCGCAGCCGTCGAAGGCGACGTGGTACTGCAGGTGCCTATCGCCGGTGCCGGTGATCTGCGTGTCATCCGCGGCCACGGCGGGGCTCGCCTCGAGGATGAGGAGTTCCCGCGTGCGGTCGCGCACCTGCTCTCCGCAGCTGTTCGCCATCAGGAGGCCAGCAGTCAACTGGAGCACCTGGCCACCCACGACCCGCTGACCGCACTGCCCAACCGCACCCTGTTCACCGACCGTCTCACGCTTGCGAGGGCGGCCACCTCGCGCACGGCGCGCGGTTATGCGGTGCTGTTCCTCGACCTCGATGGGTTCAAGACCATCAACGACAGCCTGGGCCACGGCGCGGGTGATGAGATCCTGCAGATCACCGCCACCCGCCTGCGTGGGGTGCTCCGCCCGGCAGACACCGTCGCACGCTTCGGCGGCGACGAGTTCGCCCTCCTCTGCCCCGACCTCGACACCCACGCGGCAACCGCCGAGGTCGCACGACGGGTGCAACAGGCCCTGGCCGCCCCGTTCGATACCAGCCACGGGCACCTGACGGTCACCGCCAGCATCGGTATCGTCTTCGGCGACGCGAGCGCCGAGCCGGCAAGGCTGCTGCGGGATGTGGACGCCGCGATGTACGCGGCCAAAGACCGCGGCCGCAACCGCATCGAGTACTTCGACGCCCACCTGCACGAGCTCGCGCACCAGCAGCTCGAGACCACCGCCCTCTTGCGCGACGCCATCGCCAACGACGGTGTCGTGGTCCGCTACCAGCCCACCGTCGAACTGGCCACGGGAAGACTGGTCGGTGTCGAAGCGCTCGTGCGGCTACGCCACAGCGACGGCGGCCTGCTGCCCCCCGATGCGTTCATCGACATCGCCGAGAACGCCGGGCTCATCGGCGCACTGGGCCAGCGTGTCCTGGAGATCACCTGCGCTGACGCCGCCGCCTGGCTCACCGGCGACCCGGACTTCATGGTGGCGGTCAACCTCTCCGCCCACCAGTTCACCGACCCACAGCTGGCGGACACCATCACCAACACCCTGGATGCCGCTGCCCTCCCTGCGGCCAACCTGTGGCTGGAGATCACCGAGTCCGCGCTGCTGACCGGCCCCCACGTGTCCACCGCCGTCCAACGCCTGCGGCTCGCCGGGGTCAACTTCGCGATCGACGACTTCGGTACCGGCTACAGCTCCCTGGCACACCTGCGGGACACCCCGGTCGATGGGCTCAAGATCGACCGTGGGTTCGTCGCTGGCCTACCGGACAACCCCCGCGACCGTGCCCTGATCATCGCCTCGCTCGACCTCGCCCGAGCCTTCGGGCTGCTCGTGACCGCCGAAGGGATCGAGACCGACCCCCAACGCCGTGCGCTCACGGCACTCGGTTGTCACTACGCCCAGGGCTACCTCTGGAGCCCGGCTGTCCCAGCCGAACACATCACCACCATGCTGACCAGCGGGGTGCCAGCCACGCTCCAGGATCCTTGACACAACCCGGGCTTGCCGCTGGTGGCTAGCGGACCGGCGTTGCCGAAGGTGACGTCAGGGTTGGCGACGTCGTCGAGGTTGACGGCCGTGGGTGCCGCGTGCGGCGAACATCGCGAGGTCGCCCGGCTGCGGCTGGTGCTCGATCGTCGGTGGCGAGCTCCGGGCGTGCTCGATGGTGGTGGCGATGTTGGTGCCTTCGCGTCTCGCGACCCCGAGTTGCCGGTCGAACCTGGCGGTGCGACGGCGGCGACGCCCGACAGCGAGGAGCGCCAGCCCCGCGGTGAGCGCCAGCAGCGCGAGGCTCAGCCGGCGCGGGAAGGCGACCACACGGGTGGAGGCGATCAGCAGGTTGCCCTGGCCATCGTCGATCTCCACGTCCATCGTGCACCAGCACAGCAGCGGTGGATCGGGCCAGACCGCTTGGACCACCCGGGTCGAGTCGCCGAGGACGGTGAAGTTCTCGCACGAGAACTCGGCATCACCGTTGCTGGCGAGGAGCCGGATGCTCTCCTCGAACAGGCGGTGCACGTTGCCACGGTTGTCGACGGTCAGATCGAAGGTCGCCGGGCCGGTGGGATCGTCGGCGGCCAGTGCGGGTGTGCTCAACGCCGAGGAGATGAGCAGCCCGAGGAGCAGCACCACCAACGGGTGCTGTCGCCTCGGGCTGCGGGTGGTCAGCTGGTAGCCGTCCGTGAGCGCGTCACCGTCCTCGATGGAGCGGTCGGTCTGGGTGTGGACGGTCACCGGGACGGTGGTGCTCAGTCCGGTGTAGCCCTCGTCGGTGTTGAGTACCTCGAGGGAGAACACCGGGATGACGTCGGTGTTGGCCTCCGTGCCAGCGGGTAACAGGTACTCACTGTCGGCCAGCACGGTGACGTTGTAGCCGGCAGTGTTGTTGGTCTTCGCGTTCAACGCCGAGGCGGTGTCCGTCGCTGCACCGGGAGCCCCGGCCAACGTGAAGGCTTGGGCGCCGCTGGTCGTTATGGTGCTGGCCACCTCGGCCTTGGCGGTGGTCGGGGTGGTGTCGGCGAAGGCGGCCGGGCCGACGGCCACGATCGCGCCAAGGCCGGTGACGGCCAGCAGGCCACCTCCGGCGGTGAACATGCGGGAACGAACTGCAGTGGCAGTCTCAACCTGCTTGACACGTTCCGCATCTGCCCCGCTTCTCCCACGGGACCTGCAACCACACCACGTGAAGGCTGTTGGACATGGATCACGACCCCGTAGCACTGGCGATGGAGGCCTGGACACACGCAACGTGGCGGCGAGACGTGAGCACTGCCGGCACCTCCTGCCCGTCGGTCAGCATGCGTGCGGCGCGTGAGCAGCGCAGCGACGAGCCCATCGACCAGCAACGCGATGAGTGTGTACAGCTACAGCGGCGCGGCGAAAATGGGGCCCTACCCGTGGCGCCGCCTCGGTCTCAATCAAGGTCGGGCGAAACACCGGTCTGCCCGTACTCGGCGCCCCATTCACCCGTTCCGGGTGGTGACGGGGTACCCGGGCGAGGCGACAGTCTTCGATCCCGACCATCAGGTTCTCGCTGGATGAGGAAGTGTGCTCGTCGTTGCGGTGCCTCGAAGGTCAAGGAGCCGAAGGCCAAGCGATGGGAACCAGCATGGCGGCGACGAACGCAACCGATAGCACCAAGGACATCGCGACGCTGGTCGCCGAGATTCGGTCCATGCGGAGCCTCACGCAAGAAGGCCTCGCACACGAACTCGGAGTGGCCTTCTCCACCGTCAACGCGTGGGAGCAGGGCCGTAGTGAGCCGCAACTGCGTCACCGGCAACGGATCTTGGATCTGCACCGACAGCTCCACGAAGTTTCCGCCGAATCTGGTTGCAGCAAGGTCCTGTGCGTGGCGGATTCGGCACTCGACCTCAGGCATATCTCTACCCTTGTCGAGGACGCGGCAGCTATGTTGCGCCTCGACCTGGACGTGATGACCGAACAGGACGCGATGGGTGCACTGCTAACGCTCGGGCAGGTGCAGCCAGCGGTCGCATTCATCGACGTGGGGATGCCGGGGCTGGACGGTTTGTCACTCGCCGAACGCGTCCGCTCCACGGAGCTGCCTGTCGGCAGGTTGGTGTTCGTCACCGCCCGTCGCGATGACGAGATCGAGATGCGTGCGCAGAACATGGGCCTGCTCCTACTTGATAAGCCGATCACGCTGAGCGCGATGGGTGCCGTCTTGCGCTCGGTCGTGCAGACCGAGGGCGCTGCTGCTTCGACCCAGCCCGAACACGCCGTTTAGCCTGCAGGCTTGGACAGGGTTCACCCCCACAACTCCGATAGACATCCGGTGGTCTGTAGCGAGTGGAGGACGCAGGTCACGGCGCTATGAATGGCCGCGTCCCGCGGCTGGTGGAACAACGACACCGGGCGCGGTGGGCTTCCCTACCTATGCGCAGCTCCGCATAGGTAGGGGAGACCCAGTCGGGCATTGGGCGCTTCGGTGGGCAGTCGGCCACCGACGTGCCATCATCCCGGTCCCCCAGTGGTTCGGAGGAGCCGTGTCCGACGACGAGGAGCAGGTCCGTGACGACGCGCTCGTGTGGCTGCACACCCACGGGCCGGCGACCGCCGGTGAGCTGGTCGGGTGCCTCGACCTCGATGATGCCTGGACGGACCGAGAGCTGTACGAGCTACTGCTCGACGACGAGGTGGACGACCCCCTCGGGGTGTTCCCACTGGTCGACGGGCGGCTCTGTGTTCTCGTGGCACTCCTCCAGGGGGTGACTTTGACCCACGAACTGACCGCCGAGGAACGACGCGAGCGCACGGTGACCCTGGAACCTCAGCTCGCGCCGCTGCACATCCTCAGCCCTGACGGCCGCACCCTCCCGCGCGCCGGCGGCCCGGACGCCGAGCCGTTGTGGTTCACGAGGGGCGCAGCGGGTCTCACCGGGCCCGAGGGTTGGCTCCCCAACGAGCCGGTGCTGACCCTCACGGTGGTCGGCGGCCGGGTCGAGGTCGGTGGGCTGGACGCCGTGCCACCGATCGACGAACGCACCGCCCAGCGGCTGGCGACGACGTTGGAGGCGGTGGCGGGTCGGCGCAGGTTCGCCACCGACGAGGTCGAGCTGCTGATCGAGGCTCGCGCGCGGTACCCGCAGCTGCTGGCCACCCCTCAGGCGCCGTTCGGAGCGCTGCTGGCGGCGGTCGGGCTGGCGGTGACCGACCGGGGTGTGCGGCCGCTCGACGAGGTGGACGAGCCCGACGACGATGGGCTGGTCGAGCACCTGCGTGAGTACCACGAGCTCGATGACCAGGAGATCGGGGCCGTCCTGGAGGTGCAGCGGGTCGTGCTCGAGGTCCAGAACGAGCTGCTGCGCCAGGAGCTGGAGGCCTGGCGAGAGGCCACCGAGGACACGCCGGAGCGGGACGCGGGCGGCACGTTGGACGCAGCTGACGATCCGGTGCTGTCCGCTCCAGACCTCATGGCGACCGCCGAGGGGCAGGTCGACCTGGCGGAGCTTGTGGCGATCGACCTCGCCGCGGCGGCGCAGGACCTGTCGACGGCGCTTGCCCACACCGAGGGGGCGATGGCGCTGGTCGACGACGTGGTCGAGCACGACCCGCTGGCCGCAGCGTGCCTGCTCGCGCTGCTGCACCACGCACGTCCGGACGCCAAGGACCGGGGTCTGCGCGCCAACCTCGCGTGGGTGCGCGCACGGGCGCTGGAACTGGTGGCCGACGACCACACGACCGCCGAACGTGAGCTGCGGCGCGCCGTCGAACTCGATGCCACGCACGGCCCGGCCACCTTCGACCTCGCCGGCTACCTGTCGGACCGCGGGCAGGCGGGGGCTGCGCTCGGGCTGCTGGCCGGCATGGAGGGTCCCGGGGTCGACGATCTGGTCGAGCTGCTCTCGCCGTACGCCGCCCCGGGGCCGATGTCGGCGGGGCGCAACGAGCGGTGTCCGTGCGGTTCGGGACGCAAGCACAAGGTGTGCTGCGCGGTACGGGGCGGCTGGCCGCTCCGCGAGCGGATGCCGTGGCTGATGCGCAAGCTGATGGGCTTCTACGCCAGCCCCGCACCCAGCGACACGGTGATGGAGGTCGCGCGGTGCACCGGCATGGCCGAGGACGACGCGGCCGGCAGCTACCGCGACACGGCGGCGTTGAACCTTGCCCTGTTCGAGGGTGGCGTGATCGCGGAGATGTGCGACCTGCGGGGCGCGCTGCTGCCGGCCGACGAGCTGGCGCTGCTGCGCGACTGGTCGCGGGTGCGTGCCGGGCTGTACGAACTGGTCGAGGCCGCCGACGACGCCACCTGCACGCTCCTGGACCTGCACAGCGGCGAGCAGCACCGGTTCGTGGACAGCGCCCTGGCGGACGGACTGGAGATCGGTGCGGCGGTGCTGGCCTGGCTGGTCCCCGAGGGCGGCCGGTCGGCTCCCTTCTACGGCGTGATCAGCGTGCCCGACCACGGGCGGGCCGACCTGCTGGACCTGCTCGACGAGGAGCCGTCGGCCGAAGATCTGGGTAGCTGGTTGCGTGAGGTGTTCGCCCCGCCGCGGCTGGCCACCACCGCAGGGGACGCGCTGGTGTCCATCGAGCGGACCTACGCCGTGCCCGACGGCGCCGCAGCCCGGGCGGCGCTCGCCGGCCACCTGGAGGTCGACGACACCGACGGGCGCCTCGTGGCGTTCGAGGAGCGTGGTGGCGAACGGTGGTTGAAGGGCCGCATCGAGGTGGCCGGCGGCCAACTGGTGGTGTCCACGATGTCAGCGCCGCGGGCGGCGTGGTTCGCGGATCTGCTGGCACGGGTGGTCCCGGATGCTGAGCTGTTCGAGGAGGAGCGGCTGCCGTTGCATGAGCTGCTCGCCCGGGACGGCGAGGTGGAGGACGACGACGAGGTGGACCGCGGTGGGGCTCCGCTCGACCTCGACGCGTTGGCACCCGAGGAACGGGCCGCGATCGAGGACGAGCTCGACGCGTTCCTGACGCGCCACGAAGACGCCTGGCCGGACACGCCCCTGCCTGCGCTCGGAGGGGCCACCCCGCGCGAGGCGCTGGAGGATCCGACCCGGCGGGAGGCAGTGCTCCGCCTGCTCGACGACATGGAACGCACCAGCGACACCTGGCAGGGCCCCGGCCGCGGCATGGACCCACAGCGGCTACGGACCCTCCTCGGCCTGACATGAACCCGGACCGAGCCACCCCGACACCGTCGCTGCGCGACCTGGTCGCCGAGCGCTGGGACGGTAACGGCACGGCGGTCGAAGGCGATCGAGATCGTCGAGCACCACGGGGCGACGGTGACCGCGACGCTGCTGGTGTGCACCCACCGACGGTTCGAACGCTGCGCCCGGACGCTGATGCGTGACCTCGCCGCGAGTGGGCGGCGGACGCTTTCGTCGGCGTCCGGGGCGGGCACTACTTCGAGGCCAGCGAACGCACGGCAGGTACGGCCGTAGAACCGGAACAGGGCGGCGATCATCAGCAAGCCGAGGCCGAATGGCCAACACTTCGTTCGCCTCGCTCAGCGTCACGCTGACCTTCGAGAGCGACCCAGCGCGGAAGGCTGCATCTCCGCAGCGAGCATCACGCCACACCGCCCTTGCCAAGGCTTGCCAATCCGTCGTAAACTTCCGACATGCCGACCATGAACATCTCGCTCCCTGAGTCGCTCCGCTCCTTCGTGGAGGAGCAGATCACCCAGCGCCACTACGGAACGACCAGCGAATACGTCCGCGATCTGATCCGACGAGACCAGGACCGCCAGCACCTTCGTAGCCTCCTACTCGACGGCGTTGCCTCCGAACAGGGGCCGGTCGCCGACGATCGCTACTTCGACGACCTACGCGACGGGGTGGGCTCGGCCTCCGGTGGCTGAGCGGCACGCGGTGATCCCGCGCAGGCTCGCCACCAAGGATCTGCGCGACGCGGCGGATCACTACGCCGAAGAGGGAGACGCCGACACCGCACATCGGTTCATCGACGCGGTCGAACAGACCTTCACGCTCATCGCCCGGCAATCCGGGATCGGTTCCCCCCGCTACGCCGTCGAACTCGACTGGCCGGGGCTGCGGACACAGCCGGTGCAACGGTTCCCCTACCTCGTCTTCTACCTCGAGCAGACGAACCACCTCGAAGTCTTGCGCGTCCTGCACGCCCACCGAGACATCCCAGCCAGCCTCCAAGCCGCAGAGACCGACACCTGAACCACGTGGCTCGGTGTTGTCCCGCGAACGCTCGGCCAGGTCGACGAAGCACCAACCCACCGACCGTGAACGCCAAGGAGACCACGATGACTGAACTGTCCCAGTTCCTCATCGTGTTGGACCACGACCGAGGGGCACTACACCAGGACGTCACGGTCGTCGTCGATCCTGCTGAAGCGCTACATGCCTACGACGCCGCGGAGCGGCACTTCGCCGAGCAGGAGCACATCGAGGGTCCCGACACGCAGCTCGTGGATCGCCTCGTCGAGGACCAGCTCCAGGCACTCGCGCGGGTCACCGTCGTCCCCGCTCCCGCCGGTGTCCCCCACTCTGTGGTGCAGCTCGTCACGGTCCCCGTCCAGGACCTCCAGCAGCGGCAGGGCCCCGAGCACCGGAAGGAGCCGGTGTTCGAGGGCGGCCTCGAACCTGGCCCGGTCCGGTGCGTCGTCGAGGAACCCCGCCAACCACTTCGCCGCGTAGCTATGGCGATCGATCATCAGCCGTCCCCGGAAGCGGCCCGACGGCAACCGGTCGATGGCCACCCACACCCTCCCCGCCTGTGGACAACCACGCTACGTGCACCCACCGATCTGTCACGATCTGGGTTTGCGGCCCTGTGGACAGCCGCTCAGGCAGGATCCCGGAAATGCAGAATTCGGCCTTCCAGAGGGTCCTAGAAGGCCGAATCCGAGGAGCGCGCTGGGAGGGATTCGAACCCCCGGCCGCCTGATCCGTAGTCGCCCGTCTTCACTGCAACTGAGCGAATCTGGGCGAACTGAGCGAATGGCGCGTCGTTGAGGGTGTCCAGGGTGGGCACGTTTGGGTTCGACCTGGGTTCGGGATCCCGGGTGCCGGGTGACGACGGCGCAAGCTCGAACGCTACTCTAAGGCCCCTGCAAGCTACTTGAAAGCAAGTGCTCGGAGTGTCCTTGCACCCAGCGATGGAGGCACTGCGCCTCTCCGCCGAGGAGATCGGCAACGGGTTTCTCGCGGTGCGGGAGGACCAGTGGTTCGACCGCAAGAGCGCCCGGACCAGGAGCATCGATCTGGCACCGATCATCTCCGGTATGGCCAACGCCGAAGGCGGCATCATCGCCCTTGGTATCCACGGGGGCAGGGTCGAGGGCGTGACGGCCATGGGCGACGAGAACGCGTGGCGCCAGGCCAACCTCGAGTTCGTCGAGCCCCCAGCCAGCGTGAAGATCCACACCGTCGCCTGCCTGACCTCAACCGGCAAGGACGACCACCTGGTCCTCCTGGAGGTCGAACCGAGCGAACGGCTCCACAGGACACACCGTGATGAGGTCTACCTCCGCGTCGGCGACGAAACGAAGAAGCTGAACTTCGAGCAGCGCATGGAACTCGCCTACGACAAGGGCGACAGCAAGTACGAGGCAACGCCAACAACGATCACCCCCTTGGCCGCGGTTGACGACGACCTCGTCAGGAACTGGGATGCGGCCGGTGACGACACCCAGCCGGCCGAACTGCTGCGGGCCCGTGGCTTCATCCGCGGGGAGGACCTGACGGTCGGCGGCGCGCTGCTGTTCACACGCGTCGCGCACATCGAGTTCCCCGAAGCCCACCTGCGCGTCATCCGCTACCGCGGAAGTGAGCGCGGCACCGGCACCCGACAGACCGTTGCCCACGACCAACGTTTCGAAGGGCCACTCACCGAACAGATCGACGCTGCCGTGGCCTCCATCACCGAGCACGTACCAACTCGACGTGCCCTCACCGATGACGGCCGCTTCACCACGATCCCAGCTCTGCCCCGGGACGCATGGCTCGAGGGCGTGGTCAACGCCGTAACGCACCGGTCCTACAGCCTGGCCGGAGACCACATCCGCATCGAGATCTTCGACGACCGCCTCGAGATCCGCTCACCGGGAAGATTCCCCGGCATCGTCGACATCCAAGACCCAGAATCGATCTCGCGGTACGCACGCAACCCCAGGATCGCACGCGTCCTCGCGGACCTGCGCTACGGACAGGAACGTGGCGAGGGCATCAAGCGGATGTTCGAAGAGATGCGGCTCGCGCGCCTCGGCGAGCCGACGTACGTCGAAGGCGATCGACACGTCGTCCTCACCCTCAGCGCTGCGCCCGTCGACGAAGCACTCGAGTCACGCCTGCCGTCCTCGGCACGTGCCGTCGTCCGACACCTTCGCCAACACCAACGAGCCTCGACGGGTGACCTCCTCAAGGTCACCGGCCTGTCACGTCCCGTTCTGCGCAACCACCTGGAAACCCTACGCCGCGAAGGAGTGATCTCCTGGCACGGCAACGCACCAAGAGATCCCCGCGCCTACTGGTACCTGCCCGGATAACACCACCACCGACACCAAGGACCACCGAACGAGCGCAGACGTCATCGAGTTCGAGCTGCGCGAGTTCGGAGCGCCGGAGCGCCGCAGCGAAACCGATCACGAGGAGGGCGTGATCACGGCACCCGGCCGGGCTCGCCTCGCAGGTGGCCACCATCATCTGGAGCCGTTCGAGAGCGACGGGCTCCACCCGACGTTGGGCGGTCCCGAGGTGGCGGCGGGCGAGGTACCAGTAGCTCTGTACCTCGGGCATGTCTACGGGACACGGGTGACCTGCGACCAGGTGCGCGCGACGGACCGTGAGGAGGCGGCGTGTGATCAAGGAGCGTTTCACGTTGGTGGCATGGCGAGCAGCCGGCGGGCTGCTTGGCCGGCGGCCCGGTTGGCCGGATCGTCCAGCACCTCCCAGGCGGGCTCGGCAGTGTCGCGCAGCCGCTTGCGATCCTTGGCGGTCGGGGTGAGCGCCGCGGGGTCGGTGACGAGCCGGTAGAGACGTGCCAGATCCTCGAGGTGACGGTGAGGTCCCCGAACGTGGTCGGCGGCCGCGGCAGATGCCTTGACCACCAGAGCTCCCAGCAGGTCGAGACGCGGCAGCACCGCGATGCGGACGTCGAGGTTGACGGCGACTCGCTCGGTGCGGTCACGGGCCTGGCGGGTTCCCGCGAGCTGGGGTGCGCGCAGCGGTGGGACCGTGGTCAGCTCGGCGCGCGCTCCCATGCCCTGGGGAGCGATCACATCGAACTCGAGGCCATCCCGGACGAACTTGTAGCCGTGCCCATCGATGTCGAGGTGTTCGGTATCGAGCTCCCAACCCTGGGTCTGCAGCAGCGTCGCCATCGCGGCTGTCGCGCCGGTCGCGCCCCGGGCATCAACGACGGCATCTGCGTCGACGGTGGCAGGACGTGTCGGAGTGCCGGCCTCGTGTTCGTGCAGCATGACCATGAGCGCCCCGATGAGCGTCCATCCGCGGGTCCGATGATCAGCGACATCGGCAACCGCCGACCAGAGTCGCCCGATCCTGCCGAGGTGAGGCAGGACGACGGGGCCGTCGGCACGCAGCACCTCAGCGTTCACGGAAGGCCTCGAGCGCGTCGGCGAAGAGTCGTTGACCCTCCTCGGATGCACGCGCGTCGCCGGACTCCCACAGATCGAGGCCCACCACCGGCGCGGCCGCAATCCCCGACCGATGGGAGACCTGCGCGGGGTCATCCACGACCAGCAGAAGCACGTTGGCGAACGTCTCCGCATCGACCAACCCGAACGCCGAGCACAGCCCTGCGACGTCACGCTCACCGACATAACCCTCGACGTCGTCGTTGTCAGCCGCAACGAGACGGGCGCCGGCGTCCTCAGCTGCCGCCAAGCCCGTCAGCACCACCCGTGGATCGTCGGCGAGAGCGCCCAGCACCGAGGGGTGCGAATACATGAGCCTGCGGTTCGCACGCCGCCCGAGCCGTGCCGCCAGGTCATCGGCCTCCCCCTCGCGCAGGTGCCGTCGCAGCTGGGACCGACGCGGCGCCGACAGACCCCCCGGCTCCTCGCCCGACAGCATCGCGAGCAGCGCCCATGCGGTGCCCGGGGAGAACGGACGCCCCACCGGCTGCGGGAGCCGCTGCAGACGGCGCACTTCCGACACCGGCACCAACCAGCGACCCGCCCGCCGATGCGCACAGACCTGACCAGCCCGAAGCAGACGCCGCAGTTCGTGCGGCGACCGACCCAACCGGCCCGCAGCCACATCGGCCGCCACACTGTCACGCAGGTCCTGCACCAACGCCACCTCCCCGAACGTTTGCAGAAACCGTACCGTCTGCGTATCTATTCACGCAACGAAGTGGTGGCCGGCCAACCCGGCCGTCGCTGCGTCACGCCAGCCAAGGGCCTCGGCACGCGGGCCCCTAGTCAGCTGTACCGTCGGCAGCGTCACGGGCAGGAGCCGGCACTCGACCTGCGTCGACGTCGGAACGCTACGGTCCCGCGAGGGTCGCGCAGAGGGAATGATGGCCTGGGTCGAGTTGGCGTACTCGAAGAGCCAGGTCAAGCGTGCAGGCAAGGTGCTGGGTGCCAGCGTTCGCCATCCCCTGACCATCGACGAGCAGACGGTGCGTGACGCCGAGCTCGTCCTGGAGAACTGGCGCTCCGCTCATGCCTTCGCACTGAACAGCGTGCAGATGACCCTTCGCCGTCAGGTCGAGCGGGCGCAGCTGACCGCGGATGTCTCACAGCGGCTCAAGGAGCGCCGCACGATCATCGACAAGCTCCTGCGCGAACCGACGATGCAGCTGTCCACGATGCAGGACATCGCGGGCTGCCGGGCGGTGGTCCCCGACCTCGCTGCGGCGTCGGCGGACTGCACGACGCGCGCCTGCGAAAGCTCGAGATCGTCGAGGAGTACGACTACCTCGACGTGCCCCGACCCTCCGGGTAGCGGGCCTACCACCTGATCACCCGCCACGGAGAGCAAGGACGGCTCGTGGAGGTCCAGCTCCGCTCCCAGCTGCAACACGCCTGGGCGGTAGCCGTCGAGGCGGTCGGACGAACCCGCGGCCAATCGCTCAAGACCGGACAGGGCACGCCCGAACTGCTGGCGCGGTTCCGCCGCGTCGCCGAATACCTCGCTGCTGTCGAACTCGGGCAGCCGATCGACGCGTCGCTACGCTCGGAAGCGCACGACTTCCTCACCATGCTCCAAGCCGGACCCCCTGCACCCGAAGGAGACCACGATGACTGAGCTGTCGCAGTTCCTCATCGTGTTCGACCACCAGCAGGGCGCGCTGCACCAAGAGGTCACCGTCTTCGCCGACTCGGCTGCGTCGCTCCGCGCCTACGACGCTGCCGAGCGGCACTTCGCCAAGCAGGAACACATCGAGGTGGTCCTGATCGGCTCCGACTCCCTCGACACCGTGCGCCGCACCCACGCCAACGAGTTCGACGGCACCGCCGCCCTGGAACGACTGCTACCCGCCGGCTGAATCGGCACGCCGACCTGTCGACTCATCGACAGAAGAGTGGCCAGCGCGGAGTCCGAGGCGCGAGGCTGTGCCATCAGCGTGGATGTCGACGGCGGTTCCTGCGTCAACAAGCGCGTGCCTGCTGTGCAGGTCTCCCTCGACGGCCTCCGTCAACGGTCGAGGCAGACGTGCCGGATGGCGTGCTCGATGGTCGCCGTGCGCCGCATCAGCCTGGACGCCATCACCCGGCGCTAGGTATCGAAAGGACGTGTCATGGCAGCGCATGCAAACCCCATCGAGCGACCATGCCCAACAGTCAGGTGTCCTCACGCGAACTGAGCGAATTGTTGCGAATACTGGCGAACTGAGCGCGTCCACGGGCGTTGAGAGTGGCGACAAGATCGGGCACGAAGTGCTTGAGCTTGCCCCGGCCGCGAGCAGGGATTCTTACGAATTCGGCCCGCTACAGGGTCGTTGAGGGCGTCCAGGGTGGGTACGTTTGGGTTCGACCTGGGTTCGGGATCCGGGGCTCCGGATGGCGTTCATGACCGGAGTCGACACGCCGTTCGCGAGGCCCGCCGAGGTCACTCGAGCCGTGCGGCGATCCACGCGGTGAACTCGTCCTCACCGATCACTCCGGCAGCAATGCCTTCGATCCTGACGACGGTCTCATCACCCTCCGGGTCGTCGTGCGGGCCTGTCCACATTCCATGGTTGCGGCGAAGAGCTCGAGGGCACACGGGCCCCCATCGCGCATGTGGGCGCAGCGTCAGACGATGTCGCCGGTCGTGCGGTAGCGATGCAGCAACTGGTGCTCGATGCGCCAGATGCCGCGCTCCCGCCGGATCGCAGCGCGACGTTCGAGCCTCTGCGCAGCGGTCGCGATCTGTGGTGCGGTCTTGCCGAGCTTGTTCGCCACGTCGGCGCCGCGGACCCGCCCGCGTGGGTCCGCGAGCTCGTAGATGGCGTCGAGCACCTCCGCTTCACCCGGCGGGATGTCGCCCGAGGCAGCTTCGACGGTCCGTAGCCGCTCGCCGTAGGTGGCTTCGTCGGCCTGACGAACGTCGTCCACGCTGATGGTGGAACCACCGGAGGCGTTCCACGCTCGCCGTCCAACCAGCTGGAACAGGTAGGGGTCGCCGGCGATGATGTCAGCGAACATGTCTGCGGCGTCGCCGTCGACTCGGACACCGGCGGGCAGCGGCGTTGTCTGCAGCGCGTTGACCACCTCGGCATCGCTGAACGTGCCAAGTGGGACGGTGTCGAACCGTCGCCGGAACGTGTCAACATTCGTGGCCCGGTTGAGCAGGTCGGGCAACCCGGTCACATACAGCACCACCGGCAGGTGCGCCATGGTGTGCTCGTTGATGCGTTCTTCGTGCTCGAGCACATCACCGAGCGCTGACAGCAGCTTGGACCGCTGCTCGTTGTCGGCGTTCTGGAGCTCATCGAGCCGTACCACGACCACACGCTGCCGCTCGGCGGGCCGGGTCGCGTTCTCCCGCGCCAGGGTGGCGGCGAGCTTCACCAGTCCGTCGCGCACAACCAGGTGGGGGTTGGCGATGTGCGCGTTCTCCACGGCGAACTGCACGCCCTTGAACCCCACCACATGGATCCGCTTCAGCAGCGCTTCGAGGCCGTCGACGACCGACCCGGAGCTGGCCACCTGCTGTGCGGCGTCGTGCACCACGGCGGCTAGCTGAGCGACCGGGTCGGAGCGCTTCGCGACCCTGACGGGCGGGAGCACCACATCGCCGGCCCGCTGCGCGTGCTGCGCGAACCGGTTGACCAGTACCGACTTGCCGATACCGGACGGGCCGATGAACACGATGCCGGTCGTGTAGTGGCCATGCAGCCGATCCCAGCGGCGTTCGTCGTGGGTGGGGAGGAGTCCTGCACGCCCCACCCACACGTCGGGGACCGCGCCCGCGCCGGGACGGAACGGATTGTTGGCCTGCGTTCGTGCATCTCGCGTCACACCGAATCCTACTGCAGTTGTATGATAACTTTATCACGCTTGTGCAGCGGCATCGCAAGCCTGGCCCGACACCGGCCGAGCCGACCGGCGGTGCCCAGTTGGGGCGGCACGACCGGATCGTCGGCACGGGCCTGGATCTCCCACAGACGGGCATCATCCTCGGTCGGCAACGTCGCCGTAGAGCGCTTCCCGACGACCATCAGCCGTCCCCGGAAGCGGCCCTACGGCAACCGGTCGATGGCCACCCGCACCCTCCCCGCCTGTGGACCACGCTACGTGCACCCACCGATTGGTCACGATTTGGGTTTGCGGCCCTGTGGACAGCCGCTCAGGCAGGATCCCTGAAATGCAGAATTCGGCCTCCCAGAGGGTCCTAGAAGGCCGAATTCGAGACGCGCGCTGGGAGGGATTCGAACCCCCGGCCGCCTGATCCGTAGTCGCATGCCTTCACTGCAACTGAGCGAATACCGGCGAACTGAGCGAATAGAGCGTCGTTGAGGGTGTGGACGGTGGGTTCGTTTGGGCATGGCCTGGGTTCGCGATGCCCGCAGCGTGGAGGACTCTCGTTCACCTGCGAACTCGTCACGGTGAGATTCGAGCGCGGCTCCGGGTGGAAGGCCGAACCCCCGTGACGGACCAGCCCACTCCGACCTTGCCAAGGATTGCCAATCCGGCGTAGGCTGCTGGCATGCCAACGATGAACATCTCGCTCCCCGAGTCGCTTCGCACATTCGTCGAGGACCAGATCGTCCAGCGCCGCTACGGCACGACCAGCGAGTACATCCGCGATCTGATCCGACGAGACCAGGACCGCCAGCACCTTCGCGGCCTCCTACTTGCGGGCGCTGCCTCCGAACAAGAGCCGGTCGCCGACGATCGCTACTTCGACGACCTACGCGACGAGGTGGACACGGCCTCCGGTGGCTGAGCAGTACACGGTCGTCCCTCGCAGGCTCGCCACCCAAGATCTGCGCGACGCCGCGGCTCACGACGCAGCACAGGTCGACGCCGCCACCGCACGTCGGTTCATCGACGCAGCCGAGCAAGCCTTCACGCTCATCGCCCAGCAACCCGGGATCGGTTCCCCCCGCTACGCCGCCGAACTCGACTGGCCGGGCCTGCGGACACACCCGGTGCAGCGGTTCCCCTACCTCATCTTCTACCTCGAATCGGCGGACCACCTCGACGTCCTACGCGTCCTGCACGCCCACCGCGACATCCCAACCAGCCTCCAGGACGAAGCGACCGACACCTGAACCGCGTGGCTCGGTCTCGCTGTCTCCTCCTACTGGTCTGCTCAACGCCACGAGCCTCGAACCAGGAGGTCAACAGCCGGACTGACTCACCCCAACCGGCACCCCGACATCGAAGTCCCGACCCGCAAGTCCTCGGCGGCATCCGCGAGGATCAGCTGCAGGCACTCCCGCCCGGTGCCTTCATCCCCGGCCACCACCCGGCGCTCCAGTTCGTCTCGGTCCGCCTCCAGCTCCTCGAACAGCGGCATTGACCCGAGCACAGGGAGGAGCCGGTGCTCGAGCGAGGCCTCGAACCTCACCCGGTCCGGCGCGTCATCGACGAACCCCGCGATTCAACCGGTGGCGTAGGTAGCGAACGTCACCGGGGCGGCACCGCGACGCAGGGCCGCCACAGCACGAGGCTCGACCTCCCAGGCGCGGGCTTCAGCCTCGGCAACGTCGGCAACGTCGCCGTGTAGCGCTGGCCGTCGAGAGCTGCACCTCAGCCCAGTCCTGCATCCCATACATACACCTCGCTACTCCTCACGCGACTCACGTGAGGCTCGTCGGTCACCCGAGCAACTGCTCAGATTTCGACGACCGCGACATGCTCAGTATTTAACGCCCACTGGGGCGTGACCAATAATGACCGTCGAACCACCGGATGCCGCGCTCAGTTCATCTTCGGACAGTTCGCCCGAGGGGTTCGCGGCGGCCCGAGCGTCGGCGGCCGAGACGTCGCCATGGCCCGCATCCGCGAAAAGCTGCAGGCGTTCTGCGTCGGTCGTGGCCGCAACCATCTTCGCCTGCAGATCCTCGTCGTTCTTCAGCGCGGCGAGGAGTTCTTCGGCTCGAGCGGACATGTTCTCTCCTTATGGAGTGGCCACCCCGGTGGGGTGCCTGACCGCTGCATCGTCACACGAGAAACAGAACTGAAGCGCCTCCAGGAAGTCCTCGACAACAGATCACGTCCCGTTGAGAGGTGGAAGTTCGGATCGACTCTCAGCGATGTCGGGCAGCCTATGCGGCTGGTAGTTCGGGGGTCTGGATCGTGTCGATCTCCTCGGTGT
>LKMJ01000022.1_pt1 | contig 85551 bp, 94 predicted proteins | sample 643391 | NCBI WGS metagenome assembly LKMJ01 (sample SAMN04112250, study PRJNA286221) | soda lake metagenome | biome: soda lake; feature: Kulunda Steppe; material: water; isolation source: sample PL-Br10 brine of Picturesque Lake | place: Russia: Kulunda steppe | collected 2010-07 | reverse complement strand
TTGTTGTGAGAGTGGCTGTTCGCGCTGAAGGACGTAGTATACGAGCTTGACACTCGGTGGTGCGTCGACGAGTTCGTCGACAATGTCGTCTCTGTCTGGCATTGTATGCTGGTGTATGAGTGGTTTGTTAAATAACGGTTGAGATTTATGAATATGGGGCGGCGCTATCTCTCACACACCTACATTTTATTCGAAGCTACTCTCTCTGTTCTTCCCGGCGTCGAGAGTCCACCCATCAAGAGTTCCCCAGTCGTGTAACCCACTCCGATACTGGCACAATCGGCGACGATCCTGTCTCCGACGTCACAGACTCTCCGAGATACGTCAGTCGTGTGGTTACCGTCTTCTCGGGTGGCAACTGTTGTTCGAGTAGCCAGCCGTAGAACGCTGTTTGGAGCTGGTGTTGTTTTTGTATTTGCTCAGTGACTGCGGTATGGGCGAGTTTGAGTTCGTCGACAACCCACTGTCCATCGGGTGTGACAGAGACCAGATCGGCTCGGTTTTGTGTCTCGATTGCGAGCCCATCGACTGTGAGCACTGCGTCGAGTGGCTCCTCGACGTACAGGGTTTCAGCGTTGGTGATCTACTTCCAGGCCGCACTTTCTGCAAACTGCGGACAGATGCGCTCGCTGAGATATGTCTGTATCGATGCCTGTGCTTCGGGCGGTATACGAACAGGCACTGCCGAGACACTCCGTCCAAGAATGCTTGGAAGTGGCTCACCAAACGATGTCAGCGTGGTGGTGGAGATACCCCGAGCCACAGCCGTTGTGAGGACTCGATGCGTGATAACGCCAAGCCGCTCGGCGGTCACGCCATCAGGGAGGTCGACGTCTGCTGATTCGAGCCCGACGTATGTCGTCTCTGGCCGCCGTCCCATAATGTGCGCGAGTGTGCTTCGCTCGGTCTCAGTCGCGAGTTGGTACAGAGATGTCCCGTTGACATACCGGCTTGTCCACCCAGTGTTGCTTCTGGCTGGTGGTTGTGCACACCGTGGTGGTGGCTGCTGCTGATCAGTCCCTCCACCTGTTGGTAAGGACACATCGTTGACCCCGATAGTGAGCGGCTCATCCCGGTCAGTATGTGTGACTGGGGCATCGTACTGCCCTGACGACGAGATTTCGTCAAACGAGTGCCCGTCAGTTAGCGTTGCAATCCACGACTCGGCGACATTCTCGTCACGATGGCTCAACGGCAACGAGAGAACAAGATGGTCGCGCGCGCGTGTCAGAGCCACGTAGAGCAATCGCCATTTCTCGGCCCGATAGCGCTGGCTCACCCTGCTAAGCGTCGGTTCTCCGGCAGTCCGGTCACCAATCCAGTGGTCACTTGCCCACCGGAGTGGCCCATAATCAGCTGAGACGCGTCCCTGCGCATCTGGCAGGCTGAGTTCTGTCCGCGAGACTGATTCTGGTGGGGCAAGCGCGAGCGTTTCTCCGAGTGCAAGGAACGTCTCCTGCTGTGGTCCATGGTAATTTACTGATCCGCTGGCATCTGCGAGACAGACAACACCGTCTTCATCGCCTTTCATGTTGTGAATCGTGCGAAAGACGATGTCGTATTTTTCCGGGCTTGGGACGGGTAACATGGGTCCGTCTTGTGGTGTGTCGACGTAGCCACCCAGTATCTCGGCGAGTTCAGCCAGCGTGTATCGATCATCTCCTTCCCACTCGGCAATCGAGTAGAGCAACGCATCGCAGGCTGCCAGCCTCCGTTCGGGATCGTTGATTTGCCCAAGCGGATCAGCTCGCAATCCGAGCAGTTCGATGATCTCTTCGATTACGACTTCGCCGGGATCAGTTGCGTGCCGGCCACGCCGGTGAGCGAGTGCTGCCAACCCAGCCACCAGTCCATCTTCAGTTGCCGCTCGTCGGTCAGCCTCGATTTGTTCTGCGACAGCCCCAATGTGATACTGTTCGCGTTTAAAGTGCTCTATTTTGGCATCTGAGAGTGGCAGGCAGTCAGACTCGACGAGTTCTTTGGTTCGCTCGGGGTCGTATGGGTCGACCAGCCACCAGGCAACGCGACAGATGAGTGTGACCAGTTCGTTTTCGAACAAGCGAGCACTGGCGTTGACGACAGATAATCCCTGCCCGGTCAGTTGAGCCGCTAGTTGGTCCATCTGTGACCGATGTGAGAACAGGACTGTCACTGTCTCATCGTCGCTCGTCTCGATGCCGAAGGTCCCATCGGTAAGGCCACCACCGAGATAATTCCCCAGTGGTTCCTTTTCGGTACTGAACCAGTCATCAGTCCCGGGTACCTCTCCTGGGTGTGAATATCCAGCAATGTGGACGTCTGGCTCTGGCGAGGCCGCCCGTGTCGGTTCCAGTGGTGTGTAGGTTGTTCCTGCCGAGAGCGCGTCGACGCTTCCAGCACGGGCTGGGTCAGTAAACACATCTCCAAATATTGTGTCGACAGCCGCTGCAATGTCCGGCCGCATCCGATAGGTTCGTGAGCCGGAGTATGACCGGTGTACGGACCACTCTGTCTCGAAATACGCACCGTCTTCGAATGCCCTGACAAACCGCTCTGGTCGCGCATTTCGCCAGACGTAGATACACTGGTTCACGTCACCAGCCAGCAGAACCCGTGTTTCATCACTCACAAACGGTGCCAACGCGTCATGCTGTGCAATCGAGATATCCTGTGCTTCGTCGATAATCAGCGACTGGAGTTTGGCTGCATACCGACGTTGCACACGGGTTCGGTAGGCATCTGTTGCACGCTCGTCCGCACCAGCGATGTCTTCGACTGGGCCGTCAAAATATTCGGCAATCCAATAGGCAGTATCAGCGTGGGAGACGACGCCCTGTGTCCGGCACGCCTCATCGTAGATGCGTTCATACGCCTCCAACAGCGTGCAGAAATCGTCGATACACGAGTGCCACTCCCGATAGCACTCTTGGTCGCTCGTGACTATGTCAACTGGCCTTCCATCCTGGGCCGACGACTGTGTGGCAGCAAATTTGCTGGCGATTGTTTCATCATAGAATGCCTGAACGTCTTCGAGGAGATCTGCAAACGTCTCTGGTGGCCCATTGGGATAGACATCAGCAACGGTATCTTGCAGCTTTGATTTAAATTCTGACATCGAGAGCCGCCGGTCGCGCTTTTTGCTCCGCGCTTTTTCGAGCAGATGGTGCAGTCGGCTGTTTTCAGCCGTCTCCGTGCCACCATCCTCCGTCGGATAGGCTGTCTCAAGACGCGCATAGATCGCAGCGTATGCCTCATCTTCTTGGATTGTGGCCAGACACTGCTCTTGGAGAAGCGATAGCTGTGATTTGTCGCCGACGCTGGGCATGCCGTCGAAGCCGAGATCAGTCGCAATATCCTCGAAAATACTTCGGAGCAGACTGTCTATTGTCCCGATTCGGTCGCTCATTTGGAGGCGACGCTTGAGTCGCTCTGCTGTCTCGCGACTAATTTCGACGGGATACTCGCCATCCGTATCGAGAGCAAATGTGTCAAGGGCGTCTTTGATGCCTGGCTCGATGCTCGCTGCATCCTCCTGCGAGAAGGACACCACACAGAGTTGTTGTTCGGGACACCGATGTCCGGCGGCGTCCGCTCGCACAAGTGCTTCTGCGGCGATCTGGTTGACCGTCGTCGATTTCCCGAATCCAGGCTTGCAATTCAAGACGAAGAGGCCCGACTCATGCTGAACATAGTCCCTACGGACAGCCGCCTGGGTCCCTTTCAGCCGTGGAACTGGCCCGCTCATTTGCCACCCCTCGACTGTGTTCACTGAGTTCGGTATAAGAGCCAGATAAAAAGTAGAGCAGGTGACGACGCCCTCGATAGCCGCTGTGGGGCCGCGGTCAATACGAGAACTAAGTAGGAGCGGGCATCAGGAGGGAATATCACGAGGGGTATATCAATTGCTGATACATTTGACGCTTTCCTGCGAGACAAAGGCAAAGGCCCTGCCGGGGAAGGAGGAAACTACCGACGAGCGGTGGAAAGCGAACTCGCTCGCTTCGAAGCGTGGTGTGCCGGCGATCAACGCCGGCTCTCCGAGACACGGGAGGTTGCCAACGACTGGTCCGGCATCTATCCACCGGGATCAGAGCGTGATCGAGCGCCGACAATCGAAGATATCGAAACGCAATTCGACGAGTACGGACACAACATCTTCCGGACCTACGCCCGGCATCTCCGGCGGCAAGGATACGCCGCTTCGACGGCAGAAACCTACTACAATTTTGTGTCGTCCTGGTGCGGGTGGTGCGTCCAAGAAGGACGTATCCCGCTATCCCGTCATCTAGCGCAGATGGCTGAGGCAAAAGAGCCACTTTCGGACGACGACAAGGGCACGCAAACACACAAAAAGCAACAGCATTGGTCTCCCGAGCAACGGGACAGAATCGTCGAGATCCTCGATGAGCGAGCTCGGGCTGCACTCCAGGACCTCGAAGAAACCCCTCCAGAACTGAACCAAGAGCGAGAAAAAGCCAAATATGTGGCGCTGAGAGCGCTCCGCAACCGAGCGCTCGTTACTCTCGTGGCGTACACGGCTGTCCGGGGAGCCGAGATTCTCAAAGACCCAGAAGACCCACGCCGAGACGGAGTGAAATGGGGAGACCTCCTACTCGAAGACAATAGCTTCGAACTGCTACGCAAAAATCAGGTCCGCGACGAGGCACCAATTCCACAGCCCGCCGTTCACTCAATCAAGCAGTGGCGGAATCTCTTGGATCCGCCGAGTGACGAGTGGCCGATGTTCCCCTCGTTACACTTCCCCACCGTCTCGCAAACTGTGCAGACCGGATTGGACAGCCAGGGCTACGACAAAGACGAAATCGAGATTATTCGCGATGGCTACGAGCGGGACTTTTTTGTTGCGCTCGATTACGATATCCCCATCCAGTCGATCACAACAGACGGGCTTCGGCGACTACTCAAGCGACTGTGCGACAAACATGATATCCCCCAGTTAGCAGACGATGAGTACCTGCAACCCACGGAGCGCGTCGGGGCATGGGAGAAGTTCTAGTACGAACAAAAGGATTCGCAGCGGCAGCCCGCTTTCTCGACAACTCCGAAGAAATCGTCCGAGACCACTACAGCCATATCGAGGCCGCCGAGCGAGCGGAGATCGTTACCGACGCCCTCTCGCAGACAGACCAGCAAGTCCAAGCACAAGGACAGGAAGCCAACAAAACCAATAGTAGAAGCGAATTCGAGTAAACCTGGGATATCTGGAACAGCTAAGACGAATGCACTCCAGACATTTTACTGGCATTCGAATAGACTCACGCTTCCCGTGTCTCCGTGTCTTCCGAGCTATTTCTAGATAGCGGGGCAGAGCCATACTCAGGATCAATATACGAAATGCTGACATCGTACTCTTTTTCAATCAGAATGGTGACTGAATCACCTTCTGCTACTGTGCTCTCAGGATCATATTGTTCTGGTTCAGCCTGATACCACATCCCTTCCCCCTCTTTTATCCCATCACCCGAAATTTGAAGCCTCTCAGCTTCAGCGGACGGACCACTGTCATGAAAAATCTCCATTTCTGGATGGTCTAACTCAAACCGAAACAACATATCTGGCGCTGAGTAGATTGGTCGCTCTGCTAAGCAACCAGCACTAGAAACTAACAAAAGACTACATCCATTTATAATAACATTCCTCCTATGCATATTTCTTTTTGCACCTGTGATATCCAATAGGACACACAGGATTGGCGTATTTTTTGGGGCGAATGCAGCAGCACATCTAAGCCATCTTCGTTCCACTGCACCCAATCATTCTTTCACCAATCGTTTTTGACACATGTGAACTAACCTCGCACTCGTGCAACGGGCTATTCGTCTCTATCCCATCCTCGCGCAAGCAGATAGCTGGCCCCACCCAACCCAGCAAGCGCCCCCAGTGAAGTAAATCCTGGCCCGAGTGAGTCGTCTGAGGTCGTGTCAACCTCGTCTGCAGCCGGGTCAATGTCGATTGTCTGGTCCGCACCTCGCCAGTCGTCGTGATGGCCCAGCGACCCCTCCATGACCCTGGACCCCTCACTCGATCCCTCGACGCCCGCCTCAACTGCATACACGTGGTCGAGACCGGCAACGTAGAGTGTCCCATCGGCGACGGTAGGCGAAGAACGCCCGAGGAATTGCTCTGGTGAGTACTCCCATCTCATCTCCCCTAATTCGATGTCAAGTGCGTATAACCTCCCGAAAGTTCCGAAAAAAACGATCCCATCTGCGACCGTCGGTGATCCCATAATCCCACCGGTCTCGAACTCCCACCCCGTATCGCCCGTCTCTCGATCTAGTGCATACAATCGTCCACCGTCGCTCCCAATAAAGACGTAATTGTCGGCGACCGTTGGCGAACACTCGATTGTCTCTTCCGTTTCGAATTCCCACTCTGTATCACCTGTTTCACTGTCTAGTGCGTACACGTACCCATCAGTGGCTCCGACAAACACCGTCCCGTCTGCCACGGTCGGTGACGACCACGATGAACCCAAGCCCTGGCGGTCCTCGAATGTCCACCGTGTGTCACCAGTCTCCAGCTCCACTGACTGCACGGATTCATTACCGGCAATGAACACCGTGCCGTCGGTGATGGCTGGCGCAGTGTTGACTGAGCTGGCACTTTCGGCGTGCCAGAGCTGCTCGCCTGACGTAGGATCGAAGCCGTGGATACCCTCGTTGCCGCCAACAACGAGCGTCCGATCAATGATAACGGGTGACGACCGGGTGCCAACTCCGATATCACTTCGCCAGAGCTGCTCCCCAGATTCGGTATCGAGTGCATAGACGCTATCTTCGTCCGATTGCCGGGTTTGAAGAAACGCTGTGCCGTCGACAACCAGCGGAGACGCCGCGACGTGTTCGCCTACCTTGACCCGCCAGCGTTCGTCCCCAGACGTTGCGTCGAATGCGTTGAGATACCCATCGGCCTGGTTCATTCCGGAGCCGACATAGACTGTACCGTCGATGATTGTGGGTGAAGACGTTCCTGCCCCATCGAGTTCAGTTTCCCACTCCAGATCCCCGCCTGAACTGTTCTCCGATCCGCTAACCTGTCCGACACCCCAAGTACTGGCCAGTGCTGTCGCGGTCACCTGCAGGAATCGTCGCCGATCTGCACGGCAGCTTTGATGTGTTCTGTTTATCATATCTTCTTGTTTGAATACAGAATATATGATTCTATCTTAGTATCTTTCCAATTATCGAGTTATTCATTTTCCATAATTTTAATTGACGGATAGAGCCAGTGTAGTTAGGTGCGTACATCTTGGTTCGTGAACTGCTAGTCTACTGTGGTTCCATCTCTTTCGTTCTGCTTCCCACGCGGCGACCTCCGAGAGTAGTCTGCACCGAGGACACCGTCCCAGTCTCTCTGGATGTTGTTGTACCGTGCAAAAAGAAAGCGCTGACTCACTCACCAGTCCCCTTGTACTCCCAGTTGAGACTGCCTCCTTGTCGGGTCACGATATATTTGTAGGGACCGTGCAACTCCCCGCGCTGGCACTTACAGTTGTCTTTGCCACAGGTGACTTTCTTGATGACAGTGGTGCCGTTACTGGATTCCTCGACAGACTCAATGGCTTCGTTGTCACTGGGCTCAATATCTTCTTCGGAGATGTCCTGCCGGTATTCAATGAGATCTTGAATCCACTGCTGGAGGTCCTTGAGGTCCTCTGTGTCCTGTTTTGGGACGCCGTCTGCGATGTACGCCGGCATTCCATCGGGAGGTGGTGGCTGAATCGGCATCTGTCTTACCAAACATTACGGGGCGATCTACATTAAAATGTTTGGTAAGACCAAGAGACGAAAGGCGGATTTCCTCACCGCTATCGATGTGTGTCTATCTCTTTAAGATCCACCCAACGCACACCACGTTTCGAGTGAAAACACGCCGAAGGCAGTGGTCAATAGAGAACCTGTATGCAGCATGAAACGCAACTTATCACTCAGTAGGTCTGAATATTGGCGACGGTGTCCTCATACACACTCCCGTCTAAATCTTCCAAGAGATTCCCATCGGCGGTGTAAGCTATCGCATCCCGTTCGACGGCGAGTGCGACATAGGCAGCATCGTAGGCCGTGATGTCAACAGTGTTCGTGATCTCCGCGATGGGGCCGACTGACCCGAACGGGACAAGTTCAATACCGTAGTTGTCGAGGGAGTTTGCGGCCTCAAGGAGTCGCTCACCATCGTAGTGGCCGCTGTAGTTGAGTGCATTGACCGCCTCAAAGGGCATGAGCGCCGGTGCGCACAGGTCGTGTTTGCCGTTGAGGAAATTGTCACGAAGTGCTCGGGCCTGTTCGTGATGCTGCTCGGGAATGTACCACTTGACGACAGTGCTGGTGTCGACGACGATGTCGGCCATCAGGGTCAGCCCTCGCTATATCGACCATCACGGAACTCACGAATCTGTTCTGCCGTATTCGTCGTTGCCACCTCGCCAGTGGCGATTGCGCTGCTCAGTCGTTCGCTGGTGGCAACTGCGTGGGCGATATTCCGCGATTCCAGACTGTGTAGTTCCTCCTCGATGTGGTCACGGAGTACTGCACTCCAGTTAACCTCGTCGTGTTCTTCCATCCGTTCTTTTACCTCGTCGGGGACACGGAAACTTACAGTTCCCATAGTGTATTATATGTAATACCGTAGTATAAGTCCTACGCCGTGTCCAGAGCTGGCCTATACTCAAGTACGCTCTTAGGTAGACGATTGTTCGGTAGCGGTCAATACAGGGGATACAGTGACCGATGAAGTGTGACATATATCAGTGGGTCAGCGGAATCAAGCCAAGATTTACGTATATGCGTGGGTAAAGTATCTGTATATGTCGGACGCAGGTACGAGGGGCGGAGAGGACGAACCAGAGATGGTGCAAATAAATCTCCGCCTCAGCCAAGCATTTCTCGAAGACATCGACGCAACGTGGAAAGAACAGGGCTTCAATTCTCGAAGCGAGTTCCTTCGCTACGCCGCACGTGATGCGGTAAAACACCCCGCGTTCTCACGTGAGGGGTGGAAGCAAATCGCGGCGAGCGAACACGAACTGCGCTCCGGAGACACTGAACTTGTCTCGCGTGAGGACGTTGTCGAGATGATGGACCACGACGAGAATGACGAGTGATGGCGACTGGAGTTGGAAGTTTGCGCCACGAGCAGCCGAGCAGTTTGATTCACTCGATGCTCACGTCCAGGACCGAATCGTGTCGAAACTGGACGAAGTAGTCGACTCTGAATGGCGTGACCCTGACGAGTTTCTCGAACCGCTGACTGGTGGACCGTTTTCAAAACTCCGAATCGGTCCGTATCGACTCGCCTGTACACTCAACCATACTGCGTCGGTACTGGAAGTCCACCGAATCGAACATCGAAGCGGGGCCTACACTGCTGACGACGACTAATCTGTCCGGTCGTTCGTGACCGAACACAGCGAAGAAAACTCACAGAGTCTGCCAAGTTTCGAGGCAATCAGCCCACACCTCTACTGAGCAGTTGTTTCACCACAAAAACAGCGGATGACATCCTCCGCGCCGTAAACGGCGCGGTTTCCTCCGTGGGAGTCTCAGTCGGTCTACGACTCGCCAGAGGCAACATTCCCGTCATGGTGGACGGTACTCGGGTCTGTGCGCTGTTCTTTGGGACGGTGAGAGCGTGGTGACTCCGACCAGTTGTGGTCGTCCCACTCGAACCGCACGGGCCGTGCCATCGGCCTGACTGCCTGTTCTGTCTGCCGTCTCAGGAACGTTTCTGATGCTGTAAGGTCGGCGTGCCCCTCGAATCCACAGGGGCAGGTGAGCGTGTCCTGATGCCGTGTCGTTCGGTCTGTCGAACCACACTGCGGGCACTCTTGACTGGTCCATGCTTCCGACCGAACTTCGACCGAGATACCGTATTCCTCGGCGGTACAGACCAGCCGCTCGGTGAATTGCTTGAACGCCCAGAAGTTGTGCGTCTTGGCGTTCGTCTCGACCGACCAGTGTGTATCCAACACGTCGGTCAGGCCACCGATATACACGGTATCAACACCTTCGGCGTACAGCCGTTCCAGCAGGTCACGACACAGTGCTTCTTGGGCGTGGTCGCGGCGACGAGTGCGTTTCCGGTACAGCCGCCGGATACGCTTGCTACTGTATCGGCCTTCCCGTAGCTTGGACTGTAACCGGGCGATTTCTCGCGTCGTCTCACGGAACTGCTGGAACAACTTGCGGCCTTCATACAGGTATTGCTCGCCAGTTGTGGTGGTACAGGCAACGAGATTGTTTGCACCAATGTCCAGAGCGGCCTCCTCGTCGGCCAGTGGAGTGTCCCGTGTATCATCAGAAACAGTGACGGGTTGCGAAGCTCGGAAGGTGCTATCAGTCTCGTCGTACCACAGTTCCAACCGGCTCTGGTCCTCGTAGTCGGGCCAACTCGGGTCGCCAACGATTTCCAGCCGGAGACGGCTTTTCGGGCTGTTGTGTCTGTCTCGGAGTTCTTTTCCGACGACCATCTCAAGCCGGGAGCGGTCGCCCCATTCGACGGTGTAGGCGTCCTTGCGGACGACGCCTTTGAGAACACGACCATCGTCCTCGTTACCACGGAAGCCCGGCGGTTGCGGGTGTTCCGTAACCGACGTGTTCGACTCGTCGTGATACGCTTTCTTGTTCTCGAAGAACCCGCGCCACGCTTCGGTGTTTGCTCGCCGGACAGTTTGAGCGGTGGACGCACCGAGAACGCCTTTGTATTTGCCTTCGAGAGCGCCAGTATCGGCGTCCCACACATCTTCGCCCTCGAAGCCGTCTTCGTCGTTGTAGCGCATGAGGCGTTCGTAATTGATCTCGTTCCAGAGAGCGGCGGAAGCGTCCAACAGGTCCCGTAGCACCTGCTCATCGTCGTCGGTGAGCGGTCGCACGGCGAACGTGTTGGTACGCTTCACGACAACAGATTATTATACCTTTAGTCTTAAAGTCTTTTCGTATGCGACCGAACATCGATATTTCACACACGCTCGGTGGCCGGGTCAAAGACTACGCAGAAGCAAACGATTTGGACCTCTCGGAAGCCTATACAGAGGTGTTAGAAGCAGGTCTTGAAGCGTTGGAGACTCAGGACCAGTCGTGACATGGCGGTTTCTTACCGGAGTTTACGCGATTCACGCCCGCCGTGAACGGCGGGATTCTCTCGCTGTATCAAGATAGTGACCAGCGTATTTGTTGGAATACCACTGATGGATCGAAATGATGGTCCAGTTCAGCCGCTACCGCTTATATCAGGCATACGGTATAGTGGTGACTGGGTTCCAAGCAGTAACGATGCGAATTGACCGCTTTCATTCGTTTTGGCGGGGCAGTCAATCAAGTGCGAAACGCTGGCTGAGACGCTTCAGACACTACTATAGCCACGATCGGCCAAATCAGGCATTAGACGGAAGAACGCCGGCAGAGGAGGTGCTCAACTAGACAGTGCCGGCTGATTGACCTCCTCCTCCGCGTGAACGCGGAGGAATCCCACCATGGGATTTCAGGCCGAGCGAGGCGGCCTGTCAGTTTCAAGACGCATCCGTTCCAAGCGTCATCTGCTGGAGTTCAGCACTCTGCTTGGCTGTCTTGTGGCCCGGTCAAAGAGGCCCCATCCTCAGCCGAGTTCTTGGAAATCTTCGATTTCCAATGGTCGAAAAATCTCCGATTTTTCTCGACATCGCCAGTCATGTCTTCTCTGGACTGGCTCTCTCCACTGAGGTAGCGGTAAATGATGTTTATTGCCCCGTTTATATCGGCTTGATACTCACCGACCCAGCAGCCGTCGTTCGAGCATTTGAACGTCGCCTGTCGTGGTCGGTAGCCGTGTTCACCGCAGGCATGACACGCCTTCGACGTGTTCCGGGGATTCACCGTCTCGACGGGAATCCCCTTCTCGGCGGCTTTGTAGCGAATCTGTGCGTGCAGCTTGGCAAATCCCCATCCGTGCAACCGTCGATTCATGTACTCGCCGTAGTCCATGTTCTCGCGGATGTACGTCAGGTCTTCCAGCACCAGCACTGGGTTCTCGACAGACTCGGCGTACTCCACGACCTCGCGGGTTACACGGTGGAACACATCGTCAATCTGGTCCCACAGCGAGTCGCCGTAGGACTCCGCGATCCGCTCACTGCCGCGCTGCTGAAGCCGTCGCTTGGCGGTGAAGTATGTTTTGCCGAGCCGACGAACGGTCTTGCCGTCGTCGGCCCACAGTTCGGGGCGAACAGGAGAACCGCTCTCGTCGCGGTGACACACCGTGACGAGACTCGCTTCTCCAATATCCACGCCTATCGGCGTCCTGTCGAGCCCGGCGAGACAGGGCTCGCCAGAGTCGTCTGGCGGCGTCCGCTCGTCGGCGGACGACTCAGATTTGTCCTCCACGTCGCGGGTAACGGTGATGTGGAGATACCACGTTCCGTCCCGCTCGAACAGCCGACTTTCACCCATCTCGGCGTCGTCTGCGTACAACGCTTCAAGCCAATCCCGCTGTTCGGGATTGGCGCGTGCTGGAATCCAGAGGTGGTAATCCTCGTGGTGCGGGATTTTGACGTACCACTCGATGGCGTTCTGTGGCTGGTGGTCGAGTTGCAGGCCCTCGTTTGTGAACCGCACCGGGTGGTCGTCGTGAAGCTCGTTGGCATCGTAGCTGTTCCCACAGAGTTGTGGGACGTACTGCTTGAGGGCGTTTTTCGCGTAGCCGCTCAGGTCGTACTCGACAACCACGTCGTTGGCGGCTGACTGTGTATCACAGCCAGCGGCGAACGCCTCTTGAAGCGCCTGCTGGTACGCCTCCCGTGTCTCACGAAGCTTCTGTCGCTTGTGGGAGTTCGGGTCCACAAGCTTCAGTTCAAGCGTTTTTGTGAGTCCGGTCACGCTTCGGCCTCCTTGTGTCGGTTGATGTAGTTCTCAACAGTTTCGCTGGAGACGTGCCCGGCTGTTCCGGCGTAGTAACCGCGTGCCCACCGGATTTTCTCGCCGTCGTGGTCGGCGTGGCGGTGGTTGTATTTCCGTGAGGAAATGCCCTTGAACCAGTTAGCGAGGAGTGATGGGCTGTGTTTGGGCGGGCTACTGACGAACAGGTGAACGTGGTTGGGCTGAACAGTCAGGTTTTGAATCTCCAAGCCTTTCTCGTCGGCAATTTCGTGGAGGATGGATTCCACACGGTCAGCAACCTCTCCCGTCAGTACCGTGTTGCGGTACTTTGGGAGCCACACTATGTGGTAGTTGAGGTTGTAGGTTGCGTGCCGTGTGGTCTTCATCCGTACTACACACTATGGTTATATCATGGCAAATATCTTGCGGAAACGGTGGGAAATCCAGCCCTGCAATAGAACGGTGGACTGTCACACTATGCTGTCCGCTCGACCCCCGCCTGTTCGCTCCTCGGTTCCGACAGAGCGTCGGAACACTCGTCACTCACGGGAAGGCAGGGGTATGCGCTTGTATCTCTATCAGTCAGTACAGAGCATCTATATCGATGTAGTATGCGATCGTACCAACAATCTCATTATGAGCGTCGTACCGTGGAACGGCACGTAACAGTGTTTCGACTATCTCGCCGTCAGCACTCACCAGTTCGCGATCTTCGCGGGTGAAATTGCCGTTCAGCGAGCGCTCGTAGCCCCGGGCATCCAAGAGACGTTGCTGTGAGTCATTCGTATAGAACGCTGTTAGCGTCTCTTCGAGTACCTCCTTTTTATCATACCCTATCTTTTCAACGAATCGTTCCTTGTTTTTGCCCTGTTGGATACCTCTTACACGACTCGCGAATGTGAGGCGATACGGGGGGATTCACCTGTCCAGGACGGTGTGCGTTTCAGGGCGGAGTTAGAAATGAAACGTGACGGTTCGCTCTACTCGATCCAGTTCGGCGTCGGCGAGATCGCCGGCTTCGATATCGAGATCGTCCCGCTACTCGGCAGGAACGACGACTCCCTCGCTGTTTTCCCCCATCTGCTGAACTGTCAGTCCGATTCGCTGTGCTCGTTCGAGCATAGCTGATAGTTGTCACGATGCAGCATAAGCAATCGGCAGTATCCCGGCAGTATCTGGGCTGTATCTCGACAGTACAGCGGCAGTATTTTGTGGAGTGTTTTGTCGAACGAGTCATGTTCGGCCCCAAGTCCTCGACGAAAAGATGTCGATGGGCTTGAGGTGATATGGTAGATCGAAACGCCCGTACGAGAGCGGGATCGGACGCACGTACAGCCTTCAAACAGCCGATCGCGCGCGAAATTATTGCGCGTCCGGGGGCGCACGAACTGTCAGCCTGCGGAGGCGGTCCGTTTTGACGCAGTGGGATCCCGACGGCATCGAGCTCCCCGAGACGTTTCGGGACACTCGGTACGATCGCCGCCCTGGTCTGGATGTGCCGCCTTTGCCTTCGCTCGGAAGGCGGCTTTCACGACCTCGGGATCGGCGTCGGGATCGACCTCGAGGACCTCGTGAGCGGATTCGGAGCCGGCGGCAGCGATCACGACATCGTCCTCGTCGGCCGGCGGGAGACGGGCGTTCGCGAACTCGCTCTCGCCGGGCTCGACGGGCCGCTGTTCCATCTTCCGCTTTTCACGGATGTAGAGTCCGACCGTCCGGAGGTTGTCTCGAACGCGGGAATAGGCGTCACAGGCGACGGCGTACTGCTCGCCGTCCATCCGCCAGCGAACGACCACACCCGGATCCTTGGGCTCGGGCTGGTTCGCGCACGGATAGTTCGGATTCCGCGTCTGATGATCCATGTCCGTCGAGAGCCGCCAGTCCTCGACGTCCAAGCGGCCGAGTTCCTCGGCGAGATCGGTGATCGCGTCGTGGAGCGAGACCTCGTAGCTCCGGTTCGGGGAGCGGTCGCGGTCTGACGTCCGCTCGAAACCGCTGGGCCACTCCAGCGTCACGCCGACGCACCTCCCTCAGACCGGAACGCTTCATCGAGCTCGACCCAACCGCGCCGATCGCGGACGTGGCCGATCCAGCCCTCGAGGCCGACGTGTGACGGAATATCATACGGTTCGACGAGTTCGAGCTCGCGATCGACCGTGATGACTGTCTCCTGATTCCCGTCATCGCAACCGGGGATGTAGTAGTGGGCGAGCCCGCGGTGATCGACGCCGGTCCGTTCGTATCGGACCTGGCGCTCGAGCTCTGGCGGCGCCTCCTTGACGCTGAGCCAGCGGTCGGTTGCGACCTCGGCCTCGAGATTCAGCTGGGCGAGCGTCTCCTGGTCGCCGCGGGTGTCGGCTCACAGCGCGAGATGGAACGGACAAAGGGCTTTCCCAGCGATTGATCCTGGGTCGGGAACGCAGCCAACTGCAGCCTCCTCGCACGGGCAGGGATATTCGCACTCGGCGCTCTCGATCCGGCCGTAGGAACGGGCGAGGGAACTCATCGCGACTCCCTCCTGACCGCGATGTTTTCGAGCCGCAGTGACTCGTTCAGGATCCCCCGGATGCGGTCGGCGTCATCGGCATCGAAGCCACGGAGGACGATCTCGAGCTGGTCAGCAGCTGAGTCGAGATGGTGTTCAGCGGGGTGACCTCCGTCGGCGATGAGTTCTTTCTCGTCTTCGGTCGCATCTGGATCCTCACCGAAGCACTCGGGATTCTGGCAGCGGTCGAACCGGTTGAACGCGGTCAGTCTCCCGATGTGACAGCGTTTGAACTCGGCATCCTCGTGCTTCCGGCAGCAGGCGGGCTCGAGGTCGTCGCTGTCCGGATCGATTCGGTGAATCCGTCGGGAGTGTTCCGAGCGGTTTCGGACACCGTATGTGGGGTCCGAAGACGTGACAGCGTTCTGTGAGTTCTGTTGGGAACTCACAGCAATCCCCCCGTTTCGATGGAAAGAGTTGTTTCACGCTCTACACAATTGATTTTAGCCGCTGAAAATAGTATATTGAGAGCAGAGGTTCTGAGGCCACTGGTAATGAGATTCGCCGAAAAGTGTAGTGGGACCGCCGTGATTCGAACACGGGTCCAACGGACCCCATCCGCAGAGGATACCACTACCCCACGGTCCCTTGCGTTTCGATGGACGACAGTCGAAGGTTTAACCTCTTCGTTTCGGCGGCTACACTAACACGCGTTCCAGCTCGACGACGAGCCCCGTCTCGGCGTCGGGATCGCCGACCGGATAGCCGAGACAGACCGCCGCGCCGTCGGGCGTATAACAGGCGACGAGATCGCCGTCGTCCATACCGGCCGGATCGAAATCGAAATTGATCACGCCGGGGGCGTACACCGGCGCACCTTCGGCGATCTCGCGGGCGGCCGAGGGCGCGACCGTCAGGCTCGGAAGCCCCTCCAGGGCTCGCTCGGCGGGCGAGACGACCGCACGGAGGAGCTCCGGATCGTCGTTCTCGCGCCAGAAGGCGAGCCCGTCGGCGAGATCCTCCATGGTCGACAGCGTCGTATCGTCGAACCGGTCGGTCTTCGTCCGGCGGAGATCGCCCATGTGCCCCCCGGTCCCGAGCGCGAGCCCGAGATCGTGACAGAGCTTCCGGATGTAGGTGCCGCTCTCGCACTCGATATCGAGCAGGACGCGACGGTTTTCGCGTTCGAGCGCCTCGAGGCGGTGGATCTCGCGAACCCGCAGTCGTCGCGAGACGGCGGATTTTCGCGGCGGCTTCTGATAGAGCGGCGCTTCGAACGCCGAGAGCGTCGATTCGAGATCGGCCGGCGCCGAGGCGTGCAACTCCAGGACGGCCACGTACCCCTTCCGGCTCTTATCGAACACCTGCGCCATCCGCGTCGCCGTTCCGGTCAACACGGGGAGACAACCGGTCACCTTCGGGTCGAGCGTGCCGGCGTGGGCCGCCCGCTCGACGTCGGCCATATCGCGGACCCAGGCGGCGACCTGATGGGCGGAGGGCCCGGGCGGTTTATCGAGATTGACGACGCCGAACTCGAGCAGCGTTTCGGGCGTCCGATCGCCCGGCGGGCCTCGATCACGCATGGTCAAAACTCGTAGTTGACGCCGTCGACCGGCGCTTTCCCCTCGTCGCCGGCCGGGTTGTACGCCTTGATCGCCGTCTCGACGACGTCGAGCACCGATTCGGGCGAAAAGCGGGCGGTGTTCAGCGAGAGATCGTAGATATCGAACCGCTCGATATCGATGTTGTAGTACTCCTCGTAGCGGAGCGCCTCGCTGGCGGCGCGTTTGACGGTCTCACCGCGAGCGGTCTCGGGCGATTTGTCCTCGCGGTCGGCGATCCGGGCGACCCGGACGTCCAGCGGGGCGTCGAGCCAGACGCGGAAGTCGGCGTGATCGCCCGCCATCCAGCCGGCGAGCCGCGACTCCAAGACGAGATCGTCGCGGGTCGCCGCCAACTCGCGCTGTCGTCGGTCGAGGTCGCGATCGATCGATTCCTCCTCCTCGGCGAGTCGGTTCAACTCCAGCGGCGTCAGCCCCCGCTTGTCGGCGAGTTCGCGGAAAATGTCACCACCGCTGACGTGTTCGTAGCCGAGCGTCTCCGCGAGCCCGCTGGCAACGGTGCTCTTGCCGCTGCCGGCGGGTCCGGAGATGGTTATCAACATATCAATACTCCGCCGCTGTGGGTAAAAGACGTTACCGTTCGCGCTCGGCCGCGATCACGTCGGCGTCGTCTGGATGTTCAACGCCTTCCGGATGACCTGTGTGAAACACATCGAGCAGACGAAATACCAGATGATCCACGTCTGGATCGGACCGAGGATTCCGTGGTTCCAATCGACCTCACCCAAGAACGGCATCACGATCGGGGCGAGTTCGATCTCGGGGTACAGCGGCGCCCCGCGGAAGCCGACGACCGCGTACATCCACAGGAACACCGGGATCGTCAACACCATGATCCACACCATGGGGCGGAACTGCTCTTTGAACATCCCGAGGTTGTCCGCCATCGCCTCCATCTGCTCTTCTTGGATGCGATCGAGCGCCTCGTCGTCGCCGCGCTCTTTGGCCTCCTTGCGGCGTTTCTGGATCTCCTTCATCCGCCCCTGGTAGGCGCCCATCACCTCCATATCCATGAGGTTCGACTGCAGGAGCGTCGAATAGAGCCCCGTAAACAGCGCCAGCACCATCACGACCGCGAAAAACGGGAGCAGATCCAATAGCGGACCCAAAAACACGTTCAGCCCGTCCGCGAGCGGTTCGCGAACCGAACTGAACGTGTACCCGGCGAACATCGCGACCGACCCGACCGCGGCCATCTTGTCCCACTTCGACCACGAGGAGTCCGTATCGGGCGCGTCCGGCAACTCGAACTCGACGTCGTCGTCTTCGAGCGCGTCCCGAACGCCCTCGGGATCGGCGACGTCGAACCCCTCGCCGTCGGAGTCGACGAGCAGTCCCTTCTCGATGAGCCGGCCCCACTGCCCGCTCGTCAGTTCCTCGGAGACGTCGCCCCAGGTGACGGTCCCCTCGTCGGCGCGTTCGAGGAGGTACTCGAGGGCGCCCTCCATCTCCGCGTCCTCGTTGACGAGTTCCTGTACTTTCGAGGCTGTGCGTGCCATTAGCCGTCTCTTATGGGTGGTGGGTAATCAACCTTTTACTCCGCCCCGGGGCCTTCGGCTATCGAAGCCGCTCTTTGATCCGCTCGATCCGGCCCTCGGATTCGTTCGCGGCTTCGACCTCCGATTCGGCGATCCGTTCGGCCCGCCGTTCGAGTTCGGCCTCGTCGATCTCACCGCGGGCGTACCGCCGTCGCAGCGTCTCCATCGGATCCTCGTCGCTCGCCTCGCTGTAGAGTACTTTCCGCTCTGTGTGTTGGAGATATTCGTAGAGGGCGTACGCGAGGTTCCCCAGCCCGAAGGACCACCAGACGGTCGCCGCCCCGACGAGGAGATGCCCGAGCCGCGAGCCATAGCTCGGCCGCTTGAGGACGACCCGATCGGGGCCCTCTTCGGTGACCCGCCAGCCGTCCTCGCGGGCGGCGTCGATCCGAGCCTGAAAATCGCGGGACTTCACGCTCTCTGTGGGACTGGCGTCGAAAAAAGCGTACCGTCTCAAATCGCGTCGTCGATAGCGGCCGCGAGATCGCCCCAGACGCCCTCGGGGGACTGCTCGCCGTTGATCCGGACAAGTTCGCCCGTCTCCTCGTAGTGTTCGATGACGGGCTGGGTGTTCTCCTCGAAGACGGTGAGTCGCTCGCGGACGGTCTCTTCCGTGTCGTCGTCGCGCTGGACGAGTCGCGCTTCGATCGCCTCGTCGTCGGGCATGTTGAACTCGGTGTGGTAGATATCCCCCGTCTCGGGATCCATCCGCCGGCCGGTGAGCCGTCGGACGAGCTCTTCCTTGCCGACGTCGAGCGAGACGACGACGTCGATTTCTGTGATCTCGTCGAGGTACTCCGCCTGCGAGAGGTTCCGCGGGTAGCCGTCGAGGACGAACCCGTCGGCCTCCTCGAGGGCGGCTCTAACGATCTCGTTGACGACCGGATCCGGAACGAGTTCGCCCGCGTCCATGTACTCCCGCGGCGTGCCGTGTTCGGTCTCCATGTCCTTGTTCGCGCGCAGCGCGTCGCCCGTCGTGACGTGGTCGACGCCGTACTCGTCGACGATGTTGCTCGATTGGGTTCCCTTTCCGGCCCCCGGCGCTCCGAGCAGCAGAATCTTCGGCTGACTCATATCCGTTCTTCCGACCCCCGCCTAAAAGACCTGTCTGAACGCGGCGAGCGCGGAGTTGATGTGCTTGGACCCACGAAGGGGAGGCAATGCCGGCCGAGACCCCCGACGACCGGAAGCGATCGTTCGTCCGTCACGTAGTCGAGTCGAGACGGACGGACGAACCGGTCGGCTTCGAGGCCGAGGGCGTGGCGATCGAGTACGACGATCGACGCATCCGTCTCACGGTCGAGGCCGCCGAGCGCGAACGTCTCGAGGCGCTTCTCGAGGCGTATCACGTCTTCAAGATCAAACAACCCGAGACGCGGAAGGCCGACGATGGCGTCGTCTATCTGTCGGCCGTCACCGACGCGAAACACGCCGCGGATTTCCTCGAAGCGCTGTTTTCGGACGTCTACCGACTGGGGAACGACTACGAACTCGTCACGTCGAACGGGACGTGACCGACCGGTAGCGCTCTTAGACCGAACCTGGCCACGTTTGTGGGCTACAGCGAGCCTACAGTTCACAGCGGCCCCGATCGGCCGCGGCGGCCGTATGCAGGACGGCGACGACGAGGATACCGATCGACACCGCGAGCAGTTCGGCGCCACCGAACGGGAGAAACGGGATCCCGGTCGCCGTCCCGAGTCCGACGACGGCGAGGAGAACGGAGCCACAGGCGCCGCAACCGCCGCCGATCGCGGCGAGGGTGACGCCGATCCCGCCGGCGCCGGCCGACCGGAACCCGCCGTCCGATCGGAGCCGGTAGACGAGACCGGCGACGAGGAGTCCCGACAGCCCGCTTATAAGCAGTGCCGATGTTTCCCAGAGCGGATCGATCGGCCCGCCGACCAGCGGAAGCAACGCCAAAAAGACCTGTAATCGGGCGGTCGTAGACTGCGTCCCCCACAGGACGACGTCCCAGACCAGCCGGTAGTTCTCCAGCGTCGTCAAGGCGACGACCCAGACGGCGGCACTGAAAACGGCGAGGGCCACGTAGCCGCGTCCGGAGAGCACCGTCCGGAGTCCCGACCCCGCCCGTCGCCAGTCGGATCGGGACAACAGGAACGCGTTTTTCGGGTTGATTCGGTTCATTCGATCGATCACCGTGAGACGACCGCCGAAGCTCCGGCGACGACGTCGGGGAGCCGATCCGGCGAGTTCCGGCGGCGTCCGGCGTCGGGGCGGACCGCTCTCCGGCTCATGACTCCAGTCATGGGTAGCTTACAACTCCATCGCTCCCTCGAAAACGTCGTACGGCTGTGCGCCGACGACGGTCGAGACGAACTCGCCGTCGGCGAACAGCGCGAAGGAGGGTACCTGTTCGATCTCGCTGTCCTCGGCGAGCCGCTCGTGGCCCTCGACCCGGTCGGCGTGGGCTTGCTCCGCGATCGCCTCCTCGACCGGGTCAGGGTCGACACCGATCTCCGAAAGCGTCTCTCTCGTGTACTCCCGTACCGAGTCGGTATCGAGGCGATCCTGTGCGTCGTAATAGTGACCTTTCAGCTCCCAGAACGCGTCCGGGTCGCGGTCGTAGACCTCGAACAGCGCCTGCAGTGCCGGGGCGCTCCACGGTTCGACCCACGGGAGTCCGCACCACCGATAGGCGAGTCGCCCCTCCTCGGCGAGATCCCGGAGTTTCGGGAACGTTTCGTCGGCGAAGACCGAACAGGAGTCACACGAGGGATCCTCGAAGGCGACGACCGTCGCTTCGGCCGCCTCCGGTTCCGGGCCGAGCGTCGGGAACGACTCGCCGACGGTCGGATGGCGTTCGTCGGCGTCACCGTCGTCGGATCGGGAGAGACAGCCCGAGGTGGCGAAAAGCGCCGTCGAGAGCCCGCCCACGATCGCCCGCCGTCTGGTGTTCATCCGAACTCGAGATCCGCCGCGATCGCTTCGTACTCGTCGCGGACGGACTGATCGAGCGGCGAGTCGAACCGGAGTTCCCACTCGTCGGCGTCCCAGCCGGTTTCGGTCCCGGTTTTGAAATCCGCGCCCCAATCGAGGAAGGCGGCGGCCGCGTTCGCGTTCTCGGCTCCACTCGGAATCGCGAGGACGTTCTGTGAGTAGAGCATGCCGTCGTCGGGCGAGTCGTAGATGATCGGCGTCTCGTCCTGTGCACAGAGACACATTCTCGGCTGGGGGAGCGCTGCGGCCACGGTCTCGCCGTCGTCGAACCGCCGCCAGCAGTTGTACCAGTCGTTCCAGTACGAGCCGACGAGCGGGCGTTGCTCGGCCAGCGCGTCCCGGATCGCCTCGAAGTCGTCGGGGTCGTCGGGGTCCTCCCCGACGTGTAGGGCAGCGATCTTCGCCGCGAGGACGGGGTCGGCGGGCATCTCGATCCGTCCCGAATGGGCTTCGTCCCAGAGCGGACCCCAGGACCCATCGCGGTCGATCTCGTATGAGTGGATCGCGAGCGAAAAGGCAAGCGGCGTCTGAGGGAGACCGTAGTACTCGCCGTCGGATTCATAAAACGACAGTTCGTGGGAGCGCAGCTGATTTTCGGGGGGCCAACTCGGCATCACGCCGGTCGGAAGCGGCTGTAACAGATCCGCCTCCATAGCTCTGTGAAACTGTCGCGTCGGGAGATGGATCGCGTCGGGCGTCTCGCCTTCCTTGAGGCGTCGAAGCTGCTCGGGGGCCCCGACCGTGTCCCGATCGATCTCCTCGATACCGAACGTGTGCTGGAAGGCGATCGCCTGCCCGCCCCAGTAGTGTTGCCAGGTCCAAAACGAGAGTTCGTCGTCGCTCTCCGGCGGCGGCCACTCGTCGAGGTCGAGTTCGGTCGCCGAACCGCGCGTCAGACACCCGGCGGTTCCGAGGACGCCGCCCGTGCCGACCGCCGCCAGGAACCCGCGTCGGCTCGGTCGTGACATAGTGTACCAAATTACAGGGCAGAGTGACTTATATGTTGGTATCAGGGCACAACGGACGCGTTTCTCCGCGCGGGTCGGACCGGCTACTGGTCGGCTTCGTTCACTCGTCGGCTTCGTCGTGTTCGTACTTCACGACGACCGTCGGGCGATCGGCTTTCAGAATGACGGACTGAGAGACCGACCCGACCAACGCCTTGCCGACCGGGGAGCGTTTCCGACCGCCCACGACGAAATAGCGGGCGTCGGTTTCATTGCCGTACTCCAAGATCTCGTCGGCAATGTCCGTTCCGAGGCGGGTCTCGACGTCGTACTCGGCCGAGAGCCCCTCGGTCGCCGTTTCGATGGCCTCGGCAGCCAGATCGTCGATCACGTCCTCGTCGACAGTCTCGTGTTTGGCCGCCGATCCCTCGATGACCTCCTGGTATCTCGCCCGCTTGACGACGTGAAAGAGATGCAACGGAACGTCGAACGCCTCGGCGAGTTCGGACGCCTCTTCGACGACGGCTCTGCTCGTCGGCGACGAGTCGATGGCTGCGACAACTACCATGATTGTACATTTCGAAGGCGCGTATTAAACGTTGTGCGGAGGCTCGCACACAGTATTATACAACCGGACGATGAACACCGCGTATGGAGATAACTGACGTCTCGGTTCGAACCTTCGAAGCCGAACTTGAAGCGCCGAAAGGAATCTCCCGCGGCCGAACGACGACCACCAGACCGGCGGCGCTCGTCGTCGTCGAGACGGACACTGGCCTCCGGGGGATCGGCGAGGGATACGGACCGGAGCCCTACATCGTCGAAACGATCGTCGAGGAGAAGTTCCGCCCCCAACTGCTCGGCGAGAACCCGCTCGATACCGAGCGGCTCTGGCACTCGATGGTCACGGACTACACGTATTGGGATCAGAAAGGACAGGGTATCTCGGCGGCCAGCGGGGTGGACATGGCGCTTTGGGATATCGCCGGGAAACATCACGGCGTACCGGTCTACGAGCTGCTCGGCGGCGATGCAGACGGGGACGGAAAACTCCGGGCCTACGCCTCGGATCTGTTCTGGGACGACCCCGATACGATGGCGCGGAAAGCAGCGGGGTATGTCGATGAGGGCTTCGGGGCGGTCAAGGCCCACCTCGGAAGGGGGATCGACGCCGATCGAGAGCGCGTCCGGGCGATCAACGACGCCATCGGGGACGCCCACCTGATGGTCGACATGAACTGTGGCTACGATCGGGTCGAGGCGACCCGCGTCGGCCGGATGCTCGAATCCGAGGACGTTTACTGGTACGAGGAGCCGCTGTCGCCGTACGACGTCGACGGGTACGTTGAACTCCGCGAGGAGCTTTCGGTTCCGATCGCGACCGGCGAAAACGAGTACACGAAGTGGGGATTTCTCGAACTCATCCGCCGCGGCGCGGCGGACTACGTGATGCCCGACGCGATGCGCTGTGGCGGGATCACGGAGACGAAAAAGATCTGTACGCTCGGGGAGGCGTTCAACACGACGGTGACGCCACACAGCTACACGACGGGGGTCGGACTCGCTGCCACGATCCACACCATGGCCTCCTCCCGAAGCTGTGAGTGGCTCGAATACGACGTCACCGACTTCCCGCTGTACGAGACGTTCCTCACGTCACCGCTGGAGTTCGACGACGAGGGGCGCGTGACGCTGCCGAGTGATCCCGGCCTCGGCGTCGAGATCCCCGACTCGGTGATCGAGGAGTACGAGACGAACTGAGAGGGGCGGCCCCCGATCGGCCGCGACCGTTCGCGATCGGAACTCGGTTTCTCGGGATCACTCCGGGTCTGGAAGCACCTTTCCGGGGTTCATCGTCCCGCTCGGATCGATCGACTCCTTGATCTTGGCCATGACGTCGATCGCGTTGGCGTGCTCTTCGTTCATGAACTTCCGTTTCCCGATGCCGACGCCGTGTTCGCCGGTCGCGGAGCCGCCGAGTTCGATCGCTCGGCGGACGACCCGATCGTTCAACTCGAAGGCGCGTTCGACGGCGTCCTCGTCGTCGGGATCGATGATGGGGGTGTAATGGAGGTTCCCGTCGCCGGCGTGTCCGATCGAGGGGACGAGGAGATCCAGATCGGCCGCGGCGTCACCGACGGCCTCGACGATGTCGGGATACCGCGAGATCGGAACGACGACGTCGCCGATGATCGCGGGTTCGGTCTCCTCGCTGTAGCTTTTATACGAAGCGAGCGCGTCGTCCCGGGCGGCCCAGATCTCGTCCATCTCGTCGCCGGAGCGATCGGTCCACTCGACCGAACCGTTGTCCGCACAGATCGAGCGGACGAACTCGATGTCCTCCTCGATGCCGCTGTTGTTCGCGTGCATCTCGATGACCAAGAGGGGCTGTTCCGGCAGCACGGACGCGCCGCGATACTGGCTGATGAGCCGTATCGACTCCCGGTCGACGAACTCGATCGCGCCGGGACGGATCCCGAAACGGATGATCTCGGAGACGGCGTTGCTGGCGTCACGACGGCTCGGGAAGGTGACGAGCGCGGCGTGTTTCTCCTGGGGGATTCCGGCGAGAGACAGCGTCGCCTCGGTGATCACGCCCAGCGTCCCTTCACTGCCGATGAACAGGTCCTTGAGACTGTACCCGGCGGAGGTCTTGATGACGTCGCGGCCGCACTGTATCACCTCGCCGTCGGGGAGGACGACCTCGAGTCGGAGGACGTGATCCCGCGTCTCGCCGTATCTGACCGCGTTGATCCCGCTCGCGTTGTTGGCGATCATCCCGCCGATCGTCGCGGTATCGGCCGAGGAGATCCCCGGCGGGAACCGCAGCCCGTGGCTGGCCAGCTTCTCGTTGAGGTCGTCGTAGACGATCCCCGGGCCGACCACGACCTGCAGGTCTTCGGGGCGGACCTCGACCGAGTCCATCTCGAAAGTGTTGAGGACGATCCCGCCCGCGACCGGGATCGCGTTCCCCTCGAGACTCGACCCGCCGCTCCACGGCGTAACCGGCACGCCCCGCTCGTTGGCCGCCTCGAGGATCGCCGACACCTCGGCCGTCGTGTGGGGCCACACGACCGCGTCCGGGAGCCGGCCGTCGTGTGGGCTCGCGTCGGCGGCGTACTGCGCTCTGACGCTCCGCTCGTAGGCGATCCGCTCCTCCGGGACGAACTCCGAGAGGAACCCACAGTCGTATCCCGACGGCTCGGCTGTTGTCATAGCCCCCTATTGTGAATCGATAACCCTGACAGTTTCGGTCACCCACATCCGCGTTCGGGGAGGAATGCGGGGTCGAGACCCCCGAGACGCCCCGGTTCGACCACGTGGGCGATTCGAGCCCAAAAGAACGGGGACGAGTCCAGTCGGTCAACAGCCGCCTCTGAGGAGAATTTTTATCACCGCCGGCGACGTTGCCCGCAGGACAATGGAAGACAGCGGTGGATCGGAACGGGACGACAGCACGGGTGCCGATGGCCCCCGGCGAAACGGGGGCGCGTGATCGCCGTGAAGATCGAAAACAGAGCGACGCTGCTGGCGGACGAAGAACCCGAACTCAGGGCGGACGCGGTCGGGATAATCGAGACGGCACTCGAAGCGGTCGGACCGGATCGGCTCCTCGAAGGGGTTTTCGAGCGATCCGACGGGAAAGTGAGGATAGACGGTCGGACGTACGACCTCGAAGCACTCGACGACGTGTTCGTGATCGGAGCCGGAAAAGGCGCGGGAGCGCTGACTGCGGCGGTGCTCGACCGCCTCGGTGAGTCCGTCTCCGAGTCGGTCGTTGTCGAAAAGGACGCCTCGACGATCGACCCGACCGAACTCGAACCCCCCGGGAACGTCACCGTCCTCGAAGCCGGTCACCCGATCCCGACGCGGGCGAGCCGTGAGGCGGCCGATCGGATCCTGGAACTCGCCGACAGGGCCGGGGGAGACGATCTGGTGATCTGCTGTATCACCGGCGGCGCTTCGGCGCTGCTCACCGCGCCCGGCGGCGTCGACCTCGAATCGATCGTCGAGACCACGGACGCGCTCCTGCGTGCCGGGGCGCCGATCGAGGACATCAACGCCGTCAGAAAACACCTCTCGGAAATAAAGGGCGGACGGCTGGCCGAGCGGTTCGCGCCGGCCGAGACGGTGGGCCTGATCGTCGTCGACGAGGTCGCCGGCGAGCCGTGGGGCCCGACGGCGCCGGATTCGACGACGTACGCGGACGCCCTCGACGTACTGAACCGCCACGGGCTGACCGAGTCGGTTCCGGCGGCCGTCAGAGACCGGCTCCGGCGAGGCACCGAGGGAGAACACCCCGAAACCCTCGATCACGACGCGATCGGAGCGCTTCCCGTCCGGAACGTCGTTCTCGCGGACGCGAGCGCGGTCTGTCAGCCCGCGGCCGACGAGGCGCGAGCCCGTGGCTACGAACCGCTCTTTCTGTCGGCGCGTATAGAGGGCGAAGCCAGCGAGGTCGGGCTCGTCCACGCCGGCATCGCGACCGACGCCGTCGAGGCCGGACGGCCGATCGAGCCGCCGACGGCGATCGTCACCGGCGGCGAGACGACCGTGACGGTCGGCGAGGACGCGGGGGACGGCGGACCGAACCAGGAAACCGCACTCGGGTTCGCGAGGGGAATCGACGGCTGGGAGGGGATCGTGGGCGCGTTCGTCGGGACCGACGGCACCGACGGGCCGACGGAGCTGGCCGGCGCGATGGCGACGGGACGGACGGCCCAACGCGCGAGGACGGCAGAAGTTCCGATCAGCGAGGCGCTGGATCGGAACGACGCCGCGGCGACCGTGAAAGAGCTCGGAGAGGCGATCGTCACCGGGCCGACGGCGACCAACCTCATGGATCTCAGGGTCGTTCTGGTCGACGATGGGGGAAGCGATCGGAACGACCGTGGAGAGGGGTAGATTCATCTGTTACCCGTCGGTAGCCCGGCCATGACGGACCACACGATCGGATCGGTCTCCGCGCTCGAGATCGTCGACTGCCGGCTGGAACCGACGCTTCGCGTGACTGTCAGGACCGAAAGCGGCGCGGTCGGACGCGCCGACGTCCCCTGCGGTCGATCGACCGGCGCCCACGAGGCAATCGAGCGCCGCGACGGCGGCGACCGATTCGGCGGGCGAGGGGTACGGGACGCCGTCGAAGCCGTCGAGGGAGAGATCGAGCCGGAGCTCGCCGGACGAGAAGTTACCGACCAGCGCGGGATCGACCGGGCGCTCGTCGAACTCGACGGGACGGACGACCGGTCGCGGCTGGGCGCCAACGCGACCACCGGCGTCTCGCTGGCGACGGCGGTCGCGGGGGCGGCCGCCGCCGGGCTGCCGCTGTATCGGTATCTCGGGCGGACCGACGTCGGGACGCTTCCGCTCCCGCTTTTCGACGTCATCGAGGGCGGAGAGCTCGCCGAGAGCGGACTGGCGTTTCAGGAACACCAGCTGCTCCCCGTCGGCGCCGACTCCTTCTCGGAGGCGCTACGCATGAGCGCCGAGACGTACGCGGCCCTGGGCGATCTCCTGGAGGAGCGATACGACGCCAGATCCCGGAACGTCGGCGTCGAGGGGGGCTACACGCCGCCGCTTTCGGACCCGCGTGAGGCGTTCGATGCGGCGCTCGAGGCGGCCGAGCGGGCCGGATACGGGGACGACTTCGCGCTCGGGATCGACGCCGCCGCGACGCATTTCTACGACGACGAGGCGGAGACGTACGCCGTCCTCGACGAGCCGTTCGATCGGGGCGAACTCATCGAGTTCTATCGGGACCTCGTCGACGCCTACCCCCTAGTGTCGATCGAGGATCCGCTCGACGAGAACGACTTCGAGGGGACGGCTGAACTGACCGACGCCGTGGACGCACAGATCGTCGGCGACGACCTGTTCACGACGAACCCGGATCGGCTTCGTGAGGGGATCGAGACGGGCGCCGGCGACGCCCTGCTTTTGAAAGTCAACCAGATCGGGACGCTCACCGAAGCGCTCGAGGCGGCCGACCTCGCCCGTCGGAACGGCTACAACGTGCAGGTGTCGGAACGCTCCGGACAGACGCCCGATACGTGGCTCACCGAGTTGACCGTCGGGCTGGCCGCGACACAGATCAAGACGGGCGTGACCCGCGGCGAACGGACCGAACAGTACAACCGACTGCTGGAGATCGAAGCCGAGTTGGGGGCGGGCGCCGACCTGTCGGCGCCGTCGTGGTCCAGATAGACCGAATCTGCTACCGAACGAGCGGCTGGTTGTACGCCGTCTCCTCGCGCATGACGTACGCCCACGTCGTCTCACACGCACAGGAGACCTCCTCGAAGACGCTCGCGTCCTGCCGGAGATCGAAGTCCTTGATCGCTCGCTGGACGAGGTCGTCGCACTCGCCGCAGTTGTGGGGCCCCCGATCGGAGCCGTGACCGACGGGATCGGAGACGACGAGGGCGTCGACGTCGACGGTCGACCCGAGGACGTCACAGATCGACCACAGCCACGGCGGCCGATAGCCGCCGTCGTGATACAGCTCCTCGACCATCGTGTGTCGCTGGACGTTACAGGGGTTCATCGAGACGGTGTGACATCCTTCGACGGCACCGCACCGACGGACCGAGCGTTTCATGTCCTCGACGGCGTCGGGTTCGGCGAGGAAGGGCGGCTTCATGAGGAGATACGCCTTCACGCCAGCGTCGGCCGCCCGCGCTTCCGCACAGGCTTTCTCGAACTCCGAAAAGTCGAAGTACTTGTTGACTGCGTCGTGTCGGACCCGATCCGTCGCCGTCTCGAGGCCGATCGCGACGTCGGTCTCGAGCCCGCGCTCGGTGAACTCGGCGAGCTTTTCGCGGTCGACGAAATCCGGCAGCGACTCGACGACGATCCGCTCTCTGTCGGCGAACTCGGCAGCGATCGAATCGCGCGTCTCCGCCGGCACCTCCCGTTCGTCGAGGAAGGAGCCGGAGGTGTAGATCTTGATGAGCGCCGCCGGCTCGTCGGCGTTTTCGGCCTCGTGCTCGAGACAGTGCTCGATTTGGGTCATCAGGTTGTCGTGGCCGACGCTGCCACCGTCGACCGATTCCGCGACGTAGCCACACATCGTACAGCCGCCGGCACGGGCCCACCGACAGCCGCCGGTGTTGAGGATGATCGTCAGCGACTGTCGAACGCCGTCGGGGGTGTTGTCCTCGTCGAGCCACACCCGCGTCGGTTCCGTGGGGTCGTAGCTCTCGTCGTTGCGCGCCCGGATCTCGCGCATCACCTCGTTGTGGGCGTCCATCCCCCGCCCGGTCTCGTATCCCTCCGGTGTCGGCTGACTCATTGGCCGATATAGCCCGTCGCCGCCTAAATCCGTGTCGGAACGCCGGTTCGCCGTCGACTCTCAGGTCTGGCTCACGCCGAACCGAGAGGCCACAACTCGCCAAACGCCGTCTCGGTCACGTCTCGGAATCCATGGACGGGCCACGTAACCAGTTTCGATTACATTCCAGTGAGAACTATTACAACAATGGAAACCAAATAACTACTGTTGCAATTTATTATGACAGATTTAGGCGGATTCCAAGACCACGTCGCTCGGGTCGATCTCTCGAGCGAGGACGTACAGTACGAGTCAGTCGACGACGAGGACGCGAGGAAGTACATCGGCGCCCGCGGTCTCGGCGTGAAATACGTCTTCGATCAGGGCCCGGACGTCGATCCGGAAGGCCCGGAGAACCTGCTCGCGTTCATGAACGGCCCGCTCACCGGGAGTCAGGTCACGATGAGCGGACGGATCGCCGTCTGCACCAAATCGCCGCTGACGGGTACGGTCACGGATTCCCACCACGGCGGCTGGTCCGGCGCCCGCCTCAAGTGGGCTGGCTTCGACGGCCTGCTCTTCGAGGGGAAAGCCGACTCGCCGGTGTATGCCGTCGTCGAGGACGGCGAGGTCGAACTTCGGGACGCCTCACACCTGTGGGGTCAGGGCTTTCACGACACCCGCGACGCGCTCGAAGAGGAGGTCGAGGGCTCCTACGGCAAGAACCTCTCGGTGATGGGCATCGGCGAGGGCGGCGAGAACGGCGTCAAATACGCCTGTATCATGAACGAGGACGACCGGGCTTCTGGTCGTGGCGGCACCGGCTGTGTCATGGGTTCGAAGAACCTCAAGGCGGTCGTCGTCAAGTCCTCGACGAAGATGCCGAAGCCGGCCGATCCGGAGACGTTCAAGAAGGGCCACAAGCAGGCGATGGAGCTCATCCAGGAGTCGGACGTCACCGCGCCCAACGAGGGCGGTCTCTCGATGTACGGGACGAACGTGCTCATGAACGCCACCGAGGAGATGTCGGGACTGCCGGCGAAGAACGGCAAGTACACCTCGACCGGCGACGCCCGCGACGGCGGCTACCGCGACGAGGCGACGTTCGACGCCGAACTGGTTTCGGGGGAGAACGTCAGAGAAAACATCCTCGTCGACGAGCCGACCTGTCACTCCTGTCCGGTCGCCTGCAAGAAGGAAGTCGAAGTCGACGTGATGCACAAAGGCGAGGAGATGAACGTCCGGACGGAGTCCTACGAGTACGAGTCCGCGTGGGCGCTCGGGCCGAACTCCGGACACACCGACCGCGACGAGATCGCGGTCATGCTCCAGCGGTGTAACGACCACGGGTTGGACACCATCGAGGCCGGCAACATGATGGCGATGGCCATGGAGATGACCGAGGAAGGCAAACTCGACGAGGGGATCGAGTGGGGCGACTCCGAGGAGATCATCGAGATGCTCACGAAGATCGCCAACCGCGAGGGCGAACTCGCCGACCTCCTGGCGGAGGGGCCGCGTCGTGTCGCCGAGAAGATGGAGGCCCACGACAACTCCCTGGCGGTGAAAGGCCAGACGATCGCCGCCTACGACCCGCGGTGTATGAAGGGGATGGGCATCGCCTTCGCGACATCGAACCGGGGGGCGTGTCACCTCCGCGGGTACACGCCGGCCGCCGAGATCCTCGGCATCCCGGAGAAGGTCGACCCCGTCGAGTGGGAGGGCAAAGGCGAACTCACGGCGACGTTCCAGGACATGCACGCGATCTCCGATAGCTTCGATATCTGCAAGTTCAACGCCTTCGCGGAGGGCGTCGAGGAGTACGTCCTGCAGTACAACGGGATGACCGGTCTCGAAGTGACCGAGGAGGAGTTGATGACCGCCGGCGAGCGGATCTACGCGCTCGAACGCTACTACAACAACCTGGTCGGCTTCGACGGGGCCGACGACGACCTGCCGGAGCGGTTCGTCGACGGGGCCGAAGGCGCGATGCCCGGACAGGGCGGCGTCGAGGGCAGCCTCGTGGAACTCGAGGAGATGAAAGCCGAGTACTACGACGTCCGCGGCTGGGTCGACGGCGTGGTTACCGACGAGAAACTCGACGAACTCGAGATCGATGTCGGGCCGGGGACCGGCGTCTCCAGCGGCGACTCGGCGGCACCCGCCGACGACTGAGACGTTCCGCGCTTCGTTTTTATTGGCGCAGGTCGAAGCCCACAGCCACCGCGCCGTCGACGCCCCAGAAGGCGAACCGGTACCGACCCGAAGCGAGATCCGGACAGACCTCGGCGTGATCGTGGAACGTTCCCTCGACGAGTCCCGATTCAGTCAACTCGAAGGACCACTCGAACCCTTCACCGGGTGAATGAGAGACCTCCTCGTCCGTGTACTCGAAGTATCGGTCACCGTCGCGGACCCGGACGTCCTGCCAGCCGGCTTCGGTGTACGCCTGCAGGTTGTATTTCGCGCGGTTGCCGGTGTGTTCCGTCCCGTCGGCGACGTTCGTTAGCCGGATCCGGGCCGTCTCGCCGTAGTCGTATTCGGTGTGCTCGATTCGGAGGCCGAACGCCGGTTCACCGTCGCGTTCGAGATCCCCCCAGGCCAGGTCCGGGTCGTCGAAGCCCTGGTAATGCCGTTCTGTGTCCTCGCGATCGCACTCGAGCGCTTCGATCGGATCGGGCTCCGTTTCGGGTCGAATCACCCCCTCGAGCGAACTGGCGTCGGGACCGATCGGATCCTCGACCGCCGCCGAGATCGTCGCCGTTTCGTCCCAGCCGTCGGTCACCTCGACGTTGACCGAGTCGACCGGTTCGTCCTCGAACGTGAGACGAGCCAGCGCCGAGGGGTACGAGACGACGGCCGGACAGGCGACGTCCTCCTCGCTCGTGTCCAGTACAGTCGACGACGCGCGCAGTTGGCCGTCTCCGAACCGGATGTCCGCGATTTCGAGCCGGTCGTGACAGCCGTCCGGGCCGGCGGACTCGACGAAGAGCAGCCGCTCGCGGTCGTAATCGATATCCGCCATGAACTCCCGGATCGATTCCGCGCGTTCCTCGGAAACGTCGTAGGAGCCGAACAGTGCGCGTTCACGATCCGTGCTATCGACGAGCACGACCCGGCCGACCGCATCCTCGGCGTCCCACTCGGGTCGGTTCCCGCGGGTGACGAAGGGGTGGGTCGCGCTCGTGATGGGGCCGCCGTCCGACCCGTTCTCCGAACCTTGCTCGGCCGGGTCGAGACAGCCGGCGAGCGTCACACCGAAACCGACTCCGGCAAGCCCGAGGAACGCCCGTCTATCAGGGGACATAGCCGAAGAGAGGGCCCGGAAGGGTGAGTCGCTTGTGGAACGTCAAACGGCCCTTTGATACAAAACGGGTCGTCGAGAGCGTGTCGACAGCGCTCAGCCGCCGCTGACCGGCGGGAACATCGCCAGTTCGTCGCCGTCTTCCAGTTCGGTGTCGAAGCCCTCGTCGGCGACGAAGGGGTTCTGGTCGTTTCTGAGCACGCGGATGTGATCCTGAAGCGATCCGTCCTCGTCGAGCACTACCGATTCGAGTTCCGGGTGGGCCTCCAGAAGCTGTTCGAAGGCGTCGCCGAAGGTGTCGCCCGTCCCCGCCTCGACCGTGACACGCTTGGTGCCCGCGGCCTCGGCGAGGTTGGCGAACAGTCGCCATTCCATATCGGACGGTGGGGAGCGACCGACTTATCGGTTACGTCAAAAGGCCGATGACCTCGTTGAGATCAATAGAAAACGATAGGCTTGCCTCCTCTGCGCTCAGGACAATAAAACAGCTACGGCCAATCCCCGGGGAGTTCGTCCTGGTGGGTATCCAGCAGTTTGAGAAGCGGTCGAATTGCATCGAAGGTCGGCCCCTTGTTCACTGTATCGTTTTCTCGATCCCACTCGATAATGTCGTAGTTCGCCAATTTCGGCAAGTGAACGTGGGTCAGCGTTATCGCCTGTTCGGAGACGGCTCCTTCGATATCGTCGTCCGTAACGTCCGGCATAACAGTTTGAGGGTCCTGCTCCAAGAGCCCAACCAGTAGTGTCCGCCGCTGGGCGTTTGCGAGCGCATCCAACATCTCATCGAACGAGGCTTGTTTCTGTTGGTTGAACATTGTTGTATGTTCTCAATGAACATGATATGGTCCTAAGAATATAGCTTGTGTTGATTTTGTGAGTAACTGGCACTCTACTGGTAAACAAATATTATTAATCTATAATTAGTGCCGGGGAGCTAAGAACACTTACTGGACAGATACTCATTACTTGTGTGTTCGATATATACCCATTATACAAACCAAAAAATGCCAAAGAATATAACCATTTCTTGTCTATACTCGGACGGATGAAAGAGCTAGGGGGTAAAAAACCACCCTCGACGGACTCGCTCACAGTCGAGATCGTTGAGATACTTGCGGAACGCGGTGTCGACCACGAAACGTATACACTCCACGATTACATCGACCTCGACGCGCTCAACGAGCTGGTCGCTTCGGGGAATGGCAGTGCTGAGGTCCGAGTAACTATCGAAGGTATCCAACTCAGAATTACCCAACACGGTGTGCAGGCCCTCGACGGGCAGTCAAACGCGCGCGATTGAGCTACCCACGGCTGTAGCCGTGGGTTTTCGCCCCGCATTTTTAAAAAGGATTTTTGATTATGTGAGTGACCGGTATCCGGATAGTAAACGGACACTATCAGTTCGGATCTTCCAACCTAGTTCGACCCCATACCGTCAGTATTGCATCTATAACTAAGTCGTGGACAGGGATGCGGTCCCTATGAACCGGAGAGAGTACGTCAGTGGAATGACCGGTATGACAGCTGTATTGTTGTCGGGCTGTAACAGTCTGTCCCCGGCGGGGGTCGCGGAGGCCAGCACCTCGGTAGACGATTCAGTCCTTGAAGTGACGACATCGGACGGCGTGATCGACGAGGTGATCATGTACGTCGAGGTAGCGTTCGAATACTCCGGTTGGCACGACGATGAGATCACCCATATCGGGTTCGAATCCGAAATCGACGGCGAAACGATAAAACAGCGCGATTTCGGTCTCAACCACCCCGACTGGATGTGGGACGGCGAACGCGGCGACGAGGAGTCCGGATCCGGGAAATACCGTGTCTTCATGAGTCGAACGGGTGACCACGACCGGATCTTTCTGTTCGAAGACGCGCCGAACTACGAACAGTCGGATCTGGAGATCGAAGAGCCCGGCGAGACGGAGACGTTCGAACTCGATTTCGACATCGAGATGCGATTGATCGCTGACGACGACGATGTCGTATGGACCAGCTCGGATTCGGCCACTATCGAGATAATACATACCTATCAAAACGACGATACAGACGGGGATGCCTCGATGACTACGTCCGTTGATGTCTGGGCGGAGGTCGATGGAGAATACGTCGGACCGTCGTGAACCGCCTCGGCCTGCTCCGCCCGTAGACGAACGTGTTTCGACGGGAAGCGGCGGTCCGTATCCAATCGGCTTATCCCTCCCCGCGCCGTCGGTTCGGCCCGATGCGTGAGATCTTCGAACTCCGCGACGGCGACGGCGCGGGCCGGATCGGCGAGTTGACTGTCCCGCGAGCCGGGGTGACCGTCGAGACGCCGGCGCTGTTGCCGGTTATAAACCCCCACATCCGGACGATCGAGCCCGCGACGCTCGAATCGACCTTCGGCGCGGAGATCCTCATCACGAACGGCTACATCCTCTATCAGAGCGACGAGTTCCGAGAGCGGGCGCTCTCGGAAGGGCTGGCGGATCTGTACGACTTCTCCGGCGCGATCATGACCGATTCGGGCTCGTTTCAGCTCTCGGAGTACGGCGAGATCTCCGTGACGAACGCCGAGATACTCGAGTTCCAGCGCGATATCGGCGCGGACATCGGGACGCCGATCGATATCCCGACGCCGCCTGACACCGCCCGCGAACGCGCCGAGACGGAGCTGGAGACGACACAGTCCCGTCTCGAGGCCGCCGAATCGATCGACGTCGGGGAGATGCTCCTCAACGCGCCGATCCAGGGATCGACCCATCCGGAGCTCCGTACCGAGGCCGCCCGCCACGCCTACGGGACCGAACTCGACGTATTCCCGATCGGGGCGGTCGTCCCGCTGATGAACGGTTACCGGTACGCCGAAATGATCGAGGTCGTCCGGGCCGCAAAGCGCGGACTCGGCGCCGACGCGCCGGTCCATCTCTTCGGAGCGGGGCATCCGATGATGTTCGCGTTGGCCGTCGCCGCCGGCTGTGACCTGTTCGACTCGGCCGCCTACGCCCTGTACGCCCGAGACGGCCGGTATCTGACCGTCGCCGGAACCGATCACCTCGAGGATCTCGATTACTTCCCCTGTTCCTGTCCGGTCTGTGCGGAACACACCCCGGAGACGCTCCGTGGGCGTCCGGAACGTCGACGCGAGGAGCTACTCGCCAGACACAACCTCCACGTCAGCTACCGGGAGCTCCGGACGGTCAAACAGGCGATCCGGGAGGGGAACCTCTTCGAGTTGGTCGAACGGCGCGCCCGGAGCCACCCCGCGATGGTGGACGGCTACCGGGCGCTTCTGGACGATGCGGAGACGCTCGAGCGTCACGATCCCGTCTCGAAGGGGACGTTCTTCCATCTCTCGGCGGAGTCGGCCCGTCGCCCGGAAGTCCTGCGGTACCACGACCGGCTCGAGCGGCTGTCGGTGGCCGGCGATCGGGTGTTGCTGTCGGCGGGCGAGAACAACAGCCGCTTCGATGAAACCTGGCGGCTCAGACCGCCGTTCGGTCCCGTGCCGCCGGCGCTGTCCGACAGCTACCCCCTGACCGCCGAACGACCCGAGCGACTCGATCGGGCGGCCTACGAGGCCGCAGCAGCGGGCGTGTCCCGGCTCGTCGAGGCGAACCCGAGCGTCGAGTTCGCCCTCGCTCACTGGCGGTGGCCGGACGCAGCGCTTTCGGCACTGCCCGAGGAAATAGGGGTACGGCGGCTCGGCGAAGAGCAGTAACGCACACATTAATAAATATATCCCAGCCGTAGCGACAACAATGAGCACAGCGAACCGACTCCGGGACCTCCTCGCCGAGGGCGACGAGTTGACGATCGTCTGTCACAACAATCCTGATCCGGACTGTCTCGCGAGCGCGCTCGGATTGGGTCGGATCGCGGCTACCGCCGGCATCGACGAGCGGCGGATCCTCTACAGCGGCGAGATCTCCCACCAGCAAAACCGGGCGTTCGTCAACCTGCTCGACATCGAACTCCAGCCGTTCGACGCCGAAACGGTCCGCGATCGGGACCCTGGATCGCTGCTCGCGTTCGTCGATCACTCGATTCCCGGCGCGAACAACCGCGTTCCGGAGGGCACACCGATCGATATCGTGATCGATCACCACCCGGCAGACAACATCGACGCCCGGTTCGTCGATCACCGCGAGGAGATCGGCGCGGCCGCGACGATGGTCACCGAGCACGTCCGAGAGCTCGAGATCGAACCCGATAGCGTGCTCGCGACGGCGCTGCTTTTCGCCATCCGCCGGGAGACGCTCAACTTCCTCCGCGGGGCGACGGGCGCGGAGTACAACGCGGCGAGCTATCTACACGAGTACGCGGACAGCGAGATGCTTCACCGGCTGTCGACGCCGTCCATCACCGGGAAAACGCTCGACGCGATCGCGACCGCGATCAAAAACCGTCAGACGATGTCCGCGGTGCTCATCTCGCACGTCGGCCGGACGAGCGAGCGCGATGCGCTCCCACAAGCCGCCGATTATCTCGCGACACTGGAAGGCGTCGAGACCGTCATCGTCTTCGGGATCGTCAAAGACGCCGTCCATATCAGTGCCCGATCGCCGGACCCGCGGATCCACATCGGGGACGTACTCAAGGAGGCGTTCGAGGACGTCGGGAGCGCTGGCGGTCACCACGACATGGCCGGCGGCGAGATCCCGCTCGGGATCTTCGCTGACTACGTGAGCGACGACGCGGCGTTGCTGGATATCGTCGAGGGGATCGTCACCACCCGCCTCACGGAAGCGCTCGGAGTCGGTGACGAGACGGAGACAGACTGAGCGCGGACGGCATCGATCTACGGGTGAACTGGTCGTTCGCCTCCCGCTGTGAACCGACGAACAGTTACCCGCCGGGCGAGCAAGAGCGGGTATGACGGAGTATTTCGAGATCGACGACCGTGACGGGGCCGCCCGTCGGGGGCGACTCCGGCTCACGGACCCCCGCCCGACGCCGGCCACTGTCGACGATATCGTGGCCGACGCCGGCAGCCGCTGGCACGAGTCACGGCCGGCTCCGGACGGCGACGAGTCAGCGCTGACGGTGTTGCCCCATCGAGCGCTTCCGCCGGGGACCGAACCGCCGGTCGAGGAAGCCTTCGCCGTCGAGTATCCCGATGTCGAGTACCCGAGCGCCGCCGTCGTCTCGCCGGGGACGGCCGACGACTACGGGACCGACGCGTACGTCCTCTCGAACGCCGGTGGCTACGCGGGCCACGCCGAGGCGTTCGTCGACGCCCTGTTGTCGGTCCGGCGGGCGACCCCGGACGACACCGCGCTGTACTGTCCGGGGGCGGCGACGCCGGCGAACGTCGCGACGCTCGTCTATGCGGGCGTCGATCTCGTCGACGAGTGGCGCGCGCGGGCGCGGGGACTCGAAGGCTTTTATCTCACGACCGACGGCGAGGCGTTCCTCGAGGACCTCGAGGAGCTTCCCTGCCCGTGTCCGGCCTGCCAGGAGTCGATCGAGACGTTCGATCGGACCGACTGTGCCGAACACAACGCCAACGCGCTCGGGGCGGAACTGGCCCGCGTTCGCGGCCGGATCACCGAGGGGCGGCTCCGGGATTACATCGAGGGACAGGCCAGACACGAAGCGTGGCTGACCGCAACCGTTCGGCTGCTCGATCAACAGTACGGCTACATCGAGGAGCGGACACCGGTCTTTCGCCGAAACGAACTGCTCGCGGCGACGGATGACTCGCTCCGTCGACCCGAAATTCAGCGTTTCGCCGAGCGAGTGACGAGCCGGTATCGACGTCGGCTCGAGGCTCCGCTCGTGTTGGTGCCGTGTTCGGCCCGGAAACCCTACAGCGAGTCCCAGAGCCACGAGCAGTTCACCCGCGCGATCGGCTATCGAGGCCACATCGTGTCGATGACCTCGCCGATCGGCGTCGTCCCGAACGAACTCGAGACGACCTATCCGGCCCAACACTACGACAGCGTCGTGACCGGGCGGTGGACGGCGACGGAGATCGAGTTCGTTTCGAACGTCCTCGAACGATATCTCGAACGGGCCGACTACGACCGCCACATCGCACACGTGCCGGCGGCGTACCGCGAGATCTGCGAACGAGTCGAGGACGCGCTCGGCATCGAGTTCGAGTACACCGTCACCGACCACCCGACGACCGACGAGTCACTGGCGGCGCTCGAGGATGCACTCGGGGGGGAACCGAGCTACTACAAGAGCGAACGCGAGTCCGCGACGGTGCGGGCGATCGCCGACTTCCAGTTCGGTGACGGTGCGGGCGATTCGGTGTTCGGACCTGAAATAACGACCGAGGGCGTCTATCCGAAACTCCGGGTCCGGAACGACGAGGGGGAGCATCTCGCCACGATGGTGCCCCAGTACGGGACGCTCTCGTTGACGCTTCCGGGTGCCCGGGCGTGGCTCGAAAGCGACGCCACGACGAAACGGGTCGAAATCGACGGCTTCGTGCCGAGCGGGAGCGTCCTCTCCCCGGGTATCATCGACGCCGACGGATCGATCCGGCCGGGCGACGAGGTCGTCTTCGAGGGGCCCAAAGCGTTCGGCGTCGGGCGGGCGGCCTGTCACGGGCGGGCGATGGTCGAGGGCACGCGCGGGATCGCGATCGACGTGCGACACTCCGAATCGCGGTGAACCGGGGCGCGTCGTCGATGCCCGCGCCGGCCAGCTTTTTGTTCGTGGCGCGCCACTCGAGCGTATGGACGAGATCGAACTCGGCGTCCCGAGGCCGCTCATCGAGTCGTTACCCGACGACGACGGGGGCGCTCGGACGGACATGCAGCGCGCCATCGAGGGGTACAACGCCCGGCTGGAGCGGGCCCTAGAGGCGGCCGACGACGACAGCGAGGCCGCCGCCCGCGTGCTCGATCTGATCGAGCACTTCGAGGACCGAATCGAGCGGTTCCACGGCTTCGTGCCGGAGCTTCGCGCGTGGGGCCAATCGCCGATCTTCGCGATCGCCTGGCGGAACCTCTATGCGGATCTGATCGAACAGTGCTACGAACACGAGTGGCTGGCCACCCAACTGGACCGCGAGCGCAACGCTCGACTCGTCGAGGACGGCATCCGGCTTTCGGACGTATGACGGGGAGCGACGGGATCGAACTCGAACTCCGGTTTTTCGCGAACTTCCGGGCCGCGGTCGGACAGAAGTCGATCTACCGATCCTTCGAGCCGGGAACCACCGTCGGCGAGGTACTGGTGGCGCTGGAATCGGAGTTCCCGGAGCTGGCGGGCGACATCCTCGACGAGGACGACGATATCAAACCACAGCTGTCGATCCTCAAGAACGGCCGGGAGGTCATCCACATCGACGGGACGGCGACGACGCTCGAGGACGGCGACACGCTGAGTGTCTTCCCGCCGGTCGCGGGCGGATGATGGAGGAAACCCGCGAGTTTCGCGGTATTTCGAAGCGGCTGGCCGCGAACTACCTGGAGAACCTCGGCGGCGAGCGACTCGACGAGGCCGGCGACAGGATCGAGGGCGAGGGCTGGTCGGCCGAGTTGAGCGAGCGGAAGGTGAAACCCATCCCCGGGGCGAGCATCACGCTCAACGAGGTCAGAGTCGAATTCCGCGGCGAGGAGACACAGTTGCGTCCCCTGATCGATCGCTTCGCACAGAAAGCGATGCGGGCCGGTGGCTGACGTGCCCGGAGGACCGCTCGACGGAAACGCGTTGGTGCTCGCCGCCGCCCAGGCGTCGGTCTCCGGCGAGCGGCTTCCCGAACTCGTCGATCGAGCACAGGCGTTCCTCGAAGCGCGCATCGAGGAATACAGCCGACGCTACGAGCGAGTCTACGCCGACGAAAGCCAGACGGTGTTCTTCGTCGAGGAGGGCCACTGGGACGAGATCGGCGACGAACTCGACGTCGAACCCCGCGAGTGGAAGGCGCTCCGGCGCGTCCACGCCGAACACCTCAAGCGGCTCGGGACCGATCTCGATCGGCGCGAGGAGTTCGAGACCGCGCTCGAGCTCCGCGAGGTGGTCGTCGTCGGGGCGGGATGAGTCCCGAAATCGGGGACCAGATGCGGCACTTCGCCGATAGAACGCCAAAGCGTATACCCGAGGCGCACCGAAAGGAAATGTGAATCTTCGATGACGACCAGCCCCTGTGTCGACATCTGTCGTGTCGAGGACGACGAGTGTACCGCCTGTGGGCGAACGATCGAGCAGATCGCCGCCTGGTCCTCGATGACCGAAGCGGAACGACGAGAGATCGTGGACTCGCTGGATTGATCGAGGTTCGACGCCGTACTCGGCCCGCAGGTGTGCTTCGCCGCCGGTCCCGCACTCGACAGTGATAGGGATTCTCGCAGGCGTTCGAAGTTTTGTCGCGAGAAACTGGGACACGACACCGAAAGAAGAGTTCGAAACGCCCCGGCAGGCGACGGGACTCCCGATCAGGTCCAGGGGACCGACCGCGCCTGTAGCTCACCGGCGAGCGAACGACCCATCGTGTCGGCGGGGTTCTCGGTGTTTTCCAGCGCCCACATCAGTTTGACGTACGCCGTCGCGGGCAGGGTGTCGCCGGCCTCGACGACGCCCGCCTCGAGCAGATCGCGTCCGGTGTCGTAGACCCGATCGCAGACGCGACCCTCCAGACACTGACTCGTCATGACGACCGTCGTGCCGTCCTCGACGAGCTCCTCGAGTCGGTCGATCCACTCGGTGTTGACGTGACCGAGGCCCGTCCCCTCGAGGACGAGCCCCGAAGCGCCGTCGGCGACGTCCAGAAACGAGGCGTCGGTTCCGGGGACGAACTTGACGAGTTCGACGTCTGTCGCGAGGGCGGGAGCGAGGCCGTCGCTGCCCTCGCCGCGGGCCGAAACGGGACGTCGGAAGGAGACGTCCCCGCTTTTCCACGCGACGCGGCCGAGGGGTTCGGCGCCGACCGTCTCGAAGGCGTCCCGCCGGGAGGTGTGGTTCTTCCGAACGCGGGTGCCGCGATGCAGCGCACAGACGTCGTCCGATTCCGATCCGTGCATACACACGAGGATCTCGGAGTGATCGGCTGTCGCCGCCTCGACGGCACAGACGGCGTTCATCACGTTGTCGGAGGAGGGACGGTCGGCCGAGCGCTGGCTGCCGGTGAGCACGACCGGGGCGGACGGATCGAGCATGAACGAGAGCGCGGCGGCGGTGTACTGCATCGTGTCGGTGCCGTGCATCACGACGACGCCGTCGGCGCCGGCTTCGATCTCCTCGTGGACCGCCTCGGCGAGGTCGGTCCAGACGGTCGGCGTCATGTTCTCCGAGAGGATATTGGCGACGACCCGACCCCGGTAGTTTGCCCGCCCGGCGAGTTCGGGGACGGCCCGGAGGACGTCCTCGGCGTCGAACTGGGCGGTGACGGCACCGGTTCGGTAATCCACCGTCGAGGCGATAGTCCCCCCCGTCGAGATGAGCGCGACGGTCGGAAGCTTCTCGTCGAACGTGATCTCGGAGGTCCCCTCCCCGCCGCCGGGATCGTCGATCTCGTAGGTGTCCGTCTCGAGTACGTCGACGTCGGCGTCGGTCCGGTCGATTCCGACGTTGTAGCCGCCCTCGAGTTTGACGACGAGCTCCTCGTCGGTCGTCGAGGGCAGCAGAACGCCCTCGTACGACGTGTCGGTCCGATCGACGCGAACGCGGTCCCCGGGATTCATACACCGACGTATCACGCCGTCGGACTTGAAAGGCACTCTTCCGGTTCGCGGCGGAGACGCCTCGAACGGGGGACCGAAAGACGGGACACCCGATCAGGTGACAGTTCGGGCGCTCGTCGACTCGCAGTCGGGACAGATGACCTCGGCCCCCTCGGGGAAGGCGAACGTCTCGCTGCAGTCGTTACACCGATGCGTGTTTATCACGATGTTTTGATCCGGGAAAACGAAATCGGCGGAGCCGCAGTCCGGACACGTGATCGGAGTCTGCTGCGGGATCGAAAAGCTCGTTTCGCACTCACTGCAGCCGTAGCCGTGTGTCTTTTCTCCCGAGCCACCGAACAGGTTTTTCAATCGTTTGATCATATGCAACTGAATATTCCCGACAAAATAAAATAATATACGGGAAGTGCGGGCTGTTGTCCGGCATACATAATATTAAATACGGTAAAACCCAATGTTTACAGTTTGTTCGGGGAACGGTTCAGTCCCCGGGAATTTATAAAGGCATCTCCGGTCGGTCGGGTCGAATCTCCCGATCGCTGCCGCGGGGTGGCGAAAATCGAACGTTCATCGACGACGGCCTGGTTTCCCGGCGCGTTCGCGCCGGAAGCGCTTCGATGCCACCTCACGACGATGCTCCCTCTCAGACGATCGGCGGGGCACCGAGACGTTCGGCGAGTTCGACGAAGTCGTCGACGACGACGTCGTAGGCGGAGTCGTCGGGCCGCTCGACGCCTTCGGCCGCGTCAGGCCCCCACTCTCGGGGTCGATGGACGTAGGCGGTACGAAGGCCGACGTCGTGGCTCGCATCGAGATCCTCTTCGTGTGCGGCGACCATCATGACCTCATTGACCTCGAGGTCCAACAGATCCACCGCAGTCCGGTACGTTTCCGGGTCCGGTTTGTAATGCCCGGATAGTTCCGACGAGAGGATCAGATCCCAGGGGATTCCGGCCCGCTTGGCCATGTTCGTGAGGAGTCGGACGTGGCCGTTCGACAGCGGCGCGATCACGTAGCGGGGTTTGAGCCGCTGGAGGCCGGGGATCGCGTCCGGCCAGGGATCGAGCCGGTGCCAGGCCCGGTTGAACGATTCGACCGCCGGGTCGGTCAATCCCTCGATGCCGAAGCGATCGAGCAGTTCCTCGAGCGACTCGCGGTGGAGCGAATCGAGGTTTCGCCAGGGGGTCTCCCCCCGTCGGACCCGATCCAGCGCGGGGCGATACTCCTCGCGCCAGGCGTCGGCGAAGGCCGGCCACTCGACGTCGGTATCGATCGAACCGTCGAGCCGTCGTCCCTCGCGGATGACGCCGCTGCGCCAGTCGACGACCGTGCCGAACACATCGAAGACGAGCGCCTCCACGTCGGGAGCCGTCATCGAATCTCACCCCGGATCGGGGAGCACCGATCGGTTCGGACGTTCCGTGACGCTGTTCGTTGGGAAGGTTCCACATACATGAGTGTACTGAACGTGACGGCAGGCGGTCTTTATTTTTGCGGGGATACTGTGGAGTGATCCGAGGACGAACGGACTCGGTCCGTCTCGAGTGGGCACGGTCGGGGCGGCAGGGGATCTCAATCGCTCGATAAGGACCCGATCTCGATCGGTTCTGTCGCTTCGATCGCGGTCAGAAGGGACTCGATCGAGTCCTCGCCGGTACCGAGTCGTTTCGAGTCCGTACCTCCGTTCGCGGTCGAGTCGGCGTCGCCGAGCAGGATCGTCGGCAGCGGCGCGGCGCTGAACCCCTCGACGAGCACGAGGTCGAACCCTCGGGCAGCGAGCCGTTCGAGAACACGGGTAAGCGCCGCGAGTTCGGCTCCGGTGTCGCTTCTGTCGGGACCTTTTCCGCCACGGGCGACCTCGAAGGTGAGTTCGGGCGTGACGCCGACGACGGCCTCGGCGCCGGCACGCCGGTGTCGGTGGGTGTCGGTGCCGGGCGTGTCGGGTTCGATGTCGTGGTGAATCGATTTGATCGTCGCCACGCGCCGGTCGTCGAACTTCTTCAGAAGCGACTCGACGAGCAACGTTTTGCCGGAGCCGCTGGGACCCACGATCGAGACGACGCGAAGCCGGGCGGCGTCGGTTGGGGATCGGTCCGTCACTGCCCCGAATATTACCCCCGTCCTCATATAGGTGGCTCACGTCCGCAGTCGAGTTTCGGTGACGAAACACACGGTATCAGCCGAGAGAACGGGAACAGTGTCGCCCTCATTTATATGTTTTCGGCGTTCCGTGCGTCGATTTCGGTCCAGCGGATTTATGCGTGGCAGCCGTCCGTTCGAGTGTGAGTTGATCGGCGCGCCCGACGTCGGCACCGAGAAAGCTGTAACCGATTCAATCCATGACTGATTTCCGAAATTCGATACTATCCATGTTAAGCACCGGTCGGACGAGTACCGAAGAGATGACGGACGAGACGACCGCGACCGGCGCGGCGGCGTCCGTTCCGATGAAAGAGGCCGACGGCGAGACCCTCGGCGGCCGTGAATCGACCGACGAACGGATCGATATCCGGGCGGACGTCCTGCTGGATACACTTCCGCAGCCGGCGTTTCTGATCGATACCGCACACCGGATCGTCGGCTGGAACCGCGAGATGGAAGTGTTGACCGGCGTCGATCGGGAGGCGGTGCTCGGCGACGACGACACCGCGAAGTTCTTTCAGGACGACCGGACGCGGACACTCGCCGACGCGGTCGTCGACGAACCCGATCGGGCCGACGAGACGTTCGGTGCCGATCGCTCCGGCCGGAATCAGCGCGCCTACGAGGCCGAACAGGAACTCGAAAACGCTGACGGTGAGACGCTGTACGTCACCTCGATCGCGACGCCGATCGAACAGGCGGACGAACTGCAGGGAGTGATGCAACTCGTCCAGGACGACACGGCAGTCATCCGGCGGCGGGAGGCGATGGCGGATCTCGTCGAGCGCTCGGCGGAGACCGCGGCCGCGCTCGATGCGGGCGACCTCTCGGCTCGCGTCGAGTACACCGACGATCACGAACGGCTCGACGACGACGTTCTCGATATCACCGACGCGATCAACGCCGTCGCCGACTCGACGGAGACGATGGTCGAGGGGCTGACCGACGAGATAGAGGATCTCTCGGCCGCCGCCGACCGGATCGCGGCGAGCGCGACCGAAGCGACCGAGGAAATCCACGCTCAGAACGACTCGCTGCGGGCGATCAACGACGAGATGCAGAACCTCTCGGCGACGATGGAGGAAGTCGCCGCGAGCTCCGATCAGGTCGCGTCGGCGGCAAACCGAGCCGAAGAGGCGGCCGTGGACGGGGCCTCGACCGGCGAAAACGCCCAATCGGAGATGGACACCGTCGTCGAAACGAGCGAGGAGCTCGTCGAGACGGTCGAACAGCTGGAATCCCGGATGGAGGCCGTCGACGACGTCGTCGACGTGATCGCCGATATCGCCGACGAGACGAACATCCTGGCGTTGAACGCGTCGATCGAGGCCGCCCGCGCCGACGGGGACGGCGACGGCTTCGAGGTGGTCGCCGGGGAGGTAAAGTCCCTCGCCGCCGAGACGAAAGAGAACGCCGAAGAGATCTCCGGGCGGATCGAGGCGATCGGCGAACAGACCCGCGAGACCGTCGAGGGGACCGACGCGACGAACGATCGCGTCCGGAGCGCGAACGAGGAGATCGAGAGCGTTCTCGAATCGCTCGAGGAGATCGTTGCAGCCTCCCAAGAGGCCGCCGACGGCATCACCGAGGTCGCGGAGGTCAACGACGATCAGGCCGCCTCGGTCGAGGAGATCACGGCGACAACGGAGGACCTCGACGACCGGGCCGACGAGATCGAGGCCAGTGTCGAATCGGTCTCCGAGTTGGCGGAATCCCAGCGAAACGATATCGAGGGGATGGTCGAGTACCTGACCGAACTGTCGGCGTCCGACGCCGTGTAAGGACGCGGTCCGTCGTCGAAATACCATCGGACGTAAGGCATTTGTTCGCCGCCGGCTTACACGCACGCTCATGACCGTCACGTACGATCGGTGGGTTTTCGATCTCGACGGCACGCTGGTCGACGTCGAGCCGTCGTACGTCCACGACGTCCTCGGCCGGGTCGGAACGCGGCTCGGCCGTTCGTTCACCGAGCGGGAGGCGGAGGCGCTGTGGCACGGGTTCGGCGGCGAGCGGAACGCGACACTCGAGGCCGCCGGCATCGATCCGGAGCGGTTCTGGGCGACGTTCCACGAGGAAGAGGACGCCGAGGCGCGCGCGGCGGCGACGTTTCTCTACGACGACGCCGAGTTCGTCGGCGAGATCGAGGCTCCGACAGTGCTCGTCACCCACTGCCAGCGGTACCTGACGGAACCGGTACTCTCTGCGCTCGATATCGCCGACTGGTTCGACGCGGTCGTCTGCTGTACCGCCGAAACCGGCTGGAAACCCGATCCGGATCCGGTTTATCGGGCGCTTTCGGCCGTCGGCGCGGGCGGAGGCCCCGGAATTCTGGTCGGCGACGCACCCCACGACATCGGCGCGGCCTGGAACGCCGGACTCGACGGAGCCCACGTCGAGCGGCACGGCCACGAGCGTCGGGGGGTCTGTGTCATCGGTGATTACCGGCTGCGGCGGGTGGACGAACTGCCGAGGGCCTGATAAGAGGGCGAAACCGGATCAGTCGTACCGATCGTCGTCGAGCGGGAACTCGAAGTCGCCCTTCTCGATGCTCTCGACGACGGCCTCGAGGACGAGCCCTTCGCCGGTTTCCGGGTCGGGAACCGCGAACTTGACCCGGATACCGTCGGGCGAGGGGGAGATCTCGAGAACGTCGGCGTCTGACGGGTACAGGTACTCGGCATCGGGGTTGTAATCGGATTCATCCGTCATAGCTAGCGGTTGACGGTTGGTCGATTTGGATCTTTCGGGGCCACGCGACCGGCGTTCTGTTATCAGTTTCTGGGAATGACGGGGCCAGTTTATGATCGCGACGGAGAGACACTCCGGTAATGGCGACCAAAAACGACCCCCCGACGCCGTTCGAGGACATCGAACTGCCCGACGGAAGCGACCCGATCTCGAAAGGGGTCGTACAGCGCATCCGTCGGTCCGACGGAACCGTCACCGTCGACGTCGCCGTCGACGGGCTGGGCGAGGCGCTCACGGAGCGGATCGTCGAACAGATCCGCGGCGCCGCACTCGCGCTTCCGGAGACCGAACACGCCCGCGTGATCCCGGTTCGACACGAAGACAAGGACGTCGAGCTTCCGGAGGTTGACCACGTGTTGGCAGTCGCGAGCGCGAAGGGCGGCGTCGGCAAGACGACGGTCTCGGTCGCGCTCGCACGGACGTTATCCGAGCGCGGGCTCGACGTGGGACTGTTCGACGCCGACATCTACGGCCCGAACGTTCCCCATCTGTTGGGAGACATCGAAGGGCCTGTTCTAACCAACGAGAACGGCCAGCCGGTTCCGCTGGAGACCGACGGCATACAGACGCTCAGCCCCGGCGTCGTCGGTGGCGATCCGCCGACGGCCCGTCGGGGCGCCATCGCCTACGGGGCCGTCGAGAACCTGCTCGGACAGGGCGCCTGGGACGACCGGGACGTACTGATCATCGACATGCCGGCCGGGTCGGACGACGTCGTCGGTGCGGCGCTCGAACACGTCCCCGTCGACGGTGCGGTCTTCGTGACGACGCCGTTCGACGCCAGCGTCGACGACACGAAACGGACCGTCGAACTGTTCGAGGAGAACGGCGTCGCGTCCGTCGCGGCGGTCGTGAACATGAACGGGTTCACCTGCGAGTGCTGTGGCGAGCGGAACGAACTGTTCGAGGACCCCGTCGATCTCGACGTGTCGACGGTCCACGAACTCCCCTTCGATCGGGAGCTCCAGCGCGACCCCGGCGGGGCGGACTACGGGGCGTTCGACGGCCTGGCGGGTTCGGTCGAGACCTTCCTCGAGGAGGTTCTCGGTGCCGTCCCCGACGACGCGCTGGATCTCCGGGGGATACCGGCCGACAGCCAGATCCGGCAGTTGAGCGACGAACTCGCGATCGCCGAAGCCGGAGGTCGCGTCCGGGTCGTCGTCGAGGATCCGGCGTGGATCTCGGAGACGCTCCGGGAGGAGGCCGGGGAACTGATCGCAGGGATCGAGCGACGGCAGATGGGGACGACCGGAACGTTGCTCGAAATCGAGCGGACGTAGTCCGTCCCGACTGCGCGTTGCATACCGTTCCCGACCGAATACAGCCACGCGTGTCGGCGTTCGATCACAGCCACGAGCGTCGCCGTTCGGCCGGTTCCCGATCCGCGCACGACCCCAACCGAACCTCCCTCGAGGGCGGTAGCTTCGGAGATCGATACCGGAACAGTATATAAATCCAGTCGATATCGATACTAAATATAAAACTAACGGCGAATATGTTCATCCGTAGTTCCCATCGGCCAGGAATTGGAAGCATCTCTTTTTTATTGGTCAACTATACTCCGAGTGGGACAATGTCAAGAAACGCCTTCCCGAACACGGGTGGTGAGAGCGCGAGGTGGCCCCCCATGTCTAGCGAGGGGGGGCAACGCGGACGGGATCGGCGGGACGAACATAAGTCGGCGGGATCTCATGGCCGCCGCGGGCGGAGCGACGCTTCTGGCCGGCTGCCAGCGACTTCTTCCGGACGACGACGAGGAGACGCCGGATCCGGTAGAAGAGGTCCCAAACCCCTTCGAGGAGTATCCGGAACGGGACTGGGAGACCCACTACCGGGACATCTGGGACGTCGACGACCAGTTCACACTGACGTGTACGCCGAACGACACGCACAACTGTTATCTCGAGGCCAACGTCAAGAACGGTACCATCACTCGGCTCGGTCCCTCGATGAACTACGGCGAGGCCACCGACTTGCAGGGGAACGAGGCCTCCGATCGGTGGGATCCCCGCGTCTGTCAGAAGGGGCTGGCGATGATCGAGCGGTTCTACGGCGACCGTCGCGTGAAGGCGCCGATGGTTCGGGACGGCTTCAGACAGTGGGTCGAGGACGGCTTCCCGCGCGAGGAGGACGGCTCGATGCCCGAAGAGTACGCCCAGCGCGGCGACGACACCTGGACGGAGGTCGATCACGAGGATGCCTACGAACTCGCGGCCCGAACCTTCGTCCATCTCGCCGAGTACTACAGCGGTGAGGACGGACGACAGCGACTCCTCGATCAGGGGTACGACGAGCGTGTCGTCGACCAGACCGAGGGGGCGGGCACGCGAACGATGGTGTTCCGTGGCGGAATGCCGCTTTTGGGCGTCATCCGGCTGTTCGGCCAATACCGGCAGGCCAACTCGATGGCGCTTTTGGACCACTACGTCCGCGACGTCGACGAGAGCGAGGCGCTCGGGTCGACGGGCTGGGACAACTACTCGTTCCACACCGACCTCCCGCCGGGGCACACGATGGTCACCGGCCAACAGACCATCGATTTCGACCTGGCCAACACGGAGTACACCGACCACATCGTGATGGCGGGGATCAACTGGATCTGTACCAAGATGGCCGACTCCCACTGGCTGACGGAGGCCCGCCTGAAGGGGACAAAGGTGACCGGGATCTTCACCGACTACAACGCCACCGCGACGAAATGCGACGAGTTCATCAACGTCCGTCCGGGGACGGACTCGGCGCTCTTTTTGGGCGCGGCCCGCGAACTCATCGCGCGCGATCTCTACGACGAGGAGTACGTCCAAAAGGAGACCGACCTCCCGCTTTTGATCAAGGTCGACGACAAGGAGTTCCTCCGTGCGAGCGAACTCTTCGAGGAGTACGATCACGAGGAACTCGCGAAAACCGAGGTCGTGGAAGGCGACGAGGAGCGTCCCGGGGCGGCCGTTCCCGGGCTCGATCAGCAGATCATCACGGAGGACCAGCGCCGCGAGTGGGGCGATTTCGTCGTTCGCGACGGCGACTCCGGCGAGTTCGTCGCCGTTAGTCGTGACGACATCGGCGACGACTTCGACGTGGCCGCCGAACTGGAGGGCTCTTTCGAGGTCGAACTCGCCGACGGCGAGACGGTCGAGGTCCGTCCCGTCTTCGATCTCGTCCGGGAGCATCTCGACGAGACGTGGGACCCCGAATCGACCGCCGAGGTAACCGGCACCGACCCGGACGCGGTCGTGAGCCTCGCCGAGGAACTCGGCAACAAGGAGGACACCCTGTTGTTGACGGGGATGGGGCCGAACCACTACACCAACTCCGACAACAAGGACCGCGCGGCGTTCCTCGTCGCCTCCCTCACCAGTAACGTCGGCAAACAGGGCGCGAACATCGGCAGCTACGCCGGCAACTACCGCGCGGCCTACTTCAACGGGATCCCACAGTACATCAACGAGGACCCCTTCGATCCCGAACTCGATCCCGACGCCGAACCACGTGTCGACGACCGGATCAACATGGAGTCGGCGCACTTCTATACGAACCTCGACGAACCGCTGGAGGTCGACGGCGAGTACTTCCAGGGTGACTCCCACATGCACACGCCGACGAAGTCGATCTGGGTGTCGGGATCGAACTCCATTCTCGGCAACGCCAAGGGATCCTACAAGATCATCGAGAACATGCTCCGAGAGGGGATGATCGAGGCCTTCTTCACCAACGAGTGGTGGTGGACGATGACCTGTGAGTACTCCGATATCGTCTTCCCCGCCGACTCGTGGGCCGAGAACAGCGTCTACGACATCACGGCATCGGTGACGAACCCCTTCGTCAACGTGATGCCGGAGACGGGGCTCGACGAGCGGATCTACGACACCCGAAACGACGCCCAACACTACCAGGGTGTCGCCGAGAAACTCGCGGATATCACCGGTGACGATCGTTTCGAGGAGTACTGGGCGTTCATCGACGAAGACGAACACCGGGGCAAGCCGTACCTCCAGCGGATCGTCGACAACTCGAACACCGTGAAAGGGTACGACGTCGACGAGATGCTTTCGGACGCCCGCGAGGGGACGCCGGCGCTCATCATGAGCCGGACCTACCCGAAGAAGGTCGGCAGCGAACAGGCGTTAGACGACAGCCCGTGGTACACGAAGACCGGCCGGATGGAGTTCTTCCGCGAGGAACCGGAGTTCGCCGAAGCGGGCGAGAACCTTCCCGTCCACCGCGAGCCGATGGACGGGACGTTTTACGAGCCGAACGCGCTCGTCGACGCCAGCGACAGCCCAGTGATCGATCCGGAAACCCCGGAGGATCGGGGCTGGGACAGCGAGGAGAAGGTTCGGGACACCAACGACCGGCAGGTGCGGAACGTCACCTACACCCCGGACGAACTCACGGACACCACCCATCCGCTGCGGGATCTCGACGAGGGGTACGAGTACAGCTACATGACCCCGAAATACCGCCACGGCGCTCACACCTTCTCGAACGCCCTGCCGAACGTCGCCGTCTGGTGGGGTAATTACGGCGATTTCGATCCCGAGGACGACCGCAAGCCGTACATCGGCGAAGGGTACATCGAGATGAACCCCGACGACGCCCGCGATGAAGGGTTCGACGACGGCGACTACGTGTGGGTCGACGCCGACCCCTCCGATCGACCGTACGTCGGCTACGAGGAGGACGAGGACGACTACGCGCGCGCATTGATGCGGGTCAGGTACCAGCCGACGATCCCCAGCGGCGTTACCCGAAGCTGGATGAACCTCAACCAGACATCCCATAAGACCTACGAGGCCCAACAGGACGACGAAAACGAGTGGGCTCAAAACGAGGAGACCGACTACGTGTCGCTGTACCGACAGGGCGGCCACCAGTCGGCGACGACGACGTGGCTGCGCCGAACCTGGCTCACGGATACGATGCCGCGGAAGAACCTGATGGGCCAGAACGTCGACGTCGGCTTCGAGCCTGACGTCCACTGTGCGAACGGCGCGCCGAAGGAAGCGTTCGTGAAGATAGAGAAAGCCGAGGACGGTGCCACGGACGGCGAGGGTCGCTGGCGACCCGACGAAGGGTTCAGCGACGTCCTCAGCATCCGCCCCGGCTACGAGAACGAGGCGATGGAGCGCTACATCGCCGGTGCGTTCGTCGACAAGGAGGGTGATTGACAATGCCACAGGTAGAAAACTGGCAGCTGAACCGCGAGGTCGAGTTCCCCTACGAGGAGGCCCGCCCCGACCGACAGTGGGCGGCGATGTTCGACCTCAACAAGTGTATCGAGTGCCAGACGTGTACCCTGGCCTGTAAGACTACGTGGACCCACGAGGAGGGCCAAGAGCACATGTTCTGGAACAACGTCGAGACGAAGCCCTACGGCCCCCATCCGGTCGGCTGGGACGGTCGACTCCTAGAGGAGATGGACTCGATGGAGTGGGCCGAGGACGGCACCTACGAGGGCGAAACCATCTTCGAGGCGAAGGGGACCGACTGGGACGATCCGGAGAACCACCCGACCGAAAAGGAAGACATGGGCGAGGACGTCGCGGGATTCATGCCCGAGACCGACGACTGGCGGTACCCGAACCTCGGGGAGGACGAAAGCGCCGGTGAGGCGATGGAGACGGACATGCACTTCGACGAGGACACCCACCCGATCTGGTTCTTCTATCTCCCGCGGATCTGCAATCACTGTACGTACGCGGCGTGTGCGGGCGGCTGTCCGATCCAGGCGATCTACAAACGCGAGGAGGACGGCGTCGTGCTCATCGATCAAGAGGAGTGTCAGGCCCGCCTAGTCTGCAACGAGACCTGTCCGTACAAGAAAGCGCAGTTCAACCCCAACGAGGGCGTCTCACAGAAGTGTATCGGCTGTTACCCGAAGACGGAGAACGGGAAAGCGCCGCAGTGTTTCGAGAACTGTCTGGGCAAGATCCGTATGCACGGCTATCTGAACCACCCCGACGACGCCGACACGTCCGATCCCGCCGAGGAACCGACGAACCCGCTGGATTTCGTCGTCCACGAAAAGGAGATCGCGCTCCCGCTGTACCCGCAGTTCGGGCTGGAACCGAACGTCTACTACATCCCGCCGATCACGGCGCCGACCGATTATCTCACCCAGATGTTCGGCCCCGGTGTCGAGGACGCGATCGACACCTACAACGCGATGCGAAACGGCGAGGAGCCCGAACTGGAGGGGCTGTTCAACCTCATGGGTTCGACGGAGTGGTCGATCACCGCCTTCGAGATCGACGGCGGCGAGGCGGTCGGCTACTACGAGGGCGACGAGGTCGGACGGGTCCCCATCACGGAACCGACGGCCGAGCGCGACCGCGTCGAAGAAATCGACGGCCAGGAAGTCTACCGGCTGGATATCACGTGACCATGAGCGAGAACACCATCCTCGGCGGCCCCTCGAGCGACGGTCGAGCCCACGGTCCCTCGAAGGGCCGAGCCGAAAGCGGAACCCACGACAGGGGCGACGTCCCCGGGGACGCGGCCAGCGCCGTTCATCGGAGCCGGCTGTACGCCCTTCTCGCGCTCGGCTTCGAGCGACCGGGCGAGGAGTTCGAGGCGGCCGTCGCCGCGGACGGCTACACCGATCGACTCGTCGAATCGGCGGCGGCACTCGATTCGGACATCGCCGAAACGGCTCGAGCGGTCGGCGAACGGCTGACCGACACCGAAGCGTTACACGATCAGTGGGCCTCGCTTTTCGGGGTCGAGGAGGGCCTCACCGTCCCGCCGTATCAGTTGCGGTACATCCCGGGGCCGTTGATGACGAACGTCCGCCAGATCGCGGACATTCGGGGGTTCTACGAGGCGTTCGGGCTCTCGGTCGCCGACGGCAAAAACGACCGCGCCGATCATCTCTGCTTTCTCACGGAGTTCGTCGGTCACCTCTGTACCCGCGAGGCGTACCTCCGAGCCGAAACCGATCGCGAGGGCGTCGCCGTGGTCGTCGACGCCCAGCGTTCGTTCCTCGAGGACCACCTCGGACGGTGGTACTGGCGGTTCGCCGACGAGGTCAGCAAACACGACGGCGATGGGTTTTACGCCGCCCTCGGGGATCTGCTCGCCGCGCTCGTCGAGTACGAGGTCGAGCGGTTCGATCTCGACCCCGACTGGGTGCCCGACGACCCCGAGGTGCTCGAGTGGGACGAGGACGTCTTCGGCGATTCCGGCCGGGGCTGTGGCGGCTGCGGCAGCGACACCGAAGGTATCTCCCTCGAAAGCGACGCGATGGAACGAAAGGGTCGCGGAGCGTTCGCTCCGGACGTCGATCCAGCGAACGGCGGGGAGGGGAGCCCACGATAGCGGTTTCAGGCCCCGCCGATTGTCACAGGGCGGAAAGACGATCCCGCCGACCATTTAGGTCTTGACCCCCTCGGTCGCGTATGGATCCCGACGAGAACCGCCACGGGTGGGCCGAGCGCTCCGGGGCGTACTCGCCGGAGTATTACGCCGAGATCGGCACAAACGAAGTAAGCGAGACGCTCGCCGACGTGTTCGAACACTACGTCAGCGAGGACGCCGCGGTGCTCGAGCTCGGCTGTAGCTCCGGTCGACACCTCGAACACCTCCGGACGCGCGGATACGAGAACCTCACCGGGATCGACATCAACGACACCTCTTTCGAGATTATGTCGGAGTACTTCCCGCGGCTCGCGGAGACGGGGACCTTTCACACCGGCGCGATCGAGGACGTCCTCCCGGAGATCGACGACGGCGCCTTCGACGTCGTCTACTCCGTCGAGACGCTCCAGCACGTCCACCCGGACAACGAGTGGGTGTTCGAGGAGATCGTCCGCGTCAGCGACGATCTGGTGATCACGGCCGAAAACGAGGGGAACAGTCCGAAGCGCGGTCGAGGCAACGAAACGGTGAGCCAAGTCGACGACGAGTTCCCGCTGTATCACCGTGACTGGAAGGCGGTCTTTTCGGAACTCGGCCTCGCACAGCTACTCAAAGAGCCCGGAAAGCGGGACACGGTTCGAGTTTTCCGCATAATATAGGCTACGTGTCACGCAGCTCTTTCTTTCGATCTTTGATCGCAGCCTGAATGGCAGATTTAACTTCGCCTGACGAGTCGGCCATCGCGATTTCCAATTTCGTCAGGATTTCGTCTTCGGTGTACAGTTTTTTCGTATCCTTGATACGCATGGGTCAAGCCTCCGGACGGAGTCGGATCCGCCCGGTCGAGTCGATCGTAACACGATAGTCACAGTACGAGAACTCGACCGACTGCTCGGGATGCACGTCGGTACTGTTCGAACACCGGAGGAACGCATCGAGAGCATCTGGGTCGATGCTCTCGTACAAGGGGGGTAACTCACAGATATCGGTATCAGTCTGTTCAGCAACATTTTCACAAATCGAATATGTCACCCCCTCACGTCTCCCGAGTGAGTCTGTTTTAATTGCCATCACGACACATTCAGGAGCCGTGTGTAGATATGCTCTCGTCTGATTCTCAATATCTGAAAACGCTCCGCAACAAGCTGACTCGCTGAGGTCTCGAGAAGATCGCGTATAACGGTCGTGACAATCGGAGGGGCTGGGTCGAACGGCGGATCGACGTGGAATTCTCGTCGAATCTCTCCGGGTCCCGACGTTCGGCGTACGTTTCGGCGGTCTCGTCCCAGGCTCGCCGGATCTCGTTTCGGTCCATCGCTCACTCCGTGCTCTTGATGTTGTGGACGACGTCGAGCCGATCGGTGATTTCCGCCGTCGGTTCGAGGGCGTCGGCGATCGCCTCGCCCGGCTTGTACACCATCGGCGCCTCGTCGCGGACCTCGTCGACGACCGACTCCGAATAGACACCCGCCATCGCGGCCTCGAAGGCCTCGAGTTCGACCGTCTCGAAGGCCTCGCTTCGGCTCATCCGGCGGCCGGCGCCGTGGGGAGCGCTTCGGTTGTACTCGTCGTTGCCCGTCCCCCGGGCGAGGATCGACCCCTCGGCCATGTTCAGCGGTACGACGATCCGCTGACCCTCGCGGGCCGGCGTCGCGCCCTTCCGGACGGTCAGATCCCGGAAATCGATGTAGTTGTGGATCGACTGGAACCGGTCGGTCGGATCGACGCCGAGGGCCGAACAGATCGCTTCGCCGATCAGCTGCCGGTTCCAGCGGGCGTACTGCTGGGCGAACAGCATATCGACGTAGTAGCCGTGTGCCTCCCTCCCCTCGAGGTATGCGAGGTCATCGTTCCGATCCGTCCGGACCTGTAGGTCGCCGAGCCGATCGAAGGTGGCCTCGATCTCACTCCCCTCGAACTCCTCGCGGATCCTCGCCTTCCGGAGGTGTGATTCGCCCATCCCACCGGTCACCCAGGTGTGGAGTTCACCGTCGCTGACGGCGTCGGGGTCGAACTTCAGATACGGCACGTCGCGTTCGTCGATGGCCTCGCGGATCGCGCCGGCCGATCGGTACTGCTCGGCCCGCTCCTGCCAGAATTCCGAGACGGCGTGCCCGAGATACCGCGATCCGCTGTGAACGACGAGCCAGTATCGACCCGTCTCATGCGAGCGGGCGAACTCGATGAAGTGGTTGCCGCCACCGAGCGTGCCCGCGCTTTTGATGACGTGGCCGATACTCTGGCGTCGGTCCGAGAGGACGCGTTCACACAGCCGTTTGAAGTACTCGCCGTCGTAGCCCTCGAAGCGGAATCCGAGGGGATCGATCCGCTCGCCGAACCGCTCCTTGTAGGCCGCCTCGAAGCGCTCGAAGACGTCGTTGGCACGCTCGAAGGGGAACTCATCGATCAGATGGGGCGCGTCGTCGTACTCGTGAACCGATCGCCCCATCGGAACGGCCTCGCGGACGGCGCGTTCGCGGTCGGCGTCGGCGAGCGGCAGCTCCTCGCCGAGTTCGAAGGCGGCCATGCCACAGCCGACGTCGACGCCGACGACCGTCGGGACGATCCGCTCGCCGAGCGGCATGGTGAACCCCACCGGCGCGTCCGCGCCGACGTGGGCGTCGGGCATCATCCGGATCGGCTCCGTGAACGCCGGATGGTCGACGAGCGTCTCCAGCTGTTCGAGGACGTTGTCCTCGACGAGGTCGGGGTCGTCCGTCAGGATCCGTGCCGTCGTGTAGGCTCCCGTTCGTTCGATCACTGGCCGCGTTTGGCCGCCGACGGAATTAAGCCGTTCGAGAGGTTCCGGTGACCGACCGGATCACTCCGAGGCCGCCGTCGCCTCGGCGTCGACCTCGGGATCGCCGCCCTGCAACCGGCGTTCGGCCTCCTCGCGGTCCTCCGGATAGCCGACGTCGATCCGCCAGCCGTCCATCCGGATGGCGTCGATCGTCCGGCCGGATTGTAAGAGGAGATCGATCGCGTCGGAGAGTTCGTACTCGCCGCGATCGGAGGGCTGGACGAGATGGCAGGCGTGGAAGATCGCCGGCGTGAACGTATAGAACCCGGTCATGACGAGGTTCGTCGGCGGGTCGTCGGGCTTTTCGATCACCTCGACGATCTCGCCGTAGTCGTTGGTGTCACAGACGCCGTACCGGGAGGCCTCCTCCCACGGGACCTGCTCGACGAGGAAGGCGGCGTCGGTCCGGTTCTCACGCTGGCGGTTGACCACGTCGGAGAGGTTCGCCTCGAAGACGTTGTCGCCGAGCATGAGCATGAAGTCGTCGTCGACGTGCTCTTCGACACACAACAGCGCGTGAGCGAGCCCCTTCGGATCGCGCTGGTGGGTGTAGGTGATCGGAACGCCCTCGTAGGAGTCGCCGTAATACTCGATCAGCTTCTCCTTTTTGTACCCGACGACGACGAGCAGCTCGTCGGCGTCGAGCTCGATGAGGCGGTCGAAACAGTGGCTCAGGATGGGTTTGCCATCGACCTCAACGAGCGCCTTCGGCTTGTCCTCGGTGAGCGGGCGGAGTCGGGTCCCCTCCCCGGCGGCTAAGACGACAGCTTGCATGCTTGATCGGTATTTCGCTCGAAGCAAATCTCTTGTGATTCACAGGGACGGTCGACGCGCCGAATCGCCGCTTCCGAGCGGAAACAATATAAAAGCATTGTGGCCGTTCATCGAATTTGCGGGAGACGGGTCGAGAGATGTCTTTGAACGTTTTCCACCGATTAGAGATCGTGCTTTTCGCCCGTGATGTAGGTGACAGATATATATTGAACGGTATTGGCCAGGGTCATTTATAAACGAAAACGGTCCCGAACGGAGTTCCCTTTTTATGCCCACGGCTGGCCTCGGGGGAAGTGTACATGGCAACTCGAACTGATGATTTGGACGGAGCGATGACGGAATGGTGTGAGTCCTGTGGACGCGAAACGGCGCACGACGTCTCGATCCGTCTCCACACGGAAAGCGACCGGACGGAGAACGCCGAGTTCTCCAGGGAACCATACCGGGTATCGGCCTGTCGCGTCTGTGAGGGCGAACGGGTCCTGCGGATGAACGACGCTTGAGCTCAAGAGAGAACGACGTTCGAATACGGTCGAAAAACGACAGGATCCGAGCCGTCGAGAACTACCGCGGCCGCGTCGTCACTTCACAGCCGTCCTCGGTGACGATGACTGTGTGTTCCTTCTGACTCACGAGACAGCCTTCTTCCTCTTTTAAAACTGGATAGCCGTGGACGACGTTCTGTCGTTCGAGCCGCCGCAACGCCATCTCCGAGCGGCGGGTGTCGAGCCACCGGCGCGCGAAGGGGAGCGTTTTGAACTCCTCGACGATCTGTTCGAGCGCCTGGCGGGCGTCGCGGTTGCGGACGCTGGCCTCGCGTTCGAGCGCGTAGATCTCCTCGTCGGCACCCTCGTTGACTTTGCCGCCGCCGTCGGTCGAGAACGGTTCGATGGCGACGACGTCGCCGGCCTCGAGTTCGACGCCCGACTCGACGGCGCGGTTGGGAATGTTCGGATCGGTGTGTTGCTCCCAGTGGCCGAGGCCGTGTCCGGAGAGATTGACGACCGGGTTGTAGCCGTAGCCGTCGATGACGTCCTCGATCTCGGCCCCGATCTCGCCGGTGTGAACGCCGGGTTCGATGACCTCGATGGCGGCCTCGAGCGCCTCGGCGGGCGCCTCCGCGAGTTCGGGGTGCCCCGAGAGGTCGACCGTGATCGCGGTATCGGCGAGCCAACCGTCTATGTGAACGCCGATATCGAGGTTGATCATCTCCTCGCCGAACGTGGCGTCGTCGTCGGGCTTCGGTGTCGCGTGGGCGGCCTCCTCGTCGACGCTGATATTGACCGGGAAGGCCGGTTCCCCGCCGAGTTCTCTGATTCGATTCTCGGCGTACTCGGCGATCTCAAGGTGACTCGCCCCGACTTCGACGCGGTCGGCGGTTTCGGCGCGAACCTGTGCGAGGATCTCGCCGGCCTCGCGGAGCTTCTCGAGTTGCTCGTCGGTGAGCTCGGGACTCATGGCTTGTCGTTCGGCAGGTTTCATAAAAGGGGTTGTGTTCGAACGTCGGACGGGAAACGGGCCGGCCCGCCGGCCGCAACCGCAACGTTTTCGACCGACCGGCCGCCCTTCTCTTGTAGTGATACTCCCCGCCGATTTCGGGCTGCCGCCCGTCCCGTATCTCGCCGCCCTCGTCGTCGCAAGCGCGGCCACTCTCGGCGCGCTGTATTTTCGCCGGCCCCCGGTGACGGCCCGGACGGTGACCGCGCTCGCGCCGTGGATGGCCGCCGGCGGTGCGCTCTATGCGCTGTATCAGGCTGACGTCGTGCCGGGGGATATCGCCCCCCTTTTCGGCTCGCCGGCGGTGTACGTCACCGTAGGCGTCCTCGCGGGGCTGCTCTGGGCCGCCGTCGCCGACCGGCCGGGCAATTCGTGGGAGCCGACGGATGCGCCGGCGATTCTGGCGACGGTCGGCGGCCTCTTACTCCTCGGCGTACTTTTCGCCGCCGCCCTCGCACCGACGCCACGAGCGGTGGGAACGACACCGTCCGTCTCGGCGGCGATCTTCCTCGTCTCAGTTCTCGTCACCGCCGCGGTCTGGGCGGCGCTGAGTCGGCTCGTCGACGTCTCGGCGACCGGAACCGTCGGGATCGTCACGGTCTTCGGTCACACGCTCGATGGGATCTCGACGGCGATCGGCTACGACGTGCTCGGATTCGGCGAGCAGACGCCGCTGTCTCGAGTGATCCTCGAAGCCGGCGGATCGCTCCCCGCACCCGAAATAATCGGTGGCGGGTGGCTGTTCGTGCTCGTGAAGGTGGCGCTCGGGGCCGCCATCGTCGCGCTCTTCGAGGAGTACGTCCGGAGCGATCCGACGGAAGGGTATCTCCTGTTGGGGCTGATCGCCGCGGTCGGCCTCGGCCCGGGGGTTCACAACCTCGTTCTCTTCGTTATTCTCTAGGCTCTTGCTCAATCCGGTGAAACAGCTATGGATCGTTGATATTGTAACGGTTGTCGTGCAAGATGTAGAGGCTTAGTGTTGCAATCTCCGTCAGTCATTTCGAGCAGAAGTTCCGAAGTAATAAATCAATCTTGCCTGTGAACTCGTCAAATCGTTACCCGAAATAGTCGATTTCTCCGAGCCCCACGAAGAGTTTGCGGCTCGCATCGAACCGAAGTCACATCAGCTACGGGTAACACGTTTGTAGACGTGGGTTCTTCACCCCATCTTCTATTATTGTTGAATGAGATCAGGAATATAAATGAAGATTCGACAACTGCCGTGGTTACTGGAACGGTTAATCGCCAACGAGCGGAAGTACCTCCGACAGTATGATGTACCACTGACAACGATTCCACGGCTTTGGCGAAATGGATACTTTTCAAGTTCGGCTCTCCTCTACGACCTTGACCGACTGGATCTGTACTTGTCACATGTTGATCAATACAATACCAAGCAAATAAACGGGGCAATGGGACAGATACTGCGTAATAAATACGCTGCTAAGAAATTTCTTGAGGGGCAATTCACAGAGAACCTTGCAGAAACGTATGGATTCGTTCGAAACGGTCGGTTTGAGGACTTATTTACTGATGCAGAATCCCTCTCTCAACTTGTTTCTGATGTTGGTTCGGTCGTCTGTAAGCCGATCTCGGCCGGTCGGGGACAAGAAGTGTTTGTAATCGAGCAGAGGGATGAAAAAGTAAATATAAACGGCGTCGAAGCAACGACGTGCGATATCCGGGATCTTGAGTCTGGGCTATCTGACCACCTTGTCGTCGAAAAAATAGATCAACATGAGTTCCAGGAGTCAACGTATCCGGATGCGCTTAACACGATGCGATTCCTTGTGATGATCAGCCCGGATGATAATGAGCCGTTTATTGGAGCAACTGCACATCGGTTCGGTGTTGATTCGTCAGCGCCTACAGACAACTGGTCTGCTGGGGGAATTGCAGCGCGGATAGATCCAGATTCAGGTGAATTGAGCGCGGCAGTTCATGCCCACGGCAGTACCAAAGAATGGGTATCACACCATCCAGATTCTGGGGCAAAAATAGAGGGTGAGACAGTTCCGAACTGGGTAGATATACGAGAACTTGTCCTTTCAGCTTCAGCTGAGTTAGGCGATATACTACCCTATATTGGATGGGACATCGCAGTCTCTAAAGACGGGACACCGATAATTATTGAGGCGAATCGGGCAAGCGATCTAAATATGCTGCAATCGCTTGAGCCGTTGCTCGCTGATGACAAAAGACGCCGATTCTACGAATATCACGGAGTCATCTAAACGGTCAGTCTTGACCTGTGATGATCGCTTCGGCTTTTATAACCAAACGATTTGATGGTCCTATGCCGGGGAGCTGTATAAAATCGTTACACAGAGGATCCGTTATGCGAGATCTGTGAATTCTATTCAACACGTCACATCCAATCCGAACACAGAAAGAACTGTTCGCTATCTTCGGTAAGGGCCGCTCTCCAACCCCGCCGCGAAACCGGTATATCGGTGCCGACCCTACTCTCGATAGTGACTCTGGGTTATCTCTTCGATCTCGACGAGACGCTCGTGACGTACGATCCCGACGTTCCCGGTATCTTCCGGAACGCGTGTGCGAGCGTCGGCGTCGAGCCGACCGAGGACGCACGCGATGCGATCGGCCCGGGCTACGTCGAGACGTTCCGCGGGTTCGAGGAAAGCCCCTACGTCGGCGCGGCAAGAGCCGCCCGTGAGGCGGGGCTCTCGATCGATCCGGAAACGTTCGCCGAGCGGTACATCGAGGCCGAACTGGCGGCCTCGCATGCTCCAGCAGGAACCGTCGAACTGCTCTCGGAGTTGTCGCCCGTCGGCGTCGTGACGAACGGCTACGGGCCGGTTCAGTGCCGGAAACTGGCCGAGACAGGGTTGAGTGAACACGTCGACGCACTCGTCTGCCCGGACGACGTGGAGGCGTTCAAACCCGACGACGAACCCTTCGACGCGGTCACGGAGGCGATCGTCGCCGACGAGTACGTGATGGTCGGCGACAGTCTCGAATACGACATCCGGCCGGCGAACGCACGGGGCTATCGGACGGTACTCGTCGGCGACGGGACGGACGAAGGCGACGGTCCGACCGCGGTTCCCGATATTCGGATCGAGAGTCCGGCGGCGCTCTGGACGCTCCGCGAGCTGTTTTGAGACGACAGCCCGCGTCAACTCTCCTGGCACGAGGTACGGATCCAGCAGCGAACGTACCGGGACTGCACACGCGAAGGTATATCTCCTCAGCAGTGATTGGGAAGGCATGTCAAACCGCCCACGCAGCCGGATTCACTTCACCGTCGAGTACGAGAAGGGAACGATCGCCGACTGCATGGCCGTCTCGGGCCTCGAGATCGACCACGAACTGCTGACGTACCGAACCGGTGTCTCGACGGAGTACGGGGATCTGAAATCGCCGGGGCGCCCGCGGTATCCGAACGTCCGCATCCAGCGCTACATCCGCCCCGACAACAACGAGTTCTACGAGTGGATGAACACGATCCAACTCGACGCCGTCGAGCGCCGGAACCTGACGATCTCGCTTCTGAACGAGGAACACGACCCCTTCACGGTCTGGAAAGTGAAGAACGCGTTTCCGGTTCGGCTGATCGGACCGAAACTCGACGCGACCGGTACGGAACCGGCGACGGAGACGCTTGAGCTCGCTCACGAGGGACTCACCGTCGAGACGGTGTAGATGCGTCGCTGGTTTCGGCCGTCGTGGCTTTTCGGCCGTCCGGACGTCGTCGTCGACTTCGAGTTCGAAGGCGGGGCGCTGTATCTCGCCGTGACCAACCACGGATCGCGCTCGGCACACGACGTCTCGACGCGTTTCGATCCCACGTTTCACGACGGCGACGGGCGAGAGATCCCGGCGCTGCATCTCTTCGATCGACTCGGGTTTCTCCCGCCCGGAAAGACGATACGCACGTTCGTGGACCCGTTCGAGGCGTACGTTCGTCGCGGGGAGCCGACCGTCGTCGAGTCGACGGTACGGTTCCACGGTCGGGGCGGCCGAAGGTTCGAAAGCGCGGCGACCCACGATCTCGCGATATACCGGGATCTCGCCTACTCGGCCAGTGATGACGGTAGCATCCCCAGATCCGACGAGCGTCGGTAGCCGTCGCTTCGGATGGCGACCGACCGGACGTCCCCGTCGCCGCAACTGGCCGGAACCCGACCGACTTTTGAGGCCGCCACGCCATCCTCGGATATGGCAAAACAGCCGCATCTGCTCGTCGAATCGGGCGATCTGGCGGACGTCGCGCTGGTCCCGGGCGATCCGGGCCGCGTCGACCGGATCGCCGGACACTGTACGGACGCCGAGACGGTCGCACAGAACCGCGAGTACAAACTCGTCAACGCGAGTTACGAGGGCCGCGACGTGACGATCTGTTCGACCGGGATCGGCTCGCCCTCGGCCGCGATCGCCGCCGAAGAACTCGCCGCAGTCGGCGTCGAAACGTTCCTCCGTGTCGGGACGACCGGTGCGCTCCAGTCGGGGATCGAGATCGGTGACACCGTCGTCGCGACCGGCGCGGCGAAGGACGAGGGGACGACGAAACGCTACGAGAGCGCGACGGTTCCGGCGGTCCCCGACTACGGTGTGCTCTCGACGCTCGTCGAGGCCGCCGAAACGCGCTCGGCGCCGGTTCACGTCGGCCCGATCGCGACTGACGACGCCTACTACGCCGAGACCGACGAACACGTCGAGGCGTGGTCCGAGGCCGGATTGCTCTGTGTCGAGATGGAGGCCGCGGCGCTGTTTACCCTCGCCAGACGGAAGGGCCTCGCCGCCGGCGCGATCTGTACGGTCGACGGGAACCTGATCGAGGGGACACAGAAGGGCGAAACGGAGGACGAAGAGCTGCCGGAGAAAGCGAAAAACAACGTCGATCGCGCGATCGAGATCGCGCTCGAGGCGGCGGCGACGCTTTAATCCGACGTTCTTTGGTCCTTGGAGCTGGTACCGAGGAGCCGGTCGATCACTCGCTCGGGATTGTCGTTGCCGAAGGCGGACTCGACGAGTAGCCGGCCGCCCAACACGGCGGGACTCAGTACGATGTCGGCGCCGGCCCGACGGAGTTTGCGGACGTTCTCGCGGTCGGTCGCCGCCGCGACGATCCGGAGGTCGGGGTTGAGCTCTCTTGCCGTCAACACTGCCATCGCGTCCTGGGCGTCGTCGTTCGTCGCGACGATGAGCGCCCGTGCCCGTTCGATGTGAACCCGTTCGAGCGGCTCTTCGTCGCTTGGGTCGGCCGTCACGACCTCGTAACCACGGTTGCGGAGTCGTTTGGCGTTCTCGGGCGTTCGGACGATGACGACGGCGTCGGTTCCGTCGAGGCTCTCGAGGATCGGTTCGGTCAGATCACCGTATCCAGTGACGATATAGTGATCGTCCAGTAGGTCGAGTTGTTTGTCGTTCATGTTTCCGAGTGCGGTCGCAAGTCGGGCCTCGATAAGCGGGCCCAGAAGGGTCCCCAGAGCGACACCGAAACTGGCGACGCCGGTGAGGAGGACGGACATCGAGAAGAGTCGGCCGAACTGTGAGGTCGCAGTGATATCGCCGTATCCGACCGTCGAGGCCGTCACGAGCGTGAAGTAGAACGCATCGAGGATCGTGTCGACGCCGGCAAACTCCTCGCGAAGCGCGTATGCACCGACGGTGCCGTAGACCTGAACCGCGACGATAGCGGCGAGTGAAGCCCATTGTGTCATCGACAGTTCGGCCGCCCGGTCGAAAAACCGGCGGTTGAGCAGGACGGCGGGCATCGCCAGCACCGACGCCGCCACGAGCGGCAACGAGAGGAGACTCGACTGGACGAGGCCCTGAATGCCGGTGATCGGCAACAGAACGATCGCGGAGTACCACGCCACCCGGTAGCCCCGCCGGAGCCCATAGACGCTCAAAAGCATCAGAAAGCCCGTCATCGTTCCGGTGAACCCGGCCGTCCGGGCGGCGAACTTGGGGACGTACATCGCGAGCGGCCCCGAGACTTCCGCCGAACCGATGTTGACGATTCCGGTGACGATCGACAGGATCGCGACGATCGTCGTCAGAAAGACCGCCGCACGCGTCCGCAACAGCGTGGGAGCGCTGTTGTCGTAGCCTTCTCTGGCCGTCGGGGTCGCCATCGAACGCCCCTTTTCGACGGAAGGGTAATAACTCGTCGCTCGCGGCCAGCGCTCGTGGTCGACAGTAGTTTATTTCGGGGCGGTTTCGGTATCCCCATGACGCAACCGCTACCGGTCGAGATCCTCTTCGGGATCTATCTGGGCGTGCTGACGGGGATGTTCCCCGCGCTCGTCTCGTGGGGGCTCGGGTTCCTGTTCAAATACGTCACGGGCGTGTCGATCCCCGCCTTCGGTGTTGTCGTCCTCGCGCTGGCGCTCGCCGGCATCAACGGCGGCCTGCTGGCGTTGAACGATCCGACGGTTCTGGAATCGGGCTATCGGGTCGTCATCGCGCTGATCGTCGTGTTGATGTTGGCGCTGTACGCCCACGCGAAGGGCGACGCAATGGGTTCGGCGGTGCCGAAGCGGCTCTCGTTGAAGAAGCTCAGAGATCGGACGCTGTCGAGCGAGGTCGTCGAGTTGGTCGGCTCACGGGGGGAGGTCCGGATCGAGGTCGTCGGCGAGGTGATCGACATGGAGGGGTATCCGCCGCTGTCCGAGGAGACCAGGACCGAAATCAAAACCAGAGAGTGGCGACTCCCGGCGGATCTCCCGATCTCGGAGCTCGAAACGCGGTTCGAAGAGCGGCTCCGGACGGAGCTCGATCTGTCGGATCTGTCCGTCAGTATCGACGAGCGGGGGCGGGCGACGGTCATCGCGGCGCCGCCGCTGTCCGGGATCTCGAAACGCGTTCCGGCGGGGAGACGGGCCATTTCGATCGATACGTTCGTGCCGACCGGGCTGGCTCGGGGCGACGAGGTTCTCGTTCTCACCGGTGAGACGGAGATCGCCGGAACGGTCATCGCCGCGAAATCGTCGCTGAAGCGCGACGAGAAACTCAAAGCGGACGGTGGGACGCCGGCCGAACCACCGGCTCCGACCGTCGCGCCGACGACGACCGGCGGCGACGGACGAGTGACTGTCGCCGTTCCCAGAGCGAAGGCGAACGAACTGCTCAACGCCGATGGACCGAAAGTGATCGTGACGGCGCGGGGAACCCGTCGCGAGTACGAACTCGTGTCGATGCTCCGACGGGCCGGCAAACGGTTCCGAAAGATGACGGTCCGCCCCACTGGCGAACTCACGGGGACGACACTCGGCGCGTCGGATGTTCGTGAAACCCACGGCGTTGCCGTGTTAGCGATCAAACGATCTGACGGCTGGCTCGTCGCACCGCGGGGCGATACCCAGTTGCGCGCCGGTGACGAACTGTTCGTCGTCGGCAAACGCGATAGACTCGACGCCTTCGGGGAGGTGATCGTGTGAGCCTCACCGTCGGACAGACAGCCGTATCCGGGGATTTCATGGTCGATATCGCCCGAGTGATCGTCTTCGTCGTCATCTCGGCCGTGGCCGGCGGGATCGCCGGGAGCCTCTATCGGTGGTACGTCGGCGAACGGGTCTCGGAGGGACTTACGGTGCTCGTCGGGCTGAGCGTCGTCGCGATCTATCTCAACACCGCCGGCGCGCTCGGGGACGTGATCGGCGGAGATATCGAACTGCTCGCCGTCGAGACGGCGATTTTCAACACGGTGACGTTCTTCGTGGCCGGCGGTGCGGCCGCGGCCGGCGGCCGGCTCGGCGACCGGATCGGCGTCGGACTGTTCGCCGTTTCGGGTAACGGCTCCGTCAACAGGGACGTGAGCCGAATCGTCCGGACGGTCGGCCGGGTGACGACCGTCCAGGTGCCGGCGGAGATCGGCGATATCGACGGCTACGATCCCGTCGACGCCGCGACGAAGGAGAAACTCGTGGATCAGACGCTCGTCTTTCCGCGGCGGTTGACCATCGAGGAGCTCCGAGGGCGGTTCATCGAGCGGCTCCGGACGGATTACGGCGTCGGTCACGTCGACGTGGACTTCACCGCCGACGGCACCATCGAGTATCTCGCTTTGGGTGGTCGCGAGTCCGGGATCGGCGCAACGCTGCCGCCGGGAAGCGCCGCGATCGCGGTCAAGGCCGATCCGCCGAACAACGCCAGCCCGGGCGATACCGTCGAGGTCTGGACGGAGCGCGATCCGGCGACGGAAACGGCCCCCAAGCGCGTGACGAACGCGGAGATACGGGGCAATTCGGACGATCTGGTGACACTGGCGATGGACGAATCCGACGCGAAGTCCCTCGATACGACCCGCCGTTACCGACTCGTGACGCTCCCCGTCGAGGCACGCGTCGACCGGGAGTTCGCCGCCCAGCTCCGGAACGCCGAGGAGACGATGAGCGCGGCGACGATCGCCGAGGGGAGCTCACTCGTCGGGAGCTCTATCAGCGCGATCGATGTCGCAGTCGTCGCGGTTCGGACCCTCGACGGCGACGTGGTCGCCATTCCGACCCGTGACCGGCCGATCACGGCCGGCGAGACGATCTACGCGATCGGCCGTCCCGACCGGCTCAGAAAGCTCGAAAGCGCGGCTCGAGCCGCGACCGAACCGACCGCGACAGCCGCGGACGGCTGATCGCCCGGCAAAAGCATCCGTCAGACCCAAACCCGACGCCGACCGAGAACGCGTATGGCCGAGGAACCCATCGACCCGAGCGAGATCGGCGAAGGCGACGCCCCGCCGATCGAGGAGGCCCCCTACAAGATCATCTTCGAGGCGAACAAATGTATCGCGGCGGGCAAATGCGCCGAGGTTTCGGCGAACTGGGAGATGGACATCGCGACCGGAATCGCAAAGCCCGGCGTCTATTTCTTCGACGAGTCCGATCTCGAGCACAACGTCGACGCCGCGGCGAAGTGTCCGGCCAAAAAGGATCGCGGCGTGATCCACGTCGTCGACCGGCGAACGAACGAGGAGATCGCGCCCGATCCGAACGGCGACGGGACGCTCTCAGTCGACTGGTAGTCGCGGCCATACCGGTATCGACCGAAACACCCATCCGTCGCGACATCCGACTGTCGGCCGCGCGAGGGTGGCCGAGTCTGGACAAAGGCGGCGGACTTAAGATCCGCTCCCGTAGGGGTCCGTGGGTTCGAATCCCTCCCCTCGCATTTTTCGGCTCGAACGGACGTGAGAGCGGTGAAAATGCATGGAGGGTTCGAAGCCTGCCAGTCGCGCACAGCGGAGCGAGCACGTCTGGCTCCGGTTCGAATCCCTCCCCTCACATAGCGAGACTTCGAGCGAATGCGAGAAGTCTCGAAGCGAGCGGTGACCGAAGGGAACCGCGAGCACGTTTTGCGACGAGCAATGCCGCGAGTCGCAAGCATCGTCGGAGGATTCGAACCCTGCGTTTGCGGGCAGTTCCCGTCCCGACTGGCAGATGCTGCGTTCGTCTTCGTGATCGCGGTTCGAAAGCGCGGGCACGTCACCGACACCGGCGACAGATACCGCTAATGACAGGGCTTAACACGTCCCGGAACGCGGAGTAAGTACATGTACGACAGAGACGACCTCTATACGAACTCGCTGCACGCCGGGCAGGAAGCCGACCCGACGACCGGGGCCCGGGCACCGCCGATCTACCAGACGACCTCCTATGAGTTCGACGACGCCGAGCACGCGGCGGATCTGTTCGGACTCCGGGAGGCGGGCAACATCTACTCGCGGATCATGAACCCGACGAACGCGGTGCTCGAGGAGCGGCTGGCCGCCCTCGAGGGCGGGATCGCCGGGCTGGCCACTTCCTCGGGGATGGCGTCGTTCGATCTCGCGACCTTTATCCTCGCGTCGGCGGGCGACAACATCGTGTCAGCCTCCTCGCTGTACGGCGGGACCTACACGTACCTGACCCACACCGTCGAGCGCCGCGGGGTCGAAACTCGGTTCGTCGACACGCTCGATTACGAGGCCTACGAGGAGGCGATCGACGAGAACACCGCCTACGTCCACTGTGAGACGATCGGCAACCCGGCGCTCGTGACGCCGGATCTCGAGCGGCTGGCAGAGATCGCTCACGACAACGGGGTGCCGCTTTTCGTCGACAACACCTTCGCGACGCCCGCACTGTGTCAGCCGATCGAGCACGGCGCGGATCTGGTCTGGAACTCGACGACGAAGTGGATCCACGGCTCCGGCACGACGATCGGCGGGATCCTCATCGACGGCGGCACGTTCCCGTGGGCCGAACACGCGGATCGGTTCCCGGAGGTCGCAAAGCCCAACCCCGCCTACCACGGGATCAACTTCGCCGAGACGTTCGGCGACGCCGCCTTCGCCTACGCCGCCCGAACGCGTGGACTTCGGGATCTCGGCAACCAGCAGGCTCCCTTCGACGCCTGGACGACGATCCAGGGGCTGGAGTCGCTGCCGATGCGGATGGAGCGACACTGCGAGAACGCGATGGCCGTCGCCGAGTACCTCGAAGACCACCCGGAGGTCTCCTGGATCACCTACCCAGGACTCGAGGACCACGAGACCCACGAGGAGGCGAGCGAGTATCTCGACGGCGGCTACGGCGGCATGATCACCTTCGGGCTGGAGGACGGCTACGAGGCCGCCCGCGAGACGGTCAACTCGGTCGAGTTGGCGAGCTTGCTCGCGAACGTCGGCGACGCCAAGACGCTCATCATCCACCCCGCCTCGACGACCCACCAGCAGCTCACCGACGAGGAAAAACAATCGAGCGGCGTCACGGACGACCTGATCCGGCTGTCGGTCGGTCTCGAAGACACGGACCGGATCATCGAGGATCTCGATCAGGCGATCGAGACGGCGACGAACTGAGACGGCGAAAAGACGACGCTCACCCGTTATAAAACAGCACGACGGCGATCCCGACTAAGACGGCCGCGAGATACGCCGGCCGTTCGACGGCGGTGTCGAACAGAAGCGACGCGTCGGCGGCCGTCGCCGACTGTCCACTGGCCTCGACGCCGAAGAAAGCTGACGCGACGAGAACAGCGAGGGCAGCGAGAGCGACCACCACTCCGGTCGCACTCACCGGGTTGTCGTCGATCCAATCGGCGATCCGATAGATCGGCCAAAACAGAATACTGCGGAGTCCCATATGGTACCGGTACGCTTCGGCTTGAAATAAAGTTATATGCCGATCGAGACACGCTCGATTCGGGGATCGGCCTCGCGTCTGTCCTCCCGCATCGGGTTCCGCGCTCGTTCCCGTCCGAGACGATCGACGTCGAGCCGGCACGTGAGCCGACCCGGCTCGGAACCCAACTCGGCGGCGACGGAGCCGTCGGGATTATAAACCCGGCTGTGTCCGTAGAGGTTCAGGTTCGTCTCCTCACCCGCGCGGTTGCACGCCAGAACGAACGCGCCGTTCTCGAGGGCCCGAGCGGGAAGCAGCCGATCCCAGTCCTCGCCCATCGGGACGGACCACGCCGAGACGTTGATCAACACGTCGATCCCGGCGGCGGCGAAGGCGGCACTCTGTTCGGGGAAGTTCAGGTCATAACAGATCCCCACGCCGACGCTGAGACCTTCGACGTCGACGACGAGGAGTTCGTCGCCGGGAGTGAACACGTCCTGTTCGTCACCCCAGAGCTGGCGCTTGTCGTATCGTGCGCGGACGTCGCCGTCCCGGTCGATCCAGACGGCGCTGTTGTGGGTTCGGCCGTCGGCGGCGAGCGCCATCCCGAACAGGACGTGAGAACCCGCAGCCGCGGCGGCCTCGCCGAGGCGATCCGTCGTCGGCCCCGGGATCGGTTCGGCGCACGCCTCCAGCCGGTCGGACACCCGGTAGCCGGTGGTCGCGAGTTCGGGGAAGACGACCAGATCGCTCCCGGCGGTCCGAACGATCTCACAGAGCCGTTCGAGCGTGCCGTCGCTCGCGGGGCCGACGGTCGGGTCGAACTGGACGAGCGTCACCGTCTCAAGCGTCATCGGATCGATCAGCTCAACCGACGGGGTCGTCGAACAAAAAGGTACCAGTCCGTGTTTCAGAGAGCGTCGGGCTGATGCCCGACAGAGTCAGTGTATCTCGTCGGTGACGCGTCGGATCTCCGATTCGAGGACCGCCGCGATCCGATCGATCGAGTCCTCACTCGTGATGAAGGGTGGACCGACGAGGATGTGATCGCCACGTCGGCCGTCGACCGATCCGCTCCCCGGGTAAACGTAGACGCCCCGATCGAGACACGCCCGGAAGACGCGCTTGCTGAGGTTCAGTTCGATCGGGAACGGACGCTTCGTCGATTCGTCCGCGACCAACTCGATTCCGAGCATCAGGCCGAGATAGCGAATATCGCCGACGTGAGGGTGTCCCTCGAGCCCCTCGAGTTCGCCGTACAGTCGGTCGCCGAGCCGCCGTACGTCCGCCAGCAACTCCTCGGTGTAGTTGTCGACGACGCAGGCTGCGACCTCCGTCGACAGCGGGTTCGCACTGAACGTGTGGCCGTGCTCGAAGGAGTGCTCACTCGAGGCCTCGAAGGCGTCCGCGATCCGTTCGTGGACGATCGCGGCCGCGATCGGCGCGTAGCCGCCGGAAAGGCCCTTTCCGACGGTCAGGATATCCGGCGTAACGCCAGCGTGATCGACGGCGAAGAGCTCGCCCGTCCGTCCGAACCCGGTCATCACCTCGTCGGCGACGAACAGGACGTCGTAGTCGTCACAGATCCGCCGGATTTCCCGATAGTAGGCTGGGTGGGGATGTGCCGCACCGAGCGTCGAACCCGAGACGGGTTCGGCGATGAACGCCGCGACCGTCTCGGGGCCGTTCCGTTCGATCACCGTCCGAAGCTCCCCGGCGGCTTCGATCGCCTGTTCTTCCGGCGTTCCGGTATGCTCCCACCGGTAAGGGTACGCCGGGTCGATGCGAGGCGGGTTCCGAAGTAGCGGCTCGTACTCCGAGCGCCGTCCCGGATTGCCGCTCACCGAGAGCGCGGCGAGCGTCGCGCCGTGATAGCTGCCGTAGCGGCTGATGACGGTCTGTTTCCGGTCGTTTCCGCAGGCGAGGTGATACGAGCGCGCGAGTTTGATCGCCGTCTCGTTGGCCTCGCTCCCCGAGTTGACAAAAAAGGAAGCCGAGAGCGGATCCGGTGTGAGCGATTCGATCCGCTCGGCGAGCCGTTCCGTGGGTTCGTTCCGGAAGTACGACGTCGACACGTAGGCGACGTCCTCGGCCTGCGATTTCATCCGGTCGGCGACCGCCGGCACCGAGTGACCGAGGTTGACGACGAGCGCACCGGACGCCGCATCGATGATGCGTTCGCCCGCTTCGGTGATCAGGAACTCGTCGTGAGCGCGATCGATCGTCCGGTTGTCGGGGCCGACCCCGGAACCCCATTTGTAGAACGTCGACATCGCCTCGACGTTGGTCGGTGACAGTATCTAAGACTTGTGTCGGACCGCGTCGAGCGGTCCGGAACGGTCGGACGGACGGGTGTCGTATCCGAAAGCCACGGATCTAGCCGCCGGCCGGATTCAAGCGATATCGCGGTCCTCGAGGAGTTCCAACAGCTCGTCCATCGACGCGACGACGACGTCGCAGTGCGGTTCGACCGCCGGTTTCGGCTCGTAGCCGACGGCCAAGCCCGCGACCTCGAGCATCGGGAGGTCGTTGGCGCCGTCGCCGATAGCGACGGTCTCGGCCATATCGACGCCGACATCGTCGGCGAGTTCAGCCAGCGCGTCGTCTTTCGTACCCTCGATGAGCGGCCCCTCGGCGCCGCCGGTGAGCTTGCCGTTTCGGATCGGGAGCCGGTTCGCGACGATCGTATCGACCGAGACGCCCGCCGCCTCGAGCGCGGTCTCGACGCCGCGATCGAAGCCGCCGGTCAAGATCGCGACGTGGTGTCCCGCCGCCGAGAGCGCGTCGATCACGTCGGCGCTGCCGGGACGCAACTGGACTCGATCGAAGGCGGCCGCGACACGATCCTCGGAGAGTCCATCGAGCAGTTCGGCGCGGGCATAGAGACTCTCGGCGTAGGAGAGCTCGTCGTTCATCGCCCGTCCGGTGATCTCGTCGATCTCCTCGGCGACGCCGGCCTCCTCGCCGAGCAACACGGTCATCTCCGAGTCCGAGAGCGTCCCGTCGAAGTCGAACGCGATGAGCATACGTTCTCTGGGCGACGAGGGGTCACAAATCGTCCGGTTCGGATCGCTCGATTTGGACCCGTCGGATCCGCGTGCTCGTCGCGTCCAGGACCGTTATCGTCGTCGATCTGACCTCGATCCGGTCACCCTCCGCCGGGAGCGATCCGGTCTGTGCCTGTAGAAGCCCCGCGATCGTCTCGAATTCGGCCTCGACCGGCAACGACAGCCCGAGCGATTCGTTGACGTACGGGATCGTCGCCCACCCGTGGACGATCGCCGTGCTCTCGTCGACGATCCGTACCGGTTCCGTCTCACCGCGATCGAATATCTCGCCGACGACCTCCTCGACGACGTCCTCGAGCGTCGCGAGCCCGTCGACGGAGCCGAACTCGTCGACGACGATCACCATTCGCAGACCGTCGGCCTGCATCTCGGCCAATAGCTCGTCGATCGGTTTCGAGTCCGGGACGAACCGGGGGGACTCGAGGATCTCCGAAAGCGGCGTTCCGGCGCGTTGGGCTCGAAGTGCGTCACGCAGATCGACGGTCCCACGGATGTCGTCGCGGTTTTCGCCGTAAACCGGCACTCGGGTGACGTGTTCGTCCGCGCAGGTGTCGATGACCTCCGAAAGCGACGCCGAGGCCGACACCGCGATCGTCCCGACCCGCGGAACCATGACCGCTCGAACGGTCGTTTCACCCAGATCGAGGACACCACGTATCATGGCCCCTTCCTCGCTCGCGAGAGCGCCCGTCTCGGCTCCGGAGACGACGATCGTCTCGATGTCCTCCCGCGTCAGGTAGGATTCGAACTCGGAACTCCCGCCGGTGAAGCGGTTGACGGTATCGGTCGCGATCTCGAAGAGATACACGACCGGGAACATGATCCGCTGGACGACCGAGAGGACCCGCGAAACCCGCAGCGCCCACGGCTCGGCGTTGCTCACGGCGTAAGACTTGGGCGCGATCTCGCCGAGGATGAGCACGAAACAACTGGTAAAGATCGTCGCCCCCGTGACCGCCTCTCCCGGCGGGAGCACCTGCACCAAGATCGCGGTCGCCAGACTCGCCGCCGCGATGTTGGAGACGTTGTTCCCGACGAGAACGGTCACCAGGAGTCGGTGCGGATCCTCCCGTAGCTTCTCGAGGGCGATCGCGGCCGCGGACCCCTCGGCGGCCAGCGCGTCGACGCGGTGTTTCGCCAGCGAGAAGATCGCGATCTCGCTGCTGGAAAAGAAGGCGCTCGTCAGTGTCAAAACGAGGATGCCGACCGCCCCCGCGACCGTGAGACCGATATCGAGTGTCATATTCGACGCAGTACCGGTGGCCCTAAAGTCTCTGTCTCGTCGGTGGAGGCGAGACAGAGAACGTCGAACGAGGGACGCGCCGCGATCGATCGCACATCTCTGTGTATCCCGAGATCGGGAGGAGACATTATAGACAGATATATGCACATTTCTGTGCCGTTTCGACGGCCGAACCGAGCCGATGAAGAAAGCGTTATCCCTGCCCGACGGAAGAATAAACGCATGAAGGTACTCGTTACGGACCCCATCTCCGAGGCCGGGCTCGACGTCATCCGGGACGCGGGCCACGAGGTCGTCACGGACTACGAAGCGGAGGGTAGCGCACTCCTCGAGGCGGTCGCCGACGCGAACGCGCTTATTGTCCGCTCCGGCACCGAAGTGACGAGAGAGGTACTTGAGGCCGCCCCGGACCTCGTCATCGTCGGCCGAGCCGGGATCGGCGTCGACAACATCGATATCGACGCGGCGACGGACCAGGGTGTCATCGTGGCGAACGCCCCGGAGGGAAACGTCAGAGCGGCCTCCGAACACACCGTTGCGATGGCGTTCGCCACCGCCCGCTCGGTCCCGCAGGCCCACGCGAGACTCAAGGCCGGCGAGTGGGCCAAAGGGGAGTATCTCGGCACCGAACTCAACGGCAAGACGCTCGGGATCGTCGGATTGGGTCGTGTCGGGCAGGAAGTCGCAAAGAAACTCGACTCGTTGGGGATGGATCTCGTCGCGTTCGACCCCTACATCTCCGAAGAGCGGGCCGAACAGATCGGAGCGGAGCTCGCAGAGCTCGATGCGGTGCTCGAACGCGCCGACGTTCTGACGATCCACACCCCGTTGACGCCCGAAACGGAGAACATGATCGGGGAAGCCGAACTGGCCGAGATGGAGGGCGGCTACGTCGTCAACTGCGCTCGCGGCGGGATCATCGACGAACCGGCGCTCGCAGAGGCCGTCGAGGACGGCGTCGTTGCCGGCGCGGCACTGGACGTCTTCGGCGAGGAACCCCTTCCGGTCGACAGCCCCCTACTGGACGTCGAGGACGTCATCATCACTCCGCATCTCGGCGCTTCGACGGAGGCCGCCCAGGAGAACGTCGCCGTCTCGACGGCCGAGCAGGTCGTGGCGGCCTTCGCCGGCGAGCCGGTGATGAACGCGTTGAACGCGCCCTCGATGGACGAGTCCGCTTTTCCCCGCATCGAACCCTACATCGAACTCGCGGAAACGGCCGGCAAGATCGCCGTTCAATTACTCGACAGCCGCGTCGAGTCCGTCGAGGTCAGCTACGAGGGCGACATCGCCGAGGAGGACGTCGAGATCGTCACCGCCTCGGCGTTGAAGGGGGTCTTCCAGCCGCTGGAGTGGCAGGTCAACGCGGTCAACGCTCCACGCATCGCGGAGGAGCGCGGCATCGAGGTCTCCGAGACCAAGCGCCGGCAGGCCGAGGACTTCCAGTCGCTGGTCACCGTTACCGTGGGCGACGGCGAAAACGAGATCGGCGTCTGCGGGACGCTCTTCGCCGACGACGACGCCCGTATCGTCCGCATCGACGGCTATCGTGTCGACGCGATCCCCGGCGGAAAGATGATGGTCGCGAGAAACACCGACGAACCCGGCGTCATCGGTCACATCGGGACCGTGATGGGCAAATACGACGTCAACATCGCCGGGATGTTCAACGCGCGTGAGGTCCACGGCGGCGAGGCGCTGACGGTGTACAACGTCGACCAGGAAGTGCCCGAGGCGGCGCGGAAGGAACTGGAGTCGGACGCTCGCATCACCGAGACGAAATACATCAGCCTCAACGGCTGATCCGGGACGAGTCGAGAAACAAAGGACGGAGTTTTACCGTCCGGGCATCAAGAGCCGTCAATGAGCGAAGCCGACGAGCAGTCCGACAAACAAAAATACGAGTTCCAGAAGGTGATCGAGGAGCTCGACGATTATTCGGGTTCCGGTACCCAGCTCGTCTCGATCTACGTCCCGGAGGACAGACTGATAAGTGACGTCGTCACCCACGTCACACAGGAGCACAGCGAAGCGTCGAATATTAAATCCAAGCAGACCAGAACGGCCGTTCAGGACGCCCTCAAAAGTATCAAGGATCGGCTGAAGTACTACGACGTCCACCCGCCCGAAAACGGGATGGTGCTCTTTTCGGGCGCCGTCGACGCCGGGGGCGGTCAGACCGACATGGTGACCGAGGTGCTCGAGTCGCCGCCGGATCCGATCGAGTCGTTCCGGTATCACTGCGATTCGCATTTCCTGACCGAGCCGCTCCAGGAGATGCTCGGCGACAAGGGCCTGTACGGACTGATCGTCCTCGATCGCCGGGAGGCGAACGTCGGTTGGCTGAAAGGCAAACGCGTCGAGCCGGTCAAATCCGCCTCCTCGCTCGTTCCCGGGAAACAGCGAAAGGGCGGCCAGTCCGCCCAGCGGTTCGCCCGCCTGCGGCTCGAAGCCATCGACAACTTCTATCAGGAGGTCGCCGGCATGGCGGACGATCTGTTCGTCCCGAAACGCCACGAGATGGACGGCGTGTTGGTCGGCGGACCCTCCCCGACCAAAGACGAGTTCCTCGACGGGGAGTATCTCCACCACGAACTCGACGGGATGGTCCTCGGGAAGTTCGACGTCTCCTACACCGACGAGTCCGGCCTCTACGATCTCGTCGACGCCGCCGAGGACGTCCTCGCCGAGACGGAGGTCATGAAGGACAAATCCGAGATGGAGGAGTTCTTCGAACAGCTTCACGACGGCGGGAAGGCGACCTACGGTTTCGACGCGACACGACAGAACCTCATGATGGGATCCGTCGATCGGCTCCTGATAAGCGAAGATCTCCGCAAGGACGTGGTCGTCTACGACTGTGGCTCCCGCGAGGAGTTCGAACTCGTCGACCGGCGGGCCGAGACCCCGAGCCACACCTGCGAGAGCGGCGGCGAAGGCGACGTCGTCGAACGCGAGGACGTGATCGACCACCTGATGGAGCTGGCCGAACAGCGCGGCTCCGAGATGAAGTTCATCTCGACGGACTTCGAGAAGGGCGAACAGCTGCTGACGGCCTTCGGCGGGATCGCCGGAATCTTGCGGTATTCGACCGGCGTCTGATCGGCCCGAGCTACTCCAAGATCTGTTCGAGTTGGTGGCGCCGTCTGGCGATATCGAAGGCCGGCGAGACGCCGCCTTGGACGTGAAGCCGATCGAGCAACAGAAGTGGATCCGCGCCGGCGGATTCGGCCGCAGGAACGAGTTCTTCGAGCGCTCGCCGGTTGAGCGCGAGCGAGTCCAAAAGCCCGATCGCGATCGCGAGCGGGACGGCGGCGGCCGGATCGCTCGGGAACGCACTCGAGATCCGATCGAAGCGCGGATCGGTCTCGGCGGGGGTGTCTTCGGCAGCCGTCAGCGTGAGACACTCCGGGCACAGTGCGGCGTGTGCCGCCGCTTCGGGAACGTGTTCGCGGTACTTTTCAGGGACGTCGAAGACGACGGCTCGGGCACGACAGGTCGGACACTCCATACCGACGCTATCGGCCGACGGGTGATGAAACCGAGCGTTCGCCCCTCGCAGGGGGCGCCAGAATGACATCGAGAGCCGATCGGTTTTTGAGGGTGCGACCACCGTTCGTACACGGTGATTCGATGACCCTCACTGACGTCGAACGGCGGGTTGCCGATCGGACCGTCGCTCGCGATATGCGAAACGAGGACTGGCAGAAGGCGGTCGCGATAAACGGGTTGCTCGCGACCGGCGTCGACGAGTACGTCGAACACGCGAACGCGCTCGTCGATCGATCCATCGAGACCCAGACGGCCGCCGGACAGCTCTCTTATGGTTCGCTCGATCCCAAACCTTGGGACGGGGCGTACAAATCACAGACCGATCCGGCCGCTCTCGGATACCCCGTACTGGAATTCTACGAACGGACCGGAAACGACCGGTATCTCGATGCCGCACGCCGGCAATACGAGTATCTCGAGTCGGCTACGCGGACCGACGACGGTGGAATTGCTCACCACCGCGGGGAGATCGAACTCTGGGTCGATTCGCTCTATATGATCTGTCCGTTCTTGACCCGCTATGGGTCGGTGGCCGGCGAAAAAGCGGCCCACGACGAAGCGATCCGGCAGATCCGAATACAGCGCCGATATCTGCAAGATTCGGTGACCGGACTGTTCAGACACGAGTGGCGAGAAACGCCGAACACGTATCCGGAGAGTAGCTTCTGGTCACGGGGCAACGGGTGGGCCGCGGTCGCGATCCTGCTCACCCTGGAGCATCTCCCCGAGACTCACCCCGGACGAGACGAACTCGTCGAGACGTTCCGTACGCTGATGGCTGCGGTCGCAGAGTGCCAAGACGACAGCGGGTTCTGGCACAACCTCCTCGACGATGACACGACGCCGCTGGAAACGTCCGGGACGCTGATGTTCGCGTTCGCGTTGGATCTGGGTCGACAGCGGGGGCTCCTGCAGAACGAACAGTACCGCAATGCGGCACGGACAGCGATGAACGCCTGCGTCGGCGAGGTGGACGAAACGGGCGATGTCCAGCGAGTCGTCGGCCCTCCGGGCGGGCCCGACAGACCGTTCGCGGTCACCTCCTACGGACAGGGATGGTTCCTCCTCGCGGCCGACAGACTGCTCGACGGTCGGGAGGACGCTAGCGAGAACGGGCAATAACGAAAACGCGACACGATACGAGGCTCGGATCGAACTCTGGGTCGACGCTCGTCGGGGTCAGTCGTCGGCCGCCATCGGCTCTTCGAGTTCGGCTTCGGCGGCCGCCGCGGCCTCGGCTTTCTCTTCCTCTTCTTTCTTCGCTTTGATCTTCTTCATCCGGAAGATCTCCTCGCGTTCCTGCTCTTCGAGTTTTTGCTCGATGTACTCTTGGGCGTCGTGCAGTTCCGGCAACAGCTTGAACTCGAGGGCGTTGACGCGCCGTTTCGTCTTTTCGATCTCCTCGAGCATCTTCTTCATCGCCGTTTCGACCTCGGCGGCGAGGATGACCGTCTCGAGCAGTTCCTCGTAGGCGTCGGCCGCCTCGTCGATGCGGGCGGAGGTGCCGACCAGACCGTAACCGCGCTGATCGAGGGACTTTCTCACCTTGGTCGACTCGATCTGGGGGACGACGACGCCCATGATGTTCTTCGATTGGGTCGTGATCTCGGGGTGTTCTTTCAGGGCCGCGGCGGCACCGCGGACCGCGACGTCACCCTCCATCGCCCGCGCCATGTTGATGTTCTGCTGGGCGCGTTCGTAGTTGTCGTCGAGATCCGAACGGACGTCCTGGGCCTGATCGAGGATGTCCATGAACTCCATGATGAGACCGTCCCGTTTCTTTTCGAGCGTGTCGTGGCCCCGCTCGGAGAGCTCGATACGATCCTCGATGGCCATGAGGTTCTTCCGCGTCGGTTTGACGTCCTTGCTCATTCTTGTGGAACGGTTCTATCCGGATCGGGTTAATGCTTTCCAACGAGCGTTCCGGTCGGAGCCTCGTTGAGTGGATAAAAGGCTGAATCGACGCCTGGGCGACCGATCGATGGGTGGCTAGCGGATTAGATACAACGAGATCAAGAATGACGAGCGGAAAACCGGAGCGGAAATCAGTCGGCAGTCTGGGCGAGCTCTTCGCTCTCGTCCTCGAGGTAGTACTCCTCGATGAGCTCTTCGTCGATCCGGTTGAGCGACTCCTTCGGGAGTCCGCTCAGCAGTTCCCACGCGATATCGAGCGTCTCGTCGACGTCTCGGTTCGTGTCATGGCCCTGCTGGACGAACTCCTCCTCGAAGGCGTCGGCGAAATCGAGGTACTTGTTGTCGAGTTCGGAGAGCGCCTCCCGACCGACGATGTTCACGAGATCGCGGAGGTCCTCACCTTCCGCGTACGCCGCGTACGCCTGGTCAGACACGTCCGCGTGATCCTCCCGGGTGAACCCCTCGCCGATCCCGTCGTCCATCAGCCGAGAGAGGCTGGGCAGGACGTTGACCGGCGGTTCGATACCCTGGCTGTTGAGGTCCCGATCGATGTAGATCTGGCCCTCAGTGATGTAACCGGTCAGGTCCGGGATCGGGTGAGTGTCGTCGTCGCCCGGCATCGTGAGGATCGGGATCTGCGTGACGGAACCGTCACGGCCCTCGATCCGGCCGGCGCGTTCGTACAGCGTCGCGAGGTCGGTGTACATGTAGCCGGGATACCCACGGCGTCCCGGGACCTCCTCGCGGGCCGCACCGATCTCACGCAGCGCTTCACAGTAGTTGGTCATGTCCGTGAGGATGACCAGAACGTGGTAATCCTCCTCGAAGGCGAGGTATTCGGCTGTCGTCAGCGCCATCCGCGGGGTGACCGTCCGCTCGACTGCGGGGTCGTCCGCGAGGTTCATGAAGACGACCGAACGCTCCAGTGCGCCGGTGCGCTCGAAGTCGTCCATGAACTCGTTTGCCTCTTCCTGGGTGATACCCATCGCGCCGAAGATGACGGCGAACTCCGAGCCCTCCTCGCCTCCCGCCTCCTCTTCTGGAACCGAGGCCTGTCGGGCGATCTGAAGCGCCAGGTCGTTGTGCGGTAGTCCGGATCCGGAGAAGATCGGCAGCTTCTGACCGCGGATCAGGGTGTTCATTCCGTCGATCGCCGAGACGCCCGTCTGGATGAACTCCTGTGGGTACTCCCGCGCCGTCGGGTTGATCGCCGCACCGACGATCGGGCGCTCCTCGTCCGGTTCGATTTCGGGGCCGCCGTCGATCGGTTCGCCCGATCCCGACAGGACGCGCCCGAGCAGTTCCTCCGTCAGCGGCATCTGTAGTGTCTCGCCGAGGAACCGAACCGACGAGTTGCGGTCGATCCCGGACGTTCCCTCGAACACCTGGATCGCGACGAACTTCGAGGTCGATTCGAGCACCTGACCGCGGCGGACCTCTCCGTTCGGCGTCTCGATTTCGACCATCTCGTCGTAGCCGACCGGCTCGTCGATCTCGGCGAACACCAGCGGACCGCTGATCTCCGTGATGGTTTTGTATTCTTTTTGCATGGTTCAGTAGAGCTCCCGGAGCTGTTCCGTGATCTCCGATTTCAGATCGTCGATGTACGCCTCGTAGTCCTCCTGTGTGTTCATCCGGTTGAGCCGAGCGGCGGCGTCGATGTCGCTGATCTCCTCGACGGGGACGCCGGCCTCGAGCGCCTCGTTGGTCTCCTCGCTGAGGTGCTGGATCGCGGTCAACATGAGGTAGGTCTTTTCGGGCTCACAGTAGGTGTCCACGTCGTGGAAGGCGTTCTGCTGGAGCCACCCCTCGCGGATGTAGCGGGCGACCTCGAGCGTGAGCTGTTGGTCGTCCGGCAGCGCGTCCTTACCGACGAGCTGGACGATCTCCTGCAGTTCGCTCTCCTCGTCGAGGACGTCGACGGCCCACTGTCTGACCTCCGGATACTCCTTGTTGACGTTCTCCCGCCACCACGGATCGAGCTGATCCGTGTACAGCGAGTACGACTCGTTCCAGTTGATCGAGGGGAAGTGCCGGCGTTCGGCCAGATCCGCATCCAGCGCCCAGAAACACTTGACGATACGCAGCGTGTTCTGAGTGACCGGCTCCGAGAAGTCCCCGCCCGGCGGCGAGACGGCCCCGATCGCCGAGATCGAACCCTCGCTGCCGTTGAGGTTCTGGAACTTGCCGGCGCGCTCGTAGAACTGCGAGAGACGGGCGGCCAGATACGCGGGGTATCCCTCCTCGCCGGGCATCTCTTCGAGGCGCGAGGAGATCTCCCGCATCGCCTCGGCCCACCGTGAGGTGGAGTCGGCCATCAGCGCGACGTCGTAGCCCATATCTCGGTAGTACTCGGCGATCGTAATGCCGGTGTAGACACACGATTCACGGGCCGCGACGGGCATGTTCGACGTGTTCGCGATGAGACACGTCCGGGACATGAGCGGTTTGCCGGTTTTGGGGTCCTCCAGTTCCGGGAAGTCCTCGATGACCTCGGTCATCTCGTTGCCACGCTCGCCACAGCCGACGTAGACGACGATGTCTGCGTCGGCCCACTTGGCGAGTTGATGCTGGGTGACCGTCTTTCCGGAGCCGAACGGACCCGGAATGGCGGCCGTCCCGCCCTTCGCGATCGGGAACAGCCCGTCGAGGATCCGCTGACCGGAGATAAGCGGCGTCGTCGGCGTCTCCTTTTCGACCGTCGGGCGCGGCTCTCTGACCGGCCACTCCTGCCGCATCCGGATCTCTTCGCCGGTATCGAGTTCGGCGACCGCCTCGTCGACGGTGTAAGCGCCGGATTCGATTTCGACGACCTCGCCGCCCTCGTAGCCGGGCGGGACCAGTACCTTGTGATCGATGCTCTCGGTTTCGGGGACGATCCCGACGACGTCACCGGCGGTGACCTCGTCGCCGACCTCGACATCGGGGTTGAACTCCCAGGTCTTCTCGAGGTCGATGCCCGGCGCGTCGACACCCCGATCGAGGAAGGCACCCATCTTCTCCTCGAGGACGTCCAGCGGACGCTGGACGCCGTCGTAGATACTGTCCAACATCCCGGGGCCGAGATCGACCGACAGCGGCTCGCCCGTGTTCTCGACCGGTTCCCCGGGGGCGACGTCGGAGGTCTCCTCGTAGACCTGGATGGTGGTGATATCGCCTTCGATCTCGATGACCTCACCCATCAGCCCTTCGTCGCCGACGTAGACGACGTCGTTCATCCGGGCACCGAGATCCGTGGCGGTCACGACGGGACCGCTGACGCTCTCGATCACGCCCTCGTCCGTGGTTTCGCTTGCAGTTGCTTGACTCATGATTACTCGTCCATCAGATCGATGCCGATGGCGCGTTTGATCTGCTCTCGCAGATTCCCCGAACCGGCGCCGCCACCCAACGTGACGACGACCGGTTCGACACTCGTTTCGACCCGCTGTCGGACTGTACGTGAGAGGTGCTCGACGTCCTCGTCGTGCATGACGACGATCCCGACACCCTCGTCTTCGAGCGCCGACGTGACCGCCTCGTCGAGCCGTTCATCCTTCTCCGTGTCGGGGACGTTCTCGAACCGTCGAACGCCCGCGAGGCGGAACCCGGTCGTGAAGTCCGGGCTTCCGACGACGGCGATCTCTTGGCTCATTGTATCAGCTCCGTTTCGATCTCCTCGACGGAGAGTCCGGCCTCGCGACCGCGGGCGATGGCCCGGATGTTTTCGATCTCCCGTTCCTTTCCGAGGATATACGCGAGGACGGGACACACCGAGAGCGGATACCGGTTCGACAGCTTCCCGGAGTACTCGAGCAAGGCGGTGTTGAGCGCGTGCTCGAAGCCGATGAGGCTCGTCGCTTCCTCGAGTTCATCGAGCGCGTCGGCGAGATCGGAGCCGTAACTGCTCTCGCGGATCGCGGTCACCAGTTCGTCCGTGTTCGAGGCGAGCCCTCTGAGCTCCTCGGCGTCGAACAGTCGACCGCCGTCGATGAAGTACTCTGAAGGGTCGACATCGGCGCCGCTTCGGGCGATCCGGAGCGCGTTCCGGAGGTTCCGGAAGTCGATCTCGGCCTCGAGGAACTCCCGGTAGAGCGCCGTCGGCGTGTCCGGTTCGGTCCCGCCGATATCGTCGAGCAGGTGCCCATAGAACGCCCGGTCGACGGCGTTCTCGAGCGGAACGAGGACGTCGGAGTTCTGGAAATCTTCGTAGGCGTCCTCGAGCGGTTCACCGAAGATGGTTCCGTCGAGAACCTCGATGGCGTCCTCGATCGTCGCCGCCTCGACGAGCCGATCGAGCGTCCGGTCGGAGAACTCACCGGTCCGGATGAGGTCGTCCTCGATCTCGTCGGCGTCAGTCTCGGTGTAAATACCACGGATGACCGTTTTGACGTTCCAGGCGTCGAACTTCCGGAGGTAGTTGGCGATGTAGCCATACAGCGACCCCTCCGCCCACGTCAACAGGTCATCGAAGTGTTTCGAGAGGTTCCGGTTCAGCGCGTATTCGATGAGATCGACGCCCGAATGACGGGTCCCGAGGCTGTTCATCTCGGTTTCGTACTCGGTCTCCTCCATGAACCGGGCGATCGCGCCAGGACCCATCCGGACCAGCTTCCGGTAGTCGTCCTCGTCGAACAGCTTCGCGCGTCGGGAACGGACCCTCGCGGTGACGTACTCGTAGTTCGAACTCCCTTCGGTTTTGACGCTCATTCTTCGAAGAGGCGCGCGCTGATATCGCGCAGGTTCTCCTCCCAGACGTCCTCGAGAACGGAGTCGAACGTGTTGTTCACTCGAACGCGGGAGCCGTCGGCCTC